>Ga0265797_10000944_pt1 | contig 52381 bp, 52 predicted proteins | sample P2T30metagenome_FD_192433 | JGI IMG/M metagenome (GOLD analysis project Ga0265797, IMG submission 192433) | Plant litter microbial communities from East Loma Ridge, Irvine, California - P2 T30 | ecosystem: Environmental > Terrestrial > Plant litter > Unclassified | place: USA: California...
AAACGTGGAACGTCGAGTCGCAGCTGACTGCGCCGGTGTCGCACGAAGCAGTCATCATCCCGGTCGCCACACGCGAGGTCGAGACGCCCGAGAGACGCGGCCCGCTGCAGCGACTGCGGGACGCCCTCCGCGGCCCGCGAGAGCCCGAGGAGGACCCCGAACCGGATCGCGCTACACGTCTCGCCGGTCTGCAGGGTCGCGCGCTCGGACCGAACCACATGGTCGCCGCGACGGACCGCGCCGCCGCCGGGCTGCCCGAGTGGCGACCGAATGCCGAGCATCGGGCGCGGGCGATACAGGGCATCGCAACGGCGGCCGCCGACGCGACGGAGGCGACACGCTTCGAGGACGGCGTCCGTCATGACGCCGCCCAGCGCACGCCAGGCCCCCTGGCTTAGGCACCATCGCAACGAGGAAGGCCCCCGGTTCGTCAGAACCGGGGGGCCTTCCTCGTGCTCGAGCTAGTGCTGCGGGCCTCCGTTCGTCGGTCGCCAGGGCGCGTCCGGGGCCGCAGCCTGCTCGCGAGGCGCGAGCGCTGCGATGCGGCTCGCGCGCTCCTCCTGGGTGGGGCGCGGAGCCTCCGGCGCGGAAGCCGGCGGGACCTCCCGCTCGGCGCGCGTCGTCTCCTCGAGGAGAGCCTTGAGCTGCCGATCTACGTCAGCGACGCGGCCCTGCGCAGCCGCGAGAGCCGGGGCGTGCTTGAAGCCCTCACCGAGGCGAGTGTCCGCCTCCACGACAGTTCTCTCCGACTCTTCGAGTGCCGCTGCGATGCGTGTGGCAGTGCGCGGGAGCGCAGCGACCTTGTTCTCGAGGCGCGTCACCAGGCCGACTCCGCCCGCGCAGAACTCGTCGAGCGGCATCGTGGACCCAGACTCAGGCACCCCGCGCAACGTGAGCTGCACGTCCAGCCGGCCGCTTCCCATCCACTGCGTCGCGACCGTGGAGACCTCGACGTCGTGCCCGGCCACGTTCCCGAGGACGCCGACACGGCCGGTCTGGTAGGTCGCGAAGTGACGCATGCCCTTCGTGTCCGACCAGTCCGCGATCGCCAGCCCCGCCTCGGCGCGCTGGTCGTACGTGCGGTCTCCGATCGTGACGCGGAAGGCGTCACCCGAGATGTCTTGACTGCGCGTGGCTGCGGCCTGGACCTCCGCGAGCTGGGGCGTGGCCGTCTCGATGTGCCGGCGCGCAGCGGCCCGTGCAGTCGCGAGAGCTGACTGCGAACGGTGGTAGGCGCGCTCGAGGCGCTGGAGCTTCTGCAGGTCGGCGTCGGCGTTCGCCTTCTCCAAGATCAGAGGGTTGCCCGACGACAGAGCCTTGGCTTCCGCGGCGCTCATCGCCGTGTCACCGATGTCCTCGATCTCTCGGGAGTCGAGCTTGCCCTTCATGATCTGGTTGATGAAGCGGGCCTTCCGCTCCACGGTCTGCCAGGAGTAACCGTCGAAGGATCGCTCGACGACGTAGCGGAAGATCCCCACCTCGGCGTTCTGGTTTCCCTGCCGGATGCCACGGCCGTCGCGCTGCTCTAGGTCGGACGGGCGCCACGGGCACTCGACGTGGTGCATGGCGGTGAGGCGTGCCTGGACGTTGGTGCCGACGCCCATCTTGGCGGTCGACCCGATGAGCACGGCGATGTGACCGGCGCGGGCGGCGGCGAACATCCGCGCCTTCTCCGTGTCGTTCTTGGCCTCGTGCATGAAGCGGACCGAGTCGCGCGGAACGCCGAGCTTCGTGAGCTTGTCCTTCAACTCGTTGTAGGCATCCCAGCGCGTCTCGTTGGGCGTGCCGAGGTCGCAGAACACGAGCTGGAGCCCTCCGCGGACGGGCGACTCCTCGCGGGTGATGTCGTCGAGGTAGGTGGTGTCGCGACTCATCTCCCACTGGCGGTGCACCTGCGCCGCGACGGCATCGAGCTTCACGGGCCCCTCTGGATCGCCCCCGCCGACGAGACGCATGTCGAGTGCAGCCTTCCGACCGTCCGTCGAGATCTTCAGCATGTTGTCGACGTCGGGCGTCACGGTCTTGTTCTGCACGTCCTCGGCGCGCTTGCCGATCTGCGCGATGTACGCCTCGAGCTCGGGACCGGGAGCCATGACGATCGTCTCGGGGAGGCGCATCCCGTCACTCGCGCGGGCCGCGATGAGCGGCACGGGGAGCTTCAGGTCCTCGGCCGTCTTCACGTCCGCGAAGACGTGCCACATGCGCAGCATCTCGGGCACGTTCTGGAACTTGGCGAAGCGGGTCTTCAGGCGGAAGCCACCAGCGGGAGCCATCTCCATCTCGGTGACGGTCTGACCGAAGGTCGCTGCCCAGCCATCGAACGAACTCACGCCGGCGGCCTCGAGCAGGTCGGGGCGCAGGTAGCGCTGCATGACGTACGCCTCGGTGACCGAGTTGGAGAGGGGCGTGGCGGTGGCGCCCGTCATGACGTGCGCGCCGTTGCGGTTGCGGAGGAACTCGGCCTTCATGTGGAGGTCGGTGGCCTTCTGCGAGCCGTCGATCGCGGCGTCACGGATGTTCGACGTCGTGGCGAGGTTCTTGTAGTCGTGCAGCTCGTCGACGATGAGGTAGTCGATGCCGGTCTGCTCGAAGGTGATCCCGGGGTCCTTCGGCTTGTCGATCATCGCCTTGTACTTCTCCTCGAGCTGCAGCACTCGCTTCTCGATGCGCTTGACGGAGAGGCGCTCCTCAGCCTGCGCGGAGTCGAGGACGTTCCGGAGCATGGAGATCTCGCGGTCGACGTAGTCGGCCTCGGTCTCGGTCGACAGGCCGACGCGCTGGAACGCCGTGCGCGTCATGACGATGCCGTCCCAGTCGTTGGCCGCGGCGCGGGCGACGAAGAGTCGGCGCTTGTCGCCGGCGAGGTCGTCGCTCGAGGCGGCGAGGATGCGTGCCTGGGGGTAGACCTGCAGCCACTCGCGAGCGAACTGGTCGAGCATGTGGTTCGGCACGACGATGACCGGCTTGTTGACGAGACCCATTCGCTTGAGCTCGGTGGCGCCCATGAACATCTCGGCGGTCTTGCCGGCGCCGACCTGGTGGAACAGGCCCGTCGACGGCTCCGCGATCATGCGAGCCACGGCGGCGCGCTGGTGCGGTCGCGGGGAGAAGTTCGCGGCCATCCCGGGGAACGTCAGGTACTCGCCGGCCTTGCTGTAGTCGCGCAGCACGATCGAGTTGAAGCGCCGGTTGTACTCGGCCGCGAGCTTGTTCGCACGCTCGGGGTCTTCCCACACCCACTCGGAGAATCGCTCCTGCAGGGCGTCGGCCTTCTCCTGGGCGGCAGCGGTCTCGACGGGGTTGAGGACACGTCGCACCCGGTCGCCGTCGTCGATCTCGTCGTAGACGGTGATGGCCTTCTGCTCCATCAGGCTCTGCGCGATGACGCCGGCAGGTCGCCGGTCCGTTCCCCACTCGTTGGTGGCCTTCAGGCCGTGGCGACCGTTCTTGACGTCCCACTCCCCGGGGAGCGTGTTCTCGACCCGCACGCTGCGGTCGTTGAGGGTTTCACGCAGGAACTGCTGGTGTGCGCCCTCGTCGATCCACACCGCTCCGAGGCGTGCCTCGATCTCGTCGACGCCGATGTCCGCCGGCATGACGGCGCGCAGCGCGTCGACGTTGATCTGCAGGGTGGGGTCCTCGTCGGCGGCCAGGGTCGCCGCGGCGAGCTTGGAACGCACGTCGCCGCTGAGGTACTCCGGTGCGTGGACGAGCGCGCCTGAGGCGGGGTCGGCGTAGACGAGGTCGCCAAGGCTCGTGCGGGCCTCGTCGACGTCCTGGCCGAGGAGGTGCGCGACCAGGTCGATGTCGACGCCGCCCGTGCGGTCGAGGCTGATGGAGATGGCCTCGGAGGGGGTGTCTGCGCCCTGGGCGGTGGGTCGCGGGGCCACGACGCGCTGGTTCATGAGCGCGGCGGGGATGCCCGTCTGCGTCTCGTCGTCGAACCGCTCGAGGGCCATCACGAGTGAGCCGAACGGGTCCTGTCGGAGGATGCGGAGCGCAGTAGGCGTGACGCGTGCCATGCGGGGCTCGTTGGTCTCCGGGTCGGCCTTGCCGGTGGCGCGGAGGTTGTAGCGGTTCAGCGCGCCGTAGCGGGAGGTGTAGGCGCCGTAGAGGCCCCGCAGCTCCGCCCGCTGGGTGTCGAGCTGTGCGGTGTCGTCGAGGGTTGCGGCCTCGGCCTCGAGGAGGCCGCGTGCTGCGTCGCGGAGCGTCAGGAGGTCGCGCAGCTCGCGGGCGTGGGTCTTCGGGACGGGCAGGGCGGCGTGGGCGCCGTCTGCGATGACGGTGAAGGTGTCGGCGGCTCCGGGGACGATGGTGCCCGCCCACTCGTCGTCGCCGGCCAGGACGGTCGTGTCGATCGCGGCTTGCGACTCGAGGGAGCGCGGAGCGAAGACGGCCCCGCGTTCGATCGCCCGGTCGGTGATCCGCGTGAGTGCCTGGCCGAGGTCTCCTGCGACGTCGTCGAGGCGGCCACGGACGCTGACGGTCTGTCCGCCGAACATGCCCGTACCGACGTGGATGTCTCCGAGGATCTGCTCCGGGTTGGCGTCGAAGTAGGCGTTGACGCGGATCTTCTCGCCGTCGACGATTCGGGGCAGCACGGTCTCCCACAGGTGGTCGTGTGCGGGTGCTCCTGCCTGGCGGCGGCGGAAGATGAGCACGTCGGTCAGGGCCTCGGTCCCGGCTGACCGCCGGAAGGCCCCGCTGGGGAGCCGGACGGCGCCGACGAGATCCGCCATGCCGTTCATCTCGCGGCGTGCGGCGGGGTTGGTGCCGTCCATGGTGAAGCTGCTCGTGAGGACCGCGACCATGCCCCCGGGGCGCGTGAGCGCGAGGGACTTGAGGATGAAGTGGTTGTGCATCGTGTGACCGCCGGCGTTGTGAACGGGGTCGTGCAGCGCGACGTCCGCGAAGGGGACGTTGCCGATGGTGGCGTCGAACTGGTCTCGCTGGAAGCGCGAGGCGGCGAAGGACTCGGTTCGGATCGTTGCGTGCGGGTAGAGGCCCCGGGAGATGCTGGCCGTGGTCGAGTCGAGCTCGACGCCGACCACGGTCGCGTTCTCCGGTGCGACACCGATGAAGGTGCCGGAGCCGCTGCCGGGCTCGAGCACCGTTCCACCCTCGAAGCCGAGCCGGTCGAGTGCCGCCCAGAGCTCGCGGGCGACGGCGGGGTCCGTGTAGTGGGCGTTGATCGTCGTTCGGCGGGCCTCGGCGTAGGCGTCGTCGTCGAGGAGGGCCGCGAGCTGGGCTCGTTCGCGCGTCCAGTCCGCGTTGTTGTCGTCGAACACCTGCGGGATGGCTCCCCAGCTCGACCAGCGGGCGAGGGTGTTCTGCTCGGCCGGCGTGGCCGGGCGGCCTTCGGCGTCGAGTCGGCGGGACAGGAGGATGGCTTCGACGTTGGCGTCGAAGCGAGCCTTGCCTCCGGAGGGGGCGAGGTCGTCCTGGGTGCGTGGGACGAAGCTCAGAGCGGCTGCGTCTGCAGCGACGTCAGGTACGCCTTGCGCTCCTCGTACTCGTCCGTCGACATCTCCGGCTCGTTCTCCTCGAGCTGCTGCAGGAGCTCCTGCACTCGGGCGGGGCTCGGTCGGTCCGCCTGCAGCTGCTCGAGGTCCTCGTCCACCGTCGCTGGGTGCGACTCGATCGTGTAGATCAGCTCCTGGTACGCGATCTCCTCGGCCTGCATCTTCACGGCGTTGATCCGTCCCGCCTTCTGCAGCACCGACTCCCCCGGTTCGTCGCTGCCCTGCATCGTCTGCATCAGCTCGTCGACGCGGGACTCCACCTGCTCCCCCAGCTGGGTGAAGTACTTCGTCGGGTTGTCCAGCTCCGCCACCCGCGCTGGGTCCGTGTTCGACCACCACGTCTGTGCTGCTCGTCCGTACCGGTTCATCGTGCGTCTCCTTCTGCTCGGCTCCGAGGTCGAAGCTCAGTTGTCCCGCGGTGAGCGTCTGCTCTGCGGTGGTTGGCGCGGCCGTCGCCGCTTCCTCGAGCGCTGCGTCAGCGGCGCTCTCGGACAGGCCCCACAGGTCGAATGCGAGCTGTGTCTCTGGTGCTTGGGTCTTGCGGCGGCGCGCGGCCATTGGTGTCTCCCCGGTAGTCCTGACAGTCCTTCGAGGTTAACAGGACACACGTGCCTGCGCGACCCTAAAAAGAACGTCTGACCGGGTATTTCTGTCCGAAAATCCCATTAGTTCGGGGGTTAAGGCGGGCCGTGTGCGGGGGGCTCAGGTAGCACCCGGGGTAAGCCGACGACCTCCTTGCGATGAGTCATGCGGGGCTCGCTGATGAACCCTTTGCCGCCGTAGCGATCTCCTCGGCGGCCCGCTTCTGCCGGGCGCGGGCGAGGGCTCGATAGACCGATGATCTGCTGGTCTTGAACAGGCGCGCGATGTCGTCAGCGGAGTCCTCCGTCGTCTCGAACGTGCGGAGGATGTGCTCGTCCTGCGCGGGCGTGAATGAGGGCTGCTTCCCTCGCAGCCGGCCTCGCGCCCGGGCGACGGCCATGCCCTCGATCGTGCGTTGGCGGATGAGGTCGGCCTCGAACTCGGCCACCATGGCGAGGGCGTTGAACAGGAGCTTTCCGGCGGGGGTCAGGGGGTCGTATCGCGCCCCTCCGATGCTGAGGCTGGCGCCGGCCTGCTCGAGCTCGTCGACGATGGTTCGCAGGTCAGGGACGGAGCGGCCGAGTCGGTCCAGCTTCGTGACCACGAGGGTCGAGCCTTCGTGGCACGCAGCGAGGGCCTTCCCCAGACCTGGCCGGTCTCGGTTCCGCCCCGAGAGGCCGTGGTCGAGGTAGATCCGCAGCGGGGGGACACCGAGGCCCGTGAGCTGGTCAACCTGCGCCTGCAGGTCTTGCTCGACTGTGGAGACGCGCGCGTAGCCGACGAGCTGGTCAGACTTCGCCGTTTCGGCTGCCGTCGTCACAAGCCCTGCTCCGCCGAGAGCGAGAGCGCCACGGCCGCCACGAGGGCCCCGATCCCCGCCAAGGTCGGCGCCGCGATCGTCAGAATCACAGCCCATGCGTCCCGCCGTGCCTGCCTCTCGCTCTCGCGCTCTCTCTCGCGCTCTGCGGCCCGGCGTTCGCGCTCCACTTCCTCCACGCCAGCACGCAACTGCTGGCGGAACTCCTCGTCGGCGGCGCTCATGCCTGACCCTCTCGATTCGATGTAGATGCTCATGGGAGGAACCGCGGGGTTGTCAGCCACGCAGACCTGCGGCCAACTCCGCTTCGGCCCTCAGCTCGTAGCCGGCGAGGAGGGTTGAGCCCCACGACTGCGGCGCGCTGGCCGTGAGGCGAACGCCCGGAACGAGCCGCTTCTTGGCGTCGTACACGGCCCGGTACAGAAGCTCACCGATGTCGGTGCCGACTCGCAGCTCGTTCACGAGGATCTCGGAGATGACGTCGACGCCCGGGCGCTGCTCCTGTGCGCGCGGCGCTTCCGATGCGAACAGGGAGCGAGGCCTCATCCGTGAGCGCTCCTCACCCGCTTGGGCGAGGGCCATGAACTCGGGGTAGTCCGCGGCGAGCTGCTCGGCTTCCTCGAACGTGATGCCCTCAGCGATTACCAGGAGCTCGCGGTCGAGCGCCATCACTCCGCCGTGGAGCGTGGTCACCTGGTCGACGCCCTTCCGCGGGGAGGCAACGAGGACTCCGTACTGGTCGACGTAGCTCTCGCGGTAGAAGAGGTTCCATTCGGTGCCGTCAGGGGCCGGCCATGCGTGCTCGAGGTCGATGTCGAAGTCCGACTCGACGACGACGGGCACGGAACGCTGGGGCCGGCCGTTGTCGACCCAATCGAATGCGCGGCTGAACTCGTCCTCGGTGATGGGGGTGTGGAAGTGCATTGACGCTCCGATGTCGTTTGTGGGGCCTTGACTGGGATTCCTTACGAACAGCCCTAACGGTACACGGGAGGGCACGAGACGTCCAGGGACGACCCTTCCCGTTTTATGTGCCGCAAGAGGTTCCCCTTACGGCACAGGCGTTCAGCCGGCCTGCAGCGGCGTCGGACGTGCGAGGCTTGGTGGCGTGAACAACTCGCCCGAGGACATGGACATGCGCGGCAGGCTCTACGACCTGGAGGGGGCGCTCCGTGACGCCGGTGGGTCGCAGACGCTGCGCGACGATGTTGATCGGCTGATCCGCTCCGTCTACGACCCCGGCCAGGAGCGCCGCGTGGTCGCTGAGGCAATCGGTCTCGCCGAGGAAGCGCTGGGCCAGGGCGGGCGCGTGAGCGTGTGTGCCAGCAGACTCCTCGATGCGGCCGCCGGCGTGCACCTGTGACCGCGACCTGGTTGCTGGCGCATCGCGAGCCCGAGGCGCGCGACGCGATCTGGGTCGAACGTGCCGCCCCCTCGAGCTGGGACGCGATCGAGGCGCTGCGTGCCGAGATCCCCGGCACGCACAAGATCCTGCTGGTGCGCCGCGCCTGACCTACGGCCGCCGGGCCCGCAGGAGCGCGCAAAGGCGCCTGTTGCAGCCGTCATGGGTGACGGCGAGTAGGAAGCCGCTCGCGGCGAGGGCCGCTGGCACGGCGGCGGCGAGCGTGGCGAAAGTGTGCATGAGAGCCCCTGTTCTGGCCCGGTGCGGACCTACCAGAGAGGCATGCGGCAACAGCACCGCGGCGCTGTCGGCGGCGGGTGGCACACTTCCGGCCGTGAACAGCTCGCAGTCGGCAGCCCCCGCTGAGAGGCCACGATGACGCGCCCCGTGTCCAAGACGACGGGCGACTGGTCAGTTCGCTCTCTGCATTGGCTTGACGGGCCTGCATTCGCCTACCTGCGTCAGACGCGCAGGGACTTCGACGGGCAGGCGATCTTTCATCTGTACACGGCGCACTCCGTCGTGCGCGATCGCCAATGGGTCAAGTCGTTCGTGCGTGACCGGCAGGCGGTCATCTGGGCGGGCTGGCACACGATCGAGCTGCTCGCCGCCAGCGAGGAGCCGCCCGGAGCAACGCTCGAGGCGCTGCGGCGCAGCTAGTGGCCGGCGCCCGCGGCAGCCGTCGCGTGCCTTACGAGGAGGGCAGGGAGGCACTGGCATGCTTCGGAGGCGCCGTGGTGGTAGCCGATGCAGCGGTCATCAGTGCATCCGCAGGCGTCTCCGCGCCAGTCGGCCGCGCCCTCGTAGCCATTGATCTGCGCCCACTGCCTCGTCGTCAGCCCCTCGTAGCCAAGCCGGATGCGTGCCTGCGAGTTCATTCGTGCCATGTCGGGATCCTCTCAGTTCACACGCTCGACGTCGACGTCGGCGCTTCGGGGTGGGGGTGCGTGCCCCGGCTGTGCTGCTTGCCGCGCCAGCACGAGCAGTTGCGGTGGTCGAAGGCGGCGCGGTAGAGCCGGTCGGCCTCGTCGTTGAGGTTGAACGCTTTGAGCTCTAGCTCTTCGATGCGGGCTCGCAGTTCGTCGATGGTGTTGCCCGCGAGGATGTGGCCGGTCGTGAATCCTGCCTCGTAGATCCGCTTCTCGGATCGGGTAAGTTCCCAGGGCTCGATCTCGTTGTAAGGATCGTCGATGTCGGCGGGGGCGTCAGCGTCGGTGGGCGGCGGCACCTCCTCCTCGGCCCAGCCGCCCCAGGCCTGCGTCACGGGCGGGCGGTCTCGTCGTCGAGCCCGCCGCCAGCGGCGACGCGTGCGATGTTGTCGGGACGGAAGCCCGACCAGTGGTCGTGGTCCGAGACGACGACCACGGGTGCCTGCATGTAGCCGAGCTCGCCCTGGATGTACTCGAGCGCCCACGGTTCGGCGGTGACGTCGACGACCTGGTACGCGAGCTTGCTGTTGTCGAGGCTGCGGTAGGTCGCGGTGCACTGGACGCAGGACGGCTTGCTGTAGACGGTGATCATTTCTCGCAGTTTCTCACGTAGACGGGTGCGGGCTGGTGGTTGACGCTGGGCTAGAGGGCGTCGTCGTGGAGCGGTGCGAGGGTCCAGGCCCACGCGGTGTCGAAGTGGAACACGACGGTGCCGTCGTTGATGGTCTCGGCGGGCAGGACGTAGGGCTCGTCGCTGGGGAGCTGCTCCTCGATGAGGTGCACGGCGTCGGCCTGGCGCGTGATCTGCGCGTCGCCCTGCTCGTGGTCGAACACGCTCGCGAGCACGTCGACGGCGTCGGCGGTGAGGTACGGGACGACGAACCCGTTCCAGCGGTTGTCGGGGTCGTGGTAGCCGTCGACGACGGCGGTGCCGTCCGAGTACTCGAGGGCGAAGCGGCCTCGCACGAGGGTCGAGGTGAGGTTCTTCTCGGTCATGGTGTTCTCCTTCGGTGTTCGGGATGGTGCCGCACGCCGGGGTCGATCCGGCCAGGCCCCCGGGCGGGGTGCGGCTGCGCGGTGCGCGCGGTCAGTCCTGCGAGGTGCCGAACTCCTCCTCCCAGCACGAGGGGTGGATGCCGGTGCGGATCTGCTCGCGCTCGGACCGGGGACGCTCGGGGAAGACGTCCTGGACGGGCTCGCCGGCCTGGAGCTTGGCGACGTCTGCGGCCGGGAGCTTGAAGTGCTCGTTGAGGTGGCAGAAGGGGCAGTCGGGGGTGATGTAGGTGACGAGGTCCATGGTGTGCGCTCCGGGGTGTGAGGGATGATGGTGGGTGCGGGAGGGACCTAGATCGAATAGGCCCCTCCCGTCTTGTCAGTGCTGGTCGGTGCGGGTGAGGGTGTCGATGAACATGACCCCCTCCGTGCCGGTGACCGTGGCCGTGTGCGTCAGGGTCCAGCCGTTGTTCGCGTGGGTGGACAGGTCGTTGTCACGCTCAGCGATCTTGCGGAGCTGGCGGCTCATCTCTCCCTCCTCGACAACCGGAACGAACGTGCTGACGGTGGTGATCTGCTGGGGCATTTGCTCTTCCTCTCCCTCTCGTTTTTTTGCCGTGAAGGCGGTTTTCCGCCTTAGCGGCCGGGGGGCGTTGTGCAACCCGAAGGGCGGAGGGGGAGAGAATTTCGGCGCGAAATAAGGGAGCGCAGCGACCGCGTGCCGAAAATCTCGGAGGAGCCGGTGGCGAAGCCACTTGAACGGCGCACACCGGTCGCTACGAGGGAGCGCAGCGACCGAGCCGCCGAAGGCTTCACGGCAAAAAAAGAAGGCCCGCAGGGCCAAGCAGTGCCGGCGGAGCCGGCTCAGCTGGGAGCGCAGCGACCTGGAGCGAAGCGACATGCCCTGGACCAGCACACGCTGGGGCGGGAGTCACCCGGTCCCCCCGCTGCTGCGAGCTCCGTCGAGCTGCACCGGGGAGTGATGAGGGGGCGAAGCCCCTTCATGTCCCGCCGGCGGTGGGACGCGGCATCCCGAGGCGCGGGCGGACTCAGGGGCCGCACGCCGCACTTATGACGTGCGTATGCCGCATTTATGAGCCGGTTTAGACACGTGCCCACCTGGAGTTCTATGGGCAGCTAAAACGGTCCGCGCATGACGGTCTAGGCGAAGGGGCACACGCGCTTGCGTGTGCCCCTTCGCCTAGACCTGCGACTGATCCGGCTTACGGCCGACCCCTGCGGACGCCCTCTTGCCATTCAGCGAGCGTGAGGTCACGCCAGGCCTTCGGAGCAGATTCGGGGACGTGCGTGGTGCGCCAGTCTCGGACGCTCATGACGTTGGCGAGGAGCACACTGACGGTTCCGACGAGCGATATGACCAGCAGTGACCATTCAAGGACCCCGGGATCGTCTGTGCTTGCCAAGGCGGAGCTGAAGAGCGCCAACACGATCAGGACGCCGAACAGGGACACGAACAGGCACAGGCACACGGTGAAGGCGTTGTAGCGCCTGTCGGCGGCTGACAGCGTGGGCGTCTTCTCAGAGGCGGTGGTTGGCACGTTGGTCATTCTCTCGTCTTTCTCTCGAGGATGGGGGTGACCGGGGGCCTAGTTCGACTAGGCCCCCGGGAGTCTTAGCTGTCGAGGCGGGCGGCGATTCGCTCGACGTTGCTGAGGTCGTAGCCCCAGGTCTGCAGCTGCTCGAGGTAGGTGGCGATGTTGGCCTGGGGGTGACGCCACGACTCGCGGCTGGTGGAGTCCTCCAGGCCTCCCAGCACCACGGCGAGGGTGACGTGTCCAGCGCGGGCCGGTCGGTTGGCGGCGATCGCGGCCAGTGGGTCGCCGTCCTTGGGGTTGTGGGTGCGCTTCACACCCATGAGCTCGTAGGCGAGGCTCGACCGGTAGACGGTGTCCCCGAGGGTGCTGCGGAGGCTGGTCATCGCGGTCGCGATGAACACCATGGCGCTGTCGGGGAGGGTCTTGCGCTGCAGGAGTTCCTTGATCCAGGCGCGGCGCGTCACCTCGGCGGCGTCCCAGGCCTTGTTGCGCTCGATGAGGAGGCGACGCTCTTCCTTCTGCTCCTCGGTGCGGGGGCCGCTCTGGACGACGCCGGAGCCGCCCCAGCGGAGGGTGTGGCCGTGGGCTGCGGGGTCGGCGCACGCGGCGTTCTCGGTCGGTCCGTCGTAGTTGTAGCCGACCATGGTGATCGCACCGGGGCAGGTCGTGTGCTCGTCGACGTTAAGGGGGGTGCCCTTGGCGTCCGCGAGGTCCCAGAGGCGCCTGGCGGTCGAGTCCTCGTCGTCCATGCCGCAGACGGGCCGTCCCTCGCCCTGCAGCTGCTCGATCCGAGCGGCGACCGCGGCGCTGCGCTTCCGGTCGGTTCGGATGCGGTCGGCCACAGCCCCCAGGGGCCAGTTGTGCTCGGCACCGCCGCGCAGCTGCGTGAGGGCTGCCTCGTCGCCCTCGAACTCTGCGAAGAGCAGGGCGTCGTCGAGGGACACCTGCGTGGTGGCGATCGCGTCTTGCGCGGCAGCGCTGACGGCGACGGTGAGGGAGGCCTTGACGACGTCGCGCTTGACGCCGACTCGCTGCGCGATCTTCGTCGGGGACAGGCCCTCGAGTTCCAGCTGGCGGTACGCCGCGATGCGGTCGAGGTCGCCCAGGGCCTCGCGGGCGTCGTTCTCGATGATCTGCTGCACGAGACGGTCGCTCTCGGTGCCCGCGTCGATGATGTAGACGGGAATCGTGGCGAGTCCGGCTTCGCGGGCGGCGAGGGTGCGGCGCTGGCCCGCACGGACGGCAACGCTGCCGTCCTCGGTGCGCGTCGCGACGATGGGCTGCACGACGCCGTTGGTGCGGATGTTGTCGACGAAGGCGGGGTCGAGGGCGACCTCGGTGCGGACGTTCGTGGCGATGGTCAGCTGGTCCGGGTTGATGTGCTCGAGGACCGGGGCGGAGTTCGTGGTGGTGGTGACGATCGAGAGGGTCATGGTCGTGCCTTTCGGTGAGATGAGTGGCGGGGTGGGGCGCTGCTACGCGGCAGCGGACTCGTCGTCGACGTGCTCGAAGTGGGCGAAGTCGGCATCGTCAGGGGTGATCCCGAGGGAGCGGTGGCCGCAGCGGCAGAGCGTGCGGAAGAACCCGTCGACGCCGTAGCGCTGGTTCAGGTCGCGGTGCGTGGTGGTGGTCATGTTCTCTGTCTCTCCCTCGTTTTTTTGCCGTGAAGGCGGTTTCACCGCCTAGCGACCGGAGGGCACTGTGCAACCCCGAAGGGGCGAGGAGGAGAGAAGTTCGGCGCGAAATAAGGGAGCGCAGCGACCGCGTGCCGAAGTTCTCGGGGGATCGGCCGCGTAGCGGCTTGCACTGGGTCAGCCGGTTGCTACGAGGGAGCGCAGCGACCGAGATGCCGAAGGCTTCACGGCAAAAAATGCGGCCCGCAGGGCCAACAGCGCCGGCGTAGCCGGCACCTCCGGGAGCGCAGCGACCTCGAGCGCAGCGAGTTGGGTTGATCGTTCCCGGCCCGCTCGCCGCGGGTGGTGCTTGTGCGCCCGGAGGGCGCCGTGGCCAGTCGTCCACGTGGGTGCAGGACAGCCCGGAGGAGAGCGCTGTGCTGTGCACAGGTGGTCGAGTGGCCACCGACCCAGCCATCCGGTGTCCGTTGTTGTCCCTGCTGTGGTCTGGTGCCTGCCCGCCGTGGGGTCGGCGGGCGGCGCAGCAGTCCACGGTGGGGGCAAGAACCCGTGCCCTGCGTCGGAGATCCTCGCCGGGGAGCACGAGGGGCCGTCCCCTCGTCCCGTTGCTTGCGACGGGGCGGCCGGCGGCGCCTCCGGGAACAGCAGAGGGGCACCCGTGTGACCACGGGTGCCCCTCGACGCTTGTTCGGTGTTCAGCTGGTCTTGTCGAGCGACCAGTTGATGATCGTCGCTCCTCCGAGGGACCGCCGGCCGCCTTCCTTCTTGGCGCCGGCGTAGCCGATCTCGTCGACGGTCGCGCCGCCAGGCGCGAGGAGGAGGGCGCAGACCTCGACGGACCCGTCCGTCTTGAGTGCCGTCTGGACGGTCTCGCTGTCGTTCGGGCACTCCTCGTCGTCGATGTCGGGGCTGTAGAGGTCGATGGCGTTGCGGTTGGGGCCCTTGATCCAGTCGCCGTCTGCGTTCACGACCCACTGCTTGTTGTCGAACGCGAGGGTGCGGTCGCCGTCGCCCCAGGTGCCGTCGACGACGTCGACGGTGAAGCGGGCCATGTAGGCGTCCTGGTCGCCGGCGTCGAGCTCCCACCGGGCCAGCGTGTCGTCGGTGATCGGTTCGAACGAGTTCGCGGTGATGGCCACCGTCCCCTCGTCGAACTCGGTCTGAGCCCAGAGACCGGTCTCGATGGGGTCGCCCAGGGTCGCGTCGGGGCCGTTGGCGCATCCCGTGAGCGCGAGGGCGCTGAGCGCCAGCAGGGCGGGGAGCGCGAGGTGTCGGGTGTGCATGGTGATCCTTCTTTCGTGAGTGCCGGGCGTGGTTGTGCGCGGCGGGCATGTGGGCAGGCTCGCGCCCCGACAGGGCAGAGCCAGGGTGTGGTAGCTGTAGCCGCCGAGGTGGGGTGGGAGGGAAGTCCGCGGAGCGTCGAGCTCTCAGTCGTCGCGAGGCGTACGACCCACGGCCCGCCAGACGGCGCGCAGGAGGACAACGGCGGCCGCTGCTGCGGCGAGGGCGGGCACGACCCACAGATGGTCGGTCGAGCCGTCAGCGGGCGCGGAGCGGGCGACGAGGGCCATCGTCAGCATGCGTCTGCGACCACGACGGGACGGGTCGGGCGGGCGTCGTCTCCGGACGACGTCGTGGCCATGCCGCTGCGGCGGCGGGCCGCGCGCCATGCGCGGAGGGCCATCAGGATCACGGCGGCCGTCAGCGTGGGGGCTGGGTACAGCACGAGGCCCGGGACGGCGAGGGTGGCGATCGCCAGGAAGGCGCCGGCCTTCACCGCCGCGGCGAGCGAGCGGCGAACGAGTCCGAATCGACTGAGGAAGAGCATCACGGCCACACCGCAGAGGCCCGCGACGTAGACGCCCGTGAAGTCGAAGGTGCCGCTGTCGAGGGCGGTCACGAGAGTGACGACCGCGCCTCCCCCGGTGATGCTGCGCAGTCCCGCGCGGATCTCCTGCCTGACGTTCATGCGCCCGTCCCCTGTCCTGCTTCGTTCAGTTTGCGTCCCCAGTAGTTCTGGATGCACTCCTCGAGCGCGTCGCGCTGCGTGAGGCCGAAGACGACCGAGACCTCGTCGAGGACGCTCATCACGTCCGGGTCGACCTTGTTGGCGAGGGGCACGGTGGGCTTCTGCCGAGGCCTCCCCGGCTTGCCGCTACGCGCCAGGGCGCGGCTCTCCTGCCGCGACGCCACGCTGGTGACGACCTCCTGGACGACCTCGGGAGGGGCGTCCACGACGCTGGCCCGCTCCCCCGCGGTGGGCCGCTCCTGCGGGGACACCGCGATCACTGGTGCGGGTGCCGGGGTCGGCGCTGGTGTCGCCAAGGCAGCCGGGTCGATGTCCTGGTCTGCGGCCGGCGTGGGCCGACTGCGGCGCGACGGCAGGGCGGCGGGCCGGTCCGGCCTCTCGTCGCTCATCGGAGCACCTGCTTCGAGAGGCTCTTGTAGGCGTCGGCCACGGGGATGCCCTTCCGGTAGTTGCCGAACCACTCGTTGGTGAGTCGCGTCTCCTGCACGATGCCCCGGTGAGGAACGATCGGGGTCAACAGCATGCCGGTGTCGCGGAGGTCCTCCAGGATCGACTTCGCCGTACGGCTCATCACCGTCTCCTGGACGGCGCCCAGGACGATGCCCGCCTCCCGGATGGTCACCGGTGCGCCGAGCTGAGTGCGGTACGTCTTGAAGGCCTCGATGCTGCGCTGGGCTCCCATGACGCCGTCGTAGCCGTCCGTCGTGGGGGTCGCAGCGTACACAACGGTGTCCGCGGCAGTGAATGCGCTGCGGGCGAGCGTGCCGCCCTGCCTGTTCGGGCAATCGATCACGATCACGTCGGCCTCGACGTCGATGAGGGAGGCGCGGAGTCGCGCGTCCATCGTGGGGTCGTTCTCCTGCTCGCGGAGGGACACGTTCCGGTCGGACGTGACGACCCGCAGGGTGTCGAACCAGCCACTCGGGACGGCCATCTCCTCAGCCCACCCGGTGGGATCGGGCGCGGCAAGGATGGCTCCCACATGGAGGCCCGGCGCAGACGGCTGCACCCCGAACCAGTTCGTCGCCGCCGCTCGCGGGTCGAGGTCGACCAGGACGACCCGGTGCCCCTCGGAAGCCATGGAGGCGGCAAGAGAGACGGCGGTCGTCGTCTTCGTCGCTCCCCCCGACTCGCTGTAGACCATGAGCGTTTCAGTCATGTCGATGCCCTTCGTACGTGACGGCTAGCCTGCTCGCTTGCCGGAAATATAGCTAGCTAGAAAGCTAGATGGCTGCCTAGATAGCTACCAAGTTAGATACATTCTTTCACGCATAATCGGATTGTGCAAGACCTAGCTGGCTGTATTTCTATCTAGCTAGAAAGATACCCAGCTAGCTATCCAGCCATACAGCCAGCTATGTAGACGAGCGGGCCGGCTGCCACAGAGGAGAAACGCCCCAGACCGTGCCTGTCTCAGGGGGGATTGAAAGGCACCGCGCCGGCCGCGGTTGCTGTAGGGCAGCTACCGGGCCGGCGCGGGGGTCTGGGGCGCTGGTCGAGCCTAGGGGAGTGACGTCTACGCCGCGAAGACGAGTAGGTCGAGTTCGGCGGGGATGGCGGCGGACGAGTACATGTCCTCCCCGTGATCCCCGCGTACAGACGGCCACTGGAACTGCTCGAGCTTGTCACGGCGGCTCGAAGCGAGAACGAATGCCCCGAACTCCGCGTAGATGTAGGCACGTCGGTCGTCCTCGGCCGAGTGAGCGCTGCGCTTCCACGCCTCGACGACGTGACGCGCCTGTGCGCGACTCAGGCGGTACTCGTCGTCACTGATGCTTTCGACGCCCACGAGCTCGACTGCGCTGTCCAGGGTGTTGCCGTCGACGCGGACGTCCACCTGGGTCTTGCGGGGGAGAGGGCGGTAGTCGTGGATGCGTCCGTGGAGGTCCTGGCCAAGGTTGTTGATCTGCGCCTGCGCTTGGTACGCCTGGACCTTGCCCGAGGCGCCCTCGAACGAATGCACCCAGGTCACTCGGTACGGGAAGGTTGCGCCCTTGACGATGCGGACTGCAACGACGATGCCGTCGACGATGCGCTCTCGGCCGCCGATCATGGCCGTGCTGGTCAGTCCGTCACCTGCGCTCGGGATGACGAGGCGGGGAGAGCTGAGGGTCCGAGGCATGATGCGACACTGCTTTCTGAAAGAGATTCGTTCAGAAGACAAGTATGCCGCACACGAGTCGGTCGATCGAACAGAACGGTCCGCTTCTAGCCGGCGTCGGGGATCTCCGCCGCCGCGTAGGCAGCCTCGAGTTCGGCATCGGAGCAGGAGGCCAGCAGCTCGACCCACCGCTGGGCGTCGATGCGACGCGCGCCGGTGGCCACGGCCACGCACTTGAGGGCCCACGTCGCGAGGTATTGCCGCACCTGCGGTGTGGTCGGTGGGATGCCGGTCATCTCGCTGTCGGGGACGCCGCTGGTCGACGGGTGTGCCCGCGCGTGATCGTCAGACACGCGGACGGGGAAGATCACTCCGTCACCGAGGAGTGCGGAGTCCATGGGAATGGTTACCCACCGGCCGTCCTGCCGTAGACCTCGCAAGTCGGCCACGACGTCGGGCCGGACGGTGCGTGGGGTGCTCTTGGAAGACGGCTGAGTCACCATCCAAGTCTCTCAGGCCTCGCTAACGGGCCGCGACGATCGTGGCGCGCCCAAGGCCGGCGTCGACGGGTTGCTAGCGTGGCGGGGTGGGATTTGATGGGAACCAATCGGATCAGAAGACCGCCTCGGTGGAGTCCGGCGAGAAGGTGAGGCTCAGCCTAGGAATGCGCCGCGTCTTGCACCGCGTCGAGCACGGCATGGTCGATCGAGCATCACGCGACGCCTTCGTCCACACAATCCGCCGGCATCGAGTCCGGTGGGAGAGCGGCAAGATGAGCCGCGAGGAGTTCTTGGCCATCGACCAGGCCTTACCCGGCTGGGACCAGGGGAGCGTTGCGGCCCTGTACTGGGCCGCGGATGAACGAGTCCGCGGGGGCAAGACATCACCGGCGCCGACAGACGATGAGCCGGCGCCGGAACTCACCCGCCTCGACAAGCAGTTCGAGGCGCGCGCTCGAGCAGTTGCCGAGCACTGGGCGGCCAAGGCTCTCACGGCAACTGACAGGGTCTGGCTGAGCCGGGCTCGGCAGGACTTCCTGGCCGACGAGCTTCCCGCCCATCGCCGCGCCATGCTCGATCGCCACGTCCCCGAGTGGTTCGACGGCCGTCGCCACCGACGCAACAGACGGCTCGTCGTACAGCCGCACCCCGACGTGCCGGCTCGAGGCTTAGGCAGCGTCTCCCAGGTACTGCCACCGGGCCTCGGGTCGCAGGGCGCCTTGAAGGATGAGATCCCGGGCCGCTCGGTGGTCTCCCCGACGATCGGCTGATCGAGGGTAGCGGGGCCACACGCGTTCACCTGGTGCGGCCGTGTCGACGAACAGGGGGCGGCTCGACGCGTGTGGGCGTCGAGGGCGCTGCTGCGGCTTCGTGGCCATCGTCACTGTCTCGGCTTGCCACCAGGCCCACGTCTCGCGCTCGGCCGCGTATCTCTCAGCTCGACGCTCGAGGTAGCCGGCGACACCGAGCGTTCGAGCTGCGGCGTTCCGCAAGTCTCTACGGCTCTGTGTCCAGGCGGTCCCTGCAGCGATGATGAGTCGGTGTCGCCGGAGGCGGCTGAGGATGGTCGCTGCGTGCCGGGTCGTGATCCCTAGCTCGCGTGCCGCCTGGTCGACCGTGGTGGAGGCGCCGTTACGGAGCTGCGCGTAGACGCGACCTGCAAGGTGCCCGATGCCAGCTCGCGTGAACAGGTCGTGCCTGATGTCCCCGAGGTCGTGTTCGAGGGTGGACACCAGCACCGCGCGACGTCCGAAGAGTTCGTCGGGGGGGCGGGGGTTATTAAGTGGTTGTGACCGGACCGTTCCATCAGCTGTGGAAAGTCGCGAGGCTAGGCGCCATTCGCTCGCGTTGCCGGCGTCCGCGGTGGTCACGTGCTCGAGGAGGTTCGCGTTGACCAGGGCCCAGAGCGCGTCGGCCGCGGTCGTGCGTCCGAGGCCTGTCATCAGGGCGAGGTCGCGGATGGAGGCGGCGACGACGGGCTTCCCTGTCTGGAGGGTCAGGTAGGCGATCGCGCGAAGGATGCTCTGGCGGGACTGCCCGGCCTCGGATCGCCACCGGCCAGGGGTCGCCTTGACCCGCTGCAGAGTCGTCTCCACGGCCTCGACGACCGTGTCGAGTGCCGAGAGGTCCTGAGGCTCGCTCTTAGCCGGGAGGCGGTCGTAGAGGGCCGCGTACTGCTGGGCGCGCTGCCACTGACGGTCGAGCCTTGCTTCCGCCTCGTCGCTCGAGCGCGGGCGGCGGGTGCCTCGACCTGAGTTCTTGGTCCGGTAGTGCTCCATGCCCGGCGCGGTCTTCGACGCACGGCGGACGTCGGTGATGTCCCAGCCAGCGACGGCGGCCGAGAGCAGGCACATGAAGCCTGTCCAGCTGGGGTTCGCTCCGCCGGCCTGGGTGGCCATGTGGGCTTCGCCGGCCCTGCTGAGGGCGCGGTGCGCGCGGTGGCCGGCGTCGACCGTGCCGGCGGGGATGGTCTCGTAGGCACGTGTGGCCGGGCGCAGCTCGACGAAGGCGCGTGTGACGGCGGCGAGTGCGGCCGCGTCTGTCCTGGGTGAGGTGAGGGTCTGGGTGCCTCCCCGGAGGACACGCGACGACGAGCCGTCGCGGTGGGGAGCGAGCGGGGGGCGAGCTGAGCCCTCGGCGGGGTTGCAAAGCATCCCGTGGTCGAGGGTGCGGAGAACGGCGCGCGCGGCGCGAGCGAGGGCTGCAACGTCCGCCGCCGATGCGCCGTCGCCAGCAAGGGCGATCCAGAGGTGGCGGCCGCCGCTGCTCGACGACTCGCAGACGACGTGGTCGACCTGGTGCTCGTCGAGGAGGTGGGAGAGCTGGTCGCAGTCGTCGACGGCTTGCTCTGTGAGCTCGGGGGAGGGCCCGTGGGCGTCCTTGCCGTCGAAGTCGAAGCAGAGGAGCCGGTAACGGCCGGCGGCGTTGGTGAGGCGGATGGCCCACGGCGTGGACGGCTCGACGGGGCCGACCTGGTGCAGGAGCGGGTACTCGTTGCTCTCCAGGCGTCCGTAAGCGTCTCGTTTCATGGCGCGGACGCGGTCACGCGGTGAGATGAGCCGGGTCAGTGACCAGGCCGGAGACACGCCGGGCGAATTGTCAGGATTAAGGGCTGCGTTTTGGGCGCGAGTTGCTACTATGAGGTCACCTCCTCGGAGGTACGACTAAGGCCCCCACCTGGTGGGGATCTGGTTCCAAGTTCTGACCTGATCTGATTGGCGTCTGCCAGGTCCGAACCACATGCTTGGCGGCCCCGTCCTCGGACGGGGCCTCTTGCGTTAAGCGGCTGAGATGTTGGCCTCCGGTGTGGATGCGTCGGCCGCCTCGATGTCGAGGCGGGGGAACAGAACCGGGAGGCGCCCTTCGGGGTCCCGGGAGATGGCGAGCAGCTGCTCGAGGTACAGGCCGAGAGAGACGTTCTGCTCCCGCGCCGTGCGCGTGAACTGGGCCGCGACGTCGTCGTGGAGACCGATGTCGCTTACGACGATGGGGCGACTGCGGTCGAGTCGCCGGATCTTCTCTCCAGGCATGGCCACATCTTGGTGCTTAAACCGGGTGTTAACAGCCCGCGACACGCAATCGCCCACAAGTAGGGGAATCGCGTATTCCCCACTTTGGGGCTGATTTACGTCAGGTCGAGCTCTCACGGTCATAGCACCCCCTTCTATGTGTTCGTATGGCTGTGCTTCAGGAAGCGGGGGAAGGGGACTGGTTGGAAGCCGCTACGAGGCACTCGCGCAATTCGTCTCGGTAGAGCACCCACGAGACGCCCATCTGATGGCCGGGGATGGCGCCCTGGCTGAGCCACTTGTAGATGGTCTGCCGAGTCTTACCGAACAGAAGTTCCGCCTCCTCGATCTTCACGACGTCGTCGAAGGTCGACAGGAACTCGACCGGCTCTAGCGGCTGCTTCTCGGGGTCGTCGATCTTCGCGCGGACTTCCTCGCGGTAGACGATCCACGAGCCGCTGATGACGTGACCTGGAAGCGTGCCTCGCTTGAGCCATCGCCACACGGTCACCTCCTTCATGCCGGTCACTCGCATGAGGTCACTCGTCGACAAAACGGGACCGAGGCTCGCCCAAGTGGCGTCGCTCATCGCTCGTCCTGTTCGTCGCATGGGTGAAAGAATACATGAAGAAAGACACGATCTAGGCTTATAGTGATCAAAGGGCACCGCTTCCGGGGGATTTGTATTCCTGGCAGTTGCATTATCCCCACCAGTACTCAACCGGTACGGGTTTCGGGGCGGTGTCCTAAGGCCGGGGGGAGGGTGACCTCCTCCCGGTCTTCCTTGCCCACGGCTCCTCACCAGAGCCGCAACCAAAGGACGAACGTGGACGCCCGAACACGCCCATGTCCGGGGAAGACCACCCCGGACCCTCGCAACGACTTGCTCCGCGCCGCGCTGCAGGCGCGCACAGGACTCGACTGGTCCAGCACCCGCGGCATTGACCTCTACCACCGCATCGAACGCGAGATGGCAGGACCTATCAGCCGCGAGCTGCAGCGCAGCTACGGCCTCGCCGTCGACTCCTGGGACCTCGTCCACACGGCCGTCGAAAGCCTCGCCGCCGGCAGCATCCTTCGCTACGTCCAGGGGGCAGAGAAGCCGTGGGCGTACCTCTACGCCGTCCTGCGCCAGAGCGCCCTTGACCAGGCATGGGGCCTGAACGGTCCGTGCCTGGACTCGCTCGCTGACGACCTGGCAACAGCCCCGGAGTCGCACCTCACCCCCATGCCGACCGTCGTCGATCTGACGGTCGACACCGTTCTGCGCCACGCGCCTCGCCTGGACTCACGCGGCGTCTTGGACACCGTCTGGTTCTACGCCGACGTCGCCCCGGATCGCGCCAGCCGGTCACGCACCCTCGCTGCCAGCGATGAAGCCCTGCTCCGTCGCCTCGAGGCCGACGAGATTCGTGCGATCGGCAACATCGCCCTGGGCGGCCGGGCCACGGCCACCCCCACCTCGCTCTTCGCCGGCTACCTCGTCGACGAGACCTGGATTCCCGAAGACTCCGACATCCACCAGAGCGCCCTGCGCAAGTTCGCCCGGCGCCTCGACTCAACCCCCCTTCTCATTGGAGCCTGAATGACTCTCGAACTGCCACCCCCTGTCCGCCCCGCCAACGCCCAGACCTGGCTCGACGACACCATCAACGAGTGGGCGAAGCTGGACGCAACCGACCTCCACATCCGCAGCGACGGTCCAGGCCAGGAGCTGCAGATCCGGGCACGAGTCGACGGTCGTCTTCGACACGCCCCGCCCCTCGACGCCGAGGTCAGCCAGCTCGTCCTCGGCCTCATCAAGAACCGTGCGCGGTTCTCGACTGTCGGCTCGCAGCTACCCGAAGGAGGCTCCTTCACGGCCAACATCGACGGTCAGGCGTGGAAGGTGCGAGCGCAGCTGTTCCAGTCCTTCGACGGCGGGCAGTCCATCCGTATCCGCATCCCGCACATCGGGCCGCTGCGGACGCTCGAGGAACTCAGCTTCGACGCCACGAACGCCCGACACATGCGCGATCTGATCCAGTCCCCGAACGGGATGACGATCATCGCGGGCCCGATGAGCGAGGGCAAGACGACCACCGCCCACGCCCTGTTGAACGAGCTCGACACCCCACACTCCAGCATCATCACCGTCGAGGAGCCCGTCGAGCGGACCATGCCGAACATGCTGCAGCTCGAGGTGGACGAGCGCGCCGGCGTCACCTTCGCAGCACTTCTGCCTGACCTGGTGCGCGGGGACTACGACACCCTGTTCCTGGGCGAGATCCGCGACCGAGAGTCAGCAGCAGCCGGCATCCGCCAGGCCAAGGTCGGCCGCCGCATCCTCACCACGATGCACGGCAAGAACAACGTCACGGCCCTCCTGCGCCTCATGGAGCTTGCCGAGGACACACCCCTGTCGGTCCTCGACGCCGTCCAGGGCGTCATCTCCCAGCGCCTCGTGCCCCGCCTCTGCATCGCGTGCCTCGGCATCGGCTGCGACGCCTGCGGGCAGTCCGGGTACCGAGGTCGCCTGCCGATCCACGAGCTGCTCGTCGTCACCCCGGAACTCTCCGAGGCCCTGATGACCAACCAGCCCCTGTCGCACGTCTACGGCCTGGCCGAAGAGACCGCGCTGTCAACCTTCCGCAACGACGCCAAGCGCCTCGTCGACGCGGGACTCACCACCTGGGATGCAGTCACGCCCATCATCGGAAAGGGACGCCTTGGAAACCACTCGTAGCGCGACCGGCCTCGACGACCTCGCTGAGGTCGTCGATACCGCTGCCGCCATGAAAGCCAGCGACATCCACGTCGACGGCACCACAGGGGAGGTCTGGTTCGAGGTGCGCAAGAGCCTCGTCCGTTCCCCACGGCCACCCGTCGACCGGAAGGCGATCGGGCGGTGGGCTGACGCACTGCTGCGCGACGCGGACCACCTGGTCGAGAAGGGGCACGCCTTCGCGGCATGGGAGTCCTCCCAGACGCGAGTACGTGCAGCGTTCTACCGCGCCGCCGGCACGTTCTCCGTGACGTTCCGAGTCCTGCCCACGACCATCAGCACACCGGAGGATCTCGGCCTCCCGCAGGGCGTCATCGACCTCGGAGAGCGCCGGTCCGGCCTCGTTCTGTTCGTGGGGTCCACCGGATCGGGGAAGTCGACCAACATCACCTCCCTGGTGGGGCGGATCAACGACACCAAGGTCAAGCACGTCATCCTCCTCGAGGACCCGATCGAGTACGTCCACACCAGCAAGAACAGCCGCATCGTCCAGCGCGAGATCGGGGAAGACGCCCGCAGCTACGTGGACGGCGTGGAGGCCTCCCTCCGCTCCGCACCCAACGTCCTCGTCCTCGGTGAGCTCCTGGACGCAACAACCGCCGATGCCGCACTGCGCGCAGCGACATCGGGCCACCTGGTCTTCACGACATGGCACGCGAGCTCCGCGTCGGAGGCGATCACCAGCTTCGTCGGCCAGTTCCCCGAGACCGGTCGTGACCAGGTGCGATCGCGTCTCGCGCAGTCGCTGCTCGCGATCGTCGTCCAGGACCTCGTCGAGGACACCCGCGGCGGCCTCGTCGCCGCCCGGGAGGTGCTGATCATGGACCGTGACTTCGGTGACCTCATCACAAGCCAGTCGACACACCTGATCGAGCAGAAGCTCGCCAAAGAGCCGACCTCGATGACGCTCGACCAGTCCCTCCTCGCTCTCGTCCGAGAGGGACGCATCACTCACGAGGTCGCTCTCGCGACCGCTCGCCACCCGCAGCACCTCACTCAGGAACTGAACCGACAGGGGATCTACCGATGACCACCACCGCGCCCGTGCTCGACGACGCGGGCATGCCCGCCACGCTGACGAAGCGGAAGTCCTTCCTCCGCGACGGCAAGAAGCCGACACCGGAGATCGCCGCGCAAGCTCTGCGAGCCCTGGCCATGAACCTGCGGATGGGCCGCGCTGAGGACGAAGCCCTCGACCTCGTCGGGAGCGAGTACTCGAAGTGGGCCATCGGACGGTCGTTCAAGAAGGCCGCCGTCTCCATGCGGCTCGGGGTCTCCTTCGTGCAGGCCCTCGAGCTCGAGGAGGAACTGCCCGACGCGCTGCTGCAGATGATCAGCGCAGCGTCGACGTCGCGCGACCTCCACCGCAACATCGAGGAGGCCGCGACGATCATCAGCGAGGGCCAGAACGTGCGCCGGCAGATCAAGCAGGCCCTCATCGCACCCGGTTTCATGCTGGCAGCCGGGATCGCGTTCATGTTCATCGCGTCGATCAAGATCATCCCCTCGTTCCTGTCAAACTTCGCCGTCTTCGGGGCGGAGCCGCCGGCGTCGCTGATCTTCACGCAGCGAGCCGCGGAGGCACTTGGCTGGATCTCCGGGGCGGTGTTGGTACTGGCGATCCTCTACGGCATGTTCTGGATCATCGTGGGCCGCCGCAGCGCCACCGTCCGGCGCCGAGTCGACGCCCTCGGACTCCGCGCCCCGCTCTACGGCCCGATCATGAAGCTCGCCTCGAGCAGCCGCCTCTTCGAGCTGCTCAGCGCCAACCTCCGCGTCGGCCTGGCCGAGGCAGAAGCACTCGAGGTCGCCGCTCGAGGGTGCGGCAGCGAGGCCATCGCCGCCCACTGCATGGACCACGCACACCGGATGCGGAACGAGGGCGTCAGCTTGAACGAGGCCATGAACTCGTGGCTCTTCCCCCAGGGCGCCGGCAGCCTCCTCGGCTCGGTGGCGAGCACACGTCAGGCCCTCGAAGTACTCGACGACCTGGCCAAGAACTACCGCTTCGAGGCGAACTACCGCGCCGGGAGCTTCGCCAAGCAGGTCGAGCCCATCGCCTCCGGCGTCGTCTACTCACTGGTCGGCATCCTCGTCGTCATGGTGATGCTGCCCATGTGGTCCATCTACTCGAGCCTGATCGGATTCGGAAATGTCTGACGCCCCCGCAGCACTCCTCACCAGCCCCGTCGAGGCCGGTGACGCCCGCGACGGGTCACAGCCGCCCAAGAACTCCCGGGTCCTCCTGACTGCCGCCCCTGCAGCAGCTGGTGCCATCGCGCTGGCGATCGCCCTCGGCGTCGGCCTCGGCTGGTACGCGGCACCCCTCACGCTCGTCGCCGCCGCGACGGGCTACATCGCGGTCAAGGACATGTGGACGCTGACGATCCGCGATCGCGACACGCTCCCCATCGTCGCCGGCGTCATCGGCCTGACGGCGGCCGCGGCGCTCCTGCACGGTGATGCCTGGCCGGTCGCGGGCGCAGGCATCTCGGCCGCGTTCATCTTCGCCTTCCTCTTCGTGCAGGCCTGGCTCTTCGGCGGGGTCGGCGGGGGGGACATCAAGTACTCGCCGGCCCCGGCCTTCGCCCTCGGCGCACTCTCTCCTCTCCTGGCGCTGCTCTGGCTCCTGCTCGCGCTCATCGCCTCGCTGGGCGTCGGAGCCGTGCGGCATCGCCGGACAGGCAGCAACGCGATCCCTCTCGGGCCCGGGATGGCTGTGGCCATCCCGCTCGCGATCGCCCTCTACCCAGTCCTCGAAGCACTGGGATTCACGTGGGCAGCGATGGGAATCGCCGCCCCCTGGATCTGGGCCTAGGCGCCGACACCAACCCACGCACGACGGAGAGACCCCGCAGCCAACCGGCTGCGGGGTCTCTTGCGTCGCGAGCTCACAACGGCACGCGGGGCCTCTGGTGACGCACGCGAGGACTCGAGGGATGAAAGGAAGCACCCTCGTAGAAATAAATCAGCCCCGTTGTGGGGGTGGGTGTTCAGGGGGGTTCTTGCCCCGCCCGGCGCATCTATAAGTGAGCCCGACAGAGCGTGGGGCCGATCATCAAGGGGATCACACATGGACACCAGCACCACCTCCTGCACCGTCGAGCACGGCGCAGTCATCACCGGCACGGACAAGAGCATCAAGAAGCGCGGCTACTTCACGCGTGGCGCGCGTCGCACCCTCGGCAACGAGCGCGGCGCCGTCGACCTGCTCACCGTCCTGGCCGGTGCCGTCGTCGCCGCCATCCTGGCCGGCGCCGCCGTCGCCGCGTTCGGCCCGACCCTCCCGTGGTCGCAGGACCGCACCGCCACGAACAGCCTCTCGGCCGTCGCAACGGCCCAGGAGACGAACTACGGCATGAACCAGAAGTACCTGCCGATCGACCAGCTCGTCAGCGCGAAGCTGCTCTCCGCGACCGAGAACGTCGCCGTCACCGTCACCGGCGCGAACTACTGCGCCGTGGCCACGTCGGAGACGGGCAAGAAGTACTACGCCGTCAACGGCGACTCGAAGATCACCGAGACCGCGCCTGCCGGCGCGACCTGCCCCGCCTAAGGCGGCCGGGGATGTTGGGCGGAACGCTGCGTGACCAAAGGGGTGGTTCCCTGATCGGTCACCTGGTTGGAATCACTGTCGCTGCAGTGGCGCTCCTGGGACTTTCGGGAGTCTCAGTTGGAGCCATCAATTCACTCGCGACGAAGAACGCCAACCAGCAGCGTTCCGCCCAGCTTCACGAAACCCTCCTGTCGCTGAACGGCGACAAGACCCTCACGACCGCCCCTCGAGCCATCACCGTGGGAACGGGGCACGACGCCTTTACCGCCACCGCGTGGCTGAGCGAGAGCTATGGGACAGCTTCCGTCTCTGGCGTCACACAGCAGTGGCGGCTTCCCGGTGCCACCCCGCAAGCGCCCTGCAACACCGTCGCGGACCTCGCGAACCGAGAGTGCCTCGTAGACACCGTGGCCTTCGGCGCGGCCGGTGGGGAGATCCGCACGAAGACCTGGCCCGGTTCCGGGCCCGCACTGACTTCTGGCCCCGGAGGCACCCCACAGACGCTTTCGGGGGTGCTCTGGACGGGGACCCCCATCCTCCCCACGACGACCTTCGCGAACTACGTCGTCCGCATCAAGACCACGACGACAACGAAGCTGACCACGACCGTGCTGGGCGGCGGAGAGACCTCGACCACCGTCCTGCCGGCCAACACCGACGCGTACTACTACGGCAGCTTCCCCGGACCGGCGAAGGACCGAAAGTACCCGGACTCGTACACGGGCCTGCAGCTGTCCCTGAGCTCGAGCGCCACCGTGTCCGACTTCTACATCTACGAAGGCCTCAAATGAACCGCAGACCCCGCCGCTTGTCCCTGCTTCGTTCACAGAACGGGTCCGCGACTCCAGGCATCGTCGTCGCCGTCCTCGCGATGGCGACCGCCTCGTTGCTCGTTACCGGCGTGATGTCCAGCAACGCGATCACCACCAGGACCTCGGCCGACCGCGACATCGACGCAGCCCTCGACCTCGCCTTCGAGGCGGGCATGCGCCTCCCGCACGACAGGGCATCTGAGACGCTTCCGACGACCTGTGTCGATGCGTTCCAGACCTGCGTTACGTCGTCCCGGATCTCGCTAACTTCGACGACGAAGTCCCTGACGCAGCGCGTGACGGTCAAGCACACACCCACCGGGCGCAGCGTCACGGAGACCCGCGAGTACAAGGGCACCGCCGCAACCCACCTCACGGGCTACGACGCTGCGGGGAACCCGACCTGGGCAATGGGCGGGTACGACTACAACCCCACCACCGTCCGCGGTGATGGGGTGTGCTACGTCCAGGAAGAACGGGCCTATTGCTGGGGGCCGCAGGCCACCCGCGGGAGCGTGCAGACCTCCCTCAAGACGTCGCTCGTCGACGGCAACATCTCATGGCGGTCGGTATCAGGGGCCTTCGGTGACCACGCTTGCGGTGCCGCTGTGGATGGTGCGGCATGGTGCTGGGGAAAGAACACGACTGGTCAGCTCGGCAACGCTACGACGAGCACTGCAACGACGATGGCCCCGGTGCGCGTGTCTGGAACCACTCAGTTCAACAGCATCGACGTGTCACAGCAGTCGTCGTGCGGGCTCGACAAGACCGGTGCGGCGTGGTGCTGGGGCCTGAACTCGTCGGGGCAGCTCGGTATCGGCAGCACAACGAACCGGACCATCCCCACCGCCGTCTCGGGCGGGTTGAAGTTCAAGGACATCAGCACAGGCAAGACCACCTGCGGCGTCACCACCGCTGGCAAGCTCTACTGCTGGGGCTCTGGCGCAGCCGGAGCCCTCGGGAACGGCGGGACGGCCAACGCTCCAACCCCCGTGGCGGTGAGCACGTCCGGCACCTTCACGCAGGTCTCCTCGGACGATCGCGGCGCCTGCGCCCTCGACGACGCCGGCAGCCTCTGGTGCTGGGGGGACAACAGCACCGGGGCACTCGGGAACGGAACCACGAGCCCAGCCTCGGCTGGCACGCCCGTCAAGGTGACGATGCCCAGCTCCCCAATCAACATCAACAAGGGCCCCTACGTCGACATCTCGGCCGCCGGAAACGGCAGCCGCTGTGTCGCCGCTGTGTCCTCGAATGGTCGAGCGGGGTCGATCTGCTGGGGATGGCAGGTGGACCGCCAGGGCGCCGGCCCGAAGGCCACGGGCCCGTTCCCTGCGACGTCGACGACGACGATGAGCCTTATGCCAGACGGGACGTACGGTGACGTCACCGTTCTTGACGGTTCGGCGGTCGGCTCGTGTGAGGTCGCCTCCTTCGCGAATGTCGCCTGCCGGGGATACATCCCCGACTCATTGGGGACCAACTGCACCTCCTCGGGCACCGCAATCCCGGTCGTCAACAACACCTGCAAAGACGGCGGAAGCGTTTCATCCCGCAGGACGGCCGAGAAGTTCGGATTCGACGGATCGTCGTTCAACTTCGGCACCTACGCGCTGACGTGGACCCTGGACCGGGTGTCGCGATGACCAGCGCGAAGGGCCTGCTTCGGAGTGAGACTGGCTTCGGTCTCTACGAGGAGATCGCGGCCGCAGTCGTCGGTGCGATCGCCCTCGGAAGCATCATGGCCGTCGCACTGTCCGCGTTTTCCATCTCCGACGCGTCAGCCAACGACCCCGCACTGGCCGTAGCGGCGCCCACGCTGCAGCAGGTGCTGTCTCGAGACGCTGACACCGCGCGCACGGTACTCGAGTCGAATGAGTCGCGGCTCGTTCTCTCTCGGGCGGGCAGCTACACGTGCATCACCTCCACGTGGGAAGTGGAAGCCGGCGAGGGTGACACGCGCAACGTCCGCAACACGGTCGTCACGTCTGTCGGGACTGTCGTCATTGATGGCAAGACGCGATGCAACCCCACGGGGGCGGTGACTGCGACGTCTAGCCGCATCGTGGCCACGCGGCTGGGGCCTGACACAGCGTTCTCCGCTCGGACTGTTTACGGGCGCCCAGTAACCGTCACTGACGCAACCGGGACCGTGGGGGAGGCCTCCAGGCCAGCCACGGTGACTGCTGCCCAGTGGGGGGAGACGCAGATCGGCTCGGTGGCCCTGACGGTAGATCTTCCTCGGACATCCCGCCACGTCGATCTGCAGATGCAGGTCGTCGAGAACATCGTTCGAACTGTCCCCAGTGCACCGACCACTCAGGTCCGCGATTACTCATCGGCCATCTGAGCTCTACACCGCTTATTTCTCGTCGCTGAAGCGACCAACGCAAGGGGAGAACCATGACTACATCTGTGTCCTATGGGGGGAGGCGGCCGCGCCTTCGCGGTGGCCAGCATCGGCGGCGACCGTTGGTCCCGCTCGTGAAATGGGTCGCGGCGGCCGCGGCGGCCGCGCTGGTTGCGACGCTGGCGTTCGTGGCGGCTCCAGCGCAGGCGGCGTCCTACGGGCCCGGCTACAACGGGGGTCTAGGGCACCTGGGGAGTTACGTCCACAACGGGCAGCAGGTCTACTGCCTCGAGCCTGAGGCAGCGCCGGCCACCGGCAACACGGACGGCGGGTACATCGGCGGGTTCGGGGCCATGAACGCCACTCAGCTCGCTCAGCTGAACTACGTCATCCGGACCTTCGGTCAGACCGGTAGCAACGTCCAGGCGGCCGCCGTGTCGCTCTACACGTGGTCGGTGGCATCGCCTGGGGACTACAACAGCCACGGCTACAACGGTGACGTCTACTACGCACCGCGAGCAGGCGCTGATGCGGCCGCCGTGCGGGCGACGCTCAACAACATCCGTGCCGCAGCGGCGAACGTCGGCCCCGCGTCGACGCCGAGCGGATCGGCGTCTCTCAGCATCGACATGGCCAACAGCTACAGCGGGACCGTCACGGTCTCGACCAACCCCGGGAACGCCCGGGGTTACGTCTATCTCACCGGGGCGACGTTCACGGACGGCAGCACGCGGGCGAACGCCGCAAACGGCAGCCGACTCGCGATCCGGGGCAACCCGTCCGCCGAGGCCGGTAAATACGCAATCACCGCTCGAGGCGACTTCTCGGCCGACGTCGCCAGCGGCTACGCCGGCAACATCCGCGTCTACAGCACCCCCGGCGCGCAGCGCCTGGCGGGCCCGGGGGAGATGTCGCCGGCGGCGATCAACTTCAGCACCGACACCTACCAGACCGACCCCCTGCCTCTGCAGTTCAACCCGGTCATCTCGACGACGACCAGCCAGGTCACTCAGCCGGGAATCGAGCACGCGGACACGCTGCGCGTCACCGCCTCGAGCGCCGGCCAGCAGTGGCGGCAGAGCACGAACGGCACCTACCTGCCGGTTGTGGCCCGCGGCACGCTCTACGGGCCGCTGAGTGCCCCTCCGACCACGACGGGCGTACCGGTGGGGACACCGGTAGCGGACACCCTCACGATGACCCTCAACGGTCCCGGGACGTACACGGCGAGGTCGGACAAGGCGGAGGTCACCGGCTTCTTCCAGTGGGTGTGGGAGATCCGCGCGGCGGATCAGAGCGCCCGCGTTCAGACGATGCTGCCCGCGAACTACCGGTGGGTGGCAGCGTTCAACGACCGTCAGGAGCTGACGCGCGTTCCCACGAAGCTGACGGCGTCGACGGCCGTGTCGAACCCCGAGCTCGGACTGCTGCAGCCGGTGACCGACACGGTCACGGTGACCCATGATCCGTCGACGGGCGAGTGGCCGGTCGAGTCGGACGGCACTCGGCGGCCGGTGACCCTGAACGGGTCCGCGTACTGGGTTGGAGGCACCGAGGCACCGGCGCTGAGCGACACGCCCCCCGCCGATGCGCAGCTGCTTCTCCAGACGACGCTGCAGACGACGGAGCCGGGCGTCCTCGAGTCCGAGGCTGCGACTCCGACGATCGCCGGTGACGGCTTCGTCGTGTGGCAGTGGCACATCAGCGCCGACAGCTACTTCCAGGCTTGGAGCGACCCGTTCGGAGTGCCGGCCGAGATGAGCAAGTACATCTCGCCGGCCCTGACGACGGTGGCCGACACCGGGGTCGCCCTGGGCGACCCCGCGAAGGACGTCGCGACGATCGAGGGCCTCCCCACGGGGCAGCCTCTCGAGTTGCGCTTCGAGGCATGGCTGCAGCCGGAAGGCGTAGAGGAGCCGGTCTGCGTCGCGCCCGTCGACGCACCCACCGAGGAGGAGGACGTCTCCCTGTCGCTCGAGGGCGACGACGCCGGCGAGGGCGACGTCGCGGCCTATGAGGGCATGGTGTTCGACACGAGCGCCGAACCCATCCTGTTCAGCGAGGCAGGCGTCCACGAGTCCGCCCCCGCGGACTTCGAGGCGGCTGGCACCTACAACTGGATCGCGACGATCGAGAGCGCGGACGGCCAGGTCGTGGCCCGGGGGGAGTGCGGCGAGCTCTCCGAGATCACGGACGTTCACGACTTCTCCGTGACGACGTCGGCCTCGCCCGTCAGCTACGTCGGAGACGAGTCGTTCGACGTCGCCACCGTCGAGGGCCTGACCCCGCAGGGGTCGTACTTGACGTTCGCGGCGTACCTGCAGCCGGCAGACGCTACCGAGCCCGTGTGCGACGTGTCGAACCGTGTCTTCGACACCAGCGATGAGCCCATGGCCCTCGCGGGTGCTGGCGAGTACGAGTCAGCCCGCACGGTACTTCCGTCCGAGGGCCTGCACTTCTGGGTCGCGTCCGCCTTCGACCGGAACGGCGAGCTGCGGTCCGAAGGGGTCTGCGGCGACCCGGAGGAGACGACGCACGCCTTCTCGGTCAGCACCACGGCGACCTCGAGCGTCACGCTCGGAGAGGACTCGGGCGACGTCGCGACCATCGTCGGGAGCCTCCCGGAGGGCTCGACGATCCGCTTCGCTGCGTTCAAGCAGTCGTCGGCGGAGCTGACGTGTGTTCCTGGGACGTCGGCGTACGAGTCGGACGCGTTGGTCGTCGACGGCGCCGGCGCCTACCCGTCTCCGACGACTGTCCTGCCTGAGACGGGTCACTACGAGTGGGTCGCGACGGTCTTCGATGCGGACGGCGAGATCCTGCACACGGCAGAGTGCGGAGCTGCGGGGGAGCGCACCGACGTCAAGCCCGTGGCTCTCGCTTTCACGGGACTCGACCTGGCGCCGCTCGCGGCGCTGGCGCTCGGGATGGTCCTCGTCGGGGGCAGCGTGCTCTTGATCGCGCGATCGCGTCGACAGGCAGCGAGCCTGGTCGGAGGCCCGATGCGCCGGGGCTAGGCGCGAACCACAGCACGAGGCCCCGCGAGCGTCAAGCTCGCGGGGCCTCGTGCTGTCCCCGCTTTGGCCGACGCTCGTTGTGGGGGGTGGTGACAATCTTTCAATCAAGGTGTATTCTTTCATTACTCGGATAGAGTCACAGACGTTCAGGAAATGGGGAGTAATGGACACGCAGCAGGATCACGCGACCGCGCCGGAGACGATCGAGGCGGGAGGTCGCAAGGAACGCCTTCGGCGGATCACGCGCGAACCGGCCGTGCGATGGTTCGCTGGCGCGATGGCGGTGAGCATCGCGATCGCGAGCGTCACCGTCGTGTCGACGCAGCGAGCCGAAGCAGCAGAGCGGGCCGAGGCCGCCGCTCAGGAGAAGCGCCTCTCGACCGCCTGGAAGCCGATCGCGGCCCAGGAGGACGCCGCCCGGGCGCTCTGGGCCCAGGGGGCAGCCCTCGCGCTCGTCGGTGATCGCACGGGCCTCGAGGAGCAGTTCGCAGCCCTCGACGAGTCCGCGCCCGTGTTGCGTGACGCGCAGGGCGGCTTCAAGAGCCGCCCGGGTGACATCGCCGGGATGCGCAAGGTCGACGCCTCGGTCAAGGCGGCCATGACCGACGTCGGGGAGGACCTCGACGGGATCTCGGCGGGCCTGCTCGGGCTGGCCGATGCCAGCCTGGCGGCCGCGCCCCTCATCGACGACCCCAGCAAGGGTCCGCTGGTCGCCGCGAAGGACGCCGTGAGCACGAGCTTCGCGGCACGGTCCGGCGTGGTCGCAGCGGCGAAGGACCTCCGGTCGCAGCAGACCTCCTTGGCAGAGGCGCAGGCGGGCGCGGAGGCGGCCAAGGCTGCGGCTGAGGCAGCGGCCGCTGCGGCGGCGGCTCAGGCGGCAGCAGCCGCCCAGGCGGGCGGAGCCGGCGGCGGCGGCGGCGGCTACACCTCGACCGGGGGAGGCGGCGGCTACTCCGGGTCGGGAGCAACGGCGAACCGCGGTGGCGGCGGTGGCGGCGCAAGCTCGGGTGGCGGCGGCGGAACGCGCCAGGGTGCCGGCTCGACGGGCGGCGGGTACACGGGCGGCAGCCCGGCAACAGGCGGCGGTAGCGGTGGAGGCGGCGCTGCACCCTCGACGGGTGGCGGTGGAGGTGGCACAGCTCCGGCTCCCGCGCCGGCTGCGTACACCGTGAGCGACGCGTGGGCGGCCGTGTCCCGGTACGGGGCATCCTCGTACGGCGGCGGCGACTGCGACGTCCTGAACTCGGGCACGTGGGGGCGCTCGTCCGCGGCGCCCCGCCCCGCTGGCGTCCCTGCGGGCGGCTCGCTCCGCGCCTCGGTCGGCTCCACCGGTCAGGGCGGAACCGTCACGTACTACGCGTGCTACTGAACTGAATCGAAGATGCCCCCGACCGTGGTCGGGGGCATCTTCGTGCGCCCGGTTATTGACACCATTTTTCCCGCTCAGCCCTCGAATTTGGGCACGAAACAGGGTAGAATGATAGTCGGTAAATCATTTCGATAGGCGGGAATACATTTACCGCCGTGAACGACGATCACCACCAAGCGAGGGGGAGTCACGCATGACCAATGCGGACCCGAATACCGAAGACCTGATCTGCCCGTCCTGCGACCGGCCAGCGTCGCGAGGGAAGTTCTGCAGCAGCTGCGGCACTCAGCTGCAGACCCGCCCCGCAGCGTTGCCGGAGCCCACCGAGGCCAGCGTCACGCAGCTGCGCCCGACCCTTCCAGCGGGTCGGTTCATCGGCGCGATGGTCACGGACTCCTACGAGGAGCAGCGGCCGTCGAGCTTCGCGCCGCCCGCAGCGTCGTTCCACCCCAGCGTGTCCCGGTACGCGCCCCAGACGGAGGTGAACCTCGGAGGTCTGCTCACGCAGTTCGAGGCCGAACAGCCGACCGTGCAGCCGCCCACGGAGCCCGCGACATGGGGCCGGCGAGGCACCATCCGTCGACTGACGGGCGGGATCATCAAGCCCGCACCTGGGGCCGACGAACTCGCCTTCCGCGCCGCAGAAGCCTCGATCCGGCAGACGATCCTGCCTCGCGCGGCGCACATCGCCGTCGAGAACACGAAGGGCGGTGCCTGCAAGACGCCGACGTCGGTGATCCTCAGTGCGGCTCTTGGCCGGCAGCGGAAGGGCGTTGTCGTGTGGGAGGCAGCCGAGGCGCGCGGCACCCTCGGTCGGCGCACCGAGGGCAACCCCGTGCGGGGCATCGGGCACCTGGTCGAGAACATCCACGCCATCACCTCTGCCGGAGCCCTCAGCGGATACACCGCACCGCAGTCGTCCCACGCGGACGCGATCGGCACGACGGCGGATCGCCCTGCGTTCACCGGGCAGGACATCGCTCGAGTGCAGGAGACCCTGTCCCAGCACTTCCAGCTCATGATCGCGGACGGCGGCAACAACGCGAAGGCGTCCGCCTTCGAGCAGGTGATCTCCATGACCGACGTGCTCATCGTGCCGACCGTGCCGACGTCGGACTCGATCTACGCCGCCCTCGACACCCTGGACGCTGTGAGCCGGACGGGTGCGGCCGGGGTCCGACTGGCCGAGTCGGCAGTGCTCGTCGTGTCGCACAACGGTGGCCCCGAGGACTCCTCCGCCCTCGAGCGGATGCGCGAGAGCGTCACCCGCTCGGCTCCGCACGCCGTCATCCTCGATGTCCCCTTCGACCCCCACATCGCAGCCGGCGGGCCGCTCCTGTGGGACCAACTGACTCCCGCGTCCCAGCACGCGTGGACACACGTCGCCGCCGCGACGATCGCCAACCTCCACCGCAACATCACCAACGGAAACGGATAGACCATGAACCCCTTCGACGGAGTTACCCCGAGCCTCAGCGGCCTTGGCGGCGAGGCCAACGGACGCATCCTGCTCATCCTCGGCGTCATCTGGGGCCTGTGCATCCTCGGCGCGGCCATCTTCATCATCGTCAACGGCGCGCGACTCTCCGCAGCCCGCAAGGCCAAGAACCCGCAGGAGGCAGAGGGCGCCAAGTCCGCTGTCGTCGGGTCGGTCATCGGCCTCGGCGTGATCGTGATGGCGCCGATCATCGTCGGTGCAGTCATCATCCTCGGAGGGCTGTAAGCATGGGCCGCCCTGCACGCCGCCGTCCGCGTCGCGTGATCTTCGGCGTGCTGGGCGGCCTCGTAGCTGTGGCCGTCGTGGGCGTGGTCGCAGCATCAGCGTTCGGCCCGCAGCAGGAGCCGCAGGCGGAGTCGCCTGCGGCTCCTGCCGCGTCCACTGCCAGCGGCTGCGTCGCTGGCACGGACATCACAGCGGCCGAAGTACTTGCCGAGCAGGCACGCCAGGACCTCACGGTCGTGGGTGCGGCTCAGTTCGCCGGCCTCTACGCGCAGTTCGCCTACCAGGTGCCGCAGGTGACCGCGGCGGACCGCGCCGAGGTCCGGACCGCTATCGCTCGCGACGCGTACGACGCCTCTCTCGACGAGCTCAACGACTCGTTCTACGCGTCCCGGTACGAGGGCCAAAGTGCCTTCCCGTCCCTCGCTGACGGCCGGTACGTCATCAACGACGCCTCGACCGACCAGGTCACGGTCTCCGTCCTGGCCATCCCGACGACGGCAGACGGCAACGCCGTCGTCGTCGCCGGCACCGCACGGTCGTTGACCGTGACGTTCACCCTCGAGCCCTCCGACGACGGCTGGACCATCGTCGACGGCTCCCCACGCAGCTCAGCGGACGAACTCGCTGAGTCCGGCACGCTCTACACGGAAGGATGCTGATGAGCCAGGGCGACCTCGGGGGACTCCCCGGCCTGATCGAGCAAGGCAAAGACGTCATCGGCGGCATCGGGGAAGCAGCCTCGTTCGCGTCGGACCCGGCAGGGTACGTCTTCGACAAGCTGCGTGAGGGCGCGGCCGGCCTCACCGGCGATCTCCTGCCGTACCTCAACGGCCTGACCAAACCCAAGCTCGACGCCCCGTGGTTCATCGACGCGTACCGGATCTCCTTCGGCTTCGCGATGGTGGTCCTCGCCGTGCTCATCCTCGTGATGGGAATCGGCCTGGCCAGGCGGAGCCTGTCGGGGGCCGAGTTCGTGAACTCGATGATGGTCTACCTGCCCATCGTCGTCTTCTGCTCGACGTTCGGGCCCTCCATCGGCATGCTGCTCGTGTCCGTCTTCGGGTCGATCAGCGACGGGCTGGCCTCGTGGGGATTCAACGGATCGACCGACGAGGTCTTCACGTCGCTAGAGGCACGCATCGACGACGCCGATCCTGCTGGCTTCGTCGGCGGCGTCTTCGTCGGCATCATCATCATGCTCGGCATGATCGCGGCCGTCATCGGCGTCATCATCATCTACATCGTCCAGCTCGCGGCCCTCTACTTCTCGGGCCTGCTGTTCACCCTGGCGATCATCTGGGTCGTGAACCCCAAGACGAGGAAGTTCGGCGCCCGCGGCGCGATGGTGTTCCTCGGCATCCTCGTGGCACACACCCTGCTCTGGCTCATGCTGGCGTTCGCCTTCCGCGCCATCCCCGGGCTCGCGCTGTCCTGGACCAAGCCAGGCGGCACGTCCAACCCCCTCGAGACGACCGTGAGCCTCGCCACCGTCGTCGTACTCCTCGGTCTCGCCGTCTTCGCACCGGCTGGCCTGACGGCGATCGGCAAGATGGTCACGCCAGGCATCGCCGGCATGGGCGGCTCGGGCATCCCCCCGGCCCCCGGAGGCAGCAACGGCAGCCCCGGGAACGGCCAGGGCCAGCGCGTCGGAGACAGCGCTGACGCCGGCGGCGGCGACTCCACGGGCGACGTGCAGGGCGCCGTCGACGACGGCGCCGGATCTGCACCCAGCGGCGGCGGAGGCGGTGCCGGCGGCGGTGGCGGCGGTGGCGGCGCATCCGACGGTGCAGGCACGTCCGGAACGACATCCGCGCCTGCAGGCGCAGCGGAGGGTGGCGACAGCGCCACGGGTGCCGCGTCCAAGGCCACGTCCGGCGCCGACGCGACGTCGTCGATGGCCAGCTCGGGTGCGGCTGGAGCGGGACCGTCTGAGGGGGCTGCAGCTGCCGTCTCGGGTGGCGGGGGAGCCGCCGAAGGGGCTGTTGCAGCCGGCGCTGGCGGGGCCGAAGGTCTCGCCGCAGTGGGCGCGGCCGAGAGCGCCACGGGCGCAGGCGCTGCTATCGGCGTTCCGACCCTGATGTTCGCCGCGGCAGTCGGCGCTGCACAGAAGGGCTCTCAGCTCGCGAACGTGGCGGCCAACCAGGCCGTCGAAGCCTCTAACTACCAGGAGTCGTGATGTCCGAAGGACGCACCTCAGTCATCGGCGGCGAGGCATCCGCCCGCGGCCTGTTCGGCGGGCGACGCAACCGCGCGCGGGGGATCGCAGTGTCGATCGCCGCGGTGTTCGGTGGTTTCCTCACGCTCTCCCTCGGAGACGCGCGCCTCGTCGGCTTCGCGATCATGCTCGGCCTCATCGGTCTTGCGTGGCTCGGGACGGCCGGCACCCACAACGGGTCGATCGCGCAGCGCGCCATCACTCGAGCTCGCTGGAAGGACACGGACAAGACGGGGCAGCGCAACTTCGTGCCCTTCAACGAGCCGGTCTGGACGGCCATGTCGGACGCGTACTTCGGCGCAGCCGACAAGGAGAACAAGGCATCGGTGTGGCGAGACATGGTCGCGATGCGCGAGTGGCCAGACGGCATCATCGGCATGCAGTGGCTCCAAGAGGAGTACGGCAAGCCCGGCATCGCCTGGCACCGGCCGCCCGGCGAAGAGGCGTACCTATCCGTGGTGTTCAGCACCAACGGGCAGATCGCCGGCATGGAATCGAACTCGTACCTCGACTACTCGGCCCAGGCCTTCGGGGAGGTCCTCAACAAGCTCGGCGCAGCGGGAAGCCTGGTCCGGCGCGTGCAGTCCGTCACCCGCCTCATGGCGATCGACAGCGCCCGGCACGAGCACTGGATTCGCGACAACCTCGACACCGACACCCCGGACGAGTTCCAGGAGTCGTACGAGGAGGTCATCGCTGAGCTCCGCGACAACCAGGTCGGGCAGCGTCACATGTTCGCCTTCGTCTGGCCGACGAACGGCGACTTCCTTGCCCGGGCGGACCGCTACGGCGAGGACCGAGACGGCTGGATCGCGCTGATGAACCAGGAGATCGCACGAGTGCTCTCGGCTCTCCGGACCGCCGGGTTCCTCGACGTCAAGATCCTGAGCGCCAAGAAGGTCTCGGCCGTCCTGCGCCACATGCAGCATCCCGACTTCCCCATCGACCGGGTCGTCGACATCGACACCCTCAGCGATGCCTGGATGCCCTCGAGCATGGACTACTCGTACGTGACGACCTACGGGGCACCCAAGCTCCACGACCCCGGGCACGTCACCTCGTGGCTCACGAGGACGGCGCGGATCTCCGCGCCCAACCTGAACGTCGCCGCCCGCGGTTCCCTGTGGCTCGTTCCTCTGCTGACGGGCCTCGGGCTGCAGATCGTCCGCACGATCGCCTTCCACATCGAGCTGATCCCGCAGCAAGACGCCCGCGACCAGGCCGAGCAGGACACCGTCTCGGACCTCACCGACATGCGCACCCGCGCCCGGAAGGGTCAGCTGGTCGACCAGACCACCAGCACCGAGCTCGCCGGCGCCCAGATCAGGGCCAGAGACCTCGGACCCGGCAAGAGCCACCAGGGCGCCGCCTGGGTCGGCTACATCACCATCTCGGCGCGGACCCGCGACGAGCTCATGCACGCCATCGACGCCATCGAGGCCGCAGCCGGTGGTCAGCCGGCCATCCGCAGCCTCGAGTGGCTGGACACACAGCAAGCCGCCGCAGCTGCGAACACCTGGCCGGTGGGGCGCGGCATCAAGGCATCGAAGCGCCTCGCCAGCGCGAGAGCCCGCGATCTGCTCGCTGGCAACGGATCGAAGGAGGAGCTGTAATGACCAACACCATGACCAGGCGCGAGGCCCGACAGGGACGAATCACCACCCCGCCAACACGCCAGGACACGGCACCCGAGGCTCCGGAGGAGTCGTGGGACGCGTTCACGCAGCGCGGGCACCGGCCGAAGAGGTCGGGCCTGAAGGCGCGGCTGGGGTTCTACAAGACCAACGTCGAGGGCGCCCCGTCGACGACCCGACAGGTCGAGATCCTCAACACCAACGTGATCGCCTCCCCGGCGGACGACATGGGCCTCCTGGTCGGTCGAGACACCCTCTCGAGGGCGCCCATCGCGCACGACCCCGCCGTGGCCTACCAGAACGGCATCATCAACTCGACGAACACCGTGGTGGTCGGAGACGTCGGCTCCGCGAAGTCGTCACTACTGAAGACCCTGTTCGCCGCCCGGGCGCTCATCCTCGAGGGGCGACGGGTCGTCGTGTTCGACAAGAAGCCCGAGACCCGTGACGGGGAAGAGCGCCAGGGCGAGTACGGGCCCCTCGCGACCAAGTACGGCGTCAAGCCGATTCGTCTCCAGATCGGCCAGGGCGGCTCGTGCATCAACATCCTCGACAAGAACATCTACGGCGAGGGCGGGGGCGAGGCCGCGCAGTACCGGCTGCTGTTGACCGCGGCCGAGCTGGCTCAGAACGGTAAGCCCCTCGACCAGTGGGAAGGCGAGGCACTTCGTGTCGCGCACCGCCATGCAGTTCGTCAGGCAGGCATCGAGAACCGGGACATCTTGCTTGCCGACGTCATCGACGACCTGGGGCTGGTTCGCAACGTGGACTACCCCCACGTCTCTGACGCCGCCAGAGAGCGCATGCACCAGGCCGGCCTCGGCATCAAGTACGTCCTGAACCGCCTCCGCTCGGCCGAGCTGGGGGGTCTCTTCGATGGACCGACGAGCGCAGACATCCAGCTGAACGCGAAGCTGACCGTCTTCGACTTCAGCGACCTCCCCGAGGAGGGGCCCGCGATCCCGCTGGCCATGATGGTCGCCAACGCCTGGCTCATGGGCGTCATCGCGGGAGATCCCGGGAAGGTGACGCACCTCATCGTCGAGGAGGGCTGGCACCTGGCCGGCGGACCGGCGGGGAAGGTCATGCGTTCCAACCAGAAGCTGCAGCGTGCCCTGGGCCTCGTCATCGCGACCGCGTTCCACCACCTCTCGGACATCCCCGAGGACGACCCCGCGATCGCCATGATCAAGGAGGCCGAGACGCTCTTCCTCTACCGCCAGGGCCGCCGCAGCGACGCCGAGCTCTGCGAGAGGCTGCTGAACCTCCGCCCCGGCGCCGCCCACACGCTGATGAACCTGCCCAAGGGCACCCATCTGTTGAAGATCGGCCGTCGCCCCGAGGTTCGTGTGCAGCACGTCCGCAGCCGCTTCGAGATCGACGTGACCAACACCGACTCCGCCCTCGCCGGCACTTCCCGAAAGGCAGGCTGACTATGCCCAGCAACCGTGGCCGTCACGAGCCGATGGACCCCAAGTGGGTCCTCGCCATCTGCGGGGCGATCGCCTACGCGTCCATCCACCTCGGCCTCGTCATGGCGGGAACCGGGGTCAACGTCGTCCGGCTCGATGAGTCGCTGCGTGTGTTCCTCGACCTGGTCGTCGGTGCTCCTCTGGAGACGACTCGCTGGCTCGACAACCACCCCGACCTGACGCGCGCCCCCCTGGTGCCGACGATCATCTGGACGCTGGTGTTCCTCGCCGTGTTCATTACGGCAGCGCTGCTGCTGAGGAAGCTGTACCGCCACATCGTGGGCGCCGACAACATCCAGGGCCAGGCCACCGCCCGCGAGCTGCAGAAGCGGGTCAAGGGGACGCAGCACGTCGAGGTGAGCGACCCGTTCGCATTCCTCCAAGGCAAGCCCCTGGCGGCCCGCAGCGAGGACACAGCCACGATCGCCGCGCCGCCTCGCATGGGTAAGACGGTGCGAATCGTCGTCGGCCGGATCGTGGCCCGCATCAGCTCGTCGACCGGTCCCGTCGTGGTCACGTCGACCAAGGGCGACGTCGTCCGCCTCACCGCCGGCATCCGCCGTTCGGTGGGGAACATCCATGTCTTCGACCCGGAGGGCGTCATGTCGTGGCCCAACCCGACTCGGTGGGACATCGTCGCTGGCTGCGAGGAGGACCGCGAGGCGCAGGAGCGGGCCCGCGCCATGGTCGCGGCGAAGCCCATGGGGCAGGAGAAGAACTCGGGATTCTTCTCCGACGCCTCCGAGACGGTGTTGCGCTGCCTGCTGCACGCGGCTGCCCTCGACGGCCGCAACTTCCGCGACGTCCTGCGCTGGACCCGGAACTTCGGAGACGACACCCCGTACGACATCCTGGCCAACGACCCGCGCGCCGTCGACGGGTGGCTGGACGACCTCCGCAAGTTCTGCCGCGGCGACGCCCGCGAGACGGTCGACTCGACGGCGATGAGCCTGAGCAACGTGCTCAAGGCCTTCGCGATCGAGAGCATCCTCGACTCCGTGTGCCCCTCGGATGACGCTCCCCTGTTCGACTCGAGCTCGTTCCACTCGACCACCGACACGCTCTACCTGCTCAGCGAGTCGGGCGAGAACTCGCTCGCCGCTCCGATCATCACGGCCCTCGTGACGTCGGTCGAGAAGGCCGCACGTCGCGCGTCGCAGAAGACCGCAAGCGGCCGGCTGTCGCCGCCGCTGTCGATGGTCCTCGACGAGGTCGCGAACGTCGCTCCGATCCCGTCGCTCCCGTCCCTGATGTCGGACGGTGGCGGGCGGGGCATCCTCACGTGGGCGGTGATCCAGGGCCGGTCTCAGCTGCGCGCACGCTGGGGCAACGACGGCGCCGAGACGATCCTGAACTCGTCGACGATCCTGATCGTCCTGGGCGGGTTGAAGGACATCTCCTGGCTCGAGGAGCTGTCGAAGCTCAGCTCCAAGCGCGAAGTGCTGAAGACCTCTACGACACAGTCGATGCAGGGCGGCAGCACGCAGTTCTCCGACCAGAGCGAGGAGGTGCTGACGGTGGGCGACATCCGGGAACTGCCCGAGGGCCGGGCCTTGATGTTCTACCGGGAGATGGCGGCCGCCGTGGTCGATCTCCCCGGCTTCTGGGAGACCAAGAGGAAGGCGGAGTTCTCCGCCTCCGAGGCATGGGTGCTCGAGCACGAGGGCCTGACGACGACGGAGGTGGCCTCGTGACCGAGGAACCGCAGGACGACGTGCTGGAGGCGCTTGGCCTCCTAGCGGACCGGGTGGAGGGCGTCGAGGACAACGTCGACGCGATCATCGCCCTGTTCACGGCGACGCCCGGCGGCCCCTGGACCTGGGCCGAACTCGCGCCCGAGGAGCGCGCGAAGCTCTGGAACGAGCTGTTCGTCTGGGTCGACTGGCTCAACAGCCGCTACCTGGCGAACCTGTCGACAGAGCAGTACCCGTTGCCGGCGGACTGGTACACCAGCCCCATCGCCGTCGAGCTGATGACGGCGCTCATGGTGTCTCACATGAGCGTCTACAACAAGAGCAACCGGACCGCGTCGTTCCAGCTCGTCGAGTGGCACGAGCGCGCCCTGTGGCCGACGATGGCACGACTGAAGGATCTCCGGATCTTCAAGAACGGCCTGAGCGTCGAGACGCCTCGCGACAGGCCGTCAGCCTCAATGGATAGCGACGACTTCGACCGATTCGTCGAGGCGGACCTCGCCAACCACACCGCCCCCGAAGGAGACACCCCGTGATCCGACTTCCCCGCCTCGCCGTCGCAGCGACTCTCGCACTCACCCTGGGAGTGGTCGCCGGCTGCGCAAGCGAGCCCACCGGGCGGCCCACGGTCGATCTGTCGGACTACGACCCCACCGCCACCGGAAGCGCCACAGGGGCCGCCACGGGCCCCTCAGAGGCCCCTGACGACGACTCGGACGGCGACGTCGACGCGCCCGTCACGGCCATCCCGATCGACGACCCGGCTGCCGCAACGGCGGCCGCCGACGCGTTCCTCAGGGCCTACGTCACCACGAGCGGCGTCACGACCGAGCAGTGGTACGCCGGCATCACCCCGTACCTGACCCCGTCAGCTGAGGAGGCCTACCAGTTCTCCGACGCCTCGAGCGTGTCCGCCCGCTCAGTCACCGGCGCCGCTCGCATCGACGAGACGGTGCCGGTGACAAACCAGTCGGCGGAAATCCTGGTTCCGACAGACATCGGTGACTACCGGGTCACCGTCGTCAGGATCACGGACGACACGGAGTGGCTCGTCAGCCGCTCCGAGGCGCCTCTGGGGTGGGACTGATGAGCAAGGGCGCAATCGTCGCCATCGTCATCGTCGGGGCACTCCTGGCGAGCCTCCTCGGCGCGATCGGCATGGTGGGCGGTGCCGGCATGGCCACCGCCGCCAACTGCACCCCTGCCGGTGGAGCGGGCGCGGGAGCCCCCGGTTCGGCCGTCACCCTCGCACAGCTGCCCGCTGTCGAGGGCTACTCGCCTGAGCAGGTCAACAACGCCGGTCTGATCATGAACGCGGCCGCGGCAATGGGACTGAGCACGCAGGCTCAGGTCATCGGCGTCATGGTCGCGATGGGCGAGTCGTCGCTGGTCAACATCGACCGCGGCGACCTCGCGGGCCCGGACAGCCGAGGGCTTTTCCAGCAGCGAGGCAACGGCGCGTGGGGGTCGTACGCGGACCGGATGAACCCCACGACGGCCGCGACGAACTTCTTCCGCGCCCTGACGAACGTGCAGGGCTGGGAGGCCCTGGAGCCTTCGATCGCAGCTCACAGGGTGCAGCGCAACGCCGACCCGTACCACTACGCGAAGTACTGGGAGCCGGCGAACAGGATCGCCACGGCGTTCTCTGGCACGAACGCCCTCACGGGCTGCGTCCCCGGCAACCCCGGTGCCGTCAACGCCGAGGGTTGGGCCCTTCCCTCGTCGGGCCCGGTGTCGAGTCCCTTCGGCTACCGCATCCACCCGATCAAGGGGACGCGCATCCTGCACGAGGGCGTCGACGTCGCCCCGGGCTGCGACGTGCCGATCCACGCCGCCAACTCCGGCACGGTGACGTTCGCCGGCCCCTCGGGCGGGTACGGGAACCTCATCCTCATCGACCACGGAGGCGGAGTCGTCACCGGCTACGGGCACATGTGGGCCAACGGCGTCCAGGTGTCCAAGGGCCAGCAGGTCACAGGCGGGCAGCAGGTCGGACTCGTCGGCAGCGCTGGCGGGTCGACCGGGTGCCATCTCCACTTCGAGGTGCGGGTTGGCGGCGAGCCGACCGACCCGGTCGCGTTCATGAAGGCGGTGGGAATCACCATCGGCTGATCCGCACCCAGACACACAAGAGGGCCCCGTCGTCAGACGGGGCCCTCTTGTGTTGCTGCTAGTACTGCCGCGACGGTGTCCCCGGCTCGACGGGCTCGGCGCCCGGGGGGCGCTGGGTGTCGCGCGCCGCCGCGGTGGTTCTGATCTGCTCGATCTGGCCGGCCTGCGTCTCCGCACGAGTCTCGACCCTCACGACCGACTTCTCTGCGCGGTCGACCTCGCGGAGACGCGCCTCGGTCTCCTCGACGGAGACGACGCCCTCGGGACGGGCGACAGGGGCGGTGGCCTCGCTCGCGCGCAGGGCGACGGCGGCGAGCTCGTCGGCGGACGTGACGGTCTCGAACAGGTCGAAGGCGTTGTAGTCGCGGGTGCGCGTACGGGGGTCGTTCGCGGACTCGCGCGACAGCTTGTCGATCGTCTCGAACGACGGCACGTCGTGCTCCTGCTCGAGGCGGTAGGTCTGATCGAAGCCGCGAGTGGCGAGGTCGACGAGGGGGTCGATGTCCCGCCGGCGCCCGGCGATGCGGGCGACCTCCCGCAGGGATACGAGGTCGACGGACAGGCTGTTGCCGTCGTCGGTGACGAGGCCGTCTGCGACCGACCGGAGCGTGCGGCGGTCTTCGGTGCGGCCGGCGTCGAGGCGCAGGAGCGCGTCGAAGTCTCGCTCGGCTACGGCGCGCCCCATGAGCGCGATGAGGTCGGCACGATCCTCGAGTCCCTGCTGGTAGGAGTTCACGAGCATCGTCGTGATCTCGGTGGTGGTGTCCATCCTGGTTCCCCTTCTCTACTGCCGCGGTCCGTGCGGCATCTCTTCAGGCCCTGTGGCGGGCTGATCTGGTGTCGGCGTCGCGACGACGTCGCCCTGCAGCGCTGCCAGGCGCTGAGCGCGCTCCTCAGCGCCCGTGCGCGGGGCACCGAGGGGTGCGTTCGTCAGCGCCGCGATGCGGGCGGCACGGGCCGCTCGGACGGCTGCCGGGTCGCGGAGCTTGTTCAGTGCGGCCGCTGCGTCGCGGTACGCGACCATGGCGTCGTCGCCGCGCGGCTCGGGGCCGAGCGGGTCGTCCGTGGTGTCGACGTCGAATGCGTCACGGTAGGCGACGACGGTGGCCACGTTCCGTCGCCACGTGCCGTAGGCCGCAGCGGCGTCCGGGGCCTCGAGCAGGTCGGTCGCCCACGTGGGCTGCTCGCTGTCGAAGTCGTCGACGAGGATCTCGATGCGCTCCTCGATGAGGCGGTGCTGGTGACGAATCCACTCGCGCACCTCTGCCGTTCCCTGCTTGGTGCTCGGCATGGGCGCGATCCAGGCAGGGACGATCGAGTCGGGGTCCTCGGGGACCGCGGGCCCGAGCCGGGCGAAGTAGACGCGTGCCGGCGAGAGCACGGGCTCTCGTGCGTCGCGTCTGCGGTCGCGAGCTGCGTCGTCGAGCAGGGCGGCCGCGTTCCCGCCGGCGTTCTCGTGCTCGAGGAGGCGGGCTGCGAAGGTGCGCCAGGCGCGGTCCGCGAGGAGCGCTTCGGCCTTGTCTTCGGGGAGGACGTTCTCCACGAGGTCGGCCAGGCGCTGGATCGACTGCGGGTCAAGGACGCGCGTCCGGGCGTCGTCGTACTGGCCCAGCAGCGTCGACAGCTTCTCCACGGCCCGCTGCTCCTGCTCGATGGACTCCGTCGCGGAGAGCTCGGCGCCCTGGCGGCGCAGGACCGACTCCAGGGCGGCGAGGATCGAGGTGGCCTGGTGATCGGGTGCGTGACCGTCCTGCTCCAGGGTCTCGTCGACGACGGCGTACATGCGGTTCGACTCGCGTCCCCGGGTGGCGGCGACGTAGAACTGCTCGCGGGTGTTCGACTGCGGGTCGAGCAGGACGTGGCTGGTGTCGACGGTCATGCCCTGGACGCGGTTGATGGTCGCGGCGTAGCCCAGCTCGACGTCGTGGGCGACGTACTCGGCGGGCAGGGTGAGCACTCCGCCGTGCCTGTTGGACTTGACCTTCAGAGTGCCGGCTTCGACCGCGAGGACGGTCCAGAGGTCGCCGTTGGTGACGAAGTCCTTGCCCTGGTTCGCGCGCAGGTCGCGGTCGTTCTGCCGGGTGACGACGATGTCGCCCACACCTGCCTTGTTGCCGTCGTGGAGCGACACCCCGCCCTGGTGGACCTGGCCGGCGCCGATGAGGTCCATGCGGGCGCGGGCGTTGAGCGCTGCGACCTCATCGTTGGTCCCGGCGACCATGATCGACTGCTTGCCCTGCTCGCTGTCGATCGTCCAGGCGGCGTAGATGTCCTCGAGCATCGTCTGACGCAGGCCACCACGGGCACGCCCGTTGTCGACGTAGAACGACAGCCCCTCGGCGTTCCCCTCGCGCAGGAGCAGCGTCGCTGCGGCCTCGTCCTGACTGACGAAGCGGTGCACCTGGTCGAGGTACGAAGCGCCGGCCTTCTTCTCCAGGAGACGGAGCGCACCGCCGGCCTCGACGGCGGCGAGCTGGGCGGGGTCTCCGAGGAGACGGATGGATGCACCCTTCTCCCGTGCCAGCTCGAGCAGCTGCCCAAGCAGCGGGGTCGCGGCCATGCCGGACTCGTCGACGAGCATGACGGTGTTCTCGTCGATGTGGAACCGGGCATCGACGGGGACGCCGGTGGCGGCCGCCTTGCGGTGCTCGACGAGGATCTTGTGGGCGGTGTCGGCCTCGACGTCGATCTCGTCCGCGAGGACGGTGGACGCCACCGCTGTCGGGGCGAGCGCCAGCACCCGGCCCCCGCCGGCTTCGACCGCGCGGGCGAAGACGCGCATGGACGTGGTCTTGCCCGTACCTGCCGGGCCGATGCCGACCTCGATCTCGTTCCCACCGACAGCGAAGCGGCGCGCGAGCTCAGCCTGCGAGGCGTCGAGGGGATGCGCGCTGGTCGCGTTGATCTGCTCGAGGACGGTGGCGAACGTCTCGTCGTCGATCGCGAACCCGGCGGGCGTCGTCGCGGCCTCGACGAGGTCGTCCTCGATGCGGAGGATGCGCTCGGACGTGAACCGCTCCGTGCCGTGGACACGGTAGATCGACTCTCCGTTGCTGCGCTGCATCGCCTCGGGGACGGGGTTGAGGTCGGGGGCGGAGATGCCGACTGCGAGTTCCATGGCGGCGTCGGTGACGGCGGCCGCGAGCTCTTCGGCGTTCTCTCCGTCACGGAGGCCGGCGACCTGGCGCGCGGTCCGCAGCGCCTCAGCCTCGACGTGGCTACGTCGCCACGTCGAGCGGTCGTTCTCGACTCGGGCGATGACGGCGGCAGCCATGTCGTCGACGGACGCGCCCGCGAGGGCGACCTGCGCGTCGGTAAGTTCGTGCTCCACACGGACAGCAGCGCTCAGGCCGTCGATGGCCTCGACACCCTTCAGCTTCACGGCCGCCTCATGCCACTCGGCACGCTGCGCCTCGAGCGACTTCGGCTCATCCTTAGTCGACCGCGTCGACAAGGTGGCGCGCTGCGCGAGCTGCAGCTGGACTGCCTTCGACGGGGTCTTGCCGTGGGCCGAGACGTACTCGGTCACGAGGTCCTCGTAGGCGTCCTCGATCGCGGCGCGACGCGAGGAGAACATGTCGCGGAGGTCCCGGTCGACGCCCGCGATCTCGCGAACGGGACGCTTGTTGCGGCCTCGTCCCTCGTCGACGAACGTCACGCCCAGGCGCTCGCGCAGCTCCTGCTCGACGAGCAGGTTGTACCGCTCCGAGGCGCTGACGCCGAGGGCGTGAAGCACGCGTCCGTCGAGCGATCGCCACTTGCCGTCGATGCCTTGGACCTTCGTCGACACAGCGACGTGGGTGTGCAGGTTCGGGTCGCCGTTGCGGGAGTCGCGGTGCTCGAACGCGGCGGCGATGAGGCCCTTGGTCTCGATCTGCCCGACACCGCCGGCGCCCACGCGGGTGAGGGCGGCTTCCTTCTCGATCCACCGGAGTGCGCCCTGCCAGGCCGCCTCGTGGGCGAGGCGGACCTCGCGGGACGTGTCTCTGTCACCCAGGCCCCAAAGCACGCTGACGCTCTTCGGCGGCGTGAAGACGAGGTCGTAGCCGGCGACGGGCTGACGCGTCGCTGCGCCGCGCTGCGCGAGGTACTGGGACACCTCGGCGTCGGTGGCCTCGCGCTCGAGCGAGACGCGGAGGCGGTCGGCGGCGAGGTTCGTCTTGATGAGGTCGCGCTCGGGACCGACCTCCGGGGAGCGCCCGTGCTGGCTCTTGAACTCGGCGTAGGCGACGGACACCGCCCCGTCCCAGCCGTCGTCGACGACGTCGCTCGTCATGAACTTGCGCCCCAGGCGAGCGGCCTTCATGGCCTCCTCGACAGACGCCCCCTCGGCCATGCGCGCCTGGATGATCGCGCTGGCGTCGGGCGCCATGCCCATGCCGAACAGGTCGCGCATCTGGTCCTCGCTGACGAGGCCCTCGGTGCCGAGGTCAGCGAGCCCGGAGCCGTGCCACTGGCCGGGAGGGTTGCCCTCGGCCGTGTAGTAGTCGGTGAGGTCCTGGCCTCGGCGGAGGGTGTTGTCGCCGGACGCGACCTGGCGGGTCAGGTAGGTGTAGCCGTCGCCGGCGTGCAGAACATGCACGGTCATCACGGGACGACCACCTCCTCTCGAAGCCCTCAGGGTAGCCGTCAGGCGCCCTCCGGACACTACTAGTGCAAGAGGTGTGTCTGTTTCGTGGAATCTGGGGAGTCTTGCTGGTGCTAGCAGCAGAATGACTCGTACAGTTGACACAGATGCTTGTGGAAGCTGAGGGATCAGCTCAAAGGAAGGAAAACGTTCATGGCTGTGACAAGGACAGGGGCTCGTAAGAACGGGCTGGAACGGGCACGTGCTCGACGCGAGGAACTCGACGCCGAGCGTGCTCGCAGGGATCAGCAGATCGAGGAGGCAGCGGGCAAGTTCTTCGACGCTGCGGACGAGCGGGAAGAACTCGAGGCACGCCTGAACGCTCTCGACGTGGAGCGCGCTGAGGCGATCGGGACCCTGACGACCCTGGGCGAGCCCGCGGGTCGCGTGACGAAGCTCCTCGACATCACGCCGGCGGAACTGCGTCGCCTGCGTGGCCTCACGGCCAGCGAAGGCGACGACGCGGACGCGTCGGGCCCCGTGTCCGGCGACGGCGGCACTGGGGAGAGTGAGTAGCGATGAGCGACACGGGGGACATCAGCGACGTGACCTATGACGGACTGCTCGACATCGGCAGCGCGGAGCGCGCCGTACGAGTTCGCGACATGGCGCAGCACGCTTTCCTCGGCTTCCGGGGGCTCGACGACACGACGAACGCTCGCCGCCTGGCGCACGCGCACTTCATCGTCGACGTCACCCGCGAGGAAGAGGGCACCAACGTCGATCGCGCAACTCTGCCGCCTCGCGAGGCGGCAGCGTTCGCGCTCGTGGAGTTCGACGGTGACGTCGACCGGGCCGTCCGGGACCTTCTGGGCCCGGACCCCGCAGCGCTGAACGAGTTCTGGCGGCAGTTCGCCTGGATGCAGACCTCGGACGAGCAGCGACTCGATCTGTCGGTCTTCCGCGAGATGACGCCGAGTGAGTCGCACGCGGCGTTGAAGTTCCACAACGATCGTGGGATCGCCACCGGACAGGAGGCGTGGGCGGCCGGCGACGCCTCCACCGAGGCGCTGAACCTCACACGCTCGTACGCGTTCGGTGCAAGCGACTGGCTCGCCATGACCACCGAGGAGGTCGTCGTCAAGCAGGGCGGGACTGACGTCGCCGCCCTTGCGACGCTGTGGGGTGTGTCGCAGAGCTTGATCGGCTGGAGTGACAACGTCATCGGGTTCACACCTGTGCAGGGCGCCCGCCGGCAGCTCGTGGATGCCATCCGCACGCGCACCGGGATCGACCCTCGTTCACTGGACTCGGAGCCGGAGATGTGGGCGGCTCGGAGCCTGCGGCGGGCGATGCAGCGCAACGAGACCTACCTGCCGCCCGAGGTCGGAGACGCCCTGAGTCTCACGAACCGCCAGCCGTTCCAGGGGCCCGTGGGTGCCTCGAGGGCGATGACGCCCGAGGAAGTGACGCTCGAAGGCGCGTTCCACGCGCGCCGCGGGGCGGCTCTTTACAGGACCGTGTCCAACCTCAAGCAACTCGGAGAGCACGACCCTCTCGTGCAAGAGTCCGTGCGATCGTGGCGTGGTGAGGTGGTCGGGAAGCTGAACCTCACTGTCAACCAGACGGGGTGGGTCGACCAGGCCAGCCCGGCCCAACTGACCGAAGCGTGGGGCGATCTGCTGTCCGTAGGCCTCGTGCCGGGCGTGCCTCGGTCAGCTCCCGACGACCTGGTCCTCCGCGCCGGGGAGGTGTCGGAGGCGCTGCGCTATCACGGCGTGAACCTGCGCACGGATCTCGTCGACGCCCTGGACTCCGGTCCCGTCCGCGAGCGGATCGCGGCCGAGGGCAAGCTCGGCTTGCTGACCCCGGCCACGCTGCAGAGGCAGCTCGAAACGTGGAACGTCGAGTCGCAGCTGACTGCGCCGGTGTCGCACGAAGCAGTCATCATCCCGGTCGCCACACGCGAGGTCGAGACGCCCGAGAGACGCGGCCCGCTGCAGCGACTGCGGGACGCCCA
>Ga0265797_10000945_pt1 | contig 52370 bp, 51 predicted proteins | sample P2T30metagenome_FD_192433 | JGI IMG/M metagenome (GOLD analysis project Ga0265797, IMG submission 192433) | Plant litter microbial communities from East Loma Ridge, Irvine, California - P2 T30 | ecosystem: Environmental > Terrestrial > Plant litter > Unclassified | place: USA: California...
CCCCCCCCCCCGGCGCGGCCCCTGTGAGGTTGTGTTAGGGGTTATGGATGGGGTTAGGGAAAGGCATGGGTTGGGGTATGGGGAGGAGGTTGAGGGCGTGGAGTATCCGGTGAAGGGATGAGAATGAGTTATTGGTGCGTGGGATGGGAGGGTGTTTGGATGGGGGTGGGGCTTTGTAGGTAGGATTTTGTGGTTTGTTGGGTAGTGGATGGAAGTGTATCTGGGATCAGTTTATCCTGGATATCTCTCCGTCACTATCAATCATATCAGGCAGGCGACTATTCGTCAAGCCCAAACTCCAATCCATCCACCGGCAGCACCGTTTTCTTTTTCCCACCTCATCTCATCTCATCTCATATCCACATCCCATTTCTCTCCCCCCAATCTAGACCTTCGAAGCAGTCTCAACAGTAACCATAGTCTTGCTCCACGACTTGTGCGGCGGCATGGGCTTTGCCATCGTAACCTCTGCCTCGCGCGCAATGACCACCGTCTTGATGCTCGTCGACGACGCCGACTTAGCGACATCAGTCGGGTTCAGGATCGGCGGGAACAACTCAGTGGGGTGCGGCTCGTCGGGGTTGAAATGTGTGATTGGGAGTGTGCCGGTATAGGTGTAGTACGACACTCCGATTGAAGTGGCTGAGGCGTCGATTGTCTTGGTGAGCCAGGTCCTCGTGATCGAGTTTGAAGACGAGGTGGGGATGCTAGCTACAACAAATCAGACGAAGAAGTGGACTGCGTTGCACTTCAAGACTTACCGTCGCCATTTGCTGCAGGCTTGATACAAATGTACTCGCCCTTCTGCGGGTCGAAGTAGCACAACGGAGGCTTAGCACACACATACCGGCCCTTTTCGCGACCGAAGTAGCACGTAGGCACCGGGCCACGAGCCTCGATCTTGGAAGGCTTAGGACACACGTACTCGCCCTTCTGAGGATCAAAGTAGCACGTCGGAGGCTTATTGCACACATAATGACCCTTCGCGCGATCGAAGAAGCACACTGGCACCGGAAGCGCAGCGCCATCAGCAGCCGCCGCTGGCGTGGGGCAGATGTACTGACCCTTGTCGACGTCAAAGTAGCACGTCGGAGGCTTGGTACAGATATACTGGCCCTTTGCAGGATCGAATGTGCACGTTGGTACGGGAGCAGCGGCCTGGGTCAGGGTAGGGCAGTCGTAGTGGCCGTTGCCTACGTTGAATGAGCATGTTGGGACTGCCCGAGCGACATTCTCGTTCGCCATTGTCGATTCGGTCGAGGGGATGGGCGAGTTGCTGATCGTGTAGGTGTTTGAGCGGGTGCTGGTCCATGGAGGGATGGAATGGGGTGGTAGGGTGTTGCTCCATGGAGGGCTGGATGTCGAGGATGAGCCTGTGTTGGAGCGAGTAGGCGAGTAGCCTGGAGGCGTCGTCGTTGTTGCAAACGCAGCTACTTGTCGCCACGATGGGTAGTACGGAGTCGCGGTCGTGGTGCAGCTGCCATCACTCGAGGGCGTCGGACGCAGGATCTCGCCGTCCTTGCAGCCGATGGCGGAGCAGCTGATCGTGGGATGAACGCCGTTTGACCAGCACGATTTGCCACCCATAGGGCTGCCATCGTAGAATGAATGACACTCGTAGTCGGTGGTGATGATGGAGACGGAGGCGTAACCGGAGGAGCACGAGGTCATGGTGGAAGTTGACTCGCCGCGCTTGTTGACGTCGGCAGTAGCAAAGCGAGCCTTCCATTGTCCATTCGGAGGAGGGCCACCCATTTCGTTGGAAGTATAGGCGGCAGCGGTGTCCTCGGTGTGGAACGTAGGCAAAGGAAACGGTCCACCGCTGAGCTTATGGGAAGAGATAGGAACCGGTACGCCACTGAACAAATCGGAAGACTTGGACGTCGCCTTCGCGAACAGCTCCTTCGCGCCTTGACACCTACCAGCCGCATCCCGGCGCAGACAAGGCACAGGCGTAGCAACGTGGTTGGCCGTGATCTGGGGCGCCGCATCGCCAGGCTCAGCGCGGTCGATAGCCGCACCGATCGCGAGACCGGCGAGGCCGAGGAGCGGGAAGAATCGCATCGTGACTATCTTTAGTGTAGTTTGAAAAGTGAAGAGTCGAAAGACCTGTTCGAGAGGTGGTGCAGGTGGGTGAGGTGGAGAGAGAGAAGAGGGCGGAGGGCGGAGGGCGAAGAACTTTTATGAGGTAGAGTACCGCGTTTACTAGCGCGGTGTTGAGGAAGTGCAAACGGGTGAGATTGGGGGAAAAGTGAGGCGGTGAGCGATGTGCGGGAAATGCAGATGCGGTGAAGGTGAGTTGCGATAGAGCGAGAGACATGGGGATCATCACGAGACTATAAACGCCATTGGGGAAGACTGACTTGAGTAGAAATGCTTACAGGAGGATCTAAGCTGACTCTACCATGCAAGAACGCGAATACCACTGACCTACATGCGATGCTCAAAATATGTGGCCCGTCACTCTACCCAAACGCCTAACCCTGCGTAAGCAAACCCTGCGTGTACCCCTCCAACGCAGCTCGGTATTGCTGGCTATACTCGATGATAATCTGCTGCTGATACCAGCTATGCCTCGCATTGTGATCCGCCACCAGGTTGTGCGCCAGCTCGTGGCAGTACGTGCAGAACCAGCTGTCAAGCGCTCGGAGCCGTCCCTCGCGGGTGTTCCAGATATCGCTATGCAGCCCTATGAACCACGCTAGATTGAAGAACAAGCTTCCATTCATGTTGAAGGCCACCGTGTTGGACTTCTTGTCGAGAAAGATGTTCACCGCTGCAGGATTGACGGCAAAAATAGATGTGAGGCCGAAGATGAGCGGTAGGAACGCGGACAGATGGCCTTGTATATCCGACAGCGGAGCCACTTCACCAAGTCCGTAGTAGATGTCAACATGCCGCCCGGCAAATGGGACTGATAAAGCTTTATGCAAGTTCTCCCACTGCTCTCCGTTGCAGTACCCACCACGATCGAGTTCCGTGGGCTCTTGATGGTGCTTAGTGTTGATATTCTGCATGCCCGTCGCCCGGCAGTCCTTGATTGCATTCTGAATGTTCGACTTGGTTGCCTGCACATCGCGGCTGATTTGCGGACCGTCCGTATTGCGTTGTGTCGGATCGGTCTTGAAGCCCAGCTTCTTTGCCCAGTTGTTGATGATACCCTTGTCTGCGGGCTGGCGTTTGTTCTCTGCAAGCTCCATACTTGTATCGGGACTACCAAATGCTCCAGGCATCTGGTTGGCCTTATCAGGTGTTGCTGGTGGTGCGCTTTCTCCTTTCTCTGACCTGACCACAGCTGACTTGGCCTGCTCGGCTTCTCGTTGTTGGTCTTCGTATTCCCGCTCTACCTCCTGTTGCTTAGCAATGCGAGCCTCGTGCTCTTTTCTTCGCAGGATACGCTCAACGTTGATACCCTTCTGCTGCAGGCGGCGGAGAGGCTCGGTCATGATGCTCTGCAAGCCGAAAGCATCGTTGCGCTTCGGACGCGCGAGTAAGAGCCGAACTAGTTCAGTCGAAACCTCGTACAAGTCATACTTCGGCGTAATGTTCAGCACGTAACCATGGCTCTTGACTTTGACCACGGCCGCTGTCTTTCGCGATGATGTAGCGACATTGCGCTCAGGTAGAGAGTATCTTGTCGAGATGTCGGACACGCATTGCACATGCAGATTTGTACCTAGCCACTTAGAGTCATGCTTGATGGCTTTGCTCGAAGTGGCATCGCGCTCGTACTCGTGTAGAAAGAGCTGGACTCGCTCCGTGATATCTTTGCGTAGGTCTTGAGCGGGTGTCTGGTCACGCACGACGGTCCCAATGCGCTGCTCAGTTTTAACCAGCTCCGATACCTTTTGGACTCCGAATCGCACATAAAATTCTTCTAGTGCCTCCTCTTGGGGTGCTGCAATGATGAAGTCACGGAATCGAAGCATGTGGTTGACGTTATCAATGATCACAATGTCGCTGGCCTTGTTTAGAGACCACTCGCGATGCATGACCGGCTCGTCAAGGTCGTCAAAATCTTCTTCATCGATTTCCTCTTTCTTGGTGTCGGCCTTGATATCACGGTAGCCCAGCAGAGCTCGAGAAGCCACCAAGAGCCTGGCGAGCTCCTTGTCTTTCCATATGCTCTCACCATGCTCAGCCAATTTGCGGAGCAAGTCAAGGTACTTATCCTGGCCGATGGTATTTAAGAATCGTGCCGGGTTTCTGGCTAGCAGCGAGGCGAGATCGTGTGTACTAGGCTCATGTTTTGCGCCTACCCTGAGGAGGAACGCCGTGGCTTCCGCGCTATACTGCACGTAGTCAAGGATACCTCGGTACTCCTGGTCGCGGCCGACGAATACGTGCTCTGGAGCGTCATGGTGGTGAATCCGCATCTCAGTCTTGCCTGTCTGCTTTTTTGTACGATCTTCGAACCCGCTGCAACTGGGATCAAGGTAGTACTGTCGGAACACAGGGACGACATTGGCAGTTGAGAGCTTGCTGATCAAGCTCTTATCGTGGTCCAGGTCAGACGCGCGGGACGCGAGGTAAGCAAATTGCATCTCGGCGTCGATTTTGCTCTTCGGTGGGGTATTGACAAGGTACTGCACACATGATGCAATGCTTGGACCTCGTTTAACACCGAACTTGTCGGCATGCGTTCGGAGATCGCTTCGAAGTATCGCAAAGCCAAGGCACGCGGCCTTTTCGTCGGTGTAGCACTGTGATGGTCCGACAAGTGCTGGGAAAGGTGCTTGCTCTGTTGGAAGAAGAGGTATAGTAAGGACCGCCAACAGATGGGCCTCGGTAGCGTAGTTGTTCTTGTAATAATTCTGCAAAAAGTACTCCATTGTCATCTTGTACGTTTGCTGGTCTCTTGATTGGCCAGCTCGATGCAAGATGTTAGCAATCACAATGGAGTCTGGCCACTGTTTTAACCCCAGACGCAAAAGCAGCATGCCTTCGCGCGAGCTGGGCTTGAACTCGAAAGGGAGCTTGATTTGATCCAAGCCGAGAGATGTGAGAGCCTCATCTGGTGCATAAAGATCCGAAGCTTTGAAAAGCTGCCCTGGCTTAGTCGACGCGCCTTGACTAGGTAAGAATGGCGTGTCTCGTAGGCGCTCAAGATCCTTTTTGGGGATCTCGTCGATGACCGACGCAAAATATCGGATGAGATCGACATGGTTCCACGACCCCTTCTCTGCTTGTTGTGCATCGCGAGTGCGCATTCTGTCGAAGACCACCGGCAAATCGATTGTCTTCCGAACCCCAAGCGCCAACAAGAATTTCTCTTTTGAGCCAACGAATGCTTTGACTGTTGGCAGATCATCGAACAGCCTGACCGTAGAAAAGTACGAGTCTGACGGTCGACGCATGCCCATCTTAGTCGGCATGATGGTGTGGGGAGTCAAAATCTTGACCACCGTCTCTTTCGAGCTCGCGTCTAGCTGCTCCCAGCATTTCGAAGCCAGGCTCAAAACAGACAAAGCCAGCTGCTCATCTGATGTGAACTGCTGGAGCTGGGGTGACGAGATCATGTGCCGCAACCAACGCACCATCGACAGCTCGAGCCAACCGAACATCTGAAGCTGTTTGATGGACATGCCTTTGGTGTAGGCGAATGGTATCGTGTCAGGTGGGAGAGGAAGGCTCGGAGTGATACGCGCTGGATTGACGTATGTGCTGATTTCGCCCATTGTGAGAATTCTTCCGGAGCTTGTCTCGGGCTGCACGTCGACGTTGGCGACCGTGATATCGAACAGGCTGCGCGATGCAGGTATATCAAGCTCACCAATCTCAAGCTTGGCGCCGCACCACTTGAGAAATTCGCAGAGCTCGTCCTCACTGAGTGCTCGCGACTCAAGCCCTGCCTTGATATCCTGCATCGTCAATTCTGAGATGAAGCCGCGGTTGTGCAGATTCAGCATGAAAGTGACGGCTCCGTTCGCAAGCTCTTGAGGCACCATTGGCACCTCACCAAGGAAGCTGAGCGTCTCCGCTGGCATGCGTACGCGCTTGCTCGCCATGACACCTTTAGTAGAGAGGATGTCAATGGACCTCTCCTTGGAGCAATTCCAGAAAGCTTCTTCAATTTTTTCTCCAAGAGCAGTGGACGGATGGGACGCGTTCGCAGTGTATTGCTGAAATGTGTAGATGGCTTGTGGTACCAGTTTGTCTACAGAATCGCTGTTGATCCGCGCCTGTATCGCTGCCATATCTGACATGTACATGATCCGGCAGCCTAGTCCTGCAACTCGGAGCAGCTCAATGTTCCAAGTCGAGATGTAGCGAGCGTTCATGTCGACGTTCTCACGTTCGACTGTGGGAATGAGTGAGGGTGCAGAGACATGGGCCAAGTAACCGGTGGTCTGTGCAGTCGGGAAACCGATGAAGATCCGACCGGCCTTTGTTGGGAGTACTTCAGAGAAGATCTTGTCAGCCAATTGCGCTGTCTTCCCGGTGCCCAAAGCCAGCGAGGTAGACGCCTCTTGATACGGTGATGTGAGGAGTGCGATCTTGGTCGCCTTTGGCGGCGCCTTCTTCGTTGCTCGCTCAATCTCGGCCGAGAAGCTCTTAGGCACGCGAGTAGCCACTTCGATGGTAGAAACCTGCAAGAAAATAGTGCCCTTCGACTCGCCCGCAAGATCTTCTCTATACTCGATCGAGTTCTCAACTAACTGAGTCTTTGGAGCTTTTGACGGCGGTGGTACGGCAGGGGCAGAGAATTTGGAGAAAAAGCTTTTGAGCGAGTTTCCTGCGCTCCGCACTTCCTGCTGGATGGCAGCGGTCTTCTTGATTGGGATTTGTGCAATCGCGATGGCGTTTAACCAGTCAGCATCTATCTGAGAGTGCTGTCGTGTTACTCGCGTGACGCGCATTAGACCTTTCTCGGTCTCGGTCTTGAGGCCGTGAGGTACTCGAATCTCTTCTGGCGGCGAGATTGTTTTCAAAAATGATGCAATAACATAATCATCCACATGCAATTCGATTGTCTCCAGGCCGACGAAAGTCAGACTTGTTGCCAGGAACTGACACAGTGATGGGAAATTCGGCAGCTTGCTGGGATTGAAGGATGGCGATGCTTCATTGGCTTGCCGATAATCGAGGTGGAATGTGGTGTCGGAGTTGGAATGCTCGGCTGGGACAGTTGACATCTTCGTTGAAAGCGTATTACCCTTCCAGTAGAAAGCCATGGCCTTGTCACCAGAAACCACAAACGGCTCGTCGCAGTCCGAAAAAACGCTGTAGAAGCCGACGCCAAAGGCACCAATCTTCGTTTCATCCGGATTTCCGTCTGCAATGCTTTTGAGTCGACTCCAGTCTGCTGTAGTGAAGGGTGTTCCGTTATTGGTGACTGCTAAACGCTTCATCGTGTGGTTTTGAATGATGTGCTTCAGAACAACGAAATCGTCGGCGCCGTGGGGTGTCGGCACCGTTAGAGAAGGATCCGTCTCGTACTTTATGATGACTTTGGTTGCTTTGGCGTCTGCAGCATTTTGGATCAACTCTCTGAGCGTCGTGTGCTCGCTCGAATATCGCGCCAAAACCTTGTCGATGAGCGCCCTGGTATTCACTGTGACCTCACTATCTAAACCATCGGCCATCGTCTGGTTTCTCAGCCGCGCAAAGTCTATGGCTGCCATGTTGAAGGAGTGTTCCGGGTAGTCCGGTAGCTTTATCCGTGGTGTCAGCTCCAGGCTCCCGTAATTGAGGACTGAAGTCGCGATGCTTCTGACAGTCAAGTTGAGCCCACCAGATATACTAGCAAGATGTGTTCGATGTGCAATTGTTGAAGGATATGACGTGGAGCGATAGCAGCGTGGATTGACCTCACGCGTGGAGTAGCACAGGGTTTGTACGAAGTACGGTGAAGCGGGTGGCGAGGCTGCAGAAACGCCCAGAAAGACAGAGATGCACCTTTGGAAATGCAGCCGAGTCTATGCCAACGCTATGCAGAAAGGAAAGGGACCAGTAAGACGCGCATTCTGGAAGCAGAAAGTGCAAAGAAGTGGAAGCAAACACACGACCACGGGATGAGACAGGAGACGGCCCGGGGCAGTAGCGATGGCGTGCAGGGCCCGATGAGGTGGCGCCCGCGTGGACGCCACACCTGCTGACGTAAGGTACAACGCATATCGCCAAACAAAGGATCGACGTTCACCGTAACAATATTCGAGACATGATGCATCTACCCGTCACCATAGCTTCTCCACGTCCAACGATATAGCCATTCTGGCCACCGCATTGCATCGGTGTCCCAATGTGGCGATGGCAGTCGACCCTCTGTCCCCGATCGCGCCCGCGCGCATCAGGGCTCTTCTTCTGCCGGTAGGCCGCATCAAGCGCACGCGCTTTTCGGCCTTCGTCGAGCTACTACAGCACCAGTCGCTGGTCCGACTAGGTGATATCAGTCCTGATCCTCGGCCTGATAGAAGTACGAATACTCCGAGACGACTTTGAAACTTACGTTTGCTGATCTCGGCATGTCAGATATGTTCTCTCCGTTAGCATTTCCAAGTGGAACATTATTATATGATCTCTCCACGTCACTGCCACCTCCCTCTCAGCTATCACTATCGCCCTTTGAGCAGTTCAGGGAACCTTTGCTTATCATTGGCATCGGAGACGGTTCAGAATACCCATGGCTGGCACAGTCACGTGCGCAAGAAGGCTCTTCGTCCGCATCCCCTGGAGATGCTAATGCGCAGAAGCATGGCGTGCGCGAGCTACACCGCGCCGTATCAGACATACGAGAGCAGTTCTCTAGGGCCTATCTCCACAGCTTGATGTTGTTTGACGTTGAGGCACGATCTCCGCACCCACAGCTCCCTCATGAAATTATCTTCGTCCCTCCAGCATCATCGTTGAAGACTACGACCATGAAGACAATTATGTGCGATCTGACCGCAACTTTGCTTGCTGAAATGACGACGTTGGCGAGATCAATCCAGGCCCTGCCAACAGTCGCCTCACCAGCAGCTTCTAGTGGTGCAGTAGCCAATACACCGTCATGGGCAAATTCGGATCATGCTACGGCGCAATCCTCAAGACGAAGCTCCCAGACTCCAAGTACCGATAGACCCCAATCACCCCAGTCAGGCGCGCAAAAGGACCACCGCATGTCGATGCCTGTCTTGCCATTAGGTGGTCCGTTGACTACTGATGATCCGCGGACTGCATCACCGTCCGGCCAAGGTAATCGCACGCCGCCTACTACCTTTGACGAAATCTCCGGCGTCAATGCAGCCAGTTCACCTCCGCAAACCACGGGCAATCAGAATAAAAGTACTAGTACCGTGAAAGATACTACATCTGATCGTGTCTCTATCCACGGATTTGGCTCTGGCGGAGTCGGCGAGCGCGCTCGGAACAAAGGACGTGGTCGGGTAGGGATTGTAGTAGGCACATTGTACATGTGCGCTGGGCAATGGCAAGAAGCCTTGAGAGAGCTCACAGAAGGTGCTACAAGAGCACGGGCTTTCAGCGATCATCTTTGGCACGCAAAAGCTCTAGAACACATCATGGTCTGCTTGCTTCTTTTTGCGTGGTCCGGTATGGACTTCCAGGTTTGCCTGCCCCTCATTCTTATCAACCATTTCTAACAGAATCAGATACCCTCTGTTTGCTACCCGATCTTTGATAAGAGCGCTGGTTCGCTGTCGCCACAACATACGCCATCTAGCAGCGTTGCCGACGTGTCAGCGCCTGCAAAGAATCTTAATTACGAGGCTTCCCTCGAAAAGCTAAATGCTCTTGTGCCGGATCTGATCAACATGATACTGAACATGTATACGCGAGCATCCAACTTTGCTGGCGAGTCTTTACCACCCTTAGCCTTCTCTGAATGCGTCATCAGATTCTCGAAGTTACTAGCCGCGATCAACTTGTCTGCAGGCTACATGGACGAGGACACATTACAACACCTTGTATTGAACACTCCGCAACGAGAAAAGGCTCGAATGTCAGTCCCACGACTGAGCGTGCATCCTACAAGGAATGATATAGCTTCGATGATCTTCCGCGCATTACCTGGGCCAGTGGACATCTCCGGCATCACTCCTATGGACCGTGTGGTTGTGCTCGCCGGTATAGCATCGGTATTATCGTCGCTTGGGCTACAGAGAAAAAAGGCTATTGTGATGAAGGACTTCATTGTTTCACTCATTCCAGGGCTCGTGCAGGCCCGCAAGATTGGAGCCGCAGAGATGGGTGTACATCCAGCGGCAGGTCTGGCTGCCCTCAACATGGTCAGCGGAGGAGCGTCCAGCGCTGCTCTGAACCTTGGAGGTGGAGAAGTCGAGAGTGGTATTGACGCTTTTCTAGGTCTTCTAGGGCGTATCTACGGTATACCGGCCTCAAAAGCGTCAAGATCACGCGCGGATGGCACGATGTCTAAAGATTACGGATCCGAGGGCAATGCGAGTACAGACACAAGTGAGAGTGTCATATCAGACATTCTCAAGATATCTTCTCTCCGCGCATTCGGCAGCGTGGGGCTTAAGCTCGAAGTGCTCAGAATGTGCCTGAACTTTTCTGAAGCTTTGCCAGATTTTAATGGGGTACTTCACTTCACGGCTCTGTTGTTGAGGATGGCAGGACCAGGCACGGCACCAAGGCCAAACAGCACTGATGTCTTTGTATCTCTCCCGCGAGACGAGCAGGTCAAGCTTTTCTCCAACATTTCGAGAACAGTGAGCGCGGCAACCAAAGTTGGTTTGCAGCTCGAAGAGACGGAATACTGGGACGACTTCTTAGTCCGAGGGCTCTTTATTCTGGAAGAACCAGTACCCTTGCGTCTCACACATCACCGCCCAGCGGAGCTGAAGCTGGCAACTTCGCGGGTAGAGGGACCGTTTCTCCACAATCCATGGGTAAAGGAGGCTCAAAGCAGTGTCGCAGATACAATCCTCGTGGCCAATGAAGAGTACCGCTTTGTTATTGCTCTTCAAAATCCCTACGACTTCGAGCTGGAAGTGGACTCACTGCGCATCGCCGCAGAAGGCGTAAAATTCGTCGCCAAAGAAACTCACTTCTTCCTCGGTCCCTACAGAACGCAAAAGTTCCAGATCGGTGGAATGGCGCAATCGGCTGGCACCATCAAGATTATCGGCTGCTGGATCAAGGTCATTGGCTGTCGAGAACGGCTCTTCCCCATATTTCCTGATCCCTGGAAACCGATGCGGGAGTCGAAGATGAAGAAGACGGGCCTAAAAGCATGTCTTGATGCGCCAACTTCACGTCCGTCTTCCACAGTAGCGCCTCTGACGGACCGAAGAAAAGGTGCCGAGCCCAGTCCCGAGACTTTGTCCTTCAGCGTCATACCCGATCAACCAATCCTAGTCGTCACGGACGTTTCCCTATCTCAGTCCTCACTGATGGTGCTTGAGGGAGAGAAGAAACGCTTCACGGTCACTGTTCAGAATACGTCTCAGACCACAGCAGTAGACTTTGTCCATGTCACTTTTCAAGACTCTGCGACAGCTGCGATACAAGCTGCCGCGTCGAACAAGGATCTTTCGCCTGCCGAGCTTCACGAACTCGAGGTACAGCTTGCGCATTACCCTGCGCTGCGATGGTGCAAAGATTCAGAAGAGGAGGCAATTCGCGTGCCGCCCGGTGAGAAGATGAGCTTTTGCATTGAGGTGCTGGGGCGCACACGACTCTTAGATGCAGTCATTCAGATTGACTACGCGAATCTTGGAAAACGGCGCTCCGAAGTTGACGAGAGATTCTTCACTCGGCAAGTGTCCGTTCCCATTTCCATAACTGTCAACGCAAGCGTCCAATTGCAGCGACCGGATATCGTCCCACTCTCGAACAATTTTGCGTGGAACCAACCATTAGCCGCAGAAGGCCAAGATCAAATCTTGTCACTGATGATGCCACAAATCAGCGAAAGCAGAAGCGATGAGTTTTGTATGCTCTTACTGGATCTCCGGAACTCGTGGCCCAATCCACTCTCTATCACTTTGCAGCTTTCGAGTTCTGCAGAAAGTCAACAATACGCAATCAACGAGATCATCCAGCCCGGCCACGTCAACCGTATTGCCATGATCCTACCCAAACTCTACTTAAAAGATGCCCATGCAGTAATACCGTCCCTCAATCCAGCAAACCAACGACAATTCGTTGTCAGCACCAGCAAGATATCTCCAGAAGTCGAACGTGCTACAAGAGAAGCATTTTGGTACCGACAAGAGCTACTCAAGCTCGTACGTGGAACATGGAAGGAGGAAGGGGGTAGTAACCGTCACGGCGATCTTGAGTTGCGCGGTATCAGACTTTCGCCGCGTATGGTTGAGGCTATCAAATTGGAGGATCTCAAGATTGAGATGTATGTTGAGGCTGACTTTCCGGCTGACGATCAGGAGGAGATGGTGAAAAGGCTCGGTCGAGCTCAGTTCAAAGTGCCAGTCGACGAGTTCTGCACACTACGAACGAAGGTCTACAATCGGAGCGCGGAGCCAATATCACCACTGCTTCGCTTGCAGCCACACGTCGCCGACCTCCCGCATAACATTGCCCTTGACCTAGACAAGCGATTCTCTTGGACCGGTGCTCTGCAGCGTAAGCTTCCTCTTCTTGGCTCAGGTGAAGAATGCGAGCATGAGCTTGGCATTGTGGCACTCTGTAGCGGGACGTTTGAGATTGGCGCCACTGTGGATGAGGCAGAGTTGCCAGGCGAGAACAAGAACAGGGCAAGGAGCAATACACAGAGCGTACTGCAAGGGAACATTTTGGGTGAGCCGAAGCTGAGAACGTGGTACATGAAAGAGCCGTGTTCGATTGTGGCTAGGAGAAGAGATGAGTGAAGATAGACAAGCAACCGGTACGTATAGATCCGATGTCATACCTAGCGTGTGGCAAGTGAAAGTGAAAGTGAAAGTGAAAGTGAAAGTGAAAGTGAAAGTGAAAGTGAAAGTGAAAGTGAAAGTGAAAGTGAGAGTGAGAGTGTTATCTTGGCTAGTGCTGTTGAGCGTGTCTTCCTCACCTGCGCTCACTGTCACCACACCCCTTAACTTCGTCCGTCTCGCCGAACGAGAACCCTTATCCCCGTATCCCCGACTTTTTGACCCGACCGGGTCATTTGACCTGGACGACCACGCCTGTCATTCTCTTGCAAGTCGAGATTAACGTAAGTGAGCGTACTGCCACGGAGATGGCTCCAACTAAGAACCTCCAAGTGAACATCATGGCTTCTATCACTGCCCTCCCGACGGAGATCGTTCAGCAAACCTGCGAATACCTCGATAACCAGTCCCTCTTCTCATTGCGCGGAACCTGTCACGATATCAAGCAGAAGTCCCATTACCACTTCGCGAAGCTCTTCTTCAGCGTCAAGATCTCCTTCTGCCACGTCAGCATCCAAGCCCTAGACACAATTTCCAAGGACAGTGCCATCGCCAACAACATCCAAAACCTCATCATCGGCACTGAGACTCTGGACCAGTTCAAGCGCACGATCCCCGAGCGAGATGGCGCGACATAGATCCATCGCGTGAACTACTTGAAGATACATCAAGCAGAACGCGACGCCTCGAAAACCGTCTTGAAGATGATGCGCACCATCTGCCTCCAACTTTCGAATCTCCAGTCCATAAGCATCGAGCACCAACTACCGAATCCTGGCCATCCGCTACATCGCTGCGGTCTAGGAAGTGCGCAACTGCTTCGCGATACCGGCATCGATCTGCGCTTGCACGTGCCGGTCAATCCTCTTCGGGCACATAAGAAAGCTCGGAAACCAGAAGAAAGTCGCAGATACGTCATTAAGACAGTACATTCGCTGCGTGGTGATCTAGAGGCTGTGGGTGTGGTTGTGGTGTTGCCGATGAGCTGTCCTTCAACGCAGTCCAGTAGGACGACACCTCACTTCGGCCTCATGGGTTATCGCAGGTTTTAGTGATCATGCTTCCGGGATCGGACAGGAACTGATGACGGGAATTGTGCCAGTGCGAGGATATACGGACAGCTCCCAGGTCTATGCACGATCTAACGCGAGAACCTCTTTTTGCACAACAGATGAACTCGTAATGACCCCAATCCGTCGTACAAGTAGCAAAGTAAAAGAAGTGGGAGAATATGATACTCTTGGGCTGATGCGATGACGTCATCGGAGAAAATATCTAGCATGGGGAATTGCACGGAGTAATGAAGCAATGCCACGAACACCAAATTGTGTAAATTGCTGCGTTCATGAGGAGCAACGCAGCCAGTACTCTAACAACCATCTGGTAATGGTCATGTTCTGTCGTTATGACACGTTGTCTTACTAGCCACCTGATAGTCGAGGCTGGCGGTGCATTTTCAAAAGTTCCTTCTACCCAGAGCCAGACCAACCATTATCATCCGCACGACCTTCTCGGCCCCATCTTGGACCAAGGTCTCAGTCTGCACAATTGCTTGCTCTAGCGTCGAAGGACCCCGTAAGATGCTTGTGAAAGCTTTGATGCCTGCGCCGTAGGTGGCATCCGCTCCTTCTCCGATAGTACTGCGCATGTCAGCCTGAAATCTGGATCGAACGAGGAACCCCTTACCCAGCCAGCGCAACGACTTGCGCACCCATCCGCTTCGCTCGCCGTGCGACTTCAGTGGTCATCTTTCCTTGCGTGCTTTGGCCGTCTAGGCTGCCCTCGGCAGTGATGACGAAATCCCATTTCTGCTCGAATACACGGTCGAATTCGAAGTACTCGTTGATTGCTTCACTACGAGCCCGCAACTTGGCGCCCAGAAAGATTAGTCCCGCTCCAAGACCTCCGCTGGCACCGCCACCGGGAACCATAGAGACATCTTGATCTAGCGTCGCTTGGGCAACCGTCGCGAAGCGTGTCAACGCTCGCGCGAGCAATTCAACCTGCTGAGGCGTAGCACCTTTCTGGGGACCGTAGACTCGGGCTACACCTTTGGAACCACAGAGAACATTCTTGATGTTGCAAACAGCTTCGATTTGCACTTCCTTTGCTGCACCACGTTAGTTCGCAACTCGATCCCATATATCAAACGACTTACCACGTGGATGTAAGTTATCCCAGCACATCATGTCAAGTCGTGTCAACGAGCAACCTCCGGCGGCTTCGGCTAGCTCCTGTCCCTCTGAGTCCAAGAGACGAACCCCGAGAGCTTGGAGCATACCAGCGCCTCCATCTGACGTTCCCGAATCGCCGCATCCGATGATGATCTTGGTGGCTCCAGCATCTAGCGCACCGACTATTAGCTCTCCTACTCCATATGTCGTCGTCACAGTAGGGTCGCGAGAGTCTTTGGGCACAAGTCGGAGACCAGCCGCTGCAGCCATGTCTAGCACGGCAGTCCTTCTGTCATTGCCGACGAAGCCAAGATGTGAGGAGACTGGGAGGCCAACCGGACCAGTGACCGTCTTTTCCACGATTTCCCCGCCCTGCGCCGCAACAAGAGCACGGGCGAAGCCTTCTCCGCCATCGTGCAGAGGTAGCTTGCGAAGGATCACCGACTTCTTGTCCAAAACCTTCCTGACTCCTGTCTCGATTGCGTCTGCTACGTGCTCTGGGCCCAGGCTTTCTTTGAACCCTGAAGGTGCGACTAGGATGCGGAGAGGATGGCCGCCCAGGATCTCTGACGTTGGAGTCGGGATCATGGACGAAGTAGACAGAAGCACTTCTTCCAGCTGTTCTTGTGGCAGACTGAAAGTCTTCAAGGTGTGAAGCCGGGGCATGTTCGGTCGGGCCCTTGACCCGGGCTGCATTGGTGAAGGTGTCCCAGATGAACCCTTCATGAGAGTTGCTGGAGAATCTTCCACCATCTTGGAATCGACATGTTCGATGGTCGAAGGTGTCACAGTGAGCATATTTGACAAATAATTGGTGATTCTCAGGTACGGTGTCTTCCAAAAGATGATAGTAGATTTGCGAGTTGAAGGTTGTTAACGAAGGTAAGACTGGGATGATACTATCAAGCGAGTGATGAAGTTGATTTGAGATGTTATTCACAGCATGAGCACGCGACCTTTTATGCTCCCAGGGTTTATTCTTTTCAGTGAGCATTTGCAGATGCTCATAGCATCACGGACAAGCGCATTTGCACTGCCTGACCGTCGACGCCTCCAACCTTAGGTCTACAGCAGCCACAACTCACGATCAAGCTAGGCAAGACCCTGTCCAGTTCCAGGTATCGAATGTGCAGCTCCCAATTCTGTTACTTACCCAGCGGAAACTTACGACAATGCCATAGCCATAACACCAAGGGTCTTGAGTCCCTTAATTTGGTCGCGATTGTATCTTACTAGCTTCGACGGACGGTATTCGTGCATCGACCAAGGCCCTTGACACTGTAGTGATGACCAATCACGTGCGCGGACCAAGACTACACCAAGGACGATTGGCGAGAACCAAGTTAGCCGCCTCTTCGAACAATCTTGGCAGTACTTTCTAGCACAGCCAGCTTGGTGACGTCTCCAGACAAATTGGCAAAATTTGTTGCAGAGTTGTTCTTGGAATCACAGCAGACCACTGATTGGGTCCGGAGAACACAAGCATCTCTGCTACCATGAAAGCACACGACAGACTTCTATTCCTGGTTCATACTCGCTAGCGTCTCAGCCTGAAAGCCTCGTGGTCAATGGCGCTGCCACGAATATGCTGTCATGCTTCAGGAATCTCCCAAGGTAGCTGGCGGACTACTAGGTCCTTCATGATCTAGTCTATCTACGAGCCTCTTGAAACGATATGAACAGCCTCATTGGCGGCGACCTACCAGAAGCACAGCCTCATTCCATCTAACTCTTCAAATCTGTCTCAGTGAGTATATGGGCAGGATCGGCCGTACCTGGCGGTTTATGAGATCACTGCACCTACCCAGCACACAACAACACACGCTCGCTACTCTCTTTCGTTTGAAATCATGATGAACTTTAAGTCCAGATTATTGAAAAGGCCCTCAGTGGATGGAGAAGTATCCCGCGACTCCGTAGCCCTACCAAGGTTTACATTCGAGAGCGACAATCGACCACTCGTCAGTACCGAGCGACTGTTTCAGCAATGGCAGGACGAAGAGACCCAATATCAGCCCGACCACATGGACATCGACCCAGCTCTAAGAAAAGAACAAGATATCATCGTGCGTCTTAATCTAATGTACTCTTCACCACGAGCTTACGCGTATCGTAGATCACCTGGGACGGACCGAACGACCCAAGTAACCCGCTGAATTGGTCACAAAAGCGGAAGTGGGTCGTCACTATTCTAGTCTCGTTGTTTACTTTCATATCGCCCTTCTCAAGCACCATGATTACCCCAGCCCTACCGGTTATCGCGGATGAGTTTGATATACCAGAAGGCTTCATGCGCCAGCTGGTGATGACTATCTTCCTACTTGGCTACGCTCAGGGACCCTTCGTGCTCGCTCCACTTTCAGAAATCTTTGGACGCGTTACAGTGTTGCAGTATGCCAATCTGATTTACCTCCTCTTCAATACGATGTGTGGCTTCGCCCAGACGCAGAACCAGATGCTGGCCTTCCGTTTTCTTAGCGGACTAGGTGGTGCAGCACCTCAAGCGGTATGTCGCTTCCTCCCATATCTATCTCTATGTCGATGTTCTTGTCTGCTCACACTTCTCAGCTCTGCAATGGTGTCTTAGCCGACACGTGGCGAAAGGAAGAGCGTGGGAAGGGCCAAGCGTAAGTCATCCTAAGTCTGTAGATCAAAAGCAGCATTGACCGGATGTAGGATCTACGGTATGCTCACCTGGATTGCTCCCTGTGTAGCTCCCATCTGCGGTGCATACATCTCTCAAGGCGTAAGCTGGCGTTGGATCTTCTTCGCGACGTCTATCTTCACCGTCTTCGTGCAGCTTACTGCCTTTTTCTTTCTTGCGGAAACCTTCGCACCCGCCATCTTGGGCAAGAAAGCAAAAATCGTGCGCAAAGCAATGGAAGGCATTCGGTCAGACATTGTTGTGCGTACCGAGTATGAGACGGGCGATCGCTTCAGCAAAATATTGCGCAAGCGATTGATCCTCCCTTTCATCAGTAAGAAAGTTCCATGTACGAACTGCATGTGAGACATACACTGACTTCGTACATTCACCTCTAGTGATGTTCACGCATCCAGCAACACAAGCGCCATCCATCTACCGCGCATATTTGTACGGTGTCATGTACCTGATGCTTTCCACGTTTCCAATGGTGTTCGAAGAGGTGTACTATATGTCTGTCGGCACCGCGTCGCTCAACTACCTGTCGCTTTGTCTGGGCTTCATGATCGGACTACGCATCTCTCATCCGCTCATGGACGGTGTACGTACTACCTTCTCCTATACCTTCCCACTACAGCTAACTTTCAATAGCTCTACGCTCGCATGAAGACCTACTACAAACTCGAAGAAGGCCTGCCCGAGTTCCGCGTCCCTCTCATGCTCATCGCCGGTATACTCTGTCCCATAGGCCTCTTCATCTACGGCTGGACTGCACAGTACGGCGCACACTGGATTGCGCCGAATATAGGCAGCGTCATCATTGCCATCGGTCTCATCATTGGCTTTCAATGCAGTCAAGCATATACCACGGACGCGTACGAGGCCAAGTATGCTGCGTCGGCTGCATCTGTTGGCGCATTCATGCGCACGATGATGGGCTTCAGTTTCCCGCTCTTCGCGCCGAAGATGTATGAGACGGTGGGACTGGGATGGGGAAATAGCTTGTTAGCGTTCTTGACGTTGTTTCTTGCGTTGATTAGTCCAGTTTTACTGTGGTTTTATGGTCCGAAGATGAGGGCGATGAGTACGAGGGGGCTGCAATAGACTGCTTTCGACTTGACCTTCTACTCAATATATTTAGCTTCGAATGTGTTGATTATGTGCCTGCTCTTGCTTACTTGTGGCGTTCATGGCACCTGTAGGTCTGCCGTTCAGCATCTGCTTGAGACGCAAACCGTATTGTGTATATTCAACACTTAAGTTGTCCCACCATATCCATATACCCAAGAACGATTCGAACAAAGATGAACTCGTTAGGCTGATACACGTTTGTTGTAAGACCGGCTACGCGGGGATCAAAGTCAGCGCACCCTCGGCTTCTGAACTCGGCAGTACTTTCGAGAGAAGCTACGGGTCTTGCAAGGCACGAAGAACGAAAGAAGTCGCTTCAAAAGTGGGGAAAGCTGAACATGATTCATTCAAAGCATTTTCAAAAGGCCTTCTCTTGATCATCACATTCAAAGATCAACTCTTTATCAATGCCGTATGCCTCACAACAACCCAAGATACTAATCGCCGGCGCCGGTATCGGCGGCCTCGCAACAGCCCTCGCCCTACACGCCTCCGGCTTCACCAACATCCAAATCTTCGAAGCCAGCGCGACGCTCACAACGCTCGGCGTCGGCATCAACGTTCAACCTTCCGCCGTGCTAATACTCCGAAATCTAGGATTACTCGACGCCCTGAATAAAACCGGCATCAGGACGCAAGAGCTAAACTTCTACAACCGCCATGGCGACAGCATACTCAGTGAAAAGCGCGGCGTACATGCAGGCTACGACATCCCTCAATTCAGCCTGCATCGCGGAGACTTCCAAATGCTGCTTCTGAGCGCCGTGAAAGAGCGCCTAGGCGAATCGGCGCTTCATCTCAACCACGCCTTAACAAGCTTCACTCAAGACGAAAACAGCATCACAGCGCACTTCTTCCAACGGCATGACGGCGCTCCAGCCGAAATATCAAGTGCCACAGGCGCCGTCCTCATCGCCGCAGACGGCATCAACTCCACAGCGCGTCGTCTTCTCTACCCCGACGAAGGCCCGCCCAAGTTCTCAGGCCGCATGCTCTGGCGCGGCTGCATCGAGCGTGCGCCCTACCTCACATGCGCAAGCATGCTCTGGGCCGGCCACGCAGACCAGAAATTCATCGCGTACCCTATTTCCCAGCGCTCAGCCGACAAGGGCAAAAGTCTAGTAAACTGGATCGCGGAGCTGCGAATTCGCGGCAAAAATGATGGGGATTTGACGCCGCCGAAGACGGACTGGACGAAGGCGGTTGACAAGGAGGTTTTTGCGGGGCCGTTTGAGGGTTGGAGGTGTGGGGGGCTGCTGATGAGGGACTTGATTGCGGCGACGGAGAAGGTGTATGAGTTCCCGATGAGTGATCGCGATCCGGTTGAGCGGTGGTCGTTTGGGCGGCTTACGCTGTTGGGGGATGCGGCGCATGCGATGTATCCCATTGGATCGAATGGCGCGTCACAAGCTATCATCGACGCTGAGAGCATCGCGAAACATCTCAGCAGTACTACTTCGTCACCCGTCAGCATTCCAGAAGCGTTGAAAGCCTACGAGACGGAGCGTCTACCTCCGACGGCGAAGATCGTGATGGCGAATCGTGCGAATGGGCCGGATCACGTATTGCAGCTTGCGGAGGAGCGGGCACCAAGTGGATTCAGTAATGTTTACGATGTGATTCCGAAAGAGGAGCTGGAGGAAATTGGCAAAGTGTACAAGAAGGTTGCGGGCTTTGAGATGGATAGCGTCAATGTGAAGGCGAGGGAGACGGAAGGGGAGTGTGACAGGAAAGGGTTGCAAAGTCCACGGGAATGGGTATGAGCGGGATGATCTTGTGGATTGGAACTGAAGTGATCTAGCAGTCTTTGATTTCAAATGTTACAAAAAAACAATACAGTCTGCCTAGATAATCCGGCTCTTCTATTGTGCAAATTTTACCATACCAACAAGGACAAGTGCAAGGTGCTGAAAGCGAATGCTCAACATCGATTCGACTCCTTCAGGTAGCCCGTATTCCAACGACCATATTTGCGAGCATCCTACGCGTACTCCGCATTCCCATCCTTGTCGTACCTGACATGCTTGACCTTGTCCATGCCGTGGGTGTTTCGGAGGTGGCAAGTATCCGGGTAATGGCACTTTCCAAAGTCCCTCTCGAGAGCGCACTGATGGCCTAGGTCTGAGAAAAGTCAGCTACTGTTCTCCTCGGTGACGGTACATAAAAGCCTTTACGGTTTTTTGGCTCATGGCGGGGCACTTACAGCAATCAAGGTTTTCGCAGTATCTATTCTTGCAAGCCAGACTACGTGCCTTGTAGCGCAACGCATTCAGCTCTCCGGGCGTGAGCTTCGGCTCGTGCTGGAACTGGCAGAACTTGCCGTTCTCGCAGTGTCCGCCCAGGTGCCAGTGGTTGCACATCTTCTTGCCGGTACGCTTCATGCGCTCATCGAGTGACACAGTAGCTGCATTATCGCGCGGCGGCAGTGCCTCGTCAAGTCGTTGCTCTTCTTTGTTGTAATAAGCATATTTCTTCTTTTTGTTCTTCGTAGCTGGCGCAATGGAGATGTTGCCATTGATCGCAACACCAGTTTTGCCGACGGTAGCTAGGACATGTTAGTAGTTGTTGTTGAAGAAACGCTACACAACAACATGCAGCATCCCGACCTGATCCGAGTTGCACATGATGTCGCGATGCCAGGGAGACGCGCAAGAATGGGACAATACATACCCCAGGACGGATCTCCATTGGACCCATTGGTGCTCGGAGTGTCGGGACCGGTGACGGATGATGGCGGAGTGTTTGGCGAAGGGCTCGACACCGAAGCTCTGGGAGACGGGTTTGTAGTTGCTCTGCAGAGGGCTGGCGACTGGACCGGTGGTTGCGCACTCGATGGCACGAAGACGCTCGAAGTTGACATGAAGCCAGACGGCGTAGCATCTGGTAGCGGCTCAGACTTGAATACACCGTCGAAACGAGCGCGCTTGAAGTGAGATAGTTCCGCAAAGCCTCGATGCATGGGCGTAGTTTCTAGAAGAGTGATACGGGCTGCTTTCGATTCGTTGTGCTTGAACTGCTCGAGGTTGAGCAGATAGCCAGCGTCATGGCAACCTCCAAAGATGATGTGACGGCACGTGGGGTTGTCGCTGAATGTTCGAAGCGCTTCCTTTATCTTATGATCGGCTCTCTCTTTGCCGTGGCCAACGTCAATAATACTAAACAGAGGCTGACTAGAAGGCAGGGTACAATGTCAGCACAAGTCTTATCCACGTGCATTAGCAATACTTACTTCACGTTGAACTTTTGCGCAAAGGCCCTGAGCTCCGTAGGACTTCGTAGGAGTCCGACGTGCGCCAGCTTCATGGCAAGTTTATCAAGACTTAGATAGATTTGGACCATGATAGGCCAGCTGCCGGAATTGCTGTGGAGACTGGCCACATGACTACGGATTGCTTCGTTGAGACGGGAGGCCGCAGCGGAACCGCCGTCACCAGCAGCAGCTTGAAGCAATAGGTCCTGGAAGATGGCGCCATCACCGTCAATCAAAGCAAGTACAAAAGAGCTAGCTTCGAATTGTCGCCCGAACTCGCGAACATCTTGCTTCTGTTCTTCGACCTCACGCTGGTACTTGCGTCGAATATCTCTTTCTGATTTGTAGTCGTTCGCTAAGTTGGCGTGCTCTTCTGACAAGGCCTTGAACTTTTCAATGAGCTCCTGAGAAAATGTTAGTATGTTTGGTCATTACCGTCTGTACTGACACGCGACAGGACGCGTACGCTAACAAGAGACTCTCGAGCCTCGTCGGAAGCCCGGAAGCCCGCAAGCTGCCTTGCATATTTATCAAGATCCGCCATAATGAGGTGGCGCTCTAGTAGATGATTAGGAAGCGAGTGGTGGTTTTCGTATGGTCTGGCGATTTTCGAAGGAGACAGGTGTGACGGAGGGAGCTGAGGCAGCGATAGTTTCTTAGCGCAACGCGTCGGGAAAGCGCTAAGCGAAACAGGGAAAAACTAGTGTTTTCACTTCTAAACAGCAAAATGTCGCTGTGCAATATCACAAGTGCCACAATCGCGGTCTCAGAATTACAGTCTCTGTTATACAGCGGGGTCGAGCAAGAAATAATTTTGGATGCAGCAAGCGTAGAAATGTGGTGGAGGCGCAGATGTTGTTTCACGCACAAGTGCTGCGCATTATTGAGTGGCACAGGCGAGCGTATCGCGCAGTCGCACTGCAGCCGTGGGTCACACAGGACCAACGCAGCGCACAATGTGAGAAAATGAGGGTCTTTGGCTGGCAGCACGCTCCAGGCTACAGTGACTTGGGATGCTCGACCTTCCATGCGCATTGACGAGCGGTTTACCATTCAGCTCGAGCAAAAGTAAGTGGTCACAGTCTCCACAAGACCATTACATTAGGAAGATGACACGACTGGACTGAGTAGCAATATGCCATGTTTGTATTCTTGAGGACACAGTGAACGCCAAATTGAGCGACCAAAGAATTGGAAGCACTTCGAATCACAGTTGACCATCGCGCGCCGCAAGACCGTGAAACCGCTGACATTTTGGTCTCGCTCACACATGGTAACAGATGACAGATGTGAAGCACCACATCCCGTCTTCCCCACAAACAACTGTCATGTTGGTAAGTACCAACGCAAGCCATCTGCAAATTGGAAGCAGCACGAAGTGCATACCAGCAATGTGCCCAAGACTAGTACCCGCTGATCTAGTGCGGGATCCTTCCGTCACCACCGCCCAAGCTTACAACCACCACCCCACAATGACGCCGAGCACATCTCATACATACGCAGCAATGGCATATAAGCTACTGCTCTTCGCACCCAAAAATACAACAAACGATTGAGTGATCCAGGCATACATTCGAACACAACACACCCTCCGCAACTCAAACCTCACCCCACGACTCCAACTCACCGCCAACATGTCCTCCACCACAAAGAAAGCCCGCACCCACCCCCCCAAAGAACTCCTCTACCACCCCAGCATCCCCGGCCGCGGCGAATTCATCCGTCTCGCCTTCGAAGCCACCCACACGCCCTATACCGACGTCGCCAACGAAGAAAACCAAGGCACAAAAGCCGTGTACGCACTCACATCACCCGACTCAACCGGCGACGCAGACGGGAACCCACCACCGTTCGCGCCGCCGATGCTGCGCGTCCCAGGCGAGGGCAAGAACGGCAAGGCGCTACTCGTATACCAGACGCCGGCGATACTATCGTATTTGGGTGGGAAGCTTGGGTTAGCGGGGGATGATGAGGCGGAGGGGTCGTGGGTGTTGGCGCATGCGCTTACGGCGCTGGATCTGAATAATGAGGCGCATGATACGCACCATCCTGTTGCGGTGGGGAGTTACTACGAGGATCAGAAGGAGGAGAGTTTGAGGAAGGCGAGTGATTTTAGGGAGAATAGGGTGCCTAAGTTTTTGGGCTTCTTTGAGCGCGTGTTGAAGGGGAATGAGGGGGAGGGGGAGGGGAAGTTTCTAGTGGGTGGGAAGCTGAGTTATGCGGATACGACGGTGTGGCATGTGTTGAGCGGGTTGTTCTTTGCGTTTCCGAAGGAGATGGAGGCGAGGAAGAAGGATTACCCTCTCCTGTTTGAGGCGTTTTTTCCGGGCGTGGAGGGGCATGCTGGTGTGAAAGAGTATCTGGCGAGTGAGCGGAGGAAGCCGTTCAACATGGGCGTGTTCAGACACTACCCTGAGCTGGACAGACAGTGAGCAGGCGTCACAGAGCCGCACAAGTGAATAGGAACGTCACAGTAAAAGTCAATTGCAGTGGTATCTTTGTACTCGTCATGAGCTCATATCATCTCATTCCATTTTGATGCCGGGTACATGATGCATTTCCGAAGCCAAACGCCTGACCCATGTGTGACGTGACGCGACCAGCCCTAACACACAAAAGCCGTCTAGTGGTCGGTAGCAGCGCTCTGGGGGAACTCAAAGTTGACACCCTTGCCGGTGAGGCGCTTGTAGACCTCGGTGTAGGTGTCGAGCCTGTAGTCGACGCCGCCGCGCTCCTTCTCGTCGAGCACGACCTTGAGGATCTTGCTGCCGTCCTCGCGGGTGCGGAGACGCTTGCCGACGATCTCGACGGGGAAGACGAGATCAGTCAGGATGGCGTCGTGGACCGCGGTGAGGGTTCGCGAGCGCGGGCGCTTCTGGGTCTGCGAGGTGCGCGAGCGGTTGGAGCGCTTGGGGCGGGGCAAGATGCGGCGGGAAGCAACAATCAGGACGTGGCGGTCGGAGAACTTCTTCTCGAGCTCACGGGTGAGACTGGGAGTGTCAGCATATAGTGTCGTGTGCGCAGTACATGAGAGTACATACCGCTGCTGGGCCTTGTGCCAGCCCTGGAGAAGGGGGACCGGGACGAAGATGACGATGGCCTTGCGACCGTGGCCAACCTCGATCTAAGAATCCTGGTCAGCAAATTGAAGCTGTCCAGTGCCCAACGCCTCTTCAATTGTGTGTATGTGTATGGGGTGTAGGATGTGTGTGTGGTGGCTCGAGAGCGCATCGGTGGTGGGCGGGTGCTTCATACCTCGCGGGCAGAGACGAACTGCAGAGGGCGCAGAGAGCTCTTGAGGTCGGGGACATTGTTCTCGAGGTCAGCCAACGCCTGTAATCTGTTAGTGATGCTGTCTGCGCCGTATACATTCCTCGCAGTCACGTACGCCGGCGATGCTGGTCTCGATCTCCGAGGGGTTTTGCCTCGAGGGGCTGTTGGGGGCGATCTTGTTCAGCGAGTTGGACATGACGGCGGTGGTTGAACGTGTCGAAGTTGTCGGCTGCTGGGAGAAAAAGAGTCGCGGATATCCAAAGTCTCGCGCGAATGTGCGGGCGGAATTAAGCGAAGCGCTAGTGGGTGGCTCTTTCTTCTCGCGGGCTCCTTCACGAGGAACATCACAATATGCTGTCAGATACAAGCCAACTTGGAAGGATCAAGAAAAACAAACTCCGTTGCCCTTTTAGCTTTTAGGCTGTGCATATTTACATTTCTTACGGCTTGTTACTTGATAATTGTTCCGGTCTCTTCTCTCATTTTCACTTGAGCTCGATCAGAGGGAGTACATTGTTACTTTCGTTCAAATGCCGTACGAACAGCAAAGACGATACACACCTCATGAAATCCCTCAGCCTCATCGTTGATCTCCACGGCCTTTGCCGTCCTTCTTATAGATGGGTATCGCCCAGTACAAGAGACCATTGAGAATCGCCGTCGTTATCGGTCCTGCCCAGTGGATGTAATGATAATCGAAGCGATCTGTGAACAATTAGCATGCTGAATGCAAATTCATAGATCCTTACTCACTCGCCGCAGTCATCAGTCCCAAACACCGAGCTGGATTAACACCTGGCAGTCGTCAGCATGACACTCAATCCACAACCCTCAAAACCCCACGTACCAGCACCCGAATACCCAGGCCTCGCAATCCCCGAAGCAAACGTAACCAAACACAGCGTCAACCCCACAAGAATAGGCGACAGCGCCGGCCCAAACACCTGACGCTGCCTCGGATCCAATCCCACCCCGAACGCCACGAAAATCAGCACAAACGAAGTCATCGTCTCCAGCGTATACGCCTCCCCCGGCGTAACCAGCGTCGTATCGATATAGCACCCAGGAATAGGAGGAATGTCCTCCGGCTTCAGACCCAAGCTCGCCCTCACAAGCAACCCAGCGACCACTGCGCCCAGGCACTGAAGCATAACGTACAGAATCGTTCGCGGAAAAATGGACAATCGTGCCGTGAACGTCGACATCGTAATCAGCGGATTGAAATGCCCACCTGACACTGGTCCCGCGGCGAAAATGAACAAACTAATCAACACAAGATTGACTGTGGCACCGAACGCAGCGGGCGCAACAGGACCCAGACTCGTCGCTTTGACGAGCGGGCCCAAACCGACGGCTACCAGACCGGATAGGTAGACTTGCAAGCATGTGCCCACGCACTCAATGAACGACTCTTTCCACAACTCGATGTCGGAGAAGGCATACAGGTGGAAAGATTGGTGCCATGAGAACGAGGCGTTTGCATCCGGGAGGGACGTGATGGATGCGGTTTCCGCGATGAATTCTTGGTTGCCGCCGAGTCGGCCGGCGAAGGGGCGCGACTGGGGTGTTAGGTGAGTGGGTGGTTTGCGGTGGCGGAGTGTATGGGTGGGTTGGGCGCCGATTTCGAGGTCTTTGGAGGTGGATATGGCGTCCATGGTGGAGTTGTGGAGTTGTGGTGTTGGAGTGAAGGAGATCGTGCCTTGCTCTCGATGCAGAGTAGGTGAATCTTAGAAGGAGCTACCTGCGCCACACGGCCTTCGCGGAGTAGCCGAGTCGCCTTAATTGAGATCTTCTAAGTGCTTCTTGGTCAGTTTGCTGACTTTGTTGTGCTCTCTTGCTAGTGACGGGATATACGAGATGAATAAGCAGCTTACTGTGCAAGCGGAAGGCACCCCGCGGTCCGCACCTCGCAACATGGACACAGGAAGTCAAAACAATGTCACTGAAAGCTAGAATGTGATATTGAAATCCACAGACTCTACAGTGCTACTGTGACGTTTGTGGTCTGAGTTCGGTGAAGATTCCTTTGTTTGCTACCTAGGCAAGCATGTGGTGCCACACTAGTACCCTGGTAGATCAAGCAACAACGCATCGTACCGTGAATCGAATCAAATCCTATCACCATCATAATCCCCGCCCCCAAACCGTGACATCCCACTCCATTCCACATCTGCCCATCCTAACCCCAACAACCCTCATCCCCCTCCATTACTCCACCACACCCATTCGCACCACCTCCCCATCAAGCACAACCTCGCACTCCACCTCCTTCAACAACTTCTCCCTTAAATCCACCATAAACTCCCACGCCTTGCCCGCCTCCTGCCCACCCGCCTTCGTCTTCATCATGCCCAGATACTTCACGAATCGCTCTTCCATCAGCTTCAACCACTCCGCGCCATCCTTCGCCTTAACAACACCCACCGCGCCCATCTCGCTCACGCGCTGCGCATCAAGCACGATCTTGAGCGCGGGGTACTCGATGATAGCGACGTCCAAGGCGGTAGGGTTAGCGAGCTCGCGGCTGAACGGGATGAAGGAGGCCATGTAGGACGCGGTGCCGGCGACAAGGGCAGGGGTCTTAACGGCGTCCAGGAGGTCGCGAAGCGTGTTCCAGTGTGCGTCCTGCGCGACTTCGGCTTGCTCGAGCGTGGTCGAGCCGAGCTCGATGTCCCAGTCGTTGGGCGCGCCGATGCCGCAGATCAGGGCTGCGGAGTACATGGCCATGATATCGATGTCGCGGGCCCAAGCGAGGTGCTTGGAGACGAGGTAGATGCGCTGGGTAGCCTTGACGATGCGGACGGCGTAGGGGTAGGAGTGGGACACGTTGGCGTCCTCGCTAATCAGGGTGTCGCGCACGGCCTCGTTGATGCGCTTGAAGTAGGCGATGTCGTAATCGGTTGGGGTGTAGTCATGGTCTTGGAGGAGCGCGGAGAGACTGATAAGGCGCTCGTGGCTGTCGTACATCCGGGACGTGTCGTTGTTGTTGGAGAATTGAGACGGGGCCATGGTGTTCTCGGTGCTGGACTGCTCCAGGGGGTTGGACGACTTGGTCATGCTGGAGAGGTGGCGGTGGATGTTGGTGAATAGACCGGGCGTTTTGGTGGGTTGTGTGACGTTGAAGTGAAGATTGATGTAGGGTTGGAGGTAACAATTGTTTGTCCTTGTGAGCTGTCGAGGTCAAGGTCGCAGCTGCGGTCGCGGTGATGGTGTGGTTGTGGCTGCGAGATGCTGTGATGGAGAATGGAATTGGGGGAGAGAGAAGAAGGTATAAGTATTGCGAGGATGCTCTTCAGAATGGAAACCCAGGCTGCCGCGCGCTCAGTTCACACACCTTAGTGAATTGCTATTAGCTGTGGCGACCAAGTAGTTGGCGACTTGGTGGTGAAGCCAGTCTTCGACCATTTCACCTCTTCATGCCTTTGCCCTCAAGTCGCTCACGGTGGCAAACAGCAAAGTGCCCAAACCATCGAGTCCGCGATCAGCCAGCCAATTCAGCACAAAGACTTTGTACCCATTCGAGCCGCTCCAATCGACGCTCACGCCGCCTTGCCTCTTCAGTACCTCGAGACTCGTTTTGCTTACAGGTCCCTGGTGGTATCGTATGTTGTTCCTGTCGAAGCCTTCTCGTTCGATCTCGCGCTCTTCCATGGCTCGCCAGGCCATAGCTGACAATGATGCAAGCCAAGCGTTGTTCGAGAGCGCGAAGGCGGAGACAACTGTATACTCACGATCAATGCTACCGAGATAGTCATTGAGCTCAGAGCGTAGTGCAGCGTCACAAAAAAAGCCAACCGACTTCTCACTCTTGATTTCGAATGCCTTTGATGCCCATACAAGATTACTGAGATCCAGTAGCCACCAATTAAATTCGTCGGTTATCTTCGCAGGATACCAATTTTTGACTGGCCTTGGGTGCTGGTCAAAGGCTCGTTTGCAAAACCCGATGATGCCACATACTCGAACCAACGTAGTCGGAGAAGCGTGCTGTGCCATGAGGTAGACTAAATGAATTGGCGGAAGCAGGATTGGGACCACCTCGGGCTGTGAAGAAACAGACAGCAGTTCGTAGAAAGCGAGTATCGAGGAGACGAGGGATTGGCCCACGTCTTGGGGAAGAGAAACCAAGAGAGCTATCGAGAGAGTGGACACATGTGCGTTCAAATCCTCCAGGGTCTTGATGACAGCCCCTACGTCTTCCTTGCGCTGAGCAGAACTGGACTGAGAAGCTGCAAAAGCCGCCCTGCACATCTGCTGCTGAAGTACGGATGTATAGAAATCGATCACCTTTGTGTATGCGGAGGATTCTTCCGATGATACTATCGCCTGCTCAGCCCGGCTGAAGTAGGTGGCGTGAGCATCGCTGAAGGAGTCTATGGGCACGAAAGAGAGTAGCTCAAGAATGATATCTTGATCGTCTCGTCCGTTCCAGACTGACAAATATGCTTTGAGGAAAGCGGGGATCATGGAATGAAGCTCCTACGCAAGTCAGCACTATCGACGGCCACAGCTATTGCATGTTCGCCCACCTTTGCATATCGAGCATGAGAAAGGAGCCCGTCAAGAAGTTCCGTGAGGTATTGCCGATCGCCTGTGCCTGCCCGCTCGGCCTCATACAATTCTTCCAGACATGTCGAAAGCCACAAGTCTATCCTGGTGGATGTGATAGGTGAGGGTTTGAGATCCGCATACTTTTGCAGAAGAGGATCCTTCAGGATTGCCACCATTTGTCCCGGCGGCTCAATGAGATCAAGCTTCTCTACGAGGCCAACTACTGTATCAATGCCTTCAAGGGTGACAGATGCCTCAGTGGAATGGAAGGTGTGAACGTTCGGAATTGCCGATGCTTTGCTCTTCTTCGGGCCTCCTCGTAACACTTTGAATCCGTTGTGCCGATCACTGAGGCTCTTATCCGCTGCTGTGCGTGCATGTAGTATGGCGGAGATCTTGTCCCGCCACTCCGCGTCAGGTTGCTTTCCAAGTTAGTAGTGTACTCAACGGTGTAACGAACGGTGGCGGGGGCGTAGGGGAACATGGCGAAGTTGCATCATCTCGGGTGACGCAGCACACGGGTACTCACCGGAGCAAACGACTTCCGGCTCGTGGATGTACTTCCGAGTATGATGTCTGGATAGTAGTCCTTGAAAACGCGGAGAAGACCTTGAAGTGCCGGCTCGTTACCGAGGCCACGGGATAGCTCGAGTCTAAGATCATGTCAGGACGCAGCTCAGTGGTCTTTGTACTCGTGTCAGTTCGTGTTCGAACGTACATTTGTTGTATGCGGAACGGCTTCACGTGCTTCCGTCGAGTGATCAACGACAAAAGATGGCAGAGAGAGGTCCTTCGAAGTCAGCGAATTTCCGACTGTAGTCAGGTTTGGACATACCTGATGCTGATCATGTCAAGCATGCCAAAAAGCACACCATAGAGGCGCGATAACACATTCGGGCTGTCAATGATCTCGTGAATTGCCGTGAGCCACTTCACCAGGCTGTCTTGAGTGCCTGGCGACGGTTTGCCTTTGCCCTGGCCCAAGGCTCCTACGACTAGGACAATGACATCCGCGGGTACTCGCTGGGCGGGGTACAGGTTCTTGACCAACGTTGTGACACTTGTCTGGTCTAGATGCGTTTTGACAGACACAAGCTGTACGACCTCCCGTAGAGAATCTTCATCGAAGCCGTCCGCGATGGCATACCGACAGACGACATCAACCACTCCGGAGACCTTGACTGTACGCTGCCTTGCCGGGATACGAGAAGCTGCAACTCGTTAGTGTATGCTCAATTCGTACAGACACATCGATAGTCTACTTACCCTTATGCAATGTCTCGAGCGCGTCCTCTAGCGGCTCGTGAGGAAGGTGCGGCGAAGACGATCTATCAATAGCAGAAGACATCACGCACAGTTTGCCCCATGCATGCAGTCAGATTAAAGTCGTCAGCTGTAGGTGATGGGCGATCTAGTGCCCAGACGCGTGGTGGTGTTTACACCTTGATCGCGCCTGCCGTTGTAAGGGCGCTAGTAAGCGAGCGGCCTTCGATCCCTCCTGGAGGGGTGGATGCTCTCCCACTTTTCACCCACGTTCTGTGTTGCCTTTGGACTTCATCAAAACTCGCCGCGCACTATCGCACATGCCACCGCGTTGATAGGCCTCGGTCCGTCTATCCCCTGCCGCGCCATGTCAGCGCATGCATTGCTCTTGCAGGCGCACCCGCATTAATGCTGTGGTCACTGGACATCAGGCACTCGACAATGACATGGACATGCATCCCATCCCATCGAGCCTGCGCCCTCGGCCTGCCTGATCGCTCGCCGCGTTACACAGCAAGCATCAATTGATAGTCTGATCGGCCCACGCTGCCCAAGATGGCTTTTAGTGGCCGGCTGTTGCGCATCGCAAAAGGAGTGCTGCTGCACAGCGCGCTCAAACAGTCCTGACCCCCGCGCCAAAAATGTTATGAATGATCGAGTGGTATCGAGCCAGCCCGCAAATGCTCGCATCCCCGGTTACTGGCGCATCAGATCCAACGATGGCATGCTGCATCCAGACTCCCGTGCGGGCCGGTGAAGGCCATTAGGTTAAGCCCAGCATAGCTCGTCTTCAGTCTGACCGCGAATGACCTTTGAGACTCTCTCATATGGACAACATTCTCAGCTTGATCTCGATGCGAGCTTACAGAGGATTGATGCACTGCCCATGGCCGCACTGTGCACCGGTTGACGAATGCAACTTGCTGCTACCCGACGCGATCAATACCAGACGGGAGTATAACCGCTAAGACCACCACTCTCGTTCGTGTAACACATCCAGCAACCCTCCCATGCACGACTTACGAACGCGGCATCGAACAGCAGCGTCCAGTCGGCGCTACTCCGCTGATACTGCTTTTTCTCATTGGCACGCATAACTTCCATACACGTCCTAAGTTGCTGGCTCGTTCTTCTCTTCGTGTCACGCTCAACCACAACACACTGATATCACTGACAGTCACTTCTAGGAACTGACTTCTAATCGACACCGACCACCCTTATTTATTGATCTCCGTGAGCAGCAGGGATCACGGATCACGTCGCGGTCCGCCAACGCTGAATACTTACGCTCCGCCCAACGGCTATGTGGATGACCAGCGCCAACGTGGGTAGCAACATTACTGTGCTCCTTACCGCGTATATCCGAGACGCTTGACCTTGCCGTTACCATACGTTCTGAACTGTTCTTCTGAGCTTTGGTGCCAACACCCTGTCAGAGGGTCACGTCGCCATCGTTGTTGCAGTCGCACAGGGAATGGACTCATATTGAGGTCCGTTCTGTTATCAAAGGGAGCTTATATCGCATACTTGAAGGTCAAAGGTGTCGAAGCTGGATCAAGACAACATCTCCATCTTCGTTTGACATTCAACGGTCATAAAAAGGTCATCATCCCATAAAGACCCTCTCTCGCTGCCGAGAGACACGTTCCTCTACCATGGGCGAGCACAAGACCAAGACATCTTCCAAGAGCGCACGATCGGCCCGGTCCAAGATGTCTTCAAGCACCGCACACCAAGACGCGTCGTTGACTACGACTTCAAGACTCCTTCGATGCCCTGAGCCGACCCTTAGCCGATTGAGAGGACTCAACGAAGCCGAAGTCATCACCCTGTTCACGCCCTTTGTACCGCACTCTCCATCAACCGCACTTCCGCCTTCCATGGACCCGTTCGAGCCTCTTGGCCGCGCTCTTCCACGACAAGTACGGCACGTACCGTACAGGCTGGACAGTGGCATGACGGAGAACCACGCTGCCTTTCTGCCTTTCTGCGGTGCCGCTGTGATTGTCATTTGCGTCACGGACAACATCATGAGTAGCAACCCTCGAGCATTCGAGCAGCAGGTCGACTTTGCTAGAGATGTTTGGAGGAAGATTTACGACGCCAAATCGATAGCTGGAATTCCGGCCATCATGCTGCTTGTGAGTAGCGACGCAGCTGGGCAAGCGTATGCGAACGCCATGCCGGACTTCCCAGCATTAGTCTTGATCAACGACTACACCACTAAAGCTTTGGCGAATGCTGTACGAGTGCTTTTTGGATGATCGTCTCTACGATACCGAGTCTGCTATCGCCTATGTCAACAGCATCACGACAGTCGAGGCAGGGTGGACCCTTCTCGTACAGCGCATCACGCATTTTTCACCCGCGACCATGTATATTGACCTTTGCCATTGCCTTTTGTTTGTACATTCTTTCTTGGCTGGGGGCAATGTAAGGCATCTCGGCTTTCTTGTAATTGTCTTGCTGGATCTTTCCCTCTAGCGTTGTAAACATATACGGCCTGCAATTGAATCTCTTCGCTTCCATCATTCGAGCATGTACTTTGTGCAGTATCTACAATCAAGATTATTCCAACACACCCTCAGCCACGGTCGTCTTATCCGGCCGTGCGCCTTGTCTGCTAGTCCATATAACAGTATGTTAATGCCCGAAATCGCATAAGAATGCACTCACGAGAGATCCGTGAAACGGTGTTTCATTACCAACACACATGTTCCAATTGTGCCCCAATAGGAGTGACATTAAGGAATGTACACACATGTGTGACCAGTATTAACATTACGTGTAAGTATTAGCCACCTTCCTGAGAGCAGGATGTCCATGATGTCGATGGCCACATTGTTGAAACGCCAACACAAACGCCGCTCTATGCAAGTAATACCATCGCTCAATGTATTCACCCAGAAACACCTGCGCACTGCAGCCTCAACCATGCCACATGCCCATATGCCCCGATCCCATCCCCCACATACCCTCCTCCCTCAATCCTCGTCTATACCCTCAATTCACGGCTCCATAATCCCCCTCCCATTCCCCGCCAACCCACCTCCCAACCTCTCCTTCGCAAAGTACGCCGGATTCGCATCCATAAACTGCTGCCCAGCTTTCTGCGCGCTAGCAGCCAGCGTCTCCTCGTTGCCCGAGAAGTAGTAGAACAAGCGGTTCGCGATGATAGTGAGGTGGTCGGGCAGGTAGAGCGATGCGGCGATTATGAGGAGCGAGAGGAGGAGGAAGAGGACGGAGTCTGTGGGGTGAGATGTATGTTAGTGATGTAGGGGAGAAGAGGGGGGTGGATAAGGGTGGGGGAAGGTAAGGGAATTAGACGTACTGAATATAAACTTCTCGGTTGACGTCAACATGTACAGCGAGAAGGTGACTTCGTATTGATACCGCTTGCGCTGGAACCAGCGGAGGAGCGCGGCTGGGTACAGCATTGCGGCGAGGAGGAGGGAGGAGGCGGAGGCTAGGAGGAGGGCTGTGGCGAGGGATGTGGAATCGAGCATGTGCGACTTGATTGCTACTTCGCGTCGTGTGTGGTGTGTCGCATTTACTGTACTGTGTGCGTGGATCGTTGGTGTTTAGGGAGCTGACGGCTATCAACTTTTGGACGTGACAGGGATGGTAGCGGCGCCGGATGATTTCCGCGCTGCGCCGATGCGCGTCACTTTAGATGGTGGATAATGCGACACTCAAAGACGAGCAAACTGAGTAAATTTGCGCTTCGATGCTATCGCGATGCCTACAGACGCTCTTTACCCACCCTGATACCTCTTTCTTCGCCATGTCCTCCCTCATCCGCACGCGCCTCACCACGCGCCTCCTCCACACCACACCCACCCTACACATCAAATCCCTCCCACCGCGCCCAACCCTCCACGACTCAGACATCACCGAGAAATTCCTCCACGGCTCGGGTCCCGGCGGTCAAAAGATCAACAAGACCTCCTCGGCCGTGCAGCTCAAGCACCTGCCCACCGGCATCGTGGTCAAGTACCAGGACACGCGCAGCCGCACTGTGAACCGCAAGATGGCGCGCAAGATTCTGCAGGAGAAGATTGAGGAGTTGGAGCTGGGGGATGAGGCGAGGACAAAGGTGAAGCAGAGGGAGAAGAGTAGGAAGAGGCAGAGTGCGGAGAAGAAGAGGCGGAGGAAATATAGGAAGTTGGGCGAGGAGGATGTAGAGGGAGAGGGGGTTACGGTTGAAGTGGAGGGTGAGGGTGTTGGGACTGCTGGGAAGGTGATGGAAGATGAGGCCGCACGCAAGGCGTCTGGGGGTTGAGAACGAGGGCACAAGTCTATACATATGTGCACGAGAGAGCAAGACCTAGAAGAAATGCGCTCAAGCACGCGTCGCTGCGATGAGTGGACCATGAGCGTCTAGGCATCGAGGTCAGCACAAAGCGTCGCCAAACTTGCAGCGCAAGAAGCGCGGTGGTTGCAGAGACATGTCACAGCAGCAGGCGAGGAGAGGGGCAGGTTTAAAATCGATGTGATTTTACACCTCTCATGTCCGGTAGTCTACATAGAAGCGCTGGCCAGCAAAAGGCCGTAAACGGCGACGTGGAGTACGTCTCGCGACGGCCTACAGCGACCATCTCGCCGCGCGTGCAGCAGCTACCTCAGAGCAGGATTCAAAGCAATAAATACAAGGTCGCACACGACAGAGAGCCCGCGAGAGCGACGACCTCATGCCGTGAATGTTTTGTGTTCTTGCGAGCACAGGCCAACCTGAAAATTTCTTAGGTAGGACTGAATATACGCATACAAAAACTCTTCCTCAAGCCGTCCGCAAGCGAACCGACACAATGAAAAGTAGCCATAAAAGGCAGACAAGCAAAAATTATCCCGCTGAAGCCCCCGAAGGAGATTCAATTGCAGACCTGTCCGCGCTGTGCAATGCAGCAGATCCACAATGATCGACTGAAAGCATGAGCTCAGTGATCGCAAGAAGGTAAGTATGAGTTCGAACGAAGGGGACGGGCCCGGCTGGGTTTATATACGCAGAATCTGCTGGGACGCTAGAAGGATCACGTGGGAGGCTGGGGGCCTGGAAAGGGACGTGCAAACGGAAACGAAGGGCGGAGATTAGGGGCTGTATGATTGGCTGGAGGTTCTGGAGATGTTGCGATATCGGGAGAAAGAACGTCACATGATATGACGGCCTACGAAAGATTGAATATGGAGAGGACGAAAAGAGTTGGAAAGCGGATGCCAGTGGCATCGACGACAGTGCTGCATGCTGGAACATACGAGCGAAAATGCCGGGATATCTGTCAATCAAAGTAGCCGATGATGGGCAGGCCAAAGCATTATACCATAATTCGACTGTTTACAATTCGACAGGGTCCACTAGTGCCGCGCTAGCGTGATTTGGAGCACTGTGCTCTCCATAGTCCCCTCTCTTCCACCCTCACTGCACCTCCGCACGCAGCCTTTGAGTCCCGCCTGTGCCTCAACTCGACGAACATGCCCGCCATGGCACCACGCGTTGGCTTTGCGGATCTACCACCGGAATTGGTGACGAACATCTTCGCGTTTGTGAGCACATCGTTCCCAAGTTGCGCTCATCAAAACTTACTTAGTACATGTCCGCCTGAAGGTACATCAACGGAGCGTGGCACTCTGGAGTTGCACTTGGAAAGAGATCATGTATCTGATGATGTGGGAATTTTTCGAGGCCGACTTGCGCACGTCGCCCGAGAAGTCGCTTGGGACACTACTGCATCCAGAGTCGGGCATTTTGCGCCACGCCCGAGATATCAATATTTGCGATGACGTTGATCCGATAATGGAGCAACGTGTGCAGCTGCTTCTGTCAGCGTTACCGCCTGGCAGGCTTCGAGAGTTCGAATCCAGTTCACCGCTATCAAGCTTCACCTTGAAGCTGTTGCTCCAGTCTCAGCGCAAGATACAGGCTATATATAGCTTCATTTGCCAGAGAACGACTACATCTTAAGCGACGATGCTGACGGCGTCGAAGAAACTGCGTGGATGCATCCGCTTCTGGCAAGGGTCCAAGACTTGTCACTTTATGTGTTGGCGCAGACTGAGCATACTAGCAGAGCGCGAAAGCAATTTCAGTTTCTCCTCACGCATACGTCACCCCTGGAAGGTCTCCAAGTGGGCAGTTGGCAAGGAGATACGAGTGATGATACGGAACATCACCTTGACCTTGCCGCAATAACTGCCGATTGGGACAAAACATGCGACTTGCCCAAACTCGGTTGGCTGGATTTCATAGCCGTGGACCTAGACCCCGGAAGCGAATGGTTCATCGACGACTTTGACCCTGTCAAGCTTAAAGACTTCTACATCAACGGATGTGTCAACATTGTCCCGGCCTTGACAGCTTTGGCAAAAGTCTATTTTTCGAACCCCGGACAGTTAACGGAATTGTGCATCATCTGAGATTCCTCCCAACCCGCGGCAGAAGGACCGATTCGATGTTTGGAGAGCTTTCTGGAAGTGTGTCGTTGTATTCGTAACCTCGAAATCGATAGTGGGCAGAGCCGTCTAATCGACCTGGCCGTCTTGAGTCGTCACGGACACACGCTGCGTTCTTTGGTATTAGGGACTGCTTTGGCCGAGATCAACTTGACGTACTCTCCAGCTAGCATCAAGCCATTTTCCGACATGTGCCACCGACTGAAGTATTTAGCCATCAACCTGCCAGATCCCGACCTCGGATCCATTGGTAGTCTAGCAGCCAACTTCGCATTGAACAAGGCACCCACCGACCTGGCCGATGTGCCGGTAAGGAAGCTCTTTTCACCACGTGTATGAGATCAAGTAGCTGATCTGTTGAAGGCCGTACTTTCGCAACTGAGAACGCTCCATACTCTGCGCATGCTCAATCTACCGACTATTGACTACGGCATGACAGAAAATCCGACAGACTTCGACGCTTTCGAACCCGATGCCGGTGGTGTCATACTATGTCGCATCGCCATGCAGGTCTTCGCAACCGAGGTGTTCAAATATATGCTCTCTCACGGTTCGAGCATTGTTCTTTTCGCAGCACAGCCGAGGGCCGTGACGAGCGCGAAAAGCAGACCTCAGCGAGACATGAATGGGCACCAATGGCCAGAGTACTTCTTCACCAAGGGTAAAATCAGCGACGCTCAAGGTTGTAGCGAAGTCGTAGCCGTCCCGTTGAAAGGTGCGAAACTGGAAATGCCTGAGTTAACAATACTGCTTCACAGAGTCTAGGCTGGAGAGTGCAAAGGGGACCAGTGAGTGATCGGAGAGCCCCCAAGAGTGATATCTCGGCGACTGTTACTGGAGTGAGAAGCAAACGGGGAACATACTGATGCGACGACGAGGAAATGAATGGATGGCCATGACCTACGAGACAAAACCTAGCTCAAGCTATACATCAAGACGAGCTGTGACAGCAGTTGGTACCCAGGCTTTCGATAAGTTTCGTCGGATTATACTAGCAGCTCAATAGTTTGGAGGACATGGCGGGTTGTATCGTACGAGGAGGGCACAAGCAAGCATCACCACACCAGCGCCTATGCCTTGGAATGGTTCCACATTTACAGTCTCATACTCTGCATCCGTTAGAACGTCATCTCTTCACCACATTACCCTACTCCCTAAGTCTGCCATGAGTCAATCGGCAATCAGCAATTACATTTTAGACACGTGTGAAAGGCGCGCCTCGCTCCGACTATCTGCTCATACTTAATCGCTCTAATATTCTGAAGTACTTTGCCATTATGAGATATTCCGAGGACGGCAAATACAACAATACAATTTCGACATAAGTTTGATCCTCCTAGCAGAACTTCGTAAATCTCTTACAAAGGCAATTAACCTCCTTACACCTCATGCGAGTCGATCTAGGCGCAGGCTTTGGGCGCACATTCTAATTAAGCGCATTCGCACTCTAATACTTAATGACTGCGACAACATGTGATGTGCGACTTCCTTTACGCAAATGCCAGCAAAATAGCGTTACCTGCTCCCATTTCCACTCGAATCGTATCCAGCAGTACATCCATCACATTCTTCACGCCGCATCAATCCGTCACATGCCCCTTCGTATCCGAGTAAACAGGCAATTGGTTGCTATCAAGGTGTTTTGCAAGCCTCCTTGATAGCGCAGCACTTGGTCCGCGAAGATCTGCGTCAGTATGTGGCCTGGCTTCGCGTGGATGGTGCTGCCATGGACAGGTTTTGCATCCTCTGTGGTTTGGTGGAAGCTGGGGTGACGCAGACTTGGGAGCTTGGGATGGTCGGAGGTTGGTGGTGAGGCTGAGGTTGGGGGCCGCAATGGCTAGCTCGGTAGGGCGACCAATCAGTGAACCCCGCCACACTAGGCAGCTATTCGTGAACATCGAGGCAGGATGACTCTGGCTGCACAGCCTGGTTGATGGGCGCGTGAACCAGGCTCGACGAATCGCGGTTTTTGTTCCTTTTCCATTGCTTGGAGAAACCATATCCCACCTCGAGTCAAACATATACCTCTGTCTTCCCACCTCCCGAACTCCCTCCGAGAAGCTTGAAGCTCAAATCGACCGTGTCAACCTTCAAGATCCACCGAACGGCAAAGTAGGAGACTCAGCAACAAATACAATCGTCTTCAAAACATGGCGATGCCCAGGACAATGGACGGACTCCCCACCGAGATCCTCGACAACATATTCATCTTCGTGCGAGCAACAATCGACCAGCGCAGCGTCTGCCTCGTCTCCCATCGATGGTGCAATGTCATGACGCCCCAAATCTTCCGGGACTTCAAAACAGACATGCGCCCAACGCCTGAAAAGCAACTGACCGTGTTGACGGATCCAAAGTCCAGGATCCTGAAGGAAATCCGCAAATTGACTATTGGGGATGAATGCGAGTTTCTTCAAGATGACCTGATCTCGCTGTTGGTTAGCATACCAAGCGGCCAACTGATCTCGTTTACCCACGAGGGATTCGCTGCTCCGCTAAGTGAGGACACACTACGGCTCTTATTACAGCGCCACACCAACTTAGATGCGCTATGTGCTACTGGTGTAGTAGGCAAAATCGACTCAGCAGTCTTGCCACACGTAGCGTCCATCCGAGCGTTTTCAGCCATCATACCCAAGACCGTAGACGCCGAAGTTGTCGGCACCTACTTGCAAAGCGCCCGCAATCTAATCAAGATCTTGCCCAAGATCAACGACCTGCGCCTCCGTAGCGGATCAGACCGACGCGATGATTTCGCTCCAATGTTCGAAGGAGAAAACGGCATACTACACCTCCCAGGCTTGGAGCATCTAACACTGCAATCCATCCAAATGACTCCGGGATACGACGCACTCCTCAATACCTTCGATATCTCCAAGTTACACACTCTCTACATATCCTGTTGCGTGAACGTACAGTCCCTCCTCGACCCAATAACAAAAGTCTTCGCGGCAACAAATTCCAAAGGCGCTCTTCGAAACTTCCAAATCTGGTTCAATCAAGATACTTCGCAGTCTTTCGCCGAGGCCCGAGCAGTCGAGAGGTTCCTGAGCGTGTGTCCACCGCTCTCTTTCATACAGGTTGGTGTGTGGGGTCAGCATAAGATCGATGTGTCGTGTGTCTTTAAGCATGCGAGGACTTTGAGGACGCTGGTGCTAGTCACGGGGGCAAAGCATCCTTATGCAGTCTCGGATGTGCAGCGGTTGCTGGGCGTATGTACGCGGCTTGAGCAGCTGGGTCTGGATCTACCGATGCCTAAGCTAGGAAGCACGAGCGGAGTTGCTGAGCCGGTCGCTTTGGGTAGTTCAGGTGCGGGTGCGGCACATGTCAGCGATCATCTAGAGACCTTCTTGGTACATCCCCAAGACCTCATTACCTCAACATCGAATTAACATGCCACAGACCATTCTAGCAACCCATGAACGCCTCGAAGCTATAAGTTTGCTAAGTCTGCCTGTCATAGAATACGGCAGCACCGTAGAAGTCGACGTAGCGTGGTGCCGAGATGCTTTCTTGTCTTTTTCGACAGAAGTCTTGCGATTTATGGCTGAGAATGGCTCGAACGTACGTGTTTTGAATATGAACGCTAATATCGAGAGCGAGGGCGATCCGGACGCTGATGGGCAAACGTGGCCTAATTACACGTACAAGAGATATTGCATCAAGGATGCGAAGGGCGTTTCGAAAGGGAGTGCTCGGCCGCTGTTGAATGCGAGGAGGGAGAATCCTGCGCTCGTTTGGCTTTTGTAGATTGTCAAATCGCTCCCGGCTCACCCAAACTGCTCGACTGCAGCAAGCTTTGTTCAAATATTGTGCTCTTTAGCAAGCTTTGTTCCATTGTGGTTTTCAGCAAGCGCGGCGTAAGGTATGATATATATCAGTGTACGAGACTGGATTGACAGACGAACCACAACTTCCATCTTTCCATTCTTATATACTCAAGTGAATTGAACTCACCATGCGGTCACTCACCCTCTGTGAATTCCTCAGCAGCGTTTGCCTGGCTGCCTGGCTGCTGGGCTAGTATATCACCACGCACCTTATATAGCACAATCACCCGCAATCCTGACGCACTTCTTCAACATCAACTCTCTCCCAGTTTCTCACCATAACAACCCCGAAAATGTCTGCGCCAGAAGCGAGCAACCACATATCCGCTCCGAGTACTGCACCCGAAAATGAGCAGTACAAACCTGCATTCCCTCTCATCGATCTCGACAAGCTCGACATCTCTCCCTCGTACCGCCCAATGATCACCGCCATCAACATCGCGGTGCGCAAGATCATGAACAACCCCCCATACGACGCGTCGCACAACTACCAGCACGCGCGGCGCGGCGTCATGAACGGGGTCAAGATCCTGACGCTCGAGTTCAAGACGCACCAGTGGGCGCGCGACGTCGACCCGCTCGTCGTCATCCTAGCATGCCTGGTACACGACATCGGCGACCGCAAGTACCGCACCGAAGGAGACGCGCGCGACCAGGAGACCGTGCTCCTGGACTTTTTGGCGGGCTTCGAGTGTCCAGATGCGCTGCGCCGAGAAGTAGCGCTTCTCGCAGCGAGTGTGTCCTTCACTCTCTCTCTCGAGGAGCCGGAGCTCGTGGCGGCCATTGCGCGCAAGTATCCTGCATTCGGCTTCATCCAGGATGCGGATCGCCTTGATGCGCTGGGCGCGATCGGGCTCACGAGAATGCACATGTTCCACGGGGCGCATAAGGTGTATAAGCATGGGTCGATCGATCAGGGCGCCAAGCTGATGGAGCAGCGGTTCGGCCATTACCCTGGGCTGATGAAAACGGAGGCGGAGGAGCGATTCGAATTTAAGATGGGGGAGTGGAAGGCGCGATTTGCGAGTGAGACGGAGTATTCGTATGTGTGAGGCTCGGTCTGAGGGACGACTCTTCTACAACAATATATAAGAAAAGTGTGCTTTGCGCATTGTTCTGCGAATGAATTGGGATTTTAAGAAGACTGTATGAGAGAAATGTACCAAGCGTCAAGACTCAAGATGTGATCATTGACAAGCCCATCATTGCCGTGCTGCTGTTGACGGTCCAGGAAACGAAGGAAGCCCGAGTCCGCGTCGTGCGAGATTCTACCGTACGGTACTGAACACGAGCGAAAATCGAACTATGTCCGAGGAGTTCGCTGATTCTGCAACGGAAGTCGCGTCGCGTCGCGTCACGTCTCGTCTTGCAGATCGAAGTTTGTAGATATGGGGGCAAACTGAGGTGCAGGTGATACACCGGAAGCTTGCTGCAGACCGAGCGCGGTGTTTGCTGACACGTGCTCTCCGGCTTTCACCCAGCGTACCCTCCGTCCACTATCTCTTCGATGCAAACATCCTTGGTGAGTAGCTTGGACTCTCAACTAGAGATGTACATGAGAAGACTTGAAATGAGTTTCACAGAAACGTATGGAATTGGCGAAAGCAGATATGCTGGTCTAGGATGTTGGGATGGGTATATGAAGTGCGGGTGTGGAATACTACTTATGGGGAGCCGCAAAGGTCGGTTCGACCACGCAGTCCGCCCTGTATTCGGCGAAGGACAACTTGGAGCGGAGAAGCTGCCATATCTCAACGACAAGCTGACACCGTGATAGAGATATCACCAGATGATAACTGTCCGTGAGCTGCAGGTTAGGACAGCATCGCCTCTCCTTGAGATTGAACCCAACGTCGATGATGATGAACTGGATAGTTTTTGTTTCGATGCAAGAAGGTTGTTCATGGATCCTGAACTGGATGGGGAGTAGGCTGCTTGGTAGACATGCTTCAATCCCTCCGCCTCCTCTCAGAGCGCTCATACGGCGACCTACTCCGTGTCTCGCGCTTCGGCCGCCGGTCTCTCGAACGTGATCGAGACCGCTCGTCTCGTGGTTCCCGCTTGAAAGTACGCTCCGGTCGGTCCTCTCGTCGCCTGTGCTCGCGGCTTCTCGAACGGTGCCTCCGCCTGTCGTCCCTGTCCTCATGCCGCCGTCTATCACGCGATCGTGACCGATCTCGATGTCCATGCCGGCGCTCACGATCCCTCGAGCGACTACGTGACCGATGCCTCCTCTTGCGATCACGATCCTCATCTCTATGCCGTCTCGATTTCTCCTTCTTCTCCCTCCGCCGTGCCTTGTCCTTGTCCTTATCCTCGTCCTCTTCAGCCTTCATATTCTCATCCCCATCTGCATCGTCCCTGTTCTTCCCCAGCGGTTCCATATTTGCGTTGTTGCGCTCCGGCACAGGCAGGCCCATGGCAGCGAGCATAGCGTCCTCCTCGGCCTCTTTCAGCTTGCGCTTCTCCTCCTTGATGCGCTCGGCCTCGGCTTCCTTGGACTCGTCGTCGCCCTTGGCGTACCAGTTCAGGTCGCGGCCTTGCTGCCAGCGGCCGACAGGGGCCATGAGCGAGTGGCCCAGGTAGTTTTCGCGCTGGGCGTCGCCTTTGACATCCTCCCACTTGAATTCGGACCGACCGCCACTGTTGTTGTTAGTCATCATGTATGTAGTGATTGTAATATTTCCTTACCGACTACCCTCTTTGCGGACTGTCTGTAGGAGATCCATGGTGTTGGTGTTGGTGTTGGTGAGAAGGTGAAGGTGCGGCGAAATGGCGGAGGTGCCTGCCCTTGAACAAATACAGGGTCCAAGCTCCCTTCCCCACAGCCTTACCTTCAAGCCTCAACCTCAAAGAACAACACCACGAATCACAGACCTCAATCCTCCACGCTCACCCAACATGGCCAACAAACTCCCCCTCCTCGACGAGCAGGACTTCAACCAGCCCATGTACCTCAACGACCTGCCAGACCAAGACATCAACAAAGCCAACAACTTCAGCTGGTACTTCTACTCGTCGCAATTCAACGAGCCGCAGTCCAACAATTCCGCTGTACTCAATGTCCACAAATTCGACCCGCAGACGTACAACGTCATCCACGACCGCAAGGAATTCGAGTCCCGCGTCAAGGGCATCCCGACGGGCCTGCAATTCGTTGTCGCGGGCGAGCCCCAGGCGGACGGGCAGCCATGGCTCATGCAGCGGCAGTTCAAGATCGTCAGCGAGCCAGAGCCAGAGCCAGAGGCGGAAGGAGAGGCAGAGCAAGAGCCAGAAGACAGGGTGGACACGTACGTCGAGGGCAACTGGTACAACCAGGGCACGCGCATTCTCATGGCCCCGAGCCTGCTAGACGTCGTGCGCGCGCGATTGGTACGAGAAAGACGCGCAACTCGCTTTGTCATTCCGAGCTAACATTTCCGCAGCTTACTGTCTCCACGCGCCTCCAAAACATCGCTGAGCTAAGCCAGAAGATGACGCACTACAGTCCCGCGGGCGGACACTCCTACTACCCGACCACCTTCGAGGCGCCTAAAGCAGCGGGTGGGAGTGCAGTGGGCAGCCCGAGTCTTGCGCCCATGGTGTTGGATCAGCCACATGAGACTACCACTACAGCACCCGTACCCGAAGAACCGACAGACGAGTTCAGCGACGCGCTCTTCATGACGAGTCTGAACCTGACGAACCAGTACGGCGACGAGTACATGGATGAGAATCCACTCAAGGGCGAGCCCGGCGCGTTTGTGTTTACAAATACGCGGAACGCCGTGGATGAGCGCAACAAGGCGGCTGAGGCGGCGTTGAGTCTAGCCAATGCGCCCAAGATGCTTGATATCCAGCCTCCGTCCGTTGCTGCGACGCCACTACCGGCTGCTACGCCCGCCGCTTTGGAGAGCCACAGTCGTAAGGGCAGTGTGGCGCCCGATGAGAAGAAGAAGAAGAAGGAGAGGAGGAAGAGCAAGGGCTTGGCGAGTCCAACGACGCCGGGACCTGGGATACCGCCAGCTGCTTGAGAGGTGGATTGATTTGTTTGGCGTTCTGGTTTCGTTTCTTCATGATACCCACATTTTGCATATATCACACAAGCTTGTTCCTGCAATTCTACAATTAATCAACATCTCTTACTCTCATCTTCTCCACTCAACACGCCCCCTTTCCAACCCCCAACCCCTCTACCCCCCCATCCTCTCCGTCCCACATCCCCCCAACAATCCAAATTCCCCCCTCACATCCCCAAACCCCAAATCCGCAACCACCATCCTCGCCACCGCCCTCGCAAAAACCGGTATCTGCGCCATACCTCCACCGTTAAACCCAGCTAGCATCCACTGCGTCTTCGCGCCAGGTACCCTCCCCACCCAACACCTTCCGTCCGTCGTGCTGCCCATAATGCCGACCCAGATCCAGTCCGGAGCTGCGTTGCTGTCGGACCAGCCTAGGAAGGTGCGCTGCATGTAGGCGGTGCGCCAGTGGTTTTCGATGGGGGGTGGGAAGGGGGTTGCGTCGTCGAAATTACGGTGCCTGGAATACGATATTAGCGAGTTGCTTCTAATCAAAGGGGAAAAAGAAGGAAGGAGGAAAGGCAGGGGAGTGCAAAAAGAGAAGTTTACCTACCACAGTGCCTTGTCGTCACGGAAATGCCAGCCTCCGCCGCCGACGACGATGCTGCCGTCGGGCCGGGGGTTCAAGTAATCCACGCCCGTGGACTGCGCGGGGCTGAAGTGTATGTTGTACGTGTTGTTCAGGTGTGGGTGAACTGGATGCGGAGTGCGGATGTGACATGCCATGCCCTTGACTGGTGTGATAGTGTCTTTGAAATGCGGGAGGATACCTGCTGTCCATGCGTTTGTTGCGAGGACGACTTTGCTTGCGCGAAGGGTGCCGCGCGGCGTTGTGAGGATACTTCCTGTACCGTCGGATTGTTCGTGGAGTCCTGTAACCGCCGTATGTGTCTGAACATTGAGATTCCCCGGAAACCGCGCTACAAGGCGTGATAATAGGCCAGTGACAAATTTATACGGCCAGAAAGACGCGCATGGTACGCTAAACGCCCCAATCGCACCCTTAATCCCCGTGACATTTTCCGCCATCTCGCCCGCTACATAACTCCTCTCTCGCGCCCATGTTTCTCCGCGCTTTTGCGCCTCGTCGTATGCGGCTTTTATGGGCGCGAGTTCCGCTTCGTCTTGGAAGACATCGAAGCTCCGACGGAGCTCGAATTCACACTCGGCGCCTAATCCCGCTTCGTCCCCTATGACACCAGCCAATTCCCTAATAACACTGTCCACGAACACCGCCAACTCATTTCTCCCACCTTCACCCGAGCCGGACTTCAAGCCAGCCAGCGTCGCAGTCTTGACTTTGGCGTGCCCGCCATTACGCGCTGTGGCGCCTGAACACAAGTCTCGCGCTTCTAATAGCACTACACTTGGAATCCCCCCATCTCCTCTCCCTTTCTCGTTTTCTTTACTAGCATTCCTCAAAATCCAATACGCCGTCAAAATGCCAGCCATGCCAGATCCAATAATCGCAACATCACACTCAGACGGTAGTTCCGGGGTCGAGCGTAGATTTGCGTGTTCGGAGGGTTGGCTGAGCCAGTATGAGGGTACGGAGTTGGGGACGGGGAGGATTTGGGGGGATGGTTGCGGCGGTGGCGGGTCATGAGAGATGGGCGTGCTGGGGACGAGGCGGAGGACCATTTTTGACTTGCTTGAGAAGAAAAGAGACAGCGGAAGGAAATTCAGACGATGCGGGGCGGGATGAATGAGGTTTGGGATTTGGGCGGAGTGGAGATGCTGTGGAGTGGTAAATATATGAACAATATTGCCTTGTGGATTTGGATAATTTTACCATGTGCTCCGATCGGTATTCGGACTAAACTGCGTATGTGTGTGTCGATAGCAGGCATTGCTCGATCGAACGTCATCTAAGCACCTTCCGTATCCGTCGGTGAATAACTGCGATACGATACGACCATGAAGCCGTCTAGCAGCTTCCAGGTGTCGCATAGTCCGCGGTGCGACAACCTCGGTGTTAGCCAGTCAGCATCAAATCACATTGCAGTAGGAACATCTTTGAGTGGGTAAATCCCGGACCGTCGCATACCTTTCTTTTGGTGAAAGGAACATGCTTAGGTCTCCGACGGATACGAGTCTTGACTAACTAATCATCCCTGACTGTAGAAGCGAATCCCATTGCCTCCACTTTCCATGCCACAAAAGAAAAAATGTAATAACTCCATCCCATATGCCGCTTTCCGCTTCGCTTTCCAAATCGTATATATCAGTTTGTTTTCATTCCGCCCAATGCAAGCTTCCTCGACAAAAAGTCCCAGCGACACCCCAAGATATGTAACAAAAGAGAAAGATACCAAGTCGAACAGAGTGGTTGGCTGGGTGGTAGAAGCGAAAGGGTATGATGCTGGCCGAGGTGAGAGTACAGGTGTAGAGCGGAGAAGGAGGAGACAAAGAAAATGGTATCTCTACAGTTACAATCTGGACTTGATGAGGGGTATTGGTTCGTTCCGGTGAGGGGCAAGATTTCTGGCTTCCTTCGTACAACGCGCGCTCCAAAGACTAAGGAAATAAAGGAAAGGGATGATAAAGTGTCAAGACTACAAGTGGCAGGCGGTAAGCCTACCACACCCACTCAAGGTCGCCAATGTCGTCGTTCTCCTGAACTCGACTGGATTGTTGGCGCCAATCTTTGCTCTTGTACCAGTTGTCCACCTTCTGTTCCCAGCCACCATGAGTCGGAGTCTTCGTCGCGGTCTCAGGTGAAGCAGGGCCCCAGTGGGTTGGTCGTCTCCAGGTTCCGGTCCGGCTCCGCTTCCTGGCGGAGGTCGGGAGGGATTGAGCCTGCTTTGGAGACTTGGGCTTTGATGGCGTCTGTGGCACCGCCATCGCTTGAACAGCCGGACCACGCCTGCGATCGCCGAGTGCAGCCCACTTGTCAGCGGCGGAGCGCTTGGCAGAAGGCGAACGACGGGTCTGGTGCTCCTCGAAGACAAAGCCGGTGTTCTCGCTGATATGGTCGACCACGGTACGGTTCTTTGGCGAACGGCTCCTGCTGTTGTGGATCATGGAAGGATTCTTCAATTCCGCCAGACCACCACGAGGAGTGGAGACACCAGAGCCAGCTTCGGACACAACCTTCTTGACTTGCTTTTCAGCGGCCATAGGAGTGTAGCTGTTCTCGAGCTCAGCGATGAATTGCGCGTCGTCATCTTCCTCGTCCCAGAGGTCGCTCCAGCTCTTGGAGAAGACGTCACGCTTCTTACCAAAGACTGATGCCATGCTGTTGAAGGGCTTGGCCGGAAGCGAGCCGGAGATCGGCATCGGCTTGGACCGTCTGACGTGGAGCGACTCCGGTTGGCCGACGTTGGAAGACTTGAAAGATAAGCCCAAACCAGAGTCCACAAAAGATACGGCAGAGGCGGTATCAGGCTTGACGGCATAAGAGTAGCCTGGATAGATGTCGTCGGTGTAGATCTCATTATCTGGGATAGCAGATAATTGACGAATTGGCTGCGGTGGCGACATGGCTAGAGCCTTGGCCCATGGGAAAGAGCCACCATTGTCAAGCTGAGGTGTGCTGATGGACGGGGTCCTGAGAGGTTCACGGTTCGCGCCAACGGCAACGACGTCACGCTCCTCGGTACAGAACTCGTCCAGGCTCTCCTCATCGGTAGTAAAGGTGATGGCGCGAGCAAGGGCATCTTTCACGGCAGTGAGGTCACGCTTCTCGGGGTCGATGGCGAGGCAGCTCCTGATGACTTCGAAGGTGTCTTGCGACATGTTGGGGAAGACGTCAAACAGGCTCTGGCGGTCGAGAGCGAAGTCGGCATAGAGGGGATCGGACGTCGCGGGCACGGCGAAGGGGTTGCGTTGGAACAACACATTGAGAAGTACGATGCCAATGGCCCAAATGTCGGCCTTCGCGGGCGAGTAGCCAGCATTGGACGGGTCGTACTGCTCAGGAGCCATGTAGCGGTCACTGCCAACAGCAACCTCCCAAGACCAAGTATCAGACGTGGCGAGACCAAAGTCACCCAGCTTCATTGAGCCAGACTGGGTGAGGAAGATGTTCTCGGGCTTGATGTCGCGATGGTAGATGCCCTTTGAATGGATGAACTCGAGGGAGCCGACCAGCTGCATCATGAAGTCGCGAACATGTTCGGTTTCCAGGGGGCCCTTGTCGAAACGGATGGCCTCGTACAGGTCGCCGTTCGAGCAGAACTCCAGAACGAGGTAAATGTGGTTCTGGGACTCAAAGGACTGTAGCAGATTGACGACGTTGTCGTGAGAGCCGAGGCGGAGGTGAACACCAAGTTCCTCGGAGCGCTCGTCGACGGAGAAAGCAGAGGGGCAATCGACGGCCGCGGTGGGCTTGGTAATGACCTTGATAGCGACATTGTCGCCGGTTACCAAGTCCTTGGCCTGGAAGACCATGCCAAAGGAGCCATGGTTGAGTGGAGAGATGGTCTCGTATCGACCATTGAGCACAACGCCTTCGTAAAGCTGATTGCGCATACACTCCATATGGACGACGGGGAAAATACAAGTTTAGCTGCCGAGGAGGACTTAAGAGTCTACCGGTGGCTAATCGCTCAAAACAGATGGATGCTCGATGCCGATGCAAACAAAGGGAGGACAACCGTCGACCCAAGAGCGATACACTGTCGGACGTTTCGGGTGCCGGATATGTGAAGATAGCAATAAATGGTTATGATGGGTCCGACCGAGATGGTTTGAAGGTCGTCAAGTAAACAGGCTGCAGGCTGCAGTGGGCCGCTCCGGAGGGTACTGAAAGCAACGCGAAGTCGTCGGTAATATGCACAAGGGGTCCGTCGACGGTAAAAGACAAGGAAACAATCAAGAGAGTGTGGTTCTCATTGGGCGGTATTAAATGCGTATGGATAGCCCGAGTCTACGAGCAATCGGGTAGGGCGAGTCGTGCGGAGTCGTAGACGTCCGAGAGAGGGAGGGAGTAGCTGCGTAAGGAGGAAGAAAATCGTAACACGTGGAAGGCGTGGGAAGGCAGACAAGAGGTTGTTGTCTGATGACGCTTTGTCGAGGTGAGTCAGGTGCACGGACTCAGTGGAGCTGGCTAGCGATGACTCGGACGGCGACGAGAGGCTAGAGTTGTCGGCTTTCGCTGGAAGAGATGTCTGATCAATGGAGCATCAAACGTCTGTTCCAAGAAGCTGGTGTGCGGCGCAGGTAGGTGAGGTCGAGGTGACGTGAGGTGCGAGTAAACACGAGGCTGGCTGTCGGGAAGGTATCGGATGATCCAGGCAGCTCGCTCTCTATATCACATCAAATCAATGACCGGCGTCGGCTTGTATATGGTCGACCAGATGGGAGTAAAGTGTGGTGATGGTGGTGAGGACGAGAGATGAGCCCAGGAAGGGGTGTTGTTGTTGGTGGCTCAGCTGTGCGGCGGTTGCGGAAGGAACGAATGGAATGCGGCAATTATTAGGGCAGCAGCGGAAGGCGGAAGGTGCGAGGTGTGGAGGAGGAAGCAACGCTGAGCTTGCGAACAAGACGAAGGAGGTCAAATTGTGGGTGTGATGTTAGGGCGGCATCTGTACGGTTGTGGTGGTGAGTGGGAGCGGGTAAAGGAGGGCGGCTTGAGGTATATGACAAGCTGCACTTGGCCGCACACCCTCTAGCCAACAAAGCAGCAGAAGGCGGTGTCACACACGCTATGCCACATGTGTCACCCCTGTCCGATTTGGCCATTCACCATCGCTCGCCGTTAGCGCACAATGCCAAGTCATGCCGGCCCCCGAACCCTGGCAGGTGATGCAAGCCACGCCATTGGGACTAAAGCAGCATCCACTTTCTAGCAGGTTCTCTGCCAACCTCGCACCTTTGTCCGCCTTGCTTGTCCAGCTGGATCAGTCGGGGTCACGGCTTTCAGTCGTCTCTTCGGAGAGATTACGTGCACAATGCATTCATGATTGATCAAAGGACCCGCTGGCGATGACTTCGTGAAGACAATGACGCTGACCTGGTCCATGGACGAAGGCCCGCCCGCTGAAACATCGGCCCTGCTTCATAATAATGGGCGTTGGCGAGTGCCCTCTGGACTGGGGACATGGCGCTGCCTTTGTGCGTGTGCCATCCCAAGTGCGCTCGCGCTGAACCCGGCCTTGATCAGCAGAGACGAACGTCAGCCGGGCGCCTTTTGGCACTACACGCCGCTTTGTGAGCACGTTACACAGACAAGCTGCCACCTGGCTTCTATTGGACGGCCCTCGGCAATGTCCACCCTCCACCACGAGGTCCTCCAACAGGACCGTTATCTCTCGTTTATCGAGATGCTTGCCACTTCGGACCAAGTGCTGTAGGCTTCCTCGTTCTCACGATGTACGGTTCAGGGGCGATGCGCCTCAATAATGCAGCTTGACAGGTGTTTGGAAGCTGGCGCCGCAACTGGCTTTGGTACGCTTGTGTCCCTCGAGGCCTGCGTCAAGCACGGTCGGGCGGGTAGCGGCTACGGAATCAGACGTCTGGGAATCTGGGGAACTCATGCTCTGTTGAATTCGTTGCAAGCGCCCCATCAGTCGCAGTATCGTGTCCTCTACACAGTGGCTGCCATGCAGTGCCCCGGTGGAGATGAAACAAAGTCGGTGAAGCCAGCCTCGCACGAATAGTAGCCCTCTTCATCTGCCTACTTTTCTCGTTGTTGTCTGTTGTCCGGCCCCAGAGAGCCTGGATTCCTTCGCCCAGCCGCAGTAAGCTCGCGAATGCACTCTAATTAGAACCTCGCAGTAGCCTGCAGCGTCGTGCATGCTCTTTGCCACCACGGAAGCGTGCTCGACAGGTACTCGACGGCTCCATAGAGACTACTGCAGGTGGCATACAGGTGGCCTTTCCTGTTGTTGAACTTGAGTATCCACTCGTTCCTGAATGCTTTTGGCGGTGTGGACCGACAACAAACTTGTAGAGACATCATCACGTTTTG
>Ga0265797_10000946_pt1 | contig 52368 bp, 29 predicted proteins | sample P2T30metagenome_FD_192433 | JGI IMG/M metagenome (GOLD analysis project Ga0265797, IMG submission 192433) | Plant litter microbial communities from East Loma Ridge, Irvine, California - P2 T30 | ecosystem: Environmental > Terrestrial > Plant litter > Unclassified | place: USA: California...
GAATCGCGATCTGAGGAACAGGTTTGTAGTCGAAGCGGAACCCTTGCCATGCCTCCGCAACAGTCGCGTTTTCTAACCACGAGAGCCCAATCTCACCTTCCACGCCACTGATGTTGAATTTGTGCGATTCCCGGATGCTAGGCGATTGTGACTTGGTGCCTTTGACGAGATCACTAGCCGCGTCAATCTTTGACTTGTCCGGGCTTCCAGACGCGCCGAGTGTCGATGTGAACTTGTCGAGTTCTTCGACATTCGCGCTACTGTATGTGCACACTGCGAAGAAGGATGATTGCCGTATGTAGCCTGTGACACAGTACTCGCCGTAGCTGTCGATGAACTGCTTCGGACTGCCGTCGAGTATTCGTCGTCCGGTGTCAGTGAGGTCCAGCTCGCCGTCGAAATGCTCGGGCGGCGTGGATAGTGTGCAGCGCAAGATGAGGCATGCATTCTCGGCGTTGCACTTTGCCGTCTTGAGATACGAAGCCATGGACTTGACCGAAGCGAGCGAGGAACTCGGACTCGATGCGGATGCCATCGACCAGAGGTGCTCGGTGAGTTCTTGTTCGTCGCGGAACACCTGGGCCTGGACGTCGACCTGCGGGAAGGTTTCTGTGGAGTATGAGTCCTCGACGTCGACTTCTTCAAAGGGCGAAGGCAGAGGTTCGCGTGTGTTCATGTCGTAGCCGCTGCCGAGGGCCATGTGTGCCGAGTCCCAGGGGAGGCTGCCATGCTGTTTGATCTTGGTCGAGAACTCGTGAGACATTCTGGTCTCGGTAAGGTATGCACAAAAGATACGTTTAGCCTGCAATCTTTGGGATTTGTCGTGCAACGGAATGATATGTCGATTCTATGTCGCGTGCTTGTTGTCTAAGATTGGAGACGACGTTCCAAGTTGGAGGTTGAAGTTGGGAGAGCGATCGGAAACTATCCCAACCCTAACCCTGAATTGCTCAAACAACACCGTGAATATACTCACATATGGGCCGCGCACAGTTTTGAAGCAGATGCAACTCTAGTATATATATAGAACATCTTCGTATCGATGTTTTATAGATCGTTTGTCAAGTTTGGACCAAGTATTGACCTTTCTCGTCTGTTTGTTGTGAACTTCGCTGTTAGGCATCACAACTACCATAGCATGTAGACGATCAACGACTTCATGGAACGAACACCACCAAAACTTGCGTATGCGGCACGGCCATGACAAAGGATCCTTCTGTATCCACGGAAGTCGTTGGTATCAGCTTATGCGAGGCTTTAATCCAGTGGGACAGCAAAAGGAAAAGACAGCCATTCAAACGCCGTTCTCTCTCACTGGTATATCTCATCAGATTCTAGGCGGAAGCATCCACGCATTTGCCGCCTTAGGGCTCGACTTTCCATCCAAGATGCAACCAGCTTTCAAAAGGTTGTCTCCGCGGCGATATACCATCATCTGTAGGCTCAAAGTGTGATCACGGTATTACCTCGCAAGACGTACGTTTGCGGACCTGAGAGACTTGGGTCCCGGGGGAGGGTGTGTCCCAGTAGTAAGATCAAGTCAATGTTTCTTCATCTGAATTGGAATGCTGTTCATTGGAATCAACTGGGTACAATTCTTCTGTTTTGTCCATCTATGTAAGATATGACTGATCCACATCCATACTTATGCACGCATGCATGCACCATTTCGTCGAGACTTTCCTCCCACAAGTCTAGTCCAGCCCTGGTCTCCACCGTTCTGGGGGTATATGAAATAGGCAAGTATATACGTCCAATTTCCCTTCCAGAGAAAGAGTCCGCGAAGAAGACAAATAAGAACAAAATTCGACTCCCGTAAGAACGAAGGAAGGATTATCCGGTGACCAGAAACGCCGATCGCTAAATCCATAAACAGAAGAACAAGAGAAGGAAAGACAAACATTCCGAAATCGCTTCGCTAGTAAACGAGGAAAAAAGAAGTCCGACAATGGCAAATTTAGGTTCGCGGAGACCATGGTCTCGCAGAGGAACAGCAAGGACAGTCAGGCTTTCAATCAATGGATCGAATCGCTCAAGTAGCCCAATTCATTATGAATGACTTCGGGCCTGCTGCGCTCCCTGGTTCCGCCCGTCATAGCCAGCGCAGCCGTAGATTCCGGCTTTTGGCAAGGCCACTCCGAGCCATCAGGGAGTCTGTAGCTTTGCTGTTGACTAGGGTCGGAGGCATGGCCCTGTCGTAGTTGAGTAGTTTCACTCTCGTCACTGCCGACGTCGACATACGACATTGCCACCAGAGACTCTCGCGCAGAGGGAGTGGCGTCGCCTTCGAGGGTGCTGAGGGTAGCGTCGGAGAATGTTGGGGAAGCTAACACCGGCGAGTGACTTGGTTGAATCGTAGAGTCGGTGGAGTCTTCTTCTTGTGAGGCCAGGAGTTGGTCAGGGTTGTGGAGAGAGTAGAGGCGTGGTCTTTGGGTTTGGGAGTCGATTTCTTCTGCTGCGGCTGCTGCTGTTGTGGAGAGGAATTGGATGTCGATGATAGAACGAGGGCCAATGGAAGCGGTGTCGTCTTGATCATCGTCGCTGTTGTCGCTCCTGCGGCGCTGCTTTGTGGGCGATGCTGCTGGCGTGGGTATGGCAGTTACTTGAGAAAAACTGTGGAAGTCGGTGTTTATCTCGGCTGTAGGCCGACGGGTGGGTGGTCTTGAGACTTCCCGCTGCATGGACCTGGGAGGGTGAATGGACGCGCACTCGCCACTCTCATCGATCAAAGAGGATTCAAATGTGGCAGAGTCCTGTCGTAGGCGTGCCCTGACTGCAGCTCGGCCAGCCATGTTTCGGAGGGAACCGATCGACGACATTCCACGTCGACTCAAAGTTCCAACACTTCCAAACATCCTCCGACCAGTCTTCAATAGACCCTCTTCGGACGATGGTGGCGAAGGTGGAGCCTCTTTCGGCGTTCGAGGATGTTTCTCCAGTCTTCCGTTCAAAGCGAAGTCCGAAATGCATCTCTCGTGGACTTTCGATACTGGCGGTGGAACAGGAGCCTGGTATTTGGCTTGAGGGTTCATGGTGTGTAATGAAGATAGTTGCGAGAGGGTGCCGACCAGATTGACACTTGCACTGCGTCGTAATGAGGGTGATTCGGGCATCTCTCTCGGCACATACATGATGTTGACCATCTGGCCAGGCATGAGCGGGCACTCGGCTGTGCATTCGCGTCGATCGTCGTAGGCTTCCATCCCGTCGTCGAGTCGGAAGTAGTACCAATAAGTGCCGCCTTGCTTCAAACCGCCACTTCGTGGTTTGGTCCAGACAACCTCGGAGCCGTCGAAGATGATGTTTTCGAATTGGAAGCAGCCGGTGTAGAAGCCGTGGCCGCGTCGTTTGTCGTGGTACATTGCATATGGACGCGAGAAGTTGTCCCATGAGCCGAGGAGTTCGACAGTGCGAACATGATGAGGAGCGCGAAAGGCGAAACTGACGAGCGTCTCTGGGTCCATGGTCGAAGGGTTAGAATTGGTAATTGAGTCGAACAAGTTGCTGAGATTCCTGTGGATGAAGCACGCGTCAAGTTCGAGAAGCAACACTTGATAGCAAAGACGGTGAGAGCTAGAGTGAAACACGCTTCGTGCAGACGCAGACGGATGATGCTAGAGGCACGAGGTAAACATGGTCTAGGAATATTGAACAGCAGGTAAACAGGTATGAGATGCGGCTCGCGTAGTGGGGGATGTCTACTGGTATATCAAGGCAGAGGAAGTCCGTAGTGTCCGTGAACCTTGTGTCCGTGAGTGCCGTGCAGGGGGGCTGGTGATAGAGTTTAGGTGAACCACAAAACCTCAAAACGGCAGCCGCAGCTGTGCAATCACTCGATACCGCTGCCGTGTTATCACGTCCATGCGACTTGGACCATGCGCGCGCCAGATTCGTTTTCTTCGCGTGAAAAGTCGCGTGTTACGATGTGCAGTCTTTCCGTAGTTGTTGCCCAGAGGTGAATGACAGGATTACGACGTCAGAAACTACCACACAGACAGGAAAAACCGTTCGGAAGTTGGAAGGAAGGAGGTCCCAAGTGGGGACGACAAGACCACCAAGCTGGACGGAGAGTCGGTAGCGCAAGCACGGCTGCACAGCATCATCGAGATCCGAGATCTACAGTAGTAAGTGGTACTGCAACTCCATGGTATCGTGGATGCCATTGTTGCATCCTACCCCGCCAGCCAACCTGTTTTTGTAAACCTCACCCGTCTCTGCCAGCCTGCCAGCCTGAATTCAGGTTGAGGAGGATTTGGCAGTTGCTAGGGGGAGCCGATTAGACTCGCAAAGTGGAGTGACATTTTGAGACAAACCCAGCGCTAAGGGTGCGGTATCTCGCGGTTTGCGCCATCGACTTATCAACGACCTCTCCCAAGGTCCCCCCCAGCCCGAGGCCACACGCTGTCAGAAGGCGTTGAGCCTTGCACACGGCTGGCTGCCTCTTTGTTCGCGTGGAGTCGTGGAGCTGTGCCGCCTTTGCATTGGCTGGTTGGAGCTGGATCCGAGTGCTTCTCCTCTTTCCACTGTTCTCCATGTTCCAGTCTTGGAAATCGCGCATCGTATGACCATCATTGAGAGCATCTCGGATGGTGAACATGGGAGCCGTCGCTTGTTGGACTACAGCAAGCGCCCAGGTGGATGCCTCACTTGAATGCTTTCCTTCTCCTTCTCTTCCCTGTCCGTGGCTCCTGCAGCTCGCATATGATAAGTTGCCTTGTGCTGTGCAGCAGATCTTCCGTTCCTCCATGCACGAGCGGTCTGTTCTCTTGCCAGACACAACATTCTACACCTGCCTGGACCCTCCAGCGGACCTGTCGCCTGAGGTGGTCTATGAACTCGATATATACAAGACCTGTATGGCCGTGCGAAAAGCCGGTGTGAACCTGCGTCAAGTTCTTACCTCATGGACCCAGCTCCAGACTCCAACCACCACGAACTTCCATCACAAAAGACCTTTCTGCACTTCCAAGACGCCGGGTCGACTGCATGACCTTAGCGTACATCATGGCAATACATATACCCACGCCCACGTATTGCCACACGGCAAGTTACATGTTCTTCATCGTCGACCCTGATATCTGCAGCCACACCCGAGACTTTACAACAGTAAAAGCATGATCCCTCAGTCATAACAACGCCTGCGATCTCGCCCAGTCGAGTCCCCATCATCACGAAAGTCAAAACAAAAGCCCCCGGAAAGGCCAGCCCCTCACGCTCCAAAAGCAAACTCGGAAGCGAAGCCACAAGTTTTGATGTGAGCGATAGCTGTCCCGAAAGCTCTAAAAGCCACAATACAGTACAAACCCCCCGGTATCCCGGTATTGCAACATCAGGGGGTACCGGCGCGCTTGCGGCACATCCGATATAGTGTTGCGTGCGAACTTTGTGGGCTGGCGCGACTGCAAGGTGACGAGAACGTCGACCGGCGTTTTATTTTAGGCGCTGTTCACCACAGTAACTTATATTGACTGCCTGTCAGTAGTGTTGCAAGCAGGCCATCTATGTGTCGATCGAGTCTATTGTTGGGTTTGCGGCTGTTTCGTTTTCAACGACTGTTCTTCCTGCGTTGAGCTTCCTTAGGCATGCATGAAAGTCAGCGGTGCTGGGAACTACAATACTCGACGGGACGAGTCTATCCATCAAGCAGTTTATATGGAAGCTGTACGATTATCGAAGGGCACATGTAATAAGATGCAGTCGTGCCTTTTCTGACATGCTAACCAATGATCGACAGTTCAATCAAAGGCTTTCTCTGATTGGTCGTGCGATATCCGGCGCTAAGAACTTGTCAAGAGTTAACGATGGTGCATCACGAGCAACAACATCTCAGGACTTGAGACGTGGGTATCTCAACCAATACTGTCAAGATTGAAGTTTCGTATGGCGCGCGCAAAAGCTGACACCCGAAACGATAGATATGTCTCTTCAGAAATCCCTCACTCTCTGGTCCATTTTTGGAGATTTCGCTGCTATTCAATCGGCCACGGATCCTCAGCTGGGCGCTAGCCACCTAGTCATCCGCCAAAAATCCTCGACATTAAACTGCAGTCCAGCAGCATGTCGTGATTGTGGTTTCAATCGTCACCAAAATCCAGCCGCGGCAACATCTACACGAAGTTCAAGTCGCCTCACACCTTGCCACTACTCTCTAGTAGCCGATCGGCTACCTCACCAGCCCAGACCAGACGATGTTTTCCCGTCCATTGCTATTCTTGTTAATACTATGTTGTACTCTGTCAACCTTGTGCTTCGCCCTCAACTACCCACCTCCAATCCCCGCCGACACCCCCGCACTGTACGTATTCAACTTCACACGCGTGAACGGCCTCGCCCCTCTCTTGAACATGGACTCCGAAGCCAGGATCAAAGACAGGTTCATCGTAGCCTTCCACTCCGACGAATGCGACATCCTCGACTACAAGTGCGACTACCCCTTGGACGACCACTGGGCCCACCTCGGCCAGAACCTCTCGCAGACGTGCGATTTCCACAAAACGAGGCACGGCTACGCGGCGACTGTGGAGGATGCCGGGCTTCTGGAACGGATCCGCGCTGATGCGAATGTATCGTTCGTTGAGCCAAATCAGTTGATCGAGCCGTCGGGGATGCCTGGGACTGAGTGAGGTGATGCGTGCGCGCGAGAAAGACAGAAAGGTTCTTGGAAGAGTCGGCTGGCTGCCCCGCTCGCTCGCCTCTCGGTTTTTGTTCAAATGAGGAAGAGGAAAGGGCATGCGTGCAAGACAGTGGAAGGTCCGAACCACAACCACAAAAGTGTCCAATCAATCGAAAACGCAGTCACCATCGTCTTTGTCAAAAGATCATGCCATCGAAAACATCACGGCCTAATTTCGCTAATGCCGGTTACCAGGGCTTGGTAGGGCGTCCTCCCCCGTCGCCACCGCCCTGTTGTTTTGACGGTGGAAGCGGACGAGGGCGAAGCGCGTGTGTAAGTGTTGGAAGGGGGTTGTGAGGATCGGGGTGAGGATGTCGCTGGTGGAGTACGGGGACCAATTTAGTTGCCAGAGGAGCCGGGTTTCCAGGGAGAGGATGGCAGGGAGGGCGGCGGTGTGGATGAATGGGACGGGGCGCATTTGCTTGGTTTTGGCGGGTGCGGAGAGTCTCCGGTTGTTTTCCAAAGGTGACGTGGTCTGGTTCGACTTGATCTGATGTGATCTGATGTGATGTGATTTGATTTGGTGTAATGTGAATTGGTGTGTGGTGGTTCGTTCTGCTTGCAGCCATGAATGCAACGTGGATCGGGATTTCTGCTTGATGCGTTCTGAACATGAGAACCAAAGACGATAAATCCATCTCTCCAACCGTGTCTGTGAGACTCAGTCCCACCTTCTCATTGCCCACGAGACATCCGACGCTAGGAAATCGCCCAAAAATGGCTCTAGTCATACCATTTGCAACGACCATTGGAGTCCCGCAACATACATGATTCCGTCAACACTACACGGATATCGATGTCGGTGATTTTGTCGTGAAGCTTATGGGCTGGAGCATAGATCTGTCTCCTGGAACTTCTCCTCAAATCCCGTATACTCCGATTGTAAATCAGAAGACTCAATTCTGACCAATAAAGACACCTAGGGAGGCATCCAAGGATCGCCAGTGAAGAAGCGATGGAAGCATACCTACAAAGTTTTGTTTGGTCTTGTTAAGCTATGAACCATATTTGTGGTGCGAAGGAGCTGGGTTGATGTCGCTGTGAGGTGTGTGTATAATTCATAAGATACACATACATGTATAAGGTATTATTCCAATCGTCCAAGATTATGTATCAGAAAAAAAACACAGTAATAAACAAAAAAGGTGATGAGGGTTGTTGATGGAAAGGAAACCATCCATAAAATCGTTCACGGTTTCGTCTCGCTTCGTCTTCTTTGGATGGTTTCAACGAAGGTCTCGTCCGACTGGGACAACACCATGGATCGAAACAGTCGGCGAGCTTATGCGGGAGGCCGGTGCTGTATTGAAGGAGGGCGATGAATAACAGCGATGGGATCCTGCTACTCCTCTCCTCTCCCCCGAGCCGTCTTGCCATTTGTTGAGAGAAATCGCCACTCATCGATACCCCAACTCAATCTCCCGCCTCCGCTCCTCTCGCCCTTCCGCAGAGCGCTGATGATGCAACTGATGTAGCTGAACCTGCTCTTGCTGCTGCTGCTGCTGCTCAAACTGTTGCTGTTGCTGCTGCTGCTCGCTGACCCTCATCCTCTGCTGCTCCTCCCGTCTAGCCACACCCCTCCAAACACCATCCCAAGGCTTCAGCGCACCCTTCCACCTCCTCCCCGGACTCGGCTGCGGTTGGGGAGGCTGAGGCGGCGGGGGCGTAGGCCATGAACCACCGGTCCCGACTCCCCCGTCGCTGGAGGAGGCATTAGTCCCTACGCCAGGAGCGTAGTAGCCGTGAGCGGGAGTTTCGTCGCCGTCTTGGTCCCCTTGCCAGTCGATGTGGAAAGTACTTTGCTGTTGTTGTCGCTGTTGTGCCGGCTGCTCATTTGCCAGGAGGAGCATGAGCATTTGCTGGCGCTGCATTTCCTCTTCGGAGATGCTGTGCGGGTCGTAGCTGAGGTCTCCGGTGCTGGAGGCAGGTGCGCCGGGATTGTTGTTGGTGTTGGTATTGCTGTGGGCGGAGGTGGGGTACATGTTCCGAATGTAGTTCTCGTAGAAGCCCGGGGACTGGTAAGTAGAGGGTCGGCGGGATTCTGTGGGCTCAAGTGTTGAGGGCTCGTAGGGTGTTGCCGGGCTGGCGAAACTTGTCCGCGATGGAGAGGTTAGGGTGAGAGGGTGGATGCTGCTACCGCTGCTGGGTTGAGGGCGGGAGCGGATTTTTGAGATGCGACGGTGGGAGAGGAGGAATAAACTGGCGTAGATTATAGTGCTGAGGCCGGCTGCGATGGCGAGGAGGAGGGTGGGCGTCTTCCAGGTGTAGCTTGAGGATATTATAAAGTCGTAGAAGACTGTGAGGAGGCCCACGATGCTGGCCAGGGCGCATGGCTGGTGGATCGCGTCTGCTTGGAATAGTGGATTTCGGATTGTGAATGTGAGTAGAGCGGAAAAGGAGAATCCCGCCGTGAGGATGGCGATGCCGAAGATTCCAATCGCGGTTTGGTTGACTCGGAGAGTATCGACTTTCACGTAGGTCGCAGGTAGCATGAGGAAGCCTCCCAAGATCATAGTCGACGATGCTGCCGCCGTCAACCTCCAATACCAAGACACAGCATCTCTCTCCGCTTGTAGACCGTCCAGAGTGCGATAGCTTTGCGCTCGCGATCGCATGGCGTTGTGTGTATTTGATGGGTATCGCAATCGTACGCTCTTGTTCCCAGCCTCTTATTCACTATGCTCATGCCAATCCTTCTTTGCTCCGTCCACCTTGGACAGTATGTATAGCGACGTGCGCATGCGCCGTATGGTCCCGAGTACAGTATGTGGTTGTTGTAGTGTGCGCGGCCGCTTCTATGCGTCTCGCTCGGTGGGCTGGGTCCACGCTCTTGTGGTATGCGCGATTATACCTACAGCGTCTCGTGTCTCGTAAATGGTGTGCAAGAAAGCAGGCGTCGTTCTGGTCCAGCCGTCCTAGGTAGTCTCGAGTCCGTGGTAGATGAATCCTTCGCGAAAGATACAGTAGGTACTAGGTAGGTGGGTAGCAAGATCGTCTGTCGTAATCGCACAAGAAAAGCAGTACAGTCCCAAGATTCGTCGCAATGATAACAAGTCGCACGAAAGTCAGTAGATAGAATGCACAAACACTGATGGAAGAGGAAGTAAGGTAGCACAAGAAGGTCACAACACGAAAACACACGCGGCGGCGTCAGGCCGGCAGAGCGATAGTACCTCGAGATACGCTCGCTCGCTTGGGTTGGGTCGACGACTGCTGCTGCTGCTGCGACCGGGATGCCTTGATTAATGCATCATTGTGCTCCACCCCCGATTGCCACTATGCTCCATCTGTCTTGGACCCGGATCCTCCCTCCGTGAGGACGATTAAGGTTGGAGACACGAACGCCATTGCCGCTTCCTGCCATGAAGCTTGGATGGGATGGTGTGTGTGATAATTAAGACGACATGATGGAATCTTAAGATGATCGTAAGTTGTCCTGCTATTCTTTCTCTTCCACGAAAGGTCTCAGTCGTGAGAATGAACATGTCCTGTGACCAGAAGAGATAAACTTGATCATATCGAACATTGAAACCAACCAACTACAGTGAAGATGAAAATGTAAAAGTATTAACAGTTTGAAAATCTGCATACAACCCTGTGAATCTCTTATTCATCAATCCTCCTGTGAACGCCCTTTTCATCTATATTCACTGCCCTTCCAAAATCTATTGACACCCTTTCTGGTTCTGAAAATCCCAATGCTTGAACGCTAAAGAAACAATCTCATCGCCTTCCCACCTCATTAATCATTTGTCCACATCATTTCTCTCTCTCATTCTCTCTCTCTCTCTCTCCTTAATCGTAAAGTTCCATATCACCATCGCGATCCTCCAGCTCCAACAAAGCCTCCTCATCGCTCATGTCGATATCGTCGTCGTCACCATCGCTGTCGCCGTGGTTAGGCAAGACGACAATGTGACCATCCTCGAGCTCGACACGAGCGACCTCGCCGTCCCTGATCGAGCCGCGCAGGATGAGAACGGCAAGTCTGTTGAGAACTTCCTTCTCGATGAGGCGGGCTAGTGGACGAGCACCGTAAGCTGGGCTGTAGCCGGCGGCGCCAAGGTAGTCTTTGACTTCTGGCGACAAGTCGATCTTGACATCGCGGTTGTTGCCCTTGAGACGAGCTTGGATTTCGTCAAGCCGCACATCGACGATCTTGCGGATCTCCTTCTTAGTGAGTCGGTTGAAGATGACGATGCTGGAGATACGGTTGAGGAATTCGGGCAAGAAGTAGTTGCGCAGCGAGGTCATGACGAGCTCGCGAGTGGTTGGGTCAATCTTGCCGTCGGTGCCGACTGGTCGGGCGAGGTGGTCGGCGCCCAAGTTCGAGGTCATCACAACGATACAGTTCTTCGCGTCGATGATGCGACCTTGTCCGTCGGTGATACGGCCATCGTCCATCAGCTGCAGGAGCACAGTCAAGACTTCCTTGGCAGCCTTCTCGACCTCATCGAAGAGAAGAATGCTGAAGGGACGGCGACGGAGTGCCTCAGTAAGCTGCCCACCAGCGTCGTGACCGACGTAGCCAGGAGGTGCACCGATCATGCGGCTGAGAGAGTGCCTCTCTTGGTATTCCGACATGTCGAAGCGGATCATGGACTTGGCATCGTCGAAGAGGAACTCGGCAAGCGCTTTGGTGAGAAGCGTCTTACCGGTACCGGAGGGACCACAGAAGAGGAACGAGGGCGGCTGGTTGGGGTTGCTGAGGCCGGAACGCTGCAGGCGGATGGCGTTGGCAACAGAGGTGACGGCCTCTTTCTGGCCGACTACCAGCTGGCCAAGAACCTTTTCCATTTGCAGCAGCTTGTCTTTCTCCGTCGTCTTCAGTCGGGTCACGGGAATGCCGGTCCAGCGAGCCACAATCTCGTTGATCTGGTCAGGTCCGACCGCATCAGCAACGAGAGCCTCGCCCTGGTCACCACGACGAGCTTCATGGTCTGCAACAGCCTTTTCACGTTCCAGAACCTCAATGCGGTTCTCAACGTCAGGAATGGCGTAGTACTTCAGGTCGGACGCAGTCGCTAGATCGCGAGTACGTTCGGCTTCCTGCTGCTTTGTCTTGAGCTGATCAAGTTTGATCTTCTGCTCCTGGATCTCCTTCGCACGCTCCTTCTCACTCTCGTACTTCTCGCGCATTGGCTTGAGATCTTCCTCGATGTTGGCCTTCTCTGCGCGAGCCTCTCCCAGGCGTGCCTTGGATCCTTCGTCCTTTTCGCGATCCAGCGCATGAATCTCAATCTCAAGCTGGCGCAATTTACGCTCCATAGAGTCAAGAACTTCTGGCTGGGATTCGCGAGCGACACGCACGGCTGCTGCGGCCTCGTCGATCAGGTCGACTGCCGAGTCTGGCAATCTTCGCTGAGTCAGATAGCGAGTTGCGAGGTTGGCAGCAGCGACAATGGCGCCGTCAAGAATCGTCACACCGTGGTGAACCTCGTACTTTTCCTTCAGTCCACGCAAGATAGAGACGGTCTCCGAGAGGGTGGGCTCCTTGACCAACACCTGTTGGAATCGACGCTCGAAAGCTGCGTCCTTTTCAATGTACTTTCGGTATTCGGCCAAGGTGGTTGCACCGATACAGTGGAGCTGGCCACGGGCAAGCATGGGCTTGAGCAAGTTGGCGGCGTCCATGCCACCCTCGCCAGAGCTGCCGGCACCCATGAGAAGATGGATCTCGTCGACAAACAGGACGACCATCTCCCTACTATCTTCGATCTCCTTGAGCACACCCTTCATGCGCTCTTCGAATTCTCCGCGATATTTGGACCCGGCAACAAGGGCACCAACATCCAAACTGAGGAGCTTGCATGCAGAGAGGCCGGCTGGAACGTCGGCGTTGACGATTCTGCTGGCTAGACCTTCAACGACTGTCGTTTTGCCGACACCGGGTTCACCAATCAGGACCGGGTTGTTCTTCGTTCGTCGGGACAGAATCCGGACAACTCGCCTGATCTCTTCCTCACGACCGATGACTGGGTCGATCTTGCCTTCCCTGGCCATGGCAGTCATGTCGATGGTGAACTTCTTCAGGTTCTCGTTCTCTTCCTCAGCGTCCGCAGTCTTGCTGTCCACCCGCTTGGTGCCACGGATAGCTTGCACTGCGTTGTCGATGAGCTTGGTGTTGGGGACGTTGGCGTCTGCCAGGCAGCGCTGGATGCTCGGGTCTTGGACGAGACATTGGATGAGGTGGTCGACGGCGATGTAGGTATCCTTTTGCGTCTTTGATAGATCGTTGGCGGATCTCAAGACCTTGGAGAATGCCGGTGACACGCTGACGTGCTCTGGAGGAGGGTCCTGGCTGGGTGTGCGGACGAGTGCCTTTTTCATGGCACGGTCGAGTAGTTGTGTGTCGCCATGTGCCCTGTCAATGACTTGCTTGAAGAGGGATGCTGACCCGGCGGCGTGTGATTTATGTGAGTGGTCGTTTTGTTGGTCCTTGCTCTGGTCGGGAGATGGGTCGAGGAGTGCAACTCCCAAGTGGATGGGCAGTAGTTGTGAGTGGGCGTACTGCTGAGCGAGGTCCTGGGCATCCGCCAGAGCAGCGGAGGCCTTGTCTGTGAATTGCATGCCCGATGACATGGTTGCGGTTGTTGTGTGTAACAGTCGAAGTGTGGTGCGAGTGTGAGTGGTATTTGTATGAGCGGTGTCTGAGGGCTTGCAATCCTGTTTCGTGGATCAAGTGCGGGGTGTTTTGCTGTATTATTAGACAGTCGAGCGTGTTATTGTTGAGTTGTGTTGATTGATGGTTGACTGCAATAGAGGGAGATCTTGCTGGGCTTATATCCTCGTGCAATAGTCCTACCTCGTCGTCGTCGAAGGCACTCGTGTATACCAATGAGATGCTTGAGGCAGCCAGTAACATCTCGTCTCTTCCAGCGACTTTCGCGACATGGAAGCTTCCACGTCATTCGACCAATGGACTGGAATTAAGCTTTCCGTTGCCGTACCGTACCGCAGCATGACTCGCGCTAACGTGGCACGAACAATGGAAGCCGTAACATGGACCTCGCCTGCACAACAAGTGAAAGCATGTTCACGCTAGCCTGGTCTGGATCGACATGAGTGAATTCTGAGCTCACTTTGACGCAAATCCGTCGTCTTTACTCCTGGTTTCACTTTTGGGTTTCCAGCTGATTCCGCTCTGTTGACTACCTCGTCCGGCCGATGCCGACATCCTGCCATGGAGGCCATTGAACAACTGCTCGGATCGGGCGCGTCAATATCACCGTCCGGCGAGCTCCTGGCATGCACATCGAACGGGAAAGTCAAGATATGCTACACTCAAGCGCCTGAACGCGCCGTGGAGTTCAAGATTCGTCTGCAGTCCAAGGATGTCTCGTCGATCAAGTGGACTGACAACAGCGCGAGGATCTTGCTCTACTCTGCGCAAAGTATTGAGGTGCTAGACATAGATGATGAGTCGCACCGTATCCGCTTGGAGAATGGAAGCGGAGGGCTCGGTCGTTTTGTTTCGGCAGACTTCGTTGGCAACGACCACCTGCTCACGACATGGGAGTTCGGTAGGGCAAAACTATGGAACCTAGTCACTGGGAAAGGCATCGAGATTGGGGATCTCAAAACGAAGACTGAGACGCGTAGCTGGGCTGCTCGTCCATGCAATGAAGGAGCACCACAAACCCTTGCACTACTCTCACGGTCGCAGGCGCAGGACCAGCTGACAATACACTTTCCTTCGATCGATCGGACAACAGAACCTACAACTCTGAGCAGTATCGATGCTAGAAGTATAGCATTCTCTCCGGACGGCCGCTGGATCAGCGTAATCGATACTGCACACGCTCATCCTGGAGTCTACATTTTGACACCCGACGGACAACCATTTCGTTCGTATCCCACTCCAACACAGAACGGCGACTTAGAGCTCGAACTGGGCATCAAGTCAATCGCATGGTCTCTCGACTCAAGCATCCTGGCCATTTCACGCCACGACTCAACAATCACACTACTCAACACCAAGACCTTCTCACCACTAGCCGTGATCGAACACAGCACCACAATAGACCAGCCAAACATTGCCCCCATAGACCAAGCGATAATCTGGCAAGAGTCCGTATCCGCAACAAACAAGCGCTCATTCACCCAAACTCCTCAGCCAATCTCACCTCCACAGACCCGCGCGAAACCCTCAAGCGAGCCTTCTGAAGCCGGAGTCGCAGAAGCGCGCTTCAGCGCCGATGGCCACTACCTCGCCACTCGCGACGAGAACATGCTAAGCACAGTCTGGATTTGGGACATGGGCACTCTGCGCGCCCACGCGGTCCTCATCCACCACAACAACGTGCGACGGATGCAGTGGCATCCCACGCAGCCTGACTTGCTCTTGTTGGACTGCAACGACAACGTTGCATTCCTTTACCACGCGGCGTCGGATCAGCCGCCTTTACCTATCGAAGCGGTTTTGTCCGTCACGCCACTCTTCTCTTTCGCCCCGTGCAAGACCGAAGCCGCTAAACCTGTCGTGCTGGCCGCGACCAGGACCGCTTTCACTCTAATTTACCCGGAAGGGAGGGAAGAGGTTTCCGAATCAATGCGTTCGGCAAGTTCGGACAATGGCGATGTTGAAGACTCGTTGTTTGAAGTCCTGACTGGCAGGACTCCCGCGCCCGCCAAGACAGCACCATCTTACACCGAGCGAATGGACATGAGCGTTGACATGGACGGAGGGAGTGAGAAGATGGAGGACACTTTCAGGGAGAAGCAAAAAGAAGAGAATTCACGATCATCGCCGGATCCTTTGGACGACAGTCAAATTTTCTGAGATCTTGATGGATGAGGCGGAAGCAAGAAGCTATGATGAACTCTGAGACGTGGCGTGCTGCAACTAGGAAACCGAATGCTTTTTACCAAGGCGAGGTGTCGGCGGTCCGTCTTGCCCAGCATTGTCGCAAAAGACGCCGACTAGTAGGTCGCTGTCAAGCGCTTCACCAGGTACTCGCCACTACAACTTGTCAGCAAGCTTGCATCACGCCGAGAGACAACACTAGGAGAATGGACTCGCCTGTTCACAGCCGGGTACTTCTTTCCCTTCACGTCGTCATAAGTCCCCGGGATCGCGTCAATAGTACGATCACTATTTGCAAGCGTGAGCAAGAACATTCCACTCAAACCTCCGCTCCCCACTGTCCAAAGAACTTACAAGTTGGGATTGCAAAAGTACGCGATGCTGTACCTGCTCGGGTGCATGTCCTTCTCCGCGGGCTTTGGCGGCTCGACGACGCGGTGCTTGGTGCTCTTGATAGTATCGTTAGACCACCTTGTCAAGAGATCGGCTGCGTTCACGACAATGGTGTCTTCGATCGGCGTGGCGTTGACGAAAGTGCCCTTGGGAGACAGGACTTGCAAGCCGCCGGCCATGTCCTGGAACAAAAGCGTGATGGAGCCGTAGTCCGTATGCGCTCCAGCCCGCACTCGCCTCTCGTTTTGCTTGAACTCGCTTGTTGGGCAGGGAGGGTAGTGCAGAAGTCTACGACGATGAGATAATAGAGTCAGTCAGTAAGACTCACAAACCGAAAAAGCCAAAAAACAACAACAACAACCAAGAAACAGCTGCTGCTTGCCAAAAAAAACTCACCTCAGCGTATTATCCCCCTTGTCGCAGTACGAGTCAAACCACCCCTCCTCAATCCCCAACCCCACCGCAATCGCCCGCATGACATTGACATGCAACCCCTTGCACAGCTCGAAGAACTCAAGCATACTCGCCTTGAACTCCTCGCCCTCGACCTCGGGCCACGCATTCGGATGCCCCGCCTCCCCCTCCCGTCCAATCTCCAGACTCTCCTTCAAATCCTCCCCCTCGGCGGCCCTCAGCTCCTCAATCTCGCGTGGGTCCGTGGCATCGGTGACTTTTTCGCGGCCCTGCGCCACGTAGCCGCGGTTGGCTTCGGGGGAGGTCCAGGCGAGGGCGTCTTTTTGGGGCAAGGGGCGGGCGAAGAATTTGGCGGATTCGGCGAAAGTTTTCTCGACGGTGGGTTTGGGGATTCCGTGGTTGCGCAGGTAGATGAAGCCGGCGGTTTGGAAGCCGGAGAGGATGGCGCGGGCGGTTTCGAGCTTGGTTTCTGGGGTGGTGGTGGGGGAGAGGAAGGCGCCAAAGTCGATGAGGGGGATGTGCAGGGAGTCGTGGGAGACGGCGGTTGTTATGTGGGGGGTGGAAGACATGGTGGTGGTGGTGTTGGTGTTGGTAATACGGTAGTGATGCTGTGGTGAGGGGAGGGGCAGAGTGAAGCTACTTGGTATTGGTATGGATTCTGTGTGTCTTTTTATCTTGACTCAATGGCGTCGGTAATGATTACAGTCGGCCACGGGGATGATGATAGGAACATGGAGAAATAATCATTGACCGGGATTTGTTATCTTGTCGTCGGCGTAAACCGCGGGTTTGAGTCGTCGTAGAGCTTCCCGATTTGGCTTCTTATCTTCTATCGCGTATGGTGGGGTTGTTGCTTGATAGTGGGGCAAGGTTGTACTCGGTTGTTGTACTGAATTACCTTGCAATAAATAAACAGATCAGTTTTGGCCGCATGTATTGCTGTTGTGGACACGTTTGTTGATACCTTAAGGACATTTCTATCGTGCTCTTGAATTCGATCTTGTTACGGATACAGCAGCATACAGCATCTCACCAGCATTTCGAACGAAGAACCCCCCCATTCTTCCATCATACCACAAATCACAGAACGCAATCATGTCGCAAGTACAAGACGAACAGACCGCTCACGGCCCAGTCGTCGACGTACACACACACATCTACCCTCCATCATACATCGACTACCTCCGCAGCAGGACAACAGTCCCCTACATCCGCTCATACCCAGACGCCCCCAATCCCACCCAAGAGCGTCTGGTAATCCTACCCTCCGAAGAAGCCGCACCTTCGACCTCGCGAGGCCGACCCATCGGCAAAGAGTACTGGGACATTGAGGAAAAGCTGCTCTTCATGCGCACCCACGGCATCGACATGTCCATCGTCAGCCTCCCCAACCCATGGCTAGACTGGGTGCCGTCCGCCGAAGCCGCCGCCGCAGCGCGCGGCGTCAACGACGATTTCGTAAAAATGTGCGCCCAAGCGCCGGACAAGCTGAGGGCCTTCGCCACCCTTCCCCTCAGCGCGCCGGTCGCGCAGATCGTCGAAGAAATCCAGCGTATCGCGGAGTTCAAAGAGATGCGCGGCGTGATCATGGGCACGTCGGGGATAGGCAAAGGCTTGGATGACCCGGAGCTCGATCCCGTCTGGGCGGCGCTGGAGAGCGGCAAGAAAACCGTCTTTCTGCACCCGCACTACGGCCTGCCGAATGATGTCTATGGCCCGCGCGCAAACAACTACGGCCACGTCCTGCCGCTTGCGCTCGGATTTCCACTCGAGACGACAATCGCTGTCACGCGCATGATACTCTCGGGAGTCTTCGACCGCTACCCCAGCCTGTCAGTCCTTCTCGCCCACTCGGGCGGCACTTTGCCCTTCCTCGCCGGCCGCATTGAGAGCTGTATCGTGCACGACGGGCACATGCAGAGTGATCCGGACATCAAGAAGAGGCGTGGCATTTGGGATATTCTCAAGACGAACGTCTACCTCGATGCGGTCGCTTACGGAGAGGGCGCATTGAAAGCGGCAGCTGAGGCCAGCGGCGCGGACAGGATCATGTTTGGTACTGATCATCCGTTCTTCCCGCCTTTGGAAGCGGACGCGGTGGAGTGGCTGAGTACGAGGAGGAACCAGGAGCTGGTGCCGAAGGTCTTCAAGGATGCGGATGTCGCTGCTGTGATGGGTGGGAATGCGCTGAAGTATTTGTAGGTTGCGGTGACCTCTTGGGAATATGTTAGCAAAAGTTGGCTTGTCATTGGATTGGCGCTCGGTCGTGGGAGCAAGTTTTTTGGCATTCGTGGCATTCGTGGCAGCAGACTCTCAGTAGCAGCAAGTAGAGGTATCCTCAGGAAAGGCCGCCGATGAAAGTGAAAGCGGGTTGAAAGCGCAGCTGTCGAGTCCAGCACCAAGTTTTCAGTGCCATAGAAGTCCAGTCATGGGCGACTAAGCGCCCACAAGTCCCGCCAACTTCTCCCCATCCAGAATCTCACCCTCAATCAACCTGCCAACCTCCTTCGTCACGCCGTCAACTTTCTCATACTTGACGAGAGCCGGAACATTGTTCACATTCCAGGTAGTCCTGAAGACGTTCTTCTGATCTCTCCATCTGCAAAGCGTGATTAGCAGGAATTCGTAGAACACCCATGCGACTGGGAGGGCAAAGTACTCTGGCCTTTGGCCCACTTCAACAAAAGCTGCCTGCGGTTTCTTGGCTCCGGTAAAAGTGCTTTCGAGCGTTGGGAGGGCGGCTACGACATCAGGACACCAGGGCTTCTTGGTTTGGGGATCTTTGGAGGCGAGGAAGGCGATGAAGAAGGCGTTGGTTGAGGCTGGGATCGCGAGGTCTGCGGCCGTCTTGGGCAGGGTGAAGGGTTGGAGGATGGGCATGCTCTTTTTTTTTTTCCGAGTCTGACGGGTTGAGAGGTAAACGTCTGAGTATGCAGCGCTCCGTTGCAATGTCGAGGGTATAAATGTATGAAATGTTTGGTTTGTGGAAAAAAGGATTGAAGCTGACACAGTTTAGCATGGACTCGATTCGTTTCACTTACATGCCTCCACGGCTCTGATTGGCTGCGGGATGTCCGGCGCTAAGGGATGTCCAGTGAATTCACGATGGTGACAAAAAAGACCATAGGACTCGAGATGCACGTAACTTCACCAATATCGGACGGATTTAACTTTCGATTGGAGCATCTTGAGATTGACACGAGAGGCTGCAGACTTGTCTCTTCAGCTCAATCTTAATTTGCGATGACTTCTGCTCACTCTTGACAGCCCGGGTTAGGGTTTGGGAGCCACGGCTTCATTACATGTACAGCACTGTTCAGTCATCGAAGTTTTTGCAGAGTGAAACTTGTTTCTACGCAGGCACAAGAAGCAGGACTCGAATTGGATCATTGACTCGAGCCATTTAATCCAAAGAACTGGGCATCCTCCCTGAACACCACTAGGTTGGAGTCTGTAGAGCCATTTTTATGGCGCCCAGATCGCTTTCCAATGCTGCATATAGGACAAGGCCCACAAGAATATGTCGACTTTCAAGGCACAGTCCTTCAACAGCACATCCAAACCATGACCTCGGACGCAGTCCATCTATCGCTAATGACCATGACACCCCACGCGCACGACTATTCACCACTGATCGCACCTGGCTCAAGAAAATACATCCCTGTATCGACCCTGGTCACTACAAGTCTGTCCTGGCACCGAGCCCTGATCGTCGTCTCTCAGCTATGTTTCTCGAGTCTTTTCTGTTCATTCTTCGGGTGGTCCTGGCTAGGTATAGCGCTGAACGCCTTCTCTGTGCTCGTTCTGCTCGGTGTCGCTTTTGGCTCTATATCTACGGATTTGAAGTCGCATGATCAGGGCTGCAGTCGGCGAACCCGTGCCTTGCTTTCTTTCCGGTAGTGGTGGCATCCAATGTGTCGCACGCAGAATGCAGAAGCCCTCTAGCGTCCCGTTCATTGATACCAATGGTGGAACCTTCCGTGTATGGCCCGGGCATGGTGATAGCAGAGTCGTACAGAAATGCATCCAGTCCATTAGCGTCCGGCCATAGCTACCAATGAAAGATTCCCACAACCTGCGTCCTCAGGCTTGTCGTACAGATGCATCCAGTCCATTAGCGTCCAGTCATAACTACCAATCGAAGCTTTCGTGTAATTTCTGATCCGTGTACGACCTGCGCAGGCGAGATCCGGTGAGTTGCCCGTGGTGGTACAGAGATGCAGCCATTCCGTTAGCGTCCGGTCACGATTGCCAATGGATTGTTCGTATGCTGAGAATGCATGCATGCACCCTCGCTACCATTCCGGTGATATGGTGTCACTGTGTCACGCAAAACTGCAGCCTGCCATCAGTGCCAGTGTATGGCTACCAGAGAGAGCTCCCATGGAAAGATGGGATGGAATATTAGTGAACTCATTTAGATGAGATATAGGGGTTTACCACGTAGACCTTGTGAGTTTTGAGGAACTGAGTACTATATGTGTACTTTGGTGCAAGGTTTTTTTGCGGCACACAGCGAGACGGAAGATCCAATGTTTCTGCACTGTACAATAGGGAGGACAAAGCTGTCTTGCTGTCTGATGGAAATGCAGAAACCCCAGCCTCGAACTTCGCGTGTGGGGAAGTCGCGGTGTGAACATCAAACACGCCGTCAACATCCCATCCACCATCACCGGCTTGACCGGGTCACGACGACGACGACGATTACGACAATTTGGGCTGGTGCAAGATAATAGAAAGAAATCTAGACGCGTTTCCATCCACTGGCCTTAATTCCCAAGGCTAAGGAATCTGGACTTATTGCCACGCAATATCGAGAAGTACTGGACTACACAGGACAACAGACATGTCCGCCCGCAGCAGGCCCCGCGCGAATCACAACCAAGATGCAGACGAAGAACGGCGGCTATGGAAAGAAATCAAAGACAAGGCACATGAAGTCGACGCCATGATCTCGCGCTCAAACGAAATCGGCCATGAAATCCTCAAATGGGAAACCCAACAAGCCGCGCTCCTGGAAGCCGGCAAACCCGTGGAAGCGGCCTCGGACAGAAAACTCGAAGAGCTCTACCGCGAAAACCTCAAGCTCTGCGAGGAAGTGCAGCACCTTATCGCAGGCGCGTCCAGCGACATGAACGTCCTAGACAGCATCAACATCCTGGCGGGTCTCCGCGAAGCCTCCAGCGCAGAGCAAGCTTTCGCCGCTTCCGCCGCACCGCTCGGCCAGCGAGATCGCACCGCCAGCAGTAAGCTGGCCCGCGAAAGGCCCAAGAAATCCGGCAGCAGAGGCTCCAACTCCGCCGCCGTGACCGAAGACGGCGGCGACGACTCCGCAGCTCCCTCCCCACGCATCACCCTGGGCCAAGCCAGCCGCCTGGGCGCAAAAGACAAGTCTTCACGCGCAGGCTCAATTCCCGCCACGCGGGAGACCAGCGTCAAGATCGAAGACGGGGTCGAAAGCGTCGCGAGCATGGACTCGGCTCCTAGCTTTAGCAAGGGAGAGTCTCTCCCACCCGGCGCCCGGTCTACGAACCGCGTCACCTTCAAAGCCGGCGAGACGGTCTTCTACCGCCACAAAGACAAACTGCTCGAAGGCGAGGGCATCCTGTGCCGCGTCACGGCCGTCATAGGCGAGGGGAAACAACGACGCTACGAAATACAAGACGTAGACACAGACATCACCGCCAACAACACCGCAGCCGCTTCGGGGGGGAAGGCTCCCGCCGTCGCCAACCCGAGCGGCAGCTCGAGTTCTTTCCGCGCTTCTATATCTTCGCTCATGCAGATTCCGGAGTCGAACGAGAGGCTACCGGATTTGCCAAAGGGGAAGCAGGTTTTTGCCCTCTACCCGGAGACTACGACTTTCTATAGGGGCGAGGTGAGTGCGAGTTGGAGAGCGAAGCATGATGGGGGGCATGTGAGGGTGCGGTTTGAGGGGGAGATGGAGAATATTGAGAGCCAGGTGGTGGAGAGGAGGTATGTGTTGCTGGACAGGTAGTGATAAGTAGGGTTAGGTACCTAGGGGGTAGGATTGGGATTTGGAGATGCTGGTGGGGTGGGATGGCTCTGAAGGTTGGGATGAAGTGCTGGTGATGTTCAAGATACCCGCTGGTCTCTTTGAATGACTTGCAAGAGGACCTCTCGCCGTGCCGCTATCGCTCTATGCACGCAGCTGCAGTTGGATGGGGAGAGACAGTAGTACTATACCAGTGCATCTACGGGTTGCATTCAATGATGCCATTCTTGCGCTCACGAAACGATGATCCATCCTGAAATTCGGTCACTACTGACTCGAACCCTGACTGATCAAGCAGGCCATGTCCTACGATAGACGCACATGCCATGACCGTAGGGAATGTTGTCGTCCGGTAAGTAGATATCGTCGACGGCAATTGGCACGTGGTGATGGAAACGTGCGCGCCTTCTAATCTGTACCGAGAGCCTCGGTTCAGCCGATCGACCGGGATTAGATATTTACGGACGAGAGAATCGATAAGATGAACTGCCAGGCAGGGGCTCGTGCCAGCCCTTGCTCCGTCAATAGTGCTTATACCATTTTACTAATAACCACCATCAAAACCTCTCGCTCCTGACCTCACCTCCTCTCGTTCAGTCTCACCACAGAAACACCGCCAAAATGCCCACCGCCGCAACCCTCATCCCCCCACCCCCACCGCGGGACTCGCACTCCCCCATGGAAGCCGTCCTCGAACTCACCCACCTCTCCGACATCAACCCCAACCTATTCACCAACACCCGACCCCTCTGGCACCCCCCGGGAGCCCGCGGGATCTACGGCGGCGCCGTCATCGCGCAATGCCTCGCCGCCGCCCAACGCACCGTCCCGGAAAACTTCTACGTCCACTCGATGCACTGCTACTTTGTGCTGAACGGCAACGCCGAAATCCCCATCATCTACCACGTCGAGAATGTGCGCCAGGGCCGCAGTTTCGCCACGCGGACGGTGCAGGCGCGGCAGCGCGGGCAGCCCATCTTCACCACGACGCTGAGCTTCACGCGCGAGGGCAGTGGGGGCAAGGAGACGGTTTCGCACGCGCACAAGATCCCCAAGGGCGTCGAGGCGCCGGCTGAGGAGGAGGATGCTGTTGACAAGGGGGCCAACTCGCCCTTTTTGAGCCAGCGGGCGGGGATTGTGAACGAGGAGCACCCGCGGGCGGAGGTCAAGCGGACGCGGCAGTGGATTAAGGCGCGGGGAAGGATCTCGGAAGAGGGCGGGCATCAGGCGCATTTGAGCGCGCTGGCGTACATGAGCGACAGTTATTTCATCGGGACCGTGGCGCGGGTGCACAAGCTGTGGCGGTACAACACGAACGAGAAGGCGGAGGATGGCAAGCTGGGGTTGGAGAAGAGGGGGATCACGGTGGAGGTTATTGAGAAGTTGAAGGCGCTGGACGAGGACACGCTGAGGCGGATGGACGGCATGGACGAGGACGTTATTGATCAGTTGAAGAGTGTGGAGATCAAGGATGGGGAGATTGTTGGGTTCAAGAATGCGAGGCCCGAGATTGGGATGATGGTGAGCCTGGATCATACGATTTACTTTCATAATCCGAAGGCTTTCCGCGCGGATGAGTGGATGTTTACCGAGTGTGAGAGCCCTTGGGCGGGTGATGGACGCGGGCTGGTGTTGCAAAAGATGTACTCCAAGGATGGCACGTTGGTTGCAAGTTGTGTCCAGGAGGTGAGTTTGACTTGTCTGTTGATGGATTGGAAGTGTGCTGTGCTAACTTTTGTATAGGGTGTTGTCAGGCTGAGACAATCGAATTCGAAGCTGTGAAGAGCAGTTCGAATGCTACCAGCTCACGGATGAAACCAAGTCTTAAGAAGCAGACTACCATTTACCATATAAATGAGACCTCAGGGGACTAAGATCACGTCTTACTTGCGAGTCTCATAGACCGCGAACAGAAAGCGTCAAGCTTGATCAGAGAGAAGCAAGTACAGCCTGTTTTGGTTTGTCGGCTTGTCGTCGGATATGATTGACTGCATGGCCAGGGGTTGAATCTGGAAAAGACGCTTAGGGCGTGAAATGTTGACCATGTCATTAAATTAGGGCGTGCACGCAGATTATGGTGGCCGGTACCGGAGTGCTTTGTTGACTGCTGTTGTACTTGCGACTGAAATAGATTGAGCGAGGAAGAAGATATCCACACGGATAATGGACTGAATCGATGGATGATATTGTATCAATCAAATATACATCAATATTGCTTATCCGTCCACTAACACGTGCAAATGATTTTGACTTGGTTTCCCCCACTTGTCAACCCCGCGTTTCCAGCAGTGACGAAGGAAGCATCTCAAAATTTGTTGGCCGGTCTCGCGCCAGATTCCATTGCTTGCCGACGTGCTGGAGTCATAAGGTACTGACCACGAACTCACTCTCTCTCTTCTCACTTTTATACCTTGCTGTCATTAACACAACCCATATACCCCGTGTTATCTATTTCTCTTCGCAACATCTGTCTGACCATCCACCACAACTAACCCTTCTCTAATTGACCTGGCCAACGCGCCGATATCGCAATCATGCCCATGTAAGTCTGCGACTGACACCAATGTCTACAATACAACACTCACAATCACCAACAGGCTCGCCGATCCCTCCACAAAATACAAGGCTTTCAAGCCCATCAACCTCCCCGACCGCCAATGGCCCAACAAAACAATCCAGAAACCTCCCCGCTGGCTATCCACTGATCTCCGCGATGGCAACCAGTCTCTCGTCGACCCCATGGACGGCGACCAGAAGTGGGCTTACTTCAAGATGCTCACCAAGCTCGGCTACAAGGAAATTGAAGTCTCCTTCCCTGCGTCGGGAGACACCGACTTCAACTTCACACAGAAGCTCGTCAACACCCCGGGCATGGTCCCCGACGACGTCTGGCTACAAGTCCTGTCGCCTTGCCGCAAGGACTTGATCAAGAGGACGGTGGAGAGCTTGAAGGGCGCCAAGAAGGCGATTCTGCATCTTTACCTGGCCACGAGCCCTTGTTTCCAGAAAATCATCTTCGGCATGAACAACGAAGAGTCGAAAGCCATGGCTGTGGAGTGCACAAAATACGCAAGGTCAATCACAAAGGATGACCCCAATTCGGGGGTTGAAGAGTGGGCGTATGAATTCTCACCCGAGACTTTCTCGGACACCAGCCCCGAGTTTGCCCTGGAGGTTTGCGAGGCCGTCAAGGCGGCGTGGGAGCCGACTGAGGAGGTCCCTATCATTTTCAACCTGCCTGCCACTGTGGAGATGGCCACCCCGAACGTCTACGCCGACCAGATCGAGTACTTCTGCCGGAACATCAGCGAGAGGGAAAAGGTCTCGGTTTCTCTGCACCCGCACAACGACAGAGGATGCGCCGTTGCCGCGGCAGAGCTTGCACAGATGGCTGGCGCGGACCGAGTAGAAGGCACTCTCTTCGGCAACGGTGAGCGGACTGGAAATGTTGACCTCGTCACTCTCGGTCTGAACCTCTACACCCAGGGCGTCCACCCCAAGATCGACTTCAGTGATCTTAACAGCGTCATCGAAGTCGTGGAGAGGAGTAACAAGATCCCTGTGCACCCGCGTGCACCCTACGGCGGCCAGCTTGTCGTCTGCGCCTTCTCCGGCTCTCACCAGGATGCAATCAAGAAGGGCTTCAAGATTCGCGATGAGAACGGTGCCACAGATCTCGACAAGTGGGAGGTGCCTTACCTGCCGCTCGACCCGGCAGACATTGGCCGTACCTACGAGGCCATCATCCGCGTCAACAGCCAGTCTGGAAAGGGTGGCGTGGCCTGGATCATCAGCCGTACCCTGGACCTCGACCTGCCCCGCGGCCTGCAAGTCGCCTTCTCCAAGATCGTGCAGCGCGAGACCGACAAGCTCGGCCGCGAGCTGCAAGGCACCGAGATCAAGAACCTCTTCGTCGAAGAGTACCACCTCGAGCGCAACCCGCGCTTCCACCTCGTCGACTACGACATCACCGCCGACCGCTCCGTGTCCCCCGCCCCACCCGCAGCCGGCAAAACCGCCTCCTCGCGCGACCTGCGCAGACGCTTCAAGGGTGTCATCGAGATCGACGGCAAGGAGCACAGCATCGAGGGCGTCGGCAACGGCGCTCTGTCCTCGCTCGCCAACGCGATTAAGAACCTCGGCATCGAGCTGGACATTGCGGATTACAAGGAGCACGCCATCACCACCAAGGCGACCGGCGAGAAGGGCGGCAAGAACGTCAAGGCCGCCACCTATATCGAGTGCACGGCGTTCGGCTCCAAGCAGAAGGTCTGGGGCGTGGGCATCCACGAGGATGTGGTGCTGGCTTCGCTGCATGCGCTGCTTTCGGCTGCTTCGTCTGTAAGTTGTGTCCCGGGGAGAGAAGAAGAAATAGAGTCGTGAAGGTGCTTTCTTCGAGATGAAAGATTTGCTAACTTTTTGTCTTTCTTTTCTTGACAGTTCCTATCTTCTCGCCCCTCATCCCCAGCTTTCCGCCCCAAGTCCTCCGGTCTCAGCCCGCTGAGGCAAGAACTCCACGTCCCGTCTGCGGGCAATGGTAACGGCAGTGCGGGCCAGGGCCAGAGCTCCATTGTCGCGAATTTGGAGAGGCAGGTCGAGGGCCAGACTGAGGCTGCTGTCAATGGTGGTGCTCCTCCTTGAGATGTCAGCCTGAAGAGGTCTTGACGGATGTGTTTTTTATCAAAAGTTGGGGGACCAGGGCGGAGTGGCGTTGTGTGGTTTTTTTTCGATTGAGCTTGGAATGGAGTCACTTACTGAGACTACATACACACATGTAACGTTACTCGGTGGACGTTTCCTAACAAGCAAAAATAAAGAAAGGTGTCTCAAAGTAGGATAGAATTGTGCAGATTTTGCTGGGTTGCTGGGTGGAAAAGGCATGGATTGTGAATGTAATTATGTACTTCACTTCATTCCTTATGGGCCGCCGGCAGCAACATCACGGGAAGAGGGTGATTGCCTCCACCAGTTGGAGGGCGTTTGTTGGTTATGCGGATGAAATCGTTGACTGTTCCTCACGCGTGCAGGAGGCGTTTGCTCGTCATGCTATTGTGACTTCTTTGAAGTTATCCTAGGTCAGTGATTTACTCTTACCTCACTTCACTCTTCGCGGGCCGGCGGCGGAACATTACGGGAAGAGGATTGTTGGTATTCCACCAGTGAGAGAGCCGTTTGTTTCTTGGTCATGTAGATAGATAGAGATCCTTTGAACACGTGAGGTCTTTGACCTGGCGGAACATATAAGTAGGAAAGTCGCGGACGGCTTGGAGAGCTGAGGATACCCATCAACTTACCACTTTCTTCCTTGCACACCTTTTCCCTTACCAACATCTTTCCTTGACGACTCATACCAACCCGCGTACCCACCAACCGGTCTTCTTTACCTACCTGTACCTCGACTTGCATCTGCATCCTGCAATTGTTTCAGTGCCTTGCAGGTTTGCTTCGGTCACCCACCCAAACACCTTTCCTTTGTCTCCTCGGTCCATATATACCAAGGCAACTTCAGCAACATGGGTCCCAAACACCCCGTCGACGACGAGCAGTGTATGCACCAGCTCATCCTAGCCTACAAGACAAGCCACCAGACCACTAACACATCTCCAGCATCGTCATCGTCATCTGACTCCAAGCGCCAGAACATAGGCAAAGGAGCAACTCGTCGCCGTCGTTCTGCGGCAGTCGCTGTGCTCGACATCCATGTCGTCCCTGGTCCTTTGGTCAATTCGTACGGCAACCCGGCCGAAGGCATGCTCGGTACGTCAACCGAGACGCAACAGAATCAAGCCTTCCATCCAGCGCACCTATACTGACTTCCCTTGCTAGTAACCCGCAACACCCCACAAGCACACCTCGCTCAGTACGTGCGCCGCTGGCTGGCCAGATACCAGCTCGCACAACTCAGCCTGCTGCCTGAGGGGTCTCACTTCGCCCTGGTTTTCCCTGACGGCATGAGAAGTACGCTGCGTTTGATGTCACCGCCAGACATGGTCGCCGTGCAGGACCAGAGCGGTCGATGGTACCGTCGGCAGCGAGATCCTCACTTCGACGAGGCCCAGACTCACAGTCATGAGTTCTACCAGCTGTGGCTCGCGCAGAATCACTTGCCACCTTGGTTCTTGCGCGGTGTTCATACGGCGGTCCTGAGTGACACTGTCGAGGCGAGGAGGCTGGGGATCGAGGTGCCTGCTGCTGTGAGGGAAGTCAGGCAGAGTGTGCCGACGGAGAGGCAGCGAATTCAGCATCGCAGAATGCTCCGGGGTATTCACGTTGCTGGCGGCGGTATCGTCAACCCGACGCAGATCCCGGCTGGCGTGGGACACTGGGAGTGGCTGGACTCGACGGATCGCGACGTCGCTGAGGCCTCTGGATTCGGATCGTCCTTCGAAGACATCACGAACGCTCGCGCCGCGGGAGCCTTCTCGTTGAACGCCGATAGGCAAGACGTCCCCTCAGTGGTGTGGTACCCAGATCCTCGGTACTTCAATCCGCAAGACCAGCCAAGTGGGCCAGGCCACTGGGCTTTCTTGACGACCGGCAGGGACGGACACTCAGACCAGGGGTTTGCGCGTCTCAACCTGGGAGGCACGTCAGGAATGTCCAATGACCCGACCGCAAGTCAGATCTTCCGACTCAGGCAGCAGTACCGCGCACAGGGCCGCGAGGATCTCACGGCCGAGATGCGTATCGTCTGGATCCCTGGCGAGGACGGCTCCGATTCCGAAGGCGATGATCCTGTCCTGCAGCCATTGTCGCCGGACGAGGAAGACAGTCTCTTCGTTCCTCCCGACGGTCCTGGTGCCGAGCAAGTGGAGGCACCTCAGCGACCTCAGCACGGCGTCCTCGGCCCAGGAATCCTGCCCTCGGACTTCGACCCAACCAACGGCAACCCCGGCGGCAAAACCGACCAGACCGCCCGCCTCTGCAAGCCACGATACTACACCTTCCGTATCGCTGGCAGAGTCATCACCCTGGACCGTGCAGTTCCTCAAGTCGGCAAAGTCGAAGAGCACAAGACATATGTGTTCACGGAGGAAGGCTGGCGGCAGCACACCGGGCACGTCGAGCTCGACTGGACGAGCCAGAAGGTCTTGTCAGCCCTGACACGCTGGCGCGAACAGGCGGCCAGACGCAATGGCTGGCCTCAGATCCGGCCTGCGCCGAGAGTGGTCTACGCCGATGACGAAAAGGCGTGGATCAAGGAGCAGGTGCATCGAGATCTGGATGCCGGCCGCCCCTACGATATCCCGGCGACGAACCTGGGGTTCCAGAAGTTGTTCGGGATTCGGCGCAAGAGGACGGAAGTCGCAATTGGGTCTATCATGCTCCGGATCAAGAAGGAGTGGGAAAAGGCTGAACCGGCTTCTGCGCTGATGAGTGGGCTGCTGGACGAGGAGGATGAGGAGGACGACCAGTACGGCGAGGGTGAAGAGGCTAGTGAGGGCGAAGGAGGCGAGGAGCACGATGGCGAGGAGGCTGTTGAGGGCGAGGAGGACACGGAGATGTACGACGAGACGGCTGCGTTGGCGACGGAGATGGAGGCGCTGAAGAGGGAGAATGCGGCCGAGGACGAGGCGTTGGCGAACCTGGAGGAGGAGAGGAGCAGACTGGAGCAGAAACGAAAGGAGGCCGAGCAGCAGGATGGTGGCGAGCATTCGAATTTCGAAGACGACATCGAATGAGACACTGCTGTCGTGGCCTGAGTGATCAGCACGTAAGCAAGCGAGCAAGGAGGATTATCTGCAGTACGAGGAGGAGTTGGACGGTGCTAAACCGTCCAATGCGCATACCGACGCGCAACCACCCTTGCCAGAGCTTGCGCCATCCGGCAGCGATGGGGATGCCCTATCTCCTCCACCGAGAACTCATGAGAAGGCGCCACAGTTTCGCTCTATACTTGTCGGCAAACGACCTTGGTCAGAGCCTACACCGGCTGTATCCTCGCTATTGGAATCTTCGGGAGATCTAGACGAGTGGCGGAATCTCGCGGTGGCCTCTGACTTAGTCCCGTCTTCGTATACCGTCTTCTTCGTTGCTGTGAATCGAATTCGTCATAAAACATGTTGAAGAGAAGCGTGTTGTGATTCCCGTGGAGTATTTGACGACTCATGCATATAGGCCCGATGATTTCGCAGTGATTTCATGACAACGGCCAGTTGATCCTTCTTTTTGTGCATCGGATGTGTGTTGGCGTGATGCATGGCCTGAGTGGATGTTAGAGGCCGATGTGGAGTTATTGTCGTGGGCTAGGTCGCGGCTTCCCGTGGAGTAGTGCCTGTATACTACAAGTGCTTGTTGAGAAGTTTCTCAATCGCTGAAATCAGGATTGTGGGAGGTGTGGTGTGTTTACATCTCTCGTACTTGGCCGTTCATGCTCGCAAGACCGGTAGCTTCACAAGAGTACGGTGGTAATGAAGGTTCGACCCAGTCTCTGTACATCGGACGCGTGCTGAATTGTTGGTATAATGTTGTCGACATGGATCCATATCATTGCTGTGAATAGACTTCTTTATGACCTGAATTTAAGAGAGGCGTAGAGTATTCCCATTCTGAGATGCTTGATCGTTCAGCAGTGCAAGGCTTGTAATTACACAGTAGTGTCGTCGCAGTCGGCCGTTGGTTTCGTCATATGTATGTCGGGTATGTGTTGTGTTGATTCGTGATTTCCTCTTGGAGATTTAATGTGAAGGCAATGTGGAGTTGCTCAAGTGGGTCTCGTCGTGAGTGCGAAGGCCAAGCCTTGGATCCAGTAATTCGTCCATTCGGTCGGTGGTATACGCGCTGGTCGAAGTCGGTTGGAATGATCGTAGGCACATCGGAAAGAAGAAAGGTAGGTACTCTAAGACTCTATCAGTGTATAATTACAAGTTTACGCTCAAAGAAATTCATCAGCTTGAAGTGTTGTTTGACGTTGCATTTGAACTCTCTATCCGTGCTTGCCTGTCGCGATCGTATACCATGAACCTCACTACGTCATCTGAGCTGAGCGTGCGTGAACTGAAACGTCTTGAACTTCCAAACTATTGTATCGTGCTTTCAAAATATTTCATTTGAACACCTCGAGCTAGCCGCAATATGGCAGGTTACGGGCACTCGAAGCATGCGCAAGAAAAAGGCAGCAGCAGGTACCTCCATCCCGCAGCCACAGCGTAAACACCAGCCCATGCAAACCCATTGATTCCATTTTAACGGTTGCTCTTGGCGACACGCTCAAGCTCGTCCTTCTTCTTGATGGCGTAGGAGTTGCTGGAGCCCTTGGCGGCGTTGATAAGCTCCTCAGCAAGGCACTCGGCGATGCTCTTGATGTTGCGGAAGGCGGCCTCGCGGGAACCGATGGTCAGGAGGGCGATGGCCTGGTTGACACGGCGGAGAGGGGAGACATCGACGGCCTGGCGACGGACGGTACCGGCGGAACCGATACGGGTGGAGTCCTCACGGGGACCGCAGTTGACGATGGCGTCGACGGCGATCTGGATCGGGTTCTGGTCGGTCATGATGTGGATCTGCGGATATTAGTGTAAGTATGCTGGTTGATTGTGCGCGGCGTGCGTTCCAAGGACGTACGATCTCAAAGGCGTGGGCGACAATGCGGACAGCCATGAGCTTCTTTCCGTTGTTGCGGCCGTTCATCATGAGGGAGTTGGTGAGACGCTCAATGATGGGGCACTGTGCCTTGCGGAAACGCTTCTGGGCGAAGCGACCGGCGGAGTGAGGCAGGTAGACGGGTTGACGGATCTGGATGTAGTCGCTGTGTGGTCACATCGTCAGCCTTTACGTTCTTGTATTGCTGTTCCCGTGCCCGCTTCCTCTGTCGTATCTCTCCCAAATCGCATTCCCAATCCCACAACCGATCACATCCACCTCTTTGTTCTGTCCATCGCGCTGGCGGGGTCGCACTCACGTCAAGGAGATATCCCTGATCTCGACATCCTCGTAGCTCCACTTGTTGAACAGCTTGGTGGCGCCAATCTCCTGGGAGACATCCTTGGGCAGCACCGGGTAGCCCTGGGGCGCCTCGACCTCGACTTCGCCGTCGGACATTTTCGCTGAGTCCTTCTGTGTAAGAGTCTTCCGCGGTATACGAAAGACAAGACTGAAGGGTGCTGGGTGTCGTCGCTGTTTGGTTAGTGTGCGCCTGGGAATTCCGACTTCGACGTTGCTTGCGCGCTGGCCGCTACGATGGAGTGTGGATTTCCGAATCGCACGTCTTGGCGCGCTAAAAATTCGAAATGCCTGAGGCCGGAATTTGACTTCGACAAGGGCTGGCAATCATTGACCATGCCGTAAATGAGCCTTCTTGCTGATACACAATAGCATTACGAAGCATCACGTGTCCGATGGTTATCATGAGCTTCGTACCTCAGTATATTTGTCCATTCATTAGCGTGGCATAACTCACATCTCGTTGACAGCATGTGTCATCGAGAGAATGCACGTTCTGCTACAACAAAGAGTACGGCGAAGACCACCAATAGCAAGACCCAAGGTAGAGACGTCACGCCAATACTACACATATCTAATATCCGCGACCTCATACCCTCTCCCCAACGCACACAAACTCGGTCAGCTCAGCACCAAACGCCCCAATCATTGCTACACTCAATCCACCTAACGCAAAAAGACACCATGTCACACCTGCTGCCTTCCATCCGGCCACTGAGAGCCCAAGAATGCCAACTCGCTCCCCTCCATGCTGCCCAGATTGGACCTGCGATCTTGCTCTCGACTGTGAGCGTGCTCGAGATAATATAGGTCTACCAGGCGAAGCACCGTGCCTAGGTCTTCCTGGACTACGGCTCTTGCTCAGTGCACGAGCGATAGCGTACCCATTCTCGTTGGCAGACTCGCTCTTCCGGTGCTTGGATGGTCGTCCACGCTTGCGGACATACGCTTCTGCCGTCGCAGTCGTTGGCGCTTCGTTGGGCCTGGCAAAGCGAGTGAGGTTTGTCACAGAAGCAAGCTGCTTCACCGCGGCGAGGAAGCCTTTCTTGTCCTGGTCCAGTCTGATGGTACGATTCAACTTCTCGAAAGCCACTTCACTCTCGTCTCGTAGCCAGGGAAGCAGAGTGCAGCGAAACATGGTCCTTGAATTTGCTTCCGCCAGCGCTGCCCATAGTGCGATGACAACAGCTGAGAGTACGACATCCCATGCCATGGCGTTCGCTCGACCTGTATCCGCTAGCATTACGAATGTTGAGCGAGCTGCGTATTTCAAATCTCCGAGGCCTTGGTCTGTTGCTTCTCGAGGTTTGAAATGCCAGAGATCATTCCACGTCTCGGAGTGGAGTTCAGAGCCTGCCTGCAGTAGTGTCTGTGTCGCAGCGTAGATCCAAATGACCATGAGTGGCAAAACCATCAATGTGAAAGTGACAGCTCGTGATCTTCTTGCAGCAGCTGCTGTGGAGTGATATCTTCCTAGCCGACGAGGATGGATCCACTACATTCTGTCAGCGTCGTGACTGAGACCGCCGGCGACGAAGATGCTTCTACAAGTGGTTGGAAAGCCCCAATGTTGGATTCAAGAATTACTCACCGTCATCGCAGTAAACGAAAGGTATACCACTAGTCCAGTGGCAAAGACTACAAGCGAAGTGCCCGCCCAGGCTGATGTTGAGGGCAAAAGGCCCCAAGCAGCTGTATGTAGCCAGAGCGGTACCAGCAGTGACGCTTGGTAAGGTGTCCAGCGATCGAGACGTTTGTCGCAAATAGGCGACATCAACATCAGTGCATACAGGAGGCATTGCGACCCTGACAGGCTGACATAGCCAGAAAGAAGGGTAAGCAAGATGGGCGTGGTCCATGGGAGAGCGCGCAAACGAGCTAAGGGCTGTTGTTAGCTGCATGTAGGCAAGACTCGCAAAATCACTCGATAAGGCTCACTCTCATAGCTCAGGAAGAAAAACCAAATCATGGCTCCCCAGTAATACTCGCTTGACCACCAGTAGTCTGCCGGGCTCCGGAACGGTGGCAGCCATTTCGCAAGAGTGTTCCCAGCATCGACCAAAAGCTCAAAGTCGAACGGAAGCTTGTCGTTCAGCCACTGAGAGAGTTTCGTCTGTTTCTTGACAGCGATGTACGTCCGGCCAAGAGAGCTAATTCACAGTCAGCCCACGCATTACCGAAGCCCAAACAACACAAGCTGGACCTACGCGCTCGGAACCTCCACCTGCTCGAAATCACGTTCGTCCCCATTCCCAGCTGCCCACCATTTCTTCCGTGCCTCTTCGTTCTTATGTTCAGCCTGAACGGAATCCCCTCCATTCCCATCTCCTCGCCGCCATCTCTCTCGCGACTCCGCATCATCATGCCAATCAAACCCACCAGCCAAAGTATCCGCGACCTCCGCCCTAGCCCCTGCGTCGACGTACTTCAAACCCGTCACGACGATGAAGCAAGCAATTGCTAGTCGAAGGAATAGGACCACGAGTCGTCGCCTCTGGGCGCCTTGTCTTGTGCTCAGGGAGCGACGGGCGCGCTTGTATTGTGACAAGACGAGGGCGAGGGTGCAGCCGATTGTGAGGGGGGCGGCGGCGAGGATTAGGATGGCGAGGAGGCTGTGTATTTCGGTCTTGTGGAGGGGGGAGGAGAAGGGCGAGGGGATGGACATTTCGGGCTTGCCACCAGGTGGTAGGGTTTCTTCTTGTCGTTGATGTGCTTGACTTGGTCAACAGGCTGGTCGGCGCCTGGTCGGTTGAGGTAGTGTTGATCTTGACGCTCGGGTTCGGGTGCCTATGTGTTGTTCAGTTGTTGGAATGCGGCCTGTAGCCATCCCTTGCATGGTCGACTTCGAGATGCTTGGTGGAACCTTGATCATTGACCCGATGCAGCCCGGTATTCACAACTCTGTTCACGTTCGATACAGCTTTTCTGTATATTGTGTCTATATCTACAAGCGCAAGCCTTCATCTCTGCTTCTTATTCTGCTTCCCCTTCTTCGCCTTGCCCGTTGCAACTGCCTTCTCGGCAAGAGCAGCAGCCTCTTCCTCCTTTTTCTTCTCCTCCTCCGCAAACAATTTGAGCAGCGCAGGGGTGAAGTGCTGCATCTCCGCGATCTCGCCAATCTTGACTCGCATGTAGTCGAAGGCGACGCAGACCTTCATATCAGACTTCAACTTAAAGTTGACGGCCGTGGGGACTTTTTCGACTTTGTCCGGTAGGTTGTATTGTTGGCCTGAGGCGTTGTCTGCAGCTTGGGCGGGGAGGCTGGGGGCTTCGTCATCTTCAGCGCCTACTGGGCCTTCGAGCATCGAGTCAGATCCTTCTTCTTCGGCTGGATCAGAGGCGTTGTTCATGGGGACGTCTTGGGCTGCTACGATGTCCCTGATGTTGGGCTCATCGTCGGCGGCGTGCTCGAGGACTGGCAGCTTTTGGTATCTCTGACTGAAATGCGTCAGGACACAGGCTTTGGCGCCCATGGCTTGCGCCACACCAAGAGCTTCAGAAGTCGTGGAGTGATTCTTCGCCTCGGCGTCACCCTGGAGTTCGTCGTCGAAAGTCGCTTCGTGGATGCAGACAGTGGAACCTTTTCCGATTTTGGAGAACACCTCGCTAGGCCTACAGTCGCCAGAGTACGAGGCCTTGAAGCCTGTCGGCCACGTGATGGAGATCGCGCGAGCGCCGTGGCAGTGCTTCACTAGACACGCTTGTACGTCCTCCAGGCCGAGCAGGGAATGAGAAACTACCATCGACGAGATCTTATCTCTGCGGTCTTGGAAGTTCATCGCGTTCAATGTTGTTTGGGGAATAGACCAGCTCAAGTGCGAGACTTGACCGCGGTCGGGGAATGCAGGAGACACATTGAGCGGTGCAAGGCGAGAGTAGCCGTAGTCTTCCACCGCGGCGTACTCCAGCAGCCAGGAGGACATTGCCGGCTCAGATATCACCGCAAGTCGCTTTCCATTTTCGAACAAGTCTTGGACGGGAGCGGTGGGCAGCGGTGTTGATGCTGGCTGTGACTTGTGCACCCTCTCATACCACTCTTTGATAACACTGACAGTACCCAGATGGTGGTCGGCGTGCATGTGGCTGATGACGATAAGACGTAAGCCTCTGATAAGTTCGTCAAATTCTTCTGGCGTGAAAGCACGCTTGAGCTGGCCGAGGGTGTTCTCGCCGGCGTCGAAGAGCATGCTTCCCCAGCCGGGCACTCTCAGCAGTGTAGCAGAGACATTACGGTACTTGGACGGCAATGCGGACCCAGTACCAAGTGTTGTGATCTCCACGTCTTTCTCTACGACGGTACTGGCCCACTTTGCGATGGAGTCTTGGTCGTTGCTGATGGTTTCGTGCGCGCGTGCAGCTTCATCAAGGACCTCATTCGACATTTCCTTTCTGGTAAGTTCAATGTCCAAGGGCGCAACCGTTTCTTTTGTGTTCACCTCAACGCTTGGTTCGAGTTGCACGACCTGGCCTCTCACCGCGGCTTGGGCGTTTGAGACAAGAGGCGTCTTGGTATCGCTGTCCATACCGCTTTCCACACCATTGACATTGTCGTGAGTGGAAACTCTGTATCGCTTACCATCAATTTGTGCGAGACGGACAGTCGCCGCTGCCGCAGAGTCAAAGGCAATGTTGTTGGGGCAGTAGTCCGGCGATGAAACAACATGCTTCAGCGTGCTCATCGCGGCCATGAAATCGCGTAGCCTGGAGTCAAGGGCGACGCCAGGTCCACAAATCCAGACAACTGCGCCGACGCCTGACATGACCTTTGGCTCGTGCCATTCAGGGCGAGCGATCAGATTGTCAATGTATGTTGGGTCGGGTAGATCGATAACAGCGAGGCCGCCACCTTCTTTGCTTGGGCCTAAGACTTGATCCGCAGTGATTGTCTCGCCATCCTCGTTCAAAACGTCCTCCCCAGATGCGAGTTTGGCCCACGTGTGCCCCTTAGGAACTTTGAGGGCCATAGCGCTTTTTGGGTTGAACTTGCCCCGCTGCGTGTGGTTCCGGATGATGTAGCTTACGGCCTCCTTGGCAGGCTGTGTAGGTGGTAGACTCTCCACCAACGCGCCAGGCCAAGGCTTTCGCACAAGGACTTCCAGGTTCGCAGTTTGTTCGTCGATGTTTGCGCTGGGCGGAGGGCCTCTGTACTTCTCAATCTTGTTTGTATCGGCGTTGCGGATGAAGATTGTGGCAGGCATCTTCACGTCAGCTAGGCGAGTAGGGTATAGTGTGTCGAGCCTCCATGTAGAGTTGAACATCTCGCCCACCACGGCTTTGGCCGTGAGCTGGTCGCGCTCGTCCGATGTTAATCGATCTGCCATGACAGTCCTGCCTTCTTCCGGTGCCTCGCCTTCGTAGACCTCATCTAAGCTCCTCTTGCGTGGACTACCAGACTTTATCTCTTTCGGGCTTGCGGGTTTGGAGGTCGACGATGGAAGGATGGACATGGGCCATACTTTGATATTCTGATCGGCCCAGTGCGGCGCCCACTCGTCCTCGCCTTCGAACTTCATTCGGTCCGTTCCAATCTCATGGACATTGAGAGGCATACCTTTCCTGAAGACGAACCGACGCGCTGTGGCAAGCATGTGATTCAAGTTGGGCGGCGCGAAGATTGTAAGGCCGTTCCCACCGACTTCAGCTTTGGCAGCGTCCTCTAACTCCTTGAGCTTTGCGTAGTCTCCTGCTACGCCCAATGCCTTTGCCTTTTGTGCCGCTCTCCGCTTCGCTTCTTCAAGAGCCGATGCCTGGCTTGTGGAGGTGACATCGGCCAATGTCAGAATCATGCCAATCAGGCCACCAGTGTTCTTCCACTCGCTCCTGCCTGTTATGAAGCACTCGTTGACCTTGAGCAGCCTCGCTCCCATTTGTACGCATGATCTTTGTGTGCCCTCTGCTATGCTGCCAATAAGATATCTCTTGTTGTCAAAGTGTAGCATCAGGGTAGTGCCTGGCGTGTCCGCCGTGGGCGTAGTGAGGACCTGAACGAAGGAACGCATGATCGGCGCAAATCGTGTGTGGTCGGGACTGCGCTCGGCGCGGAAATGGGTTTGAAGGGGAGAGTTGAGTTGCCCGACGTGGCGGTTCTTGAACCAAACGTACGAACTGGCTGGCTCCGGTGGCAGCGATTCCTTGGGTCTGATTGAGAAGCTTTTTCCACGTTTGCGCCAACGATCTACCGTAGATCCGAGTTCATATCTTGAGATGGACGGGAGAATCTGCGCTGCAGGTGTTGCGGCTTCGCTTGGTGGCTTCGGTTTGTGGGTGTCGTGCGGCGTCCTTTTGTCGCTTGACTTGCTGGAAGTGTGGCCGAATGCAAGAGCTTGTAGTCGGGAGAGAAGGCTGTCCGAGTATGCACGAGCGGGAGCGCGAGAAGAATTACTTCGGGGAATAGAAAAGATTCGTAAAGTCGTGAAGCCGTCTGCGAGCCCGCGCGTCGGCGCCAACTTGAAAGCTATTTTGAACGATAGCGTGGTGGATGTACAGTGGTATGAAGCAATATGCAGATGCGACTTTCAAGCAATCATGTTAGATACAGTGCGGCGATGCTGGCGCGGACAATCCTGTCCGATCGTCCAAAGCGGTAGTTTGCTATATTCTTGGCGCCGTAAGCTCAGGCTCTAAGCGTCCCTCGGTCATGTCGGTGTTCCGGATGAAACAATTTCATATTCCAGAAGTTCGGAATAATCGCGAAAGGGCGAGTGATCATGGAAATCTTCAATTACGACAGCTTTATGCTAGGTAGCGATATGAACAGTATTTCTCTAGGTATGATGCATCACACAAAAAAGTAGCCACTCCGCCCTACTTCGCCTCTCTCTCCTCCCTAAATATAGGATATTCGTACGCAGTTCCCACCGGAAGAATACCAAAGTAGGTGAACGATGCAAAGGTCTCCGGCTCAAGCGTAACAAACGCCAAAGCAGCATTCTTCTGCCTTGAGCTGACTCTCCAGCTACCGGCCGGAAGCCACAAGTCTTCTTTGATGTACGGCTCTGTCGTGACAGTATTGCGTACGGTGCCTTCTGTGACTTCAGTGTCGAGCGTTGAAGATGTGATGTTGTACGCTTGCACAGTACCGCGGTATTCGTGCTTCAGCTCTTCGACTTCCACCCCCATGATGCGGAGACGATCGGCAACAGCGCCCCAGTTGCGTGGGATGAGATAGGCTTCGGGGCGCGGGCGGGTCATGTTGGCAAGAGAGGGGGTCGTTGTCTTGAACTCGATGGGGACTTCTACTACGCTGCCGTTGCGGACGTCAACCATGGTGAAGGTTCGGTTAGAGCTGGGCTGGATGTCGGTCAAGATGATCTCCTCGTCACTGTTGATGTAGTCCTCGGCTGCGGCGCTGAGGACTTCGATAACTTCCTCGGCGTTGTCTCGTGCAGTGGTCAAGATGGATTCTACCATCGTCAAGGATGCAGCTGTGCGACGTTGGAAGTGCTGGTCCGCGAGCCACTGGCCGCGCACTTCGGTCAGGATGCTGACCGTCTGGGTCAATCCGTAGCTGTTCGTGCCAGAGGCCGGCATGGTGGCCAATTCCTCGAAGAGGATCGGCGAGCCCTCGACATCGCTGGTATCCCCAAGGACGTATGGACCCCATCTCATGCCGCGAGACTCGAGCAGACTGCCCATGTTGGCAACGAAAGTACCTTCGCTGAGGTTGCGTATCATCGGATGAATGTTCAGGTTCTTGCCGCCGCCGATCATAGCATCTAGACCATGGCGGTAGCGTCCGCTATACAGATTGTGGGCTGCAAATTCATGCATGTCGATGGAAATGTGAGAATCGTAGGATGAGAATAACCGTTTGACGTCTTGGGAATGCTGCTTCACCAATTTTGTGTGCTCTCGGTTGGGGTCTATGTTGGAAGCGAATTCACTTCAAGTGTTGTTAGTCTCAAAGGCTCCCCACGATTGAAATCCAATTTGAGGTTACCTACCGTTGGAAGTAATGCACTCCATCAGGATTGTATCTAGGCATCACGAAGATGTCCATCTTTTCGAGAAGGCTCGCAGTCCAAGTAGTGTCAGTGTCCATCTTGCCCAAAAGTGCCATGGCACCCTGGTCAGCAGCGGGCTCATTGCCATGGATAGCAGCCTGAAGCCACACGCGAAGTTTGGTGGAGTTCGATGATTTGCTGTTCGGATCGCTCAGGAAAGCTGTGAAGATCGGCCGTCCTTGCTCAGACTTGAAGTCGGCAATCTGATAGTTGAACCAATTGTGTCGACTCGCAATGCCTCTCAGAAAATCGTCTGGCAAGTTGTTAATTGCTTTTCGTCTGCGATCACACTGCTGCCGGCTTACCGAGTACTGTCTCGTTGGTCGGCCCAGATGTCCCGTTGGCAAAAGTCCCGGTGGGGATCGTGTCTGGCCATAGGAAGGCCGGCGAATGGAGCTCCACATCGACGTCTTGATACGCTCGAGAGATTGCATCGTTGTCTTTGCTGATGGGCGAGTAGTTCCAACCTAGAGAAGACTCAGGAAGGGTCTCTCGTGCAATGTATGATTATGAGTGCACACCGTATGTTGGGGGTGGTCTCAACCCTGCGCTCTGAGTGTGTGCCAGGTACGGCAGACCTAACAAAGCAGCTTGTATGGCGCTAGACGTTTTCATGTTGTCGGTGGATAGCGTACTTGTAAATGGTTAAAAGTTGGGTTGTAGTGTGCTCGTTTCGATACAACTGGCAAGTCAACGAAAGTCAACACAGGTCAAGCAACTCCATGGCCTCCATTTATACCTCACGCCTACCTGCTTTCCAAACTACCGTACATGCCGGGCTACATGCATCGTCACAGCCAAGCCACTTGCTTCAGGACCGAACGCAACATTCCGAGAATTGCAGCTGTCGGAGGCCTACCTGTGGACATGAAGCTCAATCCAAAGCCCGGAGTTCAGCACTCTATACAAGCACAAGTACGCGCATGGGGTGTGTCGGACAATCTCGTCCGATGGAGAGTCGCACTGCCACCTCTGAGTAATGGAGCTGGTTTGGGCAGGCGACAAGGCCGAGCGGGGTCCGCCCAGAGATAGCAGGCTTGGAAGGTGGACGACATCGGCTTTGATTGAGCATGGCTGGAAGAAGTGGATGTCATGTCGACTGCAACAGCCCGATGTTCTTGAACAAAGAACATCGTTAGGTAAGATGTGGGAATGTTGTTGTTCAAGAAGAACAATGGATGTCCCTTGGTCTTTGTAGCTGGCGGGCGGTGCACAGTGGAAATCGCGGCGTCGGCGAAGCGGGGTTTGCTTGTCCGACTTCGCACTCCCTTGTCCGATCGACTTCACTTCCTTTTTCTCATGCTTCACACCTCTCAGCACTTTGGTGTCTGAGCCACGGGCGAAGGAGTCCACGGAACACAGGCCTCCAGCTCCCAGCGATGTTGCCGAGAAGACTGATGGCCTACACCAATGTTAGCGGTGGCAGGCCGGGCTGGCCTGCCGATGTCACCATACTAATGTGCTGTTCGTATACGCAGAGCACATCTGCAATGCAGCCACGAGTCTCTGAAACCCTCTGTGCTACTAGGTCCCGACTAGCACTGCTAAACGCATTAAGTGTTAACCCTTTGCGCCGCGTCAGATTTTACTCGACGGCTATTGATAGACGACAGGCGGCATCGAGGGGAGAACGATATTGCGCAAAGGATGTGCGCACATCTCTCATGACTGCGCAGGGAAGGGAGACACCACTCGAAGTGCAATGCTGTGACAGCGGTTTCGACGAGAACCTGTCTCTCCTCAAGGTCAAGGTTCGATCGTGTGTGGTGGGCGTCGTCGAGGCTCAGTGGGAAGAGGTAAGAGAAAAAGAACAAGAAAGGGCTCAAATATATTGCAGCAGGTGGTGTGGTGGTGAAAGCAAACCGCAGGAAGAAAACGCGGTAATGGGATTGGTTTGCGCGTGCGCGCGCTAGTGGTTTGCCACCACGCAGTCACTGACCTGGCAAGGTAGCTTAGACACTCTGTGACTGAAGGAGATGACATAATCTGGTCGCATGCGGGTGCTTCGTACGATGAAGTGAAGGCAGACAGACAGACTGCGACGTCACCTCCTGTCGCCCCACTAGCGCGCGACAATGGCCTCGAGGACCTCGAACCGCCTCTCGAACTTTTGCAACAACCCATCCTTTTGCACATGCTCAACACAATGTCTTCGACCTCCTCGGCGCCCGAGTTGCTCCCTCGCAACATGCCTGGCGATAGCAGCCACATCAGCGAGGCCATGCCCGCAACATCGTCCGCAACATCGTCCTCCGTGCCGGATTCGCTCCCTGGCCACATGTCTAACAGCATCAGCTCCGCCGGCCGCAAGACAGTCTCCACAGCAAAATCGTCCTCGGAAGGGCGCTCAGCAGTTCTCGCCATGGGCGAAGGTACGATACCCACTTGCTGACTTCCATCACTCGACCTCGAATTGACATTCCCTCCAGAGCAGCATGTCCAACCCCTCGAGACGACTAAGGGCACGCCTTCGTCGCAGCAAATCAAGACCGAGGAGACCCCTGCTGTCGCTCACATCATGTATCCCTTGTTGGACCAGATCGGGAAACTCAAAAGCAAGTTGGGCACCGCTCGTTTGGCGAGCGACAGGCGCCCCGGCATTAACGAACCCTCGCTCAAGCTCCAAGAGCTATCCGAAGAGCTCGATCTAGAGTGCTTGTTCGTCATGCTGGATCAGTTTGCGCCAAAAAAACCAACCAAAAACGCAGCCAAAATCACTTTTGACCAAGGATGTCATGCTCAGGGTTTTTGTGTCGGTCGCTACAATTCTGTTCGACTGGAAAACAGACATTCTGGGCCACGATGTCGACGAAGATGGCACTGACCTCGAGCAACTGTACGCTCATACAAGAGGTGACCACAAGAATATTAAGGAAGCAGAGCTTCTCGCATCTTGCGCCTACCACCTACCCCACATCGAAACCGACAAACTCCGTTTCCACCACGAACACAGCAGTGAAATCATGCGTTCTGCTCCCACGGTCAGAAAACTTGCCAAAAGCATGATGCCCTACATCATGCAATATCTGGATCCCAGCATTTTCCCGGATATTGAACGCTTTCTCTACGAACTCGGCGCGAGAATCCTGATCGTGGCCTACAACGACCTTGAAGTCTCCAAGAGTGGGTTTTTCGACGCGCTTCTCGGAAGTGTGTTTGCGCGACCCATGAGCTCCGAAGCTCGTGAAGAGTGGGAACCATATCTGGGACTTGATCATAAAATCGCGAAGGACAGTCTCGAGGACAGGGACCCATTCATCTTCATTCACAGGGCAGTCCTTGCTTACAATGAGAAGTGGGGGCTGGCGAAGAGAGGGCAAGCTGACGATAGAACTCTGACAATCTCTGAGCCTGCAAGCGACTCTCTGAACTCCACCGTGCTGTTTGTGCCGAGGCAAGCTACTACCCCGGGCTATTGACTGCCTTCGATGACACGGCTCCGCCACCTCCACCCGCAAAATTGCCCTCAAGAATTCCGCAATACATCGCGAAGCAGACTCAGCGCAAGCGCGGGAGAGCTGCACAGGCTACCCCTCTGGGCGATGGTGCCGCCTCGAAGACCAAAAAGCCGAATGTCGACCCAAAATTGCCCACGAAGACTCCGACTGCCGCTGACAACTCGATTTCCCCGGCGAGTATCGCCGCTCCGGGATCAAACATTACTGCTGCTTCAAGCTCGTCCAATCTCGAGCCTTCTACCCACAAAAAGAAGCGAGGCCGCAAAGCCGCTGCGACCACAGGCTCGAATGGATCCGCCCGCCCAAAGCCACAAGAAAATGTAGCACAAAAAGTTATCCGCGCACAGCCAAAGGATGCTGCCGACCCGCAGGAGGAAGGCGTGGAACGTGTGACAGCCACGATCGAGAACGAGGAAGGTGTGGCAACCACGATCGAAGACACGGACGAGGTGCCAGAGGTGAACAACAAGCCCCCTGCACCGCCAGTCCAGGACAAACGCTTTTCTACTGTCAATGGTCGCATCGTCCCGTCAGGCAAGCGCACTGCCCGTGCCATATGCGATTTCTTCACCGAGAAAGAGCAGCTTGCGTTGTACGAGAGATACTTTGCCATTGCCCATGGAATGTACAATCATTTTGGTGATCGGGTTCCCGCAGAGTTGTGGTGTGAAATGTGGCAGGAGGTTGCTTTGGCTGTTCCCGGCCGTAGCGTGATCAACTGCATCGAGTTTTACGTCGACAACGAGGAGAAGTTCACGTTCTGAGCTTCTCTCTCCGAGCTTTGAGCAATTCCATAAGCAATGAGTATCGGGAATCATGGTGTTACGATTGGAGAAATGAACTAGCGGACGGATGCATTGTCGGCTGGATTCATAGTTGAATGATTGAATGAGAGCCTCAAAGGGCAGACGCGTTCTCAGCCTGCATGAACGAACAATGGAATGATCTGTTAAACACGAATCAAAGACTCGTTGTGCACTGCCCCGTGACTCAATGCCTTTTGTGGAAATACGTAACCTCATCTGGTCTCACAAGCATATCAATCCCAATGCCAGGAGGTGTTTGAATCGGGCCGGACTGCTGTGTTTGTATTATACCAATACCTTCGAGACGCGGGAGATGCTTTTCCAACTCCCAACAGTCACTTCATCGAGTGAAGTGATGTTCAAACGAGGGTCGGCCGCCCACCTGACCTCATTGGCACCAATGCTGTGCCTGCGTCACAATAGCAACACGGACCGCTCCAGCCACCACACAAAAAAAATACTTGACTTACCGCAAGCCCGGAATCCTTTCCTTTCCCTTTTCTCTTCCCTCCTCCCATAACCTGGCCAAATTCATTTCATCCGGCCGCCCATTGCCGTGTTCTTTTTCTCATTACCTCCTCAATCCGCAGAGAGTTTCCTGCTCTCTCCTGCGCAGCCACGAGAGATTGCGCGCGGGCGCACTCCGCGTCGCCGCACTTCGTTCTCCCCTCGACGTCGTTTCTTGCGGAAAGCTTCGGCGTGCACAGGCTCCGGCCGGCGCGTGGCTTATACGACACTCGGCACAAAGGGTTCCAGAGACTCGTCGGCTGCAAATTAACCGAGGGGTCGATGTCGGATCCTCAGGGCTCTCGCGAGTTCCTTGAGCCCGTCGCAGCACTCACAAAACCCCTATGCCGCTTAGCACGTCCTCCTGGGTGCAGGACTGGTTCGAAGCGCTTTCACAGGCTATCTTTCTGGCGATGTGCCTGGGAGACTACCTTTCTCGGAGGTTGGTCTGCAGACAAGGGTACGGGGAAGGTGTTCGGCCACTCTGGATGACGAGTGCTCGGTTGCAGGCATGGCTGATCATAGGAGTCACTCTCTTCACGGCCATGAGGCACGGTGCCGGATTGTAGAGGTTGTGCGATGTGGGTACGTTTTTCTTTTTGACATTTGAGCGTGCGGGCCCTCGAGGCTCGCCGTCCGCGCTAATATCGGCAGGCCATCAGTCTTCCAGCGACTTGTCGCTGGGTTCTGGAGGCTTGTTCCTGACAGACAAAAGGAATTGTCCTTCACAAACCCATTGGGAGAAGTTGGGTGAGATCGGAGTGAGGTCGAGAGCGGCGAAACCAGGCTAGCCCGATTCGTCAGGGACACTTTCCCGCCCTTTTGGCTAAACAGCAGCGCGTGTGATCCTTTCAATGTATTCAAACACAACGAAGCACTATGATCACCGCATCTTTGGATGCAACAAATGAAGTCGGCTGATGTTGATGAACAGGTGGAACGACGGCAAGAGAAGCTTGGGCTGGAAGGCAATATGGGAAGTGTCTCGAGTATATCAGGCTGAACTGTAAGACCCAGTCCCACGTCTCACCACGCCCCCGTCCTCCGTGTTATTTCGGTAGCGGATTCTGCAGCAGCGCGTTGCTCCGGAAGACTACCTCTTACTTGCGGCAAGCCTTGAACCCCAGACAGCTCCAAGGCGCCTCAGTATGAGATAGAATACCACGCCCGCAGACGTGAGATCTTGCGAGGCAGCTACATAACCTGCACCACGTCCGGCACGATCAGGGATTAAGTACAGCCCTCCTTCCTTTCTACTACACATCGCGCGTTTGATACCGCGTCTTTACCTCAACATGCGCGTCTCCTCTATCGCCGTCTCCGCCCTTGGTCTGGTACCAACCGCGTTTGGAGCAGACCTTTTCGCCAGTCACTTCTCAGGAACAGTCTACTCGCTCTCCTACACCGCTGGAAACAATGGCAATGGCTCGCTTGCCATCAAGTCTTCCGCCTCTGGCTGTGGACGTATGCCGTCTTGGCTGACTTTCGACTCGCCCTCCAAGTCGCTTTACTGCTTCGACGAGACGGGATCTTGGGGCGGCGGCAGTGTTGTCGCATCTTTCTCGGTCGACAGCAACAGCAAGCTTACGTCGAGCGGCCAGGCAAAGTCGACTGGTGGTGAGGTTCACGGCTCGCTGTATGGTGGTAGCAACGGAGTGGGCTTTGTTGCCATGGCCCAATAGTAAGTGCGTTCAACAGCCGCGTTGTCAGCAGGACTAATGCAAGCGTAGCGACCCTTCCACCATCCAGACCTACAAGCTTCCTCTCACGTCCAGCTCTCAAGTCCTCCAAAAGGAGACCTTCACCATGTCCCAGCCCGGGCCCAACGCCGGCAGGCAGAACGCTCCCCACCCGCACGCCATCTTCAAGGACCCGACTGGCCAATACCTCCTTGCGCCAGACCTCGGTGCCGACCTGATCCGCATCTTCAAAGTCGACGCCACCAGTGGAAAGCTCACCGCATGCCCGGCCGCCCAAGCCTCTCCAGGCGACGGGCCTCGCCACGGTGCCTGGTGGGCGCCCACCGCCGGCAACACACAAGGCCAGATGCTGTACACCGTCAACGAGCTCACCAACTCGGTCTCAGCCTGGACGGCCAAGTACTCTACCTCCGGCTGCATGACCCTCACCAGGACCCAAACCCTCTCCGCCTTCGCCCCCGGCAAGACCCCCACCGCCGGCCGCCAACCCATCAAAGCCGCCGAAGTGCGCGTCGCCGGCAACTTCCTCTACGCCTCCGTCCGCAACGACCAGACGTTCGGCTCCCAGCAGGACTCCCTCGCGACTTACAGCATCGACGCGTCCACGGGCGCCCTCGCGTTCGTCGAGTCCACCAAGGCCAACGGCTGGTACCCGCGGACGTTTTCCATCAACAAGGCCGGCACTCTGGTGGCTGTCGGCGGGCAGACTTCTGCGAACGTTGCTATCGTTGCGAGAGATCCGGCTACGGGCAAGCTCGGTGGCCTCATGGCTACTCTTCCGGTCGGCAGCAAGGGCACTGATGGTGGCGAGGATGGGTTGAGCGCTGTTGTTTGGGCCGAGTAAGGGAAGGGGGTTGGGAGGGAAGGTGTTTCTGTGGAAGTTTTCCTTTTTCCTGGACGGACTGCTTTCCTGCCTTGTCACCTCTTTTTGTATACAAACGGTTAGGGAATCGGACTTCGCCTTTACTGTGCACCACTGTTTTATCCGCATGAAGCTGGTTGTCGTAGTCGACGGAATCACGGCTTTTGCCTATTCCGCAAATCTTATGATGCTTTTGTTTCTTCTTCTTCTCTCTCTCTCTCTCTCTCTGGAATTCCAAACTCTCGGTCCCGGCTTATAGCCTTCTTGTCATCGTCATCAGCCGAGACCGAGATTTATTGCTTGTTCGAAAAGATGCGAGACGGTGGGTTTGCCTGCTGCAGGCGCCTTCCTGAGAGGTTTCGTTTTATATGCAGTTTGGCGTAGTGGTAGTAGTAGTAGTAGTATCATCGGGCTTGCGTATGACGCTTGTTTTTACGATGCAAGAATGTGTGAGATGGGGCGAGTGAGGGTAAAGCAGAGCGGCTCGCTGGAACGAAGTGTCTAGGTCTGGCAGCGTATGTTGGGTGTACTTGTGAGCTCAGGATAGGGAATGAGGAAAACGGAAAAACAGATGGAATGGCGTGACGTAACGCGAGGGCAGGCGCGCATGCAGTCGAATCGCGCGTGCTGGCAGGTTATGCTCTCGTATAGGATGTGATGCCTTGGTGGATGTGTTTTGGGGATTATTATTCTTTTTTTTTATGGATGTAGGCGATACCACTAATGCCAGGCCGTCAAAAGTCATGTGTATAAGTGTATATATATAAGGTGTGTAAAAATAACCAACGATTGGTTGGATGCAATTCTAGTTTCCGATCTTATAGCCGCCGGGCAGCAGCTTCTGGAAGACTCTCTCCGGGTCATACTGGCGGGAGACGTCGAGCAGACGCTGCTTGTTCTCGGCGCCGTAGCCGTCGTAGATGTCCTGGAAGTAGGTCGCGTCGCCCATGTAAGTGAACGGGTCCCACAGGCCGGCCTCTTGCGTGGCGTTGGTGATGGCCCACGTGGTCTCCTTGACCCAGGCGTGCACCGCCTCGTCGTACTGCGAGCCCCTCCACTCGACGACCTCGGCCCACGCCATGTAGGTGCCCTTGGTCTCCGGGTCGAAGCCGAGGGCGTTGCCGCCGGGGTTGGACTCGCGCGAGCCCTTCTGCCAGAGCTCGCCGAGCGGCTGCCAGTCGACGCAGACGAGCTGCAGGTCCTCTTCGGGGACGATGGCTTGCAGGGCGGGGACGCGCTCGAGGAACATGTCGTTGACGATGTTGACGCCGCGCAGGATGTCTTCGTAGGTCTTGCCGACGTGGGTGCCGGCGATGAACATGTTGTTGATGCCGTCGACGACGAGCTGGCCGGTCTCCTCGGCGAATTCGGCGGTCGTCTTGAAGTCGACGCTGCTGGAGATGGAGGGGATGTCGAAGAAGGGCGCGAAGCAGTCCGGCTTGGCGGTGTCGGGGCTGTCGTAGTACAGGATCGCGGCGCCGAGGGTGGTGTTGCCGGACTGGATGACCTGGGGTACGAGGTGGGCGAGCGGGTCGGTGTTGTACTGGGAGAAGTTTGCCGTGGCCGCGAGGAAGGCTGGGATGTCGGTGACGGAGTAGACGCCGGCGAGGACCTGGGTCGAGACGAAGGTGTTGAGCTTGAACTTGGTCACGATGCCGTAGTTGCTGGATCCGCCCTTGAGCGCCCAGAAGAGGTCAGGGTCGGAGCAGGCGGTTGCGTATTTGACGGTGCCGTCTGCGAGGACGATCTCGTACTCGATGACATTGTCGGCGGCCCAACCGTGCTGGTTGCCTTGGAAGTTGACGCCGCCGGCCAGGAGGAGACCGGGGACGCCGACGGGGGAGAGACGACCACCGGCGCAGGTCAGGTTGTACTGGGCGAGGTAGGAGAAGACTTGGCCCCAGTTGTGACCAGGTCCGACCCAGACATACTGTTCCTCTTCGTTGACCTGCAGTGCAGTCAAGTTGGACATGACGAACAGAGGGCCATCGTCGATGTTGTTGGAGCCCTGTAGATGAGTGGTTAGTCTCGTTTGCGATGATCACTCTTTGAGGAAGTGATGTAACAAACCTTAATGGCCATGTGGCCGCCGCCACGGACAGCAAACTGTGTCTGGGTGTCTTGCATGATCTGGACGGCCTGGGCGACCTCATCGGCACTGCTCGGACGGAAGACGCACTCAGGGTCCATGATCTCGTTGTTTGACCAGAACTGCTTCGACTCGTATTCGTAGACATCGTCGCCGCGGTAGAAGATGGTGTTGGGGACATTCTGGCTCAGAGCGTCGCAGCCATTGGAAGAGCTGCGAACACCCTTGACCGAAGCCGCCGCAGCAGTCGACAGGAGAAGCGGTGCGAGAAGAGACAACATAGTGTTGTTGACGGTGAGTAGGGCAGATGTTTCAAGAGAACATGGGAACCCAGAAGAGATGTCGAGCACCTTTTAGACGAGGGCAAATCGAGGTCAGGACGGTGGCAATTTCCCACCGGAAGCGATTTGCCATTAGCAAGCGTTCATGCATTCTCCAACTCGCCATCTGGCCGAGTGTGAAGATCTGTCGAGTCAAGACAGGGTAGGGTAGGCACAGATTCAGGGCCCATGGCGGCAGCCCAAGATCCCGAGTGGAGTTCACACAAACACGTTTTACGCGCGCTAGCCGGGTGTAGAAGTCGAGCCGCCGCCTGTGGCTCTCAGGTTTGTCAGGTTGGAGAATCAAAGACATGATGGTCTCTTTTAGGCAGTGGACTGGTGGAGTTTTGAATCTTTATCCCGTGTTCTCGTGGATCTCGTGTAAGCGATGTTCAGGAATTTTTTTCTTTGGGTCGTCCGCCGTAGGGTTCGAGGAGGGCTGTAGCACTACGATAAAGAAACCTTGTAACCGAGGGCATGGAAGACGAGATACCATGCCATGCATAGAGATGAGAGCCATGCTTCAGGATGTTCTTAGTATGTTTGTCGTGGAGGTGCAAAGGAGCCGAACGACACGTCGTCGTGTAAGGCTTTGAAGTTACAACATACTCAAGGCTTTCCAGAAGAAGTTTGAGCATAAAGATAGTTCGTCTGGCATAGGTAGCTGTCGATCATGGTCAGCCACCCACCACTGCTGCCACCTGCGAATGTGGCGTTGTTGTTAGTGTTGATCATGGCAACGGTGGTGCAAGGCCCAGCAAGGATGAGGATGGGAGGTATGGATGGTGAGGAGGAGGAGGAGGACGGATGGAGCACCGGATCCGAGACGATCTGCCAATAGCCTTCTGTCACGCGGCTCCCGGCTATGCGGCTCGTGTGCGGCCCTTCGACTCTTGTTTTTACCACGTAGCCATTAGTATACTCCTTTAATTTACCTAATTCTGATGACTCCCACATGTGAACACGCCAATCTTCAACTATACAGTACTCCCATACAGTATAGTATTCCCACCTGTTCCGTGCCTCGGCCGAAACATTTCTGTGGGATTTTTTGCCAGGATGAATAGGGTTTTTGGTGGCGCCGGGGGATGCACAGATTTGCAGATGCACAGAGCAGGCAACTCGGTTGATATTGCTGCATGCAAGCGAGACGACTACCAGGTACTAATTCTTCTACTAATCCGACTAGACTTGCTAGTCCACCAACTCCGAGGCAGGGTCTTATACTACTGTCTTCCTGCTCACCAGTCACTACTATACGCTTGTGTCGGGGAATATCTGCCACGCTACAGCTCTCCAATCTCCTGGCTACGATGATGCTACAGCTCCACCGAGTCCACCTCGTAGGCAGTACAGTAGGGTTGATGGCAGTAGTACCTGCTACTCGTCTCTCTGCTCTCACACGCAGCCCCTGAACAGCCTCGCCACTGCCTTGTTGCCCCGAACCAATCTTGCTGGCTCCTCAATCTCTTGTGCGAAGGACCGCAGTCAGTAGTGCCGTCGTCGAATGTCCACCCGTTCGTTCAGGCGGTTCCTCATGGCCGCACGGTGATTTCAGGCCTCTCGACGCTGCTCCCCAGTAGTCACCTATAGAGGCCTTCAAGAAAGCTAACGAACTTTGACGAATCGTGGGCAAACGACTCCATCCTTGGAGCGACTACGAAACATGGCCCTCGCTGAATGCTAAGGCCATTATCGCTGATCGACCTCCAACATGACCGGCACTGTGAGATCAGCCTAAGCGGTAACGTGCACTGGGGTTCGTAACCTCATAATGCTTATCAGGTTCATCCCCCTACCCACATCATTCTCGAGGACTCTTCTAGACCTCTTCGACCTCGAATCGCCTTGTTGCTAGTGGTCTTCACCCGATTCTCACCATGTCACTCTACAATGGCGTCCTCTACCCGGCGGATCCTCCAGAAGGCGTCGAACGCGACCCTGATCAATCGCCAGAAGCAAATGTTTTGATTATTGTAACGGGTATCACATTTGCCATCAGCACGATCAGTATGGCCATTAGGATGTATGCAAGGGTGGTACTGATCAAGAAGTTTGCTTTTGACGACTGTAAGTTGACTCGTTCCAAAGCCCGATCAATTGTTCTGACATCAACCGATAGTCCTCATGCTACTCGCATACCTATGTAATGTAGGGATGGTAGCTTCCATTCTGGACAGTAAGTCAATGACCCACCATCGCATCCGCCAAGTCATCACAACTGACTTCGAACAGTGTTACAATATGGTCTTGGGAAGCACTTCTGGAACGTCCCAATGACTCCCGATCTCTACCCTGGGTTCCAGATCGTAAGCAATCTCAATGATCGATGCCCACCGAACAACCGGCTAACTTCACCGCAGAGGAACCTCGTCGCAG
>Ga0265797_10000947_pt1 | contig 52355 bp, 44 predicted proteins | sample P2T30metagenome_FD_192433 | JGI IMG/M metagenome (GOLD analysis project Ga0265797, IMG submission 192433) | Plant litter microbial communities from East Loma Ridge, Irvine, California - P2 T30 | ecosystem: Environmental > Terrestrial > Plant litter > Unclassified | place: USA: California...
CATCCTCAACAAGATCTATCTTGTTCCGCCGCCCGTACTTCGCGCATGGCTGGTGCACCTCCGCCGCTCATTCCCTACCCTTCCTCTACGTGCATCCAAACCAGCGCCAAACGCAAAGACTTTCGAGCACAAGGACCTTACGATGAAGGGCACATCCGAGACGCTCTTCAAGGCCTTGAAGACATTCGCCGAGTCCCGTCAGCTGAAGCGCTCAGTCAGAGTTGGAATTATTGGATATCCTAATGTTGGCAAATCATCCGTCATCAATGCCCTGACTTCAAGACTAAGCGGAAGGTCTGCTGGCTGCCCTACTGGTGCCGAGGCTGGTGTTACTACCAGTCTGCGCGAAGTCAAGATAGACAACAAGTTGAAGCTTCTTGACTCGCCTGGTATCGTTTTCCCAAATACCGAAGGATCCAAGGAAAGCAAGGTACAGCAAAAGGCACGACTTATTCTGCTCAATGCCGTCCCTCCAAGAGAGATTGATGATCCCGTTCCTGCTGTCACTCTGTTACTCAAGAGGCTGTCGTCTTCGGAGGAACTGTTTTCGAAGTTGATGGAAGTCTACGATCTACCTCCCCTACTCGCCGTGGGTAATGACAAGACAACCGACTTTTTAGTTCAGGTAGCAAGAAAGAGAGGCCGACTGGGCAAGGGCGGTGTGCCAAACATGCACGCAGCGGCACAGACTGTCATTAATGACTGGAGAGATGGTCGTATCCAAGGATGGACAAGCCCTCCCAAATACGTACCTGCCGAGACTTCTTCCACCAAGACTGCGCCAGCTACCAAGGGCGGCCTCGTCGGTGATCAGAAGGAGATTGTCAAGGAGTGGGCTGCTGAGTTCAAGCTCGATGGTCTATGGGGTGACGAACCGAGTGATGCTGCAGCACCAGAAGCTATGGAAATGTAGGCAGCTTACTTTGACTGGTATGGCGAAATGGCGTTCATCCAAGACTATAGTGCTAGTCTACTTTACTTGCACAGAGGAAAAGGATTTGACTAGATATCACGAGTCTATCAATGATATGTTACCTGCTCTTGAAGATGATCCTGCATCTCTGACGCTAGAATTTGTGGATTCTTCCGATGCAAGCCTTGCGATTGACTGCGTGAACCATGTGTGTACCGCTACTGACCGCGTGAAGTCTCTGCGATATCGGATCTGCATCGGACCATCCTACAAGTGAAAAGTTCTCTCCGAGCTGCAACTACCCACCGATGAGAGGGTTCGGCGATATGTTGGCTCCCATAGGTAGGTTTCGCCGCCCCACACTTTCGGCTTCCGTCGGCTCACCCCAGAGCTCCACCACGTTAAGCTTCACAGCTCAAGATACATAACGACAGGTTCCTTGGGATTTCTGATCACACAAAATTAACAGTTTTATTCACAATGGGTTCTTCAAAGGGTCTACAGCCTCTACGCTCTGCTTCCAAGACTCTGAATGCTCTGCCCGCAGCCTATGCTGGCGCGCAGATTGCATCAAGACGGTATGCGGGGACGCTCGCCAACTTCAAGATTCCCACTGTCAACAACGAGCCTAACGTAAGTTGAAAGGGGAACCCTGATGTTCAGAATCAATCCGCTGACCATGCTCGATAGCAACACTACACCAAAGGCTCAGTAGACCGCCAGAAGCTCCAAGATGCGGTTGCACGTATGAAGAAGCAAGGTCCAGTACAAGTACCTCTTGCTGTAGGAGGAGAATACGTAAGCTTTGCTGTGAACTCGAAAAGTCCTCACATCGTTCTGACACTTTCCAGATCAACAACTCTTCGATCCTCACTCAGAACAACCCCTCCTCACACGCCGATGTCATCGCCAAATACTCCAATGCTAGCGCAGCCGACGTAAAGAAAGCCATAGATGCAGCACTAGCTGCTAAGCCAGCATGGGAGGCACTTCCATTCGCTGAGCGTGCATCGGTGTTTCTCAAGGCAGCAGATCTGATCTCCACAAAGTACCGGTACGAAATCATGGCTGCGACTATGGTGGGACAAGGCAAGAACGCATGGCAGGCCGAGATTGACGCAGCGGCTGAGCTTTGCGACTTCTTGAGGTTCAATGTCAAGTACGCGGAAGACACATACGGACATCAGCCAACACACAACTCACCGGGAGTCTGGAAGTATGTACAACCCCTGATCGCAGCTGAAGATCAAGGCTAACTCGTGCAGCCGCGTTGAGTACCGTCCTCTTGAGGGTTTCGTCTACGCAGTATCACCTTTCAACTTTACAGCCATTGGCGGTAACCTTCCTGCAGCTCCAGCTCTGATGGGCAACGTCGTTGTCTGGAAGCCATCCCCATCCGCAATTGCGTCGAACTGGCTTCTTTACCAGATTCTTATCGAGGCCGGCCTCCCACCAAACGTGATCCAGTGGGTACCTGGTGATGCTGTGGAAGTGACCCAGGAAGTCCTGGCTCACAGGCAATTCGCGTCTCTACACTACACTGGCAGCACAGCAGTCTTCCGTCAGTTGTATGGCAAGATTGCCAACGGTGTGGCTGAGGGCAAATACCAGAGCTACCCAAGGATCGTCGGAGAAACTGGAGGAAAGAACTTCCATCTTATCCACAAGGATGCTGATATTCCCAACGCAGCTATCCAGACTGTCCGTGGTGCTTTCGAATACCAAGGCCAGAAATGCAGTGCGTGTTCGCGCCTGTACGTACCAGAGTCTGCGTGGCCAGAATTCAAGGAAATCCTTGTACGTGAGGTCGAAGCCCTGAAGATCGGCGAGCCTACGGACTTCTCAAACTTCATCGGCCCTGTCATCCACGAGGCATCTTTCAAGAAGCTCTCCGGTGTCATTGACGAAGCAAAGAACGACAGTGATCTTGAGCTCGTCGTTGGCGGCAAGTACGACAGCAGCAAGGGTTACTACATCCACCCCACCATCTACCGCACCAAGAACCCCAACCACCCTCTCCTGTCTCGCGAACTCTTCGGTCCTATCCTTGTGACCTACGTCTATGATGATGCCGCGCCCGACGCTTTCTCCAAGATCATCAAGCAGATCGACGAGACTTCCGAGTACGCGTTGACTGGTGCCGTGTTCGCAAAGGACAGGGAGACTATCAAGTATGCATCGGACAAGCTGAGGGACACCGCTGGTAACTTCTACATCAACTGCAAGTGCACAGGTGCGGTTGTCGGACAACAGCCATTCGGTGGATCGAGGGCTAGCGGAACGAACGACAAGGCTGGCAGCGCGACTCTGTTGTCGAGATTCGTAAACATGAGGGCGGTCAAGGAAGAGTTCCTGCCTACTGAGAAGGTTACGTACCCCAGCAACGAGGTGTAAGATAGTCATTGGAAAGACGAGTGTGATCTAAAAGCATAGCAAGTTGAGCTAGCATTGGCGTCGGCGTTGGATGGGCACTCACGATTACGATAAAACGTAAAGATATGTACATGAAATCAGAATGACACAAGTTAGATGTCGGGAGTTATGGTACAATTCTTCACAAGTGGGAATGGCATGTGATTGAACAAAAAGTGAACTGGGAACACAAACCAGGGTGTGTTACGAATATAGATCCATCCTCACCACCGCATGGGCATAACGAGGTTCATAAAGCCAAGACAAGAACACCCGGTCTGCTTAGATTTGTGATATGAACACTCCTGTCGTTGTCAGTTGCAAAAGGTTACTTGCAACAAGACAATTAGTTTCATCAACACAGAAACGTAGGCATGATTCGGAGTCAGATCCATAGATGTGTTCGCACGTACGTCGTCAGCCCAAGACCTACTTCAACCCACCACGCGTCCCATCCAAACACGGTCACGTTATATGTACCTCGGCAATAACTGAGAAAACGTTGAGAGAAGGGGCTAATCTTACGATGCGGCTCAATGCATCTTCTAGAACCAGCATGAGTCGTGACAGACCCACCGGCTTTCGGGAGCCCCGTTCGTTTCGAAGCGAAGCTTATTTTGAGCCGCAACGCACGGGGCGTATGAGTGTTTGATTGGAAATCGGGGAGATGCGACCGTTGGGGTATTTGGATTGTCGGGTTGACCGTTGCTCAGGGAACTGCAGGTCTGTACAGTGGAGGTTGTGTATACGCAGCAGGCTGGATTTAGGGTTTGCGTATTCCGACAATATGTACAGCTGATGTAACACCGAATTCCGGATCGGAGTCGGTACAGTGCGTCTTGGTCCGAACCAGGGTGGAGCGGAGCGGATTCTGCTGAGGAATCAACCCGTTCCCGTGCGAAGTTGCGAGGATGAGATAAGATGAGTCTCGTATGCATACGCTCGCAACGAAGTTTCAGTCGCCTCTTGCACCTCGGCTATGATGATGGAGTTAAGCAGCTATTCATGATGATTGCTCATCCTACACGGTACACCGTAGACAAGTAATCATCCTCATCTCCACACCAAGAACACGCGTAACCTCCTCTTTTGAAGAAAGTTGTGGAGTAGAGTGCCTGGATTGCATGTATGAGACCGATCCTCCGCTCAAGCAGCCTACCGTCCGCACTTTAACTAGAGGCGGCGGAACGAGCGAGAAATCTCACTTGCTAAGTATATCCCTGGAATGAATCCACAAGGTAACCTCGGCATCTCGGTACATTTTCACTTCGAGATCGTTGCAATAACCTTGCAAAGCCCTATGACGCTCTGTCCGCGATCTGCAACATGCATAGCGGCACCTTTTCCCATCTCCGTAACCCCTGTCGAATTCGGCGCCTACTGTCCGAGGGAGTATTTCGATTGGTTCCGCGCGTTAAGCTTTTCAGAGGCGTCGCTGTTTCGAGCATAGCCCGACGCTTCGGCCGAGCAAACTTAAGATTTTTGATCATGGTGTCATCGCCTCATGGGTCGCACGTTGCAAGCGGATTTGGGAGCGTTGCAAGTCGGGATTAGGGACGAATCCAGCTGGTTGGGCAGCCAGAACATTTGTCGACCGATCTGTTTTGTCCTTGTCACGCATTGCTAGTGGGTTCTTTACCGCCGCATCGCATGACTTGTGCGCCGTCCACCGTGTGCCTGGGTTGTTTATATGTGGCGTGTCCCGCTGTGATCGTCCTGCTTTCTCCTCCGAGGTTAATTGTGTCGTAACTCTCTCGTCTTTTCCCTTACTTTAGATACTCTTTAATTAATACTGGGCATCGTCCCTACCGCCTTGCTCCAAATTCCTTCGACGGAAGACATCAATTATCACACAACGCCAAATCCGATACGATAACAACACTACGATGGAGAAGGACCAGGAGGTTGCCGCAAACTCTGCGGCAAACAGCAATAGCAGTCACATGGACGTCGAGTCTGGAAGAGATGGTATCTCTCATTGGAAGATGATCACGGACCAGGGTGTCGTTACCAAGGAGATCATCAACTACGACTACGAGGGTGCGGGAACTGAGGAAGATCCATATGTGGTGGAGTGGATCGACAACGACCCCAGGAACCCAATGACCTGGCCTAAGACGAAGAAGTGGATCATGGCCATTGCTGTCGCTAACTCGGTTCTCGTCGTATCATTCTGTTCATCGGCTTTCTCTGGAGGTATGTTCTACACAAATCAAAGTGCATACTGAATGACGTCTGACACGTTCTAGGTATCCAACAAATTATGGCTGAGTTCAGCGTCAGCCAAGAGGTTGTCACACTCGGTGTATCACTCTTCGTTCTCGGATTTGCTCTCGGACCGCTTCTATGGGCTCCTTTCTCAGAATTGTACGGTCGCCAGGTTGTCTTCATTGGAACGTATACCGCTTTCATGGCTTTCAACGCTGGTGCTGCTGGTGCGCCCACAATCTACGGCCTGCTTATTCTTCGATTCTTCGCCGCCGCTTTCGGTTCCAGTCCTCTCACCAACGCTGGAGGTGTTATTGCCGATCTGTTCTCCGCAAACGAGCGTGGACTTGCCATGTCAATCTTCTCTGCTGCGCCATTCATGGGTCCCGTTCTTGGTCCGATCATTGGTGGATTCTTGGGTATGACTGAAGGTTGGAGATGGGTTAACGGTCTCATGGCTATCTGGGCCGGAGTGATTCTCGTTGTCACCACCTGCCTCGTTCCCGAGACATACGCCCCGGTCCTGCTTAGGAAGCGTGCTGAGAAGCTCTCAAAGATTTCTGGAAAGGTTTACCGATCCCGTACTGATATCGACCAAGGCAAGGTTTCGCTCGGAGAGGCTTTCGCGACTGGTCTCAAGCGTCCCTGGATCCTGCTTTTCTGCGAGCCCATTGTCCTTTTGCTTTCGCTTTACCACGCCATCATCTACGGTATCCTTTACATGCTTTTCGGTGCTTTCCCAATCGTCTACCGTATTGGCCGTGGCTGGAACGAGGGTATTAGCGGTCTGCCTTTCGTCGCTGTCGCCATTGGAGTCTTGTCTGCTATCACATACGTCATTACTGTCGACAACAAGATGTACATGAGGAAGGTTCAAGAGTCCGGTCGTGGATTTGCTGCTCCCGAGGCACGTCTCCCCATGTGCATCATCGGCGGTATCGCACTTCCCATTGGTCTCTTCTGGTTTGCCTGGACCAACTCCCCGACTCTCCCATGGGCTGCCAGCGTCGTCGCCTCCATTCCATTCGGTTTCGGCATGGTTCTCATCTTCTTGTCCATCATGAACTATCTCATCGACTCGTACACGATCTTCGCTGCATCCGTCTTGGCTGGCAACGGTATCATTCGTTCAGTCTTCGGTGCTGCTTTCCCTCTTTTCACCTCGCAAATGTACAGCCGCCTTGGTATCCACTGGGCTTCATCCGTACCTGCTTTCCTAGCTGTCGCTTGTCTGCCGCTTCCGTTCTTGTTCTACAAGTACGGTAAGACCATCCGCGAAAAGTGCAAGTACGCCGCACAATCAGAAGCCTTCATGGAGAAGATCCGCAACCAACATGCCGCGAAGGCAGCCCGACAGGCCGCCGGTACCGAATCAGAGGATACCTCGCGCGCCGCCACTCTTACTCCTCAAGAGGAAGTCGAAGAGGAGATGCACGAGGAAGAGTCCGCGCCCAAGTTCGAGGAGATGAAGGCTGAGAAGGAGACGGATGGCGAGGGTCTCAAGAAGGTTCAGACTGGGCGCTCGACAAGAAGCCGGAGAACTGTGAGGGATCTCGACTTCAACCCAAATCCGTTCGACATCGACCGCGTCAACACAAGAGAAAGCTTCGCAGGCAGGCCGAGAGCCAACAGCCGAGCGAGTAGCAAGAAGTAAATGTCTGTTTTTGTTGTAGCATTTTTACGGTCGAAAAAGTTGTTAGATTTGACGCATGGCATCAGCATAGTATACCCCTCTCCTATTGTCAGTAGGCAATTTTAGTTCAATAATATTCATAACATGATAAGTTGCTTCTTGCTTGTGACGTACTTGACGCTCTAGCTGTTGTTAACCGTTAGAATGCTTCTGAGTGATCTCCGTTGCACGGATCAACCTCGGCGATCGTCATAAGCCGCCGGCAACGCATACTGTATCAGAAACCCTTCCCATAGCATTGTTCTAGACACGTAACACATTGCGCAATACTAAGTCTCATCGGTCCTTCCCCCGCGCGTCTCGTCAATCGCATCCGGCGATGGAGTGCGCCTGTATTCCTTCTTTAGCTCGTAGCTGCCGTCTATGAGCGCGCTTCAGCAATGCCACGTGTGCGCACTCGACATATCGCTCTCTGCGTCTCCATTGTTTGTTGGATCTATTACTTCCTTCCCAAGGACGAAGCCTTCCCGTCCCGTCATGGCGCGGATCACGGCTCTACCGCCGCGTTGGCGCGTTACATGAATGATCCATCTCAAATCCCGCGCATCCTCGCAACACCGAGTAGCTTCGACTGGAGTTCCGTGAACTTCACCTACCCGCTTCCACTCGGCCCCAAGCTTCCTTCACCCTTCACCAAACGTCCTCGTATTCAACACAACTTCACACCCGACCCGAGCAATGTACACGCCATACAGGAGGAGAGACGATTGGAGGTGAAGCGAGTGTTTGCAAAGAGCTGGGCAAGCTACAGGAGCAAGGCATGGATGAAGGATGCGCTGAAGCCGATAAGTGGACAGTATGTCGACCAGTTCTCTGGATGGGCTGCGACATTGGTAGACTCACTCGACACACTTTGGATGCTAGGGATGCGGAACGAATTCTACGAAGCTGTCGAAGCTGTTGCGACCATTGATTTCGGTATGTCTACGGCACCGACAGTCAACACCTTCGAGACGTGTATACGCTACCTGGGCGGGCTTCTTGCTGCATACGACTTGAGTGGACATGAGGTGCTGAAGGCGAAAGCGATCGAGGTGGGCGACCTGCTATATGGCGCCTTCAACACGAAGAACGGCATGCCTGTTGACTTTATCAACTTCGAAAATGCGAAGCAGGGCACTGGGTTGATCGTCGAGAATCAAGTGGTCAGCGCAAGTCCGGGTACCATCACGCTAGAGTTCAGCAGGCTGAGCCAGATCACGGGGAACGACAAATACTATGCTGCTGTGTCGAGTCTGATGGATGTATTCGCGGAGAGTCAAACGAAGACGAAACTGCCAGGCATGTGGCCTATGATGGTGTCCATGCGCGCCAAAGACGTTGTTTCGGGTTATCAGTTTACGATAGGTGGGAATGCGGATTCCTTGTATGAGTACCTACCAAAGGCGCATGCCCTGCTTGGGTCTGCAGAGCTAAGCTCGAGCAAGTACGAGGCCATGTCACGCTCCTTCATGGATACGGCGATGAACAACTTATTCTTCGCACCTATGATACCAGGGAACGAGGACATTCTGATCTCAGGCAACGTCGATGTTCATGAGGACGGTCCCAGTCTTGACCCCGAAAGCGAGCATCTGTCATGCTTCATCGGTGGTCTTTTCGCGCTCGGTGGGCGGCTGTTCGACAACGCAGAATATCTCGAAACCGGAGCGAAGCTTGCTCGCGGGTGTGCATACGCCTACAAGTCTTTTCCCACTGGTATCATGCCAGAAAGGTATAACATGGTTCTATGCCCCGGCCCTGATCATCGTAAATCCTGCGCGTATGACGAAGAGCGCTATGCCGTAGAAGCAGCTGCACGACCGCAGCACAAGTCTCACCTTCCTAAAGGTTTTACCACTGCTAAAGACCCTCGCTATATCCTTCGTCCCGAGGCCATTGAATCTGTCTTTATACTATGGCGCATCACGGGCGATCCCGTTTGGCGCGAGACTGCATGGGAGATGTTCGAGGCTGTAGCCAACGCAACGGACACAGAGCTTGCGAATGCTGCGATCATGGACGTTTCTGTCATCGGGTCAAAGAAAGAGGACTACATGGAGAGTTTCTGGATGGCAGAGACCCTGAAGTACTTTTACCTGTGCTTCGCCGATACGGGCTTGGTTAGCTTGGATGACTTTGTGTTGAATACTGAAGCGCATCCTTTTCGGTTATCCAAGGGGTAGGCGAAATGTATATAAACTTGCATTTGGTATTGAGAAAATTTGTTGCTGTCTCGGTTCCTCGAACAGGCTCGCAATACTTATGGTTGCAGTTGACGTGAAGAGCTTAAGGTGAGGTTGCCAGTGCGTGAACTATCGCAACAAGACGCGAGCGGGACGTTAGAGTAGGCGAGAAAAACAAAGACATTGTATCGCTAAATTCAAGCTGAATCCATACAACACTCATCGTGCACAACACCGCCAAATCCCCCTACCCACGTTACGTCCTCAGTGTTCTCGACGCCCATAGAACACATGCCGTAACTCCGCTGCCCCACTCTTCCCATCAGCTTAAGCATGTGCAAGCATGTGGCGTCACTCGCTGTGATTGGTGTTCCTGAGACCCATTGTTTCTAAACCAGGACTCTGAAGTTTAGCGTGGGTTGCGCGCCCCCCTTGATCTTCCCCTTCAAACCCCAGGCACCAAGGCCTTTCTTTTCCTCTTCTTTACTACACTATCCAATCTCCGCGACTCTACGTCACAGTCATTCTTTTGCTTCTATTGGAAGTAGTTCATACACTCATTCTTTTTGCATAATTGGCTATTTGGCCTCGTCAGCTCTATCTTTAGACAGCTTTGTACCATATTGAAGCTCTCTTTCCCGCATCGATCCGTCATTACCAACACCACCGTATATTCTCCTCGAAGCATTACTCTAAGCGAAGATGCGTTTCTCCATTGTTGCTGCTGCGCTTGCAGCTGCTCCCGCCGTCGTCTCGGCTGCTGAGAAGGGCAAGATGGGATTCGCCCTCGGAACGAAGATGGGAAGCGGAGCATGCAAGACCCAGCAGGATTACTCCGACGACTTCAAGATGATCAAGTCGAACTCTGGCTCAACCATTGTTCGTGGTTACGCTGCCTCGGACTGCGACATGGCTAAGAACGCCCTCCCGGCTGCCAAGTCAGCCGGCTTCAAGGTTGTTCTAGGTATCTGGTAAGCTTCATGTTCCTACCAACGACGATTCAGAGCCAAGTTTGCTAACACATGGTACCGCAGGCCCGATGTCGAGGAGTCCTTCCAGAAGGACCTCAAGGCCATTACCGACGTTGCCCAGCAATACACCGATACGATCTACGCCGTAACCGTCGGTTCTGAGACCCTCTACCGTGGAAACTTCACTGGTGAGGAGCTCGCCGGCAAGATCAAGACTGTCAAGGACAAGCTGCCCTCTGGCATCAAGGTCGGAACTGCAGACTCATGGAACAAGTTTGCCGACGGAACTGGTGATGCCATCATTGGCACTGCCGACATCATCATGGTTAACGCCTTTGCTTTCTGGCAGGGTGCCAGCCGTGAGAACGCTACGTACGTACAATCCTTCAGTCAAGCACACCTTGAAGGATAAACACAGACTAACACTCTTGCAGTCACGTCTACCTTGACGACATGTACCAAGCCACCGCCCACATTGAGAAGGTCGCTGGAGGCCGCTCCAAGGCCCCTGAGATCTGGAACGGCGAGACCGGCTGGCCCACGGCTGTTGGCACCGACTACGACGCTGCGAAGGGTGGACTGGACAACGCTAAGCACTTCTACCAGCACGGTTTCTGCTCGCTGCTCGACTGGGGTTTCAACGGCTTCTACTTTGAGGCTTTCGACGAACCCTGGAAGCCAGCTTCCATTGGTGACAATGGAAAGGCTGCTGACGAGACTGCCTGGGGTGCCATGACTGCGGACCGCCAGAAGAAGTTCGACCTTATGTGCTAGATTTAGACTAGGCGGAGACTGATCTTGAGGCCTGAGGATGAGTTGAACATAGACGACGGGGGACAAGTTGTTGGTATAGCTTGATCGTTGCATATAAACAAATTTAGAGTATAGACGCATCGCTCCTACATATGGAAAGGTTACGACCAGTTCTTTTTGAATAACTTGTTGCTTGATCAGATGTGTCCACCAAGACTCTTCTTCGTATGTGATTTTCATCCCAGTTACTAGACGGAACAAAAATGAGTGTCGCTCACAGCTGAGAAGTAGAGGCGAGATCTGAGCACGGGACATGTCCGCTTCTTGTCGATAACAGTGTATCGTTCCCACCCTAGAGCACTATCCTTCACCCACGCGAGCGCAAAAAGAAATTGCTCTCCGAAGAGAGCCACGGTTGATTCAGCCGAGGTTTGAACTCGGGACCTTCAGTGTTAGAAACAACTGTCGTTGTTAGACTGACGTGATAACCAACTACACCACCGAACCGTTGTTGATGGAGTGACTGGATTTAGCAAACCATATAATATGAGAAATTTCGGTTCTTTGACGATATGAAATATTTCTAGTACGCTCAGCTCAAAGTATGAGATATCGTGAGGTAAAGGTACCCACAAAGTAAGGTAGGTGCAAACGCGAAAGGAAAATTTTCGCCCCACCTGAACCCACATCTCGACAACGCCCTACACTACAACTCTTTCGTAATTCGGCTGCTCAATTTCAGTCTGGGGTGTTGACGCCGCAGAACTTGGTGTTGATCCTCCAGAAAACAGGCTTGAGCTTCTTGACCCAACCGGTGACAGAGCGTACAGAGATTCGTAATCTGGAGCAAACTCTCGCGACGGCTCTCTTGGCGTGTACTGCGGAAGTGGCTCAAAGTCTTCGCCGTCTTCTAGTTGCAATGATAGCGAGCGGTCGCGGGGTATGCGAGGTAGAATCTCCAGTGCCGTGTTGGAACGGATGGTGAAGTGTTGATCATTGTATTTGATACCGATGGATATACCAAGTACGTACCGTCGGGTGATCGAATATGTTTTGAAGGTCGGAACACACTCCGTGTCGTCGATGAGACGAAAGTTGGACGTCAGAGTTGTCGTTTTGTTGAATGGGATCGGTCTGTTCATGCTGGTTCGCGATATGCAGGTGATGTGCTTCGATACAACGTCCTCGGGATCCATTATTGTGTGGCCGCACATCGTTGTAGAGTACGTCGAGATGGTGACTGTCAAGGAGTCGATGATGCATTCCCGTTCAGCATGATTGGCAGGATCTCGTGCGTTCAGTAGGCTGAGCGACAACGGCATGTGCTGTCCAGGAGCAACTTTCTCGGGATGAAACAATGTGGGAATGATCCGAGGTGTCGAATTCATAGAGACACCGGAGAACACTTTCTTAACCCGCGATTCTTCTTTCTCTTTGTGTGGCTTCCATGCTTGAGTATAGAGTACAGAAGATGTAGCTTTCGCTCGTTGTGGCACGTCGACTTCCGATCTTGGATGGTATCGCAGTGTATACTTGCACCTCTTGGTATCCATCGAGCCACTAATGATAAGTCTGGCTTGGACAAAATATGATATCTGGGCTGCGCCACCTGGAACACTGGTCTTGAGGTGGAACGAGGGCGGAAGTGGGTGTGGCTCTCGAAGATAGTTAGAGCCATGTGCCATCCGTTTGTAGTGTGGTTCAGTAGACTCTGGAAAGACAAACTCAAAGTCCCATGAGTACTTCCTCGGCCCAAGAGTGCGGCAAGAAACTAGCTCTTTCTCGCGGTTGAACAGTCGAATCTTCTCTTCGTAGTCGTGTCTTTGCGCAGGAGGGTCGGTTTTCGTATTCACATGTAAAGGCCGGGACGTTTTGGTGACACAACTGCCAGCAAAGATAACTTTCAGCGACTCAATTTCTGCCTCCTCTTCTATTGCCAGGGAGATCTTTCCAGTAACCTTGTCTCCCCTTCGATATACCCTATTGCTATCGCCGTCAACAACGATCCTCAAAGCTGGCACCGTCATTTTTGGTGAGAAGAAGAGGGACGATCAGCAATGCAGGGACCTTGCAAGGCTTAAGAGCGTGTGAATAGGTAACGATGATTCGCGGAGGTTCCAGGCACGCGGTTATCGGTGCAGACCGGACTAGGAGAACGTTTGCCGGGGTAAGAGTTATGCCAAGGATGAGAGGATTTGCTGGGCATGCAACTGAGATATGGATAACGGAAGGTGAAAGGACGAATCCGCTTTAGAAGGGAGGCTGAGTGCATTTGGATATTGGGCATATATGTTGCTTACCGTTGGCTTTGCGCGCGCCTTGCCAATTCGAACGTCATCTTGCTGCCAAGGGTCTACCATGAAGCAGTTGGGTTGAAGGCATGATGTCCTGTTAGTGTTGTGCTGTCAGGCCTTGTAAGGAAGGGATGTTCGTGGTAGGCGTAATCGTGCACCAAGCTACCTGTTTCATCCCTTTCCTGATCATGATCTTCCGTGAATTACCCAGCATGCGTCGCATAGTCTTTAGAGGCCCAACTGCCCAAAAGCTTTTTGTCGCCATTCTTCCGCAGAGTGCTGAACAGCGGGATGCAGCCAAGGAGACCACGACTTCTTGGCTGGTAGTCTGGATTCAGCCACACTGATACCCCAGATCCGCCCCGCTAGACTCTGTAGCAGAACCGTCGATATGGGATCAGAGGAATGTGTGTATCCACATATTCTCCGCGATGCAAGATCTGGAGTTGGAGTGATCTGTTAGCAACGCGTACTGCATTGAGCTATTGTGAGTCATTAACGTGTCAAAAATTCAGGGCAACGAGTGAAATGGATAGCACGCGGGGTGTCCGCTGGAGGCGTGCCACATTCAGCAACGGCGCCCGGTTGGTGCTCGCTTCGAGACTGGATACGCTCAAAAGGTCCTTGGCCCTCCACAAGCCGACGATTGGCGGACCGACTTGCCAGAGCTGCTCGGGGAGAACGAGAGTCCATGTGCCCACGTCTCGGAAAGCAGGTTTGTAGTCCGCTTCGCCTCACAGCTTCACAAGGGCGGTGAATCAAGTATAAGACAGTCAGTATCTGGTGGATGCGAAGTAGACGAGATGGAACCAAATACGTTGACAGTGTCAAGTTGTTGTAGATGAAGATGCAGAGGAAGGATCGCTCCAGGTTCTAGTTCAGTGGGGTGCTTGGGCAGATTGCGCCAGGGCGGGCACGTGGCGAGATATCGATAAGGGTCGGTGCCATCCGAAAGCGCCTCTTTGCACTGATGCTTGCAATGGTCTTGAGAATCACAAGATCGTGCCACAAGGAACACCGGACCTATCTTTGAAATGAGAAGTCAAATCGCATCTGAATACCAGAGGTGAGAACACTCTGCTGTAAATTCACTGTCCTTTCAGACCTAGTCCCTTAAAGGCGAACGGAAGGACAATTCCAACTGTGAGCCAGATGATATCTCTCGAAACGAATAGCGTCAGCATGTTCGAACTGTGACTTTCTCTCTTTACGTTTAGTAGTTGATAGCATGAGGCTCCAGAGAGGATGTTTCCACGCTTACTATATGTTACGAGATTTGTATCTACACTTCGCGAAAGTTCATTTCCGGCAGAGGTCTAACTTGTGCCAAAGTCTGAATTTACAGACTACACAAGATAAACATGCTAGCACACATAACATATTCTTCATTATGCGCGATGTGATAGTAGTTGTAATATTCGTGACGTAGGACAATCTCCGTCTTTTGGTTACCAAAATCGCGCCCAGACCTCAACGCGTGCTCACGCGTCAGGGTCCACTAAAACTATCTACGAGGCCATCACCCTTACGCCCACCACTCCCTAGTGAACCCATCCCGCAATCGCATCTTCTACTATTCGAACGACGCTGCTTCCATACTCAAACGTCCGTAACCACACCAAACTATGCCGCCGAGGAAGAGCAATGTATCGGCGGTGTCAAACGAAGAGAGTCCCGCACCGCCTAGATCAGTACCGAGAGAGGAGAGCTTGGGTGTCGAGGTTTGTCGCATTACTTGAAAGCGTGTTGGACTACAATACGGCTAACAATGCGATTGCAGGACCTGAATCTGCCAAAGTCTATAGTCCAGCGTCTGGCCAAAGGTGTCCTGCCACCGAATACCCAAATACAAAAAGATGCGCTCCTTGCTATGAGCAAGAGCGCGACTGTGTTTGTCAACTACATCACATCAGCGTACGGTCCCTACAAACCTATCATACGCCAGATGTATGCGGATTGCAACAAATAGACTTTCGCTAACAATTGTCCAGCGCCGCGGAAAAGGCACTCGCCAGCGGCAAGAAAACCGTCATGCCGAAAGATGTGTTCGATGCAATGACAGAGCTGGAATTCGCGTCCTTTCTCCCCCGCCTCGAGGCCGAAGTCACCAAATTCACGTCGATACAAGCCGATAAGCGGAATACGTACAGGAAGAAGGTACGCGAAGAGAAGAAAGCTACAAATGGTACCACCGAGGTTGCTACTTCAACTCCTGCGAAGTCGGCGGAAGGTGGTGACGTGACAATGGAGGGTGCGGATGATGGTGGTGAGAGGGCGACGAAGAGGGCCAGACGGGAGAGTGGAGATGCGGGTGAGGGAGATGTCACTGAAGAGGAGGTGGACGAGACACAAGACGTCGAGGACGAGGAAGTCGAGGATGACGAAATCGAGGAGGAGGTTGTCGGAGAGGAATTGACAGAAGATCCGCTTGAGGAGAAGGAGGCCAACAAGGACGACGACGATGACGACGACGGGAATGAGAGCGACTGAGAAGTCAGACGTGTCTCGTAGGGCTGGAAAGATATCACTGCATGGGACGGCGTTCAGGATGGGCGGGGTCTGAAGCATTGGTTCAGAGCAGATCAGTCAAGAATCTGAATTGAATGTGCTGTGTTTCACGAGACACGATACTGGAGCTACCTAAGCCCATAGGTTGTCTCAATGTATGAAGTCATTGCACTCCACGTCTCTGTGAGGCTCATAGTGTCGGATTGCCTGGACGTCGCGCGCATCTTGCAATCATGATACCATATGCATTACGCAACTCCTGTCGTGGTTATAGTCCTTTACGTGGATGCTTCTGTGCTCCTCAAGAGCATGTTTGTATGCCACCTTCAGCGCTTCGTCTTTGGGGGTATGCTGGAATCGAGCGGATCACCGTAACGCACTTTCCACTCGTTAGCAGACTTGTTGGCAGCCGAATAGAACATACTCACATCTAACCATGTTGCTCTTGTCGACAATGTTGTCCAGTGCCCTAGCCTCTTCCTCGCGCGCCCTAGTGTTCTTCCACTCAAAGCCCGGCTGGTCCTCCTGCTTGCTCCACTGGTAACCTGTCTCAGCATCCTGGTGGGTACCGCTTCCACCCGTGCCGTTGCTCGTAGCTGCTTGCGTCATTCCGGTAGACAGTGGACGCTTTCCGTTTGAGTTGACGCCGAGGGTCTCGCGGGTTGTAGGTTGTGAGTTTGGTGGTGAGATTTCGTTTACGCCTGCGAGATTGGAGTTGTGGGGTGTGGCTGGATTGTTTGGGAGAGCTTCGTCAGGGAACATTTCATCGTCCGAGGCAGCATTAGTGGGGGACGATTGCATGGTGGAGTCGCCGTCGCGGTCTGAGAGGGGCGTCAGGTAAGTGCGCTGTCGTTTGGAGGCCATGGCGGGTGGTTGACGCGGGGACGTGACTTACCCGACATGTTTGCGAGCTTTACGGGGGTATTCGCGGCGTGATAGCGGCAGTAAATGCGTTTGCGACGCGGGTTGTTGCTCGCTGTAGAAGGCAACAGTGAATGACATAGGCGTGGAGCTAATCGCGGCCCGCCGCAGGGGTCAAGGTGGGGACCCTTCGAAATATTGGCGACATCATACCTGTGGGACACAACTCTTTCACGCGACTTGACCTTTTGGACGAAACCCCTCTTTACAGTCGACCGAAAAAACACTTGCCCAATATGCCGCCCAAGAACACACTCGCCGACGCCTGGGACGACGATTGGGAATCGCTCGCTGATGTACATGTGCCCCTCTCTCCTGAAAGCGATCGCTCATACCTTGTAGAAAGAAGACGAGAAACCTGTAGAAGAGCAGCCAAAGCCGAAACTCACAAAAGCGCAGCTCAAGGCTCAGCATGCTGAACTCAACAAGCAGCTCTGGCAGGCCGCGTAAGTTGCCAATCTCTAGTCGCAGACACAACGTCTAACTAGCTTGAACAGCGAGAACCCAGAGCCTCAATGGTACCCTGAAGTCCGCCCTGCTCCTGTAGCAGCAACTTTCAAACCAAAAGTCACGATGCTTGCGCGCAAACCCACCCCTCAAGTCCTCTCCCGCAATATGGCTGGCATGAGCCTTGATGACGATGACAGCGAAGAAGAGCGACGGAAGAAGGCAGCAGCAGATTTCGAAGAGCGCAAAGCACGTGCGCAGAAGGAGCGGGCGGAGAAGGAGCGCAAGTACGCAGAAGCACGAGAGCGCATCTTTGGCTCACCAGCTGCTTCCGCCGCAGAGGACTCGCGCAGCAACTCTCCCAACAAGGCTACACGGGGCAAGGGACGCGGACGCGGTGGGAGGGACAGTCAACCAAGGTCGAGCAATGAGCAATCTCCAGCACGAACGGCAGCTCCTGCGCGCCAGCTCTTCGACCCTACATATACTCCAAAGCCTGGCTCCGTATTTATACAGAAGAAGGAATCCGGAATCAGTCGCCCATCAACGCCAAACACACAAGAGAAGCCCGTTCGTCAACCCCAAGGACCTGCAAGAGGTGGCGGACGCGGCTTTGCACCAAGGGGGGGCTATGGTGCTCAGGCAGGTCCGTCAACATGAGCTTGCCGAGGTTCCTGTCATACCGACAGACCTTCTACGCACCAATCTCTTCGGGCGTGTATGGTATTCCGGATCTGTACTGGCAAGCAATGGGATTACCTACGAATGGGTGACAGCGCCGCTACTACCTAGGCCCCCTTCTGAGAATCATTAACATGATCACTGGGCTGGGAGATACTCATGCAGAGATTAGGAGCAACTCCGAACAAAAACAAGCAGTCAACGCAACGGCAGTATTCTGAAGTCCTCGGTATCATTTACAGCATTGGATCATTATCCAGCTATATCTCACCAAAGGACTCACTTCTATCCACACTACGGATATGCATTGACACAGAGACGCTGCGCGCACATATGCGTGATGGACACGAAAGTCGAGAGCAGGGAAATCAATGCCAATAATCTCGTGGAAGAGGATTAAGTGGCAGGTGACAATGCGGGCGCAGAGAACCAAGATATTGAACGACGCACCAAGAAGCATTAGACTGCGGAACAGCTACGCAAGGCAACTGAGGAACGAAATTTATGGAGAAACGGTCAGCAGCGACATATGTGTTGCCTCGTGCACATGAAGGAAGAAGTATGCTGCTCGAAACTAGACACAATTATACGCTGTTGTGAACAGAAAGCGAATTTGAAAGCCTAGTATAGTGTTAGGGGTGCCACAGTTAACATGTTATCAGATCTGTACTGTCGGGTGCCTGAATCCAGGTCGCATGTTTCTAATTTTCCATTAATTCTGTCATGTTTCGATCCGTAGGGATAGTGATTGGAGTCACTTATCTTTATACATGTAGATCAGAAGCTAACCTGGCTAAAACAATTCAGATTACCACCAACGGCATAAAACGCGACGTTAAGGTGTGTCAGGAGTATGTAGGGGCAGCATGTTGAGCCTATATAGACAACGAGCACTGATGTTTCAGCCGGACTGGACCTGTCTACCCGTAGACTTCGCGTGGAGTTAATTCGGGTGTTTCTACTTGAATACAAATGTCTGTTTCTCTGTGAAGACTTCAAGGACATTTCATACACTGAAGAAGTACGTCAGAAGTACGTGCCCTCCAACATAATCAGACATTGATGCAGGATTGAGAAACTTGGTAGCATCATCTCGTCCAATCTACAGAATATGGTACATATTTGGAGCTTGCGCACATTCGTGATTGTAAAGAGAAGATACCATGGAAGGTTTGATAACCCCCCCTACAGAAGTCATTGCTAAAGACTGCTGTATGACGTCATTCACATGGAAGAGGAGTCGCTAGTAGAACACGTTACAAGGAGAAATGAATACTTCAAACTATGGTAAGAATTTCGACTGGCGCGTCATTGTTCTCGACATCTTCCAAAGGAAAGACATTGGCGCAGCTAACGATGCGATAATGACCATCTCCTGTCTCACGGAGGACCCATGCCCCCTTCAGACCTCCGAGTACGCACATCCAGTCATCAGGTTGCACATCATCCCGACTTACACCAACGATATCTTCGGATGTCATAAAGAAGTTCTTAATGTTCGAATCCCGAAGAATGTTGAGATAGGTATAGCTCGCGTCTTTTCGCCATGATTGGGGGTCCGGAATATCGTCAGGAGGAGTTACGAGACCTCGAAAGGCCTGGTATGACATGTACAGGTCGTTGGATATTTTTTCATCTTCTTCAATCACGTATCTGGTAATTGACATACTAGTCGACAATTTGAAGAATGCATCGTCAACCTCTTCAGGGCGCCATCGATCTTGGCGACTAAGAGCTCCTTGAGTTGTCCTTAAGAAAGACATAATCTCCTCTTCCTCTTGTGGGTTGATGACACCTGAATTTGACAAATTGAGACCAAGAACGCCTTGCTGCAATTGCAAGCCATTCTCAACACAACTAATCCTAGCAATACGCTGAGCAGAAATTCTCAAAGCTTTACCGCCTCTTTCGATCTCACAGATCTCTGCGATGTCATATTTGAGTACCAAATAACTTTCAAGAATGCCACATAAGGATGTCTCGGACCAATCCGGAACCCATGACGGGAGGTTTCTGTAAGTTGAAGAGGGACGCAAAGCATCTTCGAACGAGTTGATCTTTCCAGCGCGAATAATAGCTTCAGTAAATTCCATGTATACCTCCTCAACTGACTTCGTGTAATCAACGCGAAGTCCACACTCTTCAATGTCATTGATCCGCCCAAATGAACTATAGACAAAGTCTCTTGGATCTGAAGACTCCAGTTCGCTACCAACTGCGAAGGATATGATAGCGTCGAAATTGTCGAGAAGGTCGTGGAAAGGAAGGGGTTTTGTATGCTCAAATCGATAGAAAATTAGGGACAAATTTTCGCCTCTAAATGCCATCAAACTTGCCCAGTACACCTGGAGGGAATCGAGTAGCTGCCTCCGGTGGATATCGCGCTGACCGCAGACGAATATAACTTGTTCGTTCAAAGCTACTTCTTGCCCGACCCACACACGCTTGAACCATGGGCGAGCAAAAAGAGATTTGATCGACGCAGATGGTAGAGCCGCAGATTGTTCGCGGTGTTGGCTTGACAGCCATTCCCATGACATCATGTCTTCACCATATTTCTCTAATTCTTGCAAGGCTAAATCACTATCCTCTGTCGCAAGACCAATCCATGCAATGACTACAACGGCAGATGCGAAGATATCACCCATTCTCTGGACTTGTACGCTCTTCTCGTTCGAGTTGCTCTGGTCGATACAGATAGCGTCTATCCAGAAGGTGATAGTCTTGTCCTTTTCTTGCAGATGTTCCAAAGCCACAGCAAGGTTCTCAGTAGCATGAAAGACTTTATTGCCAACTAGTATGGGACGACGAATCTGAGCATCACCCCAAGCGTACGACAAGCCGACATAAGAGGGTCCTTGCTCGTCAGCATTGGAAACAAGCTCGCAGCAAACTACTGTTTGTCCGTCGATATCGATGTTGTGCGTTCTTGGGAGTAGGTATAGATACCGGAGTTCTGTACTGGGGTCTTGGAGTGGTTGGTGCTTGAAAACTTCAAGATTGCGGATGTCAAGAAGCTTTGACTCCGTGGTATCGGTGAAACGGTCTGTCAACGCTGACTTGTAAGCGTCGCTTTGGGAGCGACACGACATTGCGACTGATCACATGCCGAAAGGTGCCAGAAAGGGCAGAAGGATAGCAAACAAGGAATTGCAGTGCGTATTGCGCAGGTTTCTGGTAAGCTGATAACTTGGACTCTCAGCCTTGGAGGTATTCTGAGGTTGCCCCACCCTCACGTGAGAGTCCTCAATGTGGCTTAATGCCAACGGAACAGGCGCTACTCAGCATAACAACAGTGACAAAGGAGCTCCTTCCAGAAGTTTTAGTTCGAATCGAAGAAACAAGAGACAGTTCATCCACTGGAACCAGAAACGATGTTGCAGTTGCTGGAAATCTTTGCGAATATCCAGCATAGCACATGTACATGCCGCCTGCTAAGCTCATGGCGCTCTGAGCATACCAAAGGACTCAAAGAGTAACGAAAGCCTAAGGATTTACCTGATCTTACGTTGATAAGATACGAGGGAGCTGTCCTATCAAGAAAGTTGCACTACTACGGCTGTATGGCGGTCTTGGGAGAAGGAGACCTGCGGAACTCTCCCAATCGCCAAAAAGCCTTCAACGAGTTACCATAAATGAGGCGTAATCAATATACAAGATGCGGATCCGAAAGGCCTATTCCATATTAAAGAGTATCACCTCATAGTGTTACTGTCACGGACCAATCTTCAGCAGAATGCAGACGTCCCATGGCATGAAGAGAAAATTTGATCTTCACCGACTGTGATCACCCTAGTCATACGGCAGGTAGGAAGCAAGGCTTGAGACGAAAAGTGTTTGATTGTAAAAGTGAAGCAACAAGCAAAGAGAAAGATTCTATACACCACCAATGATCGGACATGAAACCTAGACTCGCGATGCAGTACATAAGCGTATATCAATCATCTCACGCGACAGGTCTAGTCCGCCCAGAAAGGCCCGTATATCGGCGGGTACTCAGCTTGAAGTATAATCGCATATACCAGCATCGGATAGCGCCTTTCCCCTCTTCTCCGGTACCGAGTGCCCCTCGGAACGGTCATCGGCGCAGTGAGTACCTGTACATCGTCAGGTACCAAACACTAAAGGTAGTCTATGGATGCTTTTCGTGGCAACTCAACACCCTTCCGCGGCTCTTTTTGACGGTTCTGCATGCATGCAGCATACATAATGTCCGTGCAGATCGTCCTACCGTATGGTAGACGTGACTAAACGTTTCAATTAGCCTATCCGAAGTATCGTGATCGTCGAAAGCCTCGTCATCCGCAGTGCTCGTGGTTGAGATAGCCTCTAGGCAGCAGGTACAGTAGAGCTGAAGCACTGTCCTTTTCTTCCCGTCCGGCTGCCGCAAAAGGAAACAAGACCGTTATACGCGTCCTAGAGGTCGGCAAGACGGTGGTGGAGATCATGAGTCCCGGTGGCGCATCTGCGATTCTGCGTAGCGATTGGAGAGTTAGTAAATCGCCCTCCGCAGTCATGGCGAATTCTACAATGATTGGCGACAGTAACGCATGTGAGTGGAAACGCCGCCTCACGATACCAGCGGACGGAAGGCGGAGACGAAGGACCTTCTCACCGACGCAAAATACCGATAACTCAACACGCTGATCGGTACTCGTACTCGTTGCCTGAACGACGCACGCATTCAACGGACGATATCGGTTTGGGACTGGCAACTCGAAGAGCCTCATGCACCATCCATGCTTCAACCTTGCTGGAAAGTAAATATGGCGGTGGGCGAAAGCTATGACGCAGGACGAGATCCACCTGTCTAAACTGCTCGTCAATGCATGAAGTTGCTGGGAGAAGCCTGGCCTCCATGTGGCTCGCTAAACACACAGGCTTCTTCCCTATACCATGACTCACCGCTGAAGTGATGCTTTTTCGATGAGCGGGCGGCTGCGGAAGCGCATGATCTATGGAAATGTAAATATGTGTGGCGAATATTTCGACAGCGTTTACAGGATGGAGTAGCTGAAGTCGTGAACTAATCGATTCGAGCTGTTTCAATGAAAGGGCCATTGTCCGAGTGGCAAGAGTCGCTAAGTGTTTCAATTATTCGCTTCGCAACAGCTTGACTGAAGCGGTCAAATCGGAGCAGCAGTAAGGCCGGCGGTGACCTGGCCGATCGATGGCGATAAAATGTAAGACGAAGCGGATTGAGACGGTAATGTTTGCCATCGGACACGAGCCCAATCGTGAACAACTGCGGACCCTGATAGTGATCAGTGACAAGCGTATTGCGTGTTGCTTGTAATCATTCGTCCGACGTCCGTGATGTTGACTGTTGAGGCGACCTTGCGCCACAGGGGAAACCGACGTTTCGCTTATGAGATCCCTGCAACGCATATCATTATTGCGCATGTGACTCGGAGCGTCCATGCCAAGCGCGTGCACCGCCACACATGGTCGAGTCTGCGGAATACTTACAATTAGGATGTATTGAATTTGCAATACCAGAGCGAATCGTTGGGCCCGGATGAATTATTTTAGGAGGTGCGTCATGCAGCTAGACCGCTCGCATGTCGACGACAGCTGCGCAGCTTGCAGTCGTGGCAGACTAACGTGGTCGTCCGACGAATCCGCAGCGCAGCAGTCGTGAGCCTGCACTCGATAGGGCTGCGCAAACCTGTGCGATGCGTCATAGCGATTCTGGTTAGCATCCATGGGTATCGCAGTTGCCTCCATCCCGCTGCGCGTTTGTGTCGTCCTAGTGTCGTCTTGAGGACAGGTGTATAGAATCATGGGCGCTTAGTGTTGCAAAGGTCCACTTGGTGAAGAAGCCTCATTCTGATATCAGTCCATGACGATAGTAGCATGCGGGCGCGGAGTAAACAGTTCTGCAGGTCATGGGGAGTCATAGCAACGCATGATGTTGGTGGGTGCGAAGGATTACGCAAGGTGAGTTGTCTGATAGCAAAGTGGGTACCTAGAATTTTGACACCTTGAGAAATCATTGTGGGAAGCTCGGTAGGAAGGCGAACCCGATGAGCCACAGCGACAAGGCCCGAAGTAGTCCAATAAGGGCCGGGCATCGGGGTCAAAATACAAATGAGAACTGTGTGCCGAGAGATTACAAGGAGCGTGTTGACGGGAGATACCAGACTGTATGCGACCAAGGCGCAGGTATTCATGCACAGCACGGATACAGGCGTTCCGCCGGAGCCAGTCAAATTCAATGTGCGAGGTACTTGCGCTGCGAACTTGCTTTATCGAGCCGTAGTAGCTGCGAGCGGGGAGATCAAACCATGTAACCGCGACAAGTTACTTTGTTGTTGATAGTTTTCATCGAATCAAAACGGCGCCGGTGCAGCGATATGCAGCCGTAAGTGGGCCTTTCATCGACAGTACCATATGCCTTGGAAGACGACTGCAGACATTCGAAGTAGCGGTAAACAACGACGCACCCCCAGGCCAGCGACTTGGATAAGCTGTGAGACATTCGAAAAATTTTCACGGGCGGGAAATTAGCTTCGTACAGTGATCAGAGGGAAGTTCGAGAAGGGATCCGAGCGATAGAGTGCGGCTCTCAGCAGACGACAGGGCCTCCCTAGCAGTGATAATCGGTCCCAAGCGACGCGGGACGACGTTGAATGGTGGACCTGCCGCTGTTTCGGATGGAAGTACTCCAGCCAAAACCAGCCGTGTGCCGCGACGATGGGCCATTGTAGCGTTTGTGCTAGGCGAAAGGTAGTTTACGAATGGGGTAGGTATGGAAATGGTCGCGAGCTCAAAGCAACGTTGAGGTCATGTTTGGCGATCAACAAAGACTATATGTCGCCCGGTAGCTGGTCGGTCACGGCAGGATTGGCAGCGTACGACGCCCGTGTGGGAGGGTTCTGCGCCGGTGGCAGCATGTGCTCGCAGTAGGAGGAAGCACAGGCAGAATGGGCCGTGTTATTGCATCCGCGCTGTAGCGAGCCGCGAGTCCTGCCCAACGACGGATATGGAGGATGAAAGGGTGGAGTGGAGCTTTGTTGGCTGCAAGGAGGGCCGTTTGAAGAGAGTTCAGCAGCAAACGAAACACGCTGAAAACGGTGACAGCTGAATGCAAGGCGATGCTGCACAGCATGTGGCACAGCAAATGAAGGGAGTACTCTGTCGTGGTTGCTTACGCTAGCCATGCTCGAAGGGGCATTTTACGATGGTGTCGAGGATTACGGGCATATAGCGGGCAACATGTGTTTCCAATATTACACACCCAAAACAGAACAAATATAAAACAGGCTGGGCGCGCAATGCCCGCCGTCAGGCATCAAGCATGGGCGTGCGGAGAGTGAATGGCCTCCCCCAACGCCTCTGTTTCTGGTCGGACTCAGCGCGCGAGTGCTCAGAGTCAGAGGCGGCTGGACAGGCAGTAGGGTTCGGGGCTAGCTTCCCAGAATACTCGTGGGCAATATGGGCAGGAGGCACAGCATGGTCAATCTGACCCGTAGATGAGGGTATGCTAACAGCCGGGGTCCCTTGGGCAGCTTCTAGTGGGTGCATGGCGCGACAGGGGGCTGCGTTAGGGCGGATGGACACTGTGGTCCGCGCACGGCTACAGCGACGAAAGCGGGCTCGGTCTCAAAAGCAGGCGCAGCCCGCCGTCGCTTCCTCTTTTGCGCACTCGAGCATCATCACCACACATTACCAAGCATTTTAGACGTCAACGTCTACTTCGATTAGGATCCCATACTCTGGATCCTTCTGGCACCCTCTAGTAACTACTCGACTCGAAACCCAATGTGCAGTAGACAGAGCCGGATTTCCCTTTCTCTCCCCTCCGTCGCTGCTTCCACATCCACATCCGCCCGCTCCCAACGCCCGCGAAGACCCTCGTTCGGTTTGCATATTCCAAGGTGAAGCAGGCACCGGCCTGGGCTCCTTCCCCATCGAACCGTATACGCACCTAAACAACAACCACCCACACACGCACTGCGACATCCACCAAAATGTACGCACCACAGTATCCGACTCCTCCCCCGGGCTACATGCCCTACGACCATTTCCGCACCACGCCGCCAATGTCTCCCGGTCCCGGCACCAGCTACTACTCCCCACGACACGCGCCCCAGATGGCTACCCCACGAGCGAGCCCCAAGGTTCAGGCCCACTCTCGACGGGCTTCGCACGCCGTGCCGCCACAGTACCAGAGCTCCTACGCTCCCTCACCTCGCGGAGGGGCCATGCCTCAGTATGGCGCTGCAGACCCGCGCACATACGCGACGCCGAGAGGCACCCCTGAATATGTAAGTTATTTCGGTTACAATATTCCAACAAGTCGGCATCGCCGCGACACAGACGTCCCGCCTCTCAAGCGCAGCAATCGCGAGAGGAAGCGTCGTCCGTCGCAGTCGGCACGTCACGTCTACACCAAAGTTGTCTACGACGACCGAGGCTACGGCTACGAATGCGACTACGACATTCACGACTACCCACCACCGCCATACGAGCAGTATGCGCGCCACGACATGTACGGGAGGGATGCTGATCACTATTACTATGATCAGGTCCCTATTTATGAGCCAGAGCCTAAGCCAAGCCGTCAACGACGCGCCTCTGCAGCCTCCACACGACAGCCAGCTGCCTCACCGAAGAAGCCTGCGCCAGCAGCCAAGTCCGCCCCCAAGGCCACCGAAGAAGATGCGCGCCGCGCTGGTATCCCCGCCGGCTACTCGTACAAGAACTGGGATCCCACTGAGGAGCCCATTATGCTTTTAGGTTCTGTTTTCGATGCCAACTCCCTTGGCAAATGGATCTACGACTGGACCGTCTTCCACTATGGCCCCGCAACCCCACTCGCCGAGATGGCAGGTGAGCTTTGGCTCCTGCTCATCCAACTCGCCGGCAAAGTCAAGAGGGCTGACGAGACCATGCCCAAGATCCGCAAGAAGGAGAACCACGAAATGGTCGAAGACTTCCTAGAGAGTGGCGAACGCCTGTGGGTCCGCTTCGCCAAGCTCCTCAAGGTGTGCGAAGACTACATGTGGAAGGCCGCTAAGAAGGAGAGCGGCAAAGAGAAGCCTGTTTCCATGGGCAAGAACAGCGGCAAGGAGTTTGTCGAATCCATCTTCGGTCGCGACCGAGAACTTGAGAAGACCGAGAAGCTCATGACTGGAATGCGTCTCTGGTCTATGCGCTTCGATGCCAACTGCGAGGACATCCTTCGATACCCATCTGCTTAGGATCTCCTACCTTTCACACCTAGACGCTTTGGCGCTGGCGTTCTCTGTCTCGGTATACCCTTTTCCATTCCCGTCATTGCTTTGCGCATTATTTGATGTTACCGCGAGATACCCTTTCTTGCATTTCGTAATTGTTAATCCTGCTGCACTTTCTTTGCTTTGCACGTTTACAATGTACAACACTGGGTTTTCTCACGCATCGGGCGGGTCACAGGAAAAAGTCTGCTTTCTACTATGATATCCCCCTTCTTACTTGTATTGTTTTTCTAGCCAACTATTGTTACTTTGCTGTTTGGAATGGTTACGCATGGTGTTCAGGTTGTCATTTTTTGGGGTACTGGGATACCACTACACTTTGTCTTCTGGGTTGGTCCACTAGATTTGGGAGATTTCTACGGATATCTCATCAGAAAGATCGGTACCTCACGGTCAAAACTAGTTATACCCACTTACCACTCTATTGCTATCTATCAATTTATTACACATTACTCAATCATCTGCTCACTTTGCCTTGCCCCATGTGACGAAAATCTACGTGATTCACAAGCCTACTCGCCTATCAAACCCACATGCGTCGCTTTTTCTCATACACTATCAAAGTTTCCAACGGTGGCGATCTCCCAAAGCCACGGCCCCTGCATAGCAAGCCACACATGGCATCTGAGACACAACCAACCCTATCGCACCTCAGATCAGTCTCGGACATGTGCTTTTGCGTCTCCAACCAATTTCACATGTTCGCACACCCTCTTTGACACGTTTCCAGCCCCTCCGAGCCGCTGTCGCACTGTGAGTCACAGTCCTGTACTGCATCACCACCACGTGTATTGAGCCAACCGGCGCTTGCACATCCATCTTCATGACCTCATTGGCTGTTTTGGCTTATTCTCAGCCTTACCATAGAAGAAGCGCTGTGCATAGAAGCCTGCTGCAGGTTCAGTCAAAGAGGCAAGGCATGTTTTTGCTTCTTTGGCCCCCATGGCTGAATGTGGCGGTTGTGCAGCACGGAGCGGGAAGGATTCACATGTCCAATCGAAGACATGCATGTGAGTTCGTGCCGCCTGGGGCCTGGCCTGACCCTTGAGATTGGACGAGCGGAACGATAGCGGTTTGCTATCTTGATATCATACCGTGCCCGGTGTAGGAATAGGACAATGCTCACACTGTGTAAAGGAACGGTTGGGTTTGGGAAGAGTGCACAAAGTGCTATTTACGACTGCGCTGTGGGTGGTAAGGCCCGGAGTTTTGGGATGGCTACTTACAGCTCGCGCACATTGCATGCGCCGATGATATTGCAGTAATTCTACAGTCCCTCAAGGCAACATGCTCGGGGGTTACGCAGCGCAATGATGAAAGGCCCCTTAATTGCGGCCACATATGCGGCTCAACGTTATCAGCCTCCCTTCCCGTTGTGCAAAATTCCACGCCACCCATCCCATCCGTTCCTTAGCGCAGAGTCCCTCAAGATTAAGAGGCGTCGCATCATCCCTGGGCACGGGAGCTCCTTTGATAGGCAACCTTGTCGCATTCCCATCATCCCCGGTCTTAATACGAGTTACAACGTGCAAGGGCATCCTGACATGGGTGATTAGGCAACAGTTTGAATGAGTAGCAGAATTGGCATCATCTGCGTTTTGGGATCGACAGGCACAGAGACGTCGTCGGGATGTTCGGATGGAAGGGTAGTGTGAGCGAGTGGGTGTATGACAAAGACGGGAGGTTGGAGGAAGGTTTCACGGGGTCTGTTGGCTGGAACCAGGGCTATCGCTTCCACGACGTCTGCTAAGTTACTGCTATTTGGCTTTTTGGTTTCGGTGGGTGTCACGAGCTGAGCGAGCGGCGTTGGGTTGCATTGTGTTGATTGGTGAGGATCGCATCTTACTTCTTTTGGATGTGATGCTTCCACGGCTGAATGCGTGGTACTCAGATCGTTTGTGGAAATCGCTCCAGTGAACGAGTAGCATTCTCTACTCCGAAGTACCAAACGCGATCGCTCCTCAACGCCCTGGGAAAGACTTCCAGATGACCTTCTCGACCCAGCAAACATTGCTGCATCTGGGCCTTTCTCCGTCGCATCGGATCGCATTCCGACGCAACCGTACGACATCATTCCGCTAAACAGGCAAGCCCATCACACTACCATGGGCGAGCACTTTGTCTGGATCCCCAATCGCATCATTGCAGCAGGGTGAATCTGGGGTGCATGTGCAATGCTCGCAGAACACCTGATGTCCAGGTTCCGGCTCACTAACAAACCTACCAGCAGTTCATGCAGCAGCCTGACATATACCGCACACTATCGGCCAGCAACACTACGGTGTTTCAAAACACATGGCCGGTGCGAGCGTGCATGAACCGGTCCCCTATTCCCTTCTTCCTATCAAGCAACCGAAGCGAAGCGAGAATGTTGGCAGCCGCGGCATGACGAAAGCCAGACTAAACCCCGCCTAGACCCACTTGATCAAGTTTCTCTCCACTTGGTACATCCACTTGTACCCCGCTGCCACTCCGCGTGAACCGCCTTTGCCTATGTCACTGTCTGGCAACTTCCAAGGTTTTTGACCACAAACTGGGTGGGGTTGCTTCCTGGATGAAGCTGGAGTGGAATCGAGATGGCTGGTAGATGGAGATGCCGTCACAAGATCGGCATTAATCGGTCAATGCGACATTGTTCATGCTGTGCGAGCATCGAGATCTCGACTGTTAGAAGTCACCTTCATTTTCGGAAGTGGCCGATGATAGCTTGTGTAGTGTTACGTCTAAAAGCACAAGGTGAGGGGTGTGGAGGGGTAAAAAGTTTGAGGCAGAGACATGCCACGTCTATACCGCTCTCTGGCGTTCAGGCTTGTTACATTGACGAATGAGAGGTCAGAACTTCTGCATCGTGGGTGTGGTCAGCTGCACTTTTCTGTTTGCTGGAGGGTGGGTTTGGGCTGCCAAAATGAAGATTAAGCGCTCTATCCTCAGCGTGATTGGGGATCTTTTGAGAAATGCCGTAGAAATGCGCGCTGGAAGGTAAGCTCGGATAGGCGTGTGCATGTATGAGTTTTCCAGCGGCACTTGCACATTGAACAACGCAAACTGCCGTTCTACATGAATACGAGACATAGGAATGACGGGTATGATGTAACTGAACGTCGCGCAAACATCTTCTTCCAGGATTTCTGGCTTTCTCAACCTGGCATGGAACACTGCCAAATCCACCCTCACTTGCGACTGGACCAACACCAAGAACAATCTCGATCCAAGCGCAACCGCCCATCGAACAAGGGTAACTATCTCCCTTCCGTCTTCCACGTGCCCACCCGCCAGTGTCAACTCGTCACTCTGCATAAGCGCCCGAAAAAACCATCACCCCACCACCATCTACTACTACTCCTCCAGCAACACTTTCTCTAGTACATTAAACCGCAGCAAGGGTTTGTCAAAATAGTCCTTTGCACATCACAACAACCCCTCCTTTGTTTGCTTATCATCCTTATCGATGGCAAGGTAGAAGTCCTATTTCTGGGCAACGAACTGCATGCACTGCGCATGCGAACACCCTTCTAGCGCGTGTTGTTGTTTCTATTTTCGATAATCGTGCACATCGTGCAGTAGCGGGGTAGGACGAGGCTGCTCCGGCTTACATGATCTGTATTGTATTGAACTAACCTAATAGAGATGCAAGGGGGACATATTGTTACACGACAGGCAGTGTGCAAGGGTATAGTCAGCAATATCTCCATGTTGGTAAGGAGAGACTGAGTATCAAACAATGAATGCTTCCAAGGGCTTCTGGTTGGAATGTCTCGAATGTTCCGTATTCGATTTCACCACGCAAGTGTGCGAATCGAGTACCTATCACAGCTACCTCACCACTTATACAAGTGATTGCATGCAACAGGCATGTGAATTACCATGTGAACTTCTAGTTCACATGTTTGTATGACTAGAAGTTTTGTTCTTAGTCATATATGGAAGGTCCTAAGAGCTCTACTTTACTTTTGCCTGGCATGTCGAAATCAGTACACTCAATTGCGAAGAAAGAAGGCCTGAGCACTGGTATTGAGGGTGACTTTCCTCTTGATGACGCTGTGGTCCAAGGCAAGTCCTTAGAGCGGTTATAACATGCTTAGAGCTCACAGCCTTGTACAGCTCTACCAGAGGGCAGCAAAGTTATGTCTGCGCACAGCTATGGCTCCTCCGCATGGACTGTCATAGCCCCTCTGAACGTTATACTTCCTAGCGGAATTGAGAAGAAGTTCTTCCTCAAGGTTGCAACCGAAGAGCCTGGTCGCGTGATGATGGAGGGAGAGTTCAATTCCATGAGCTCTCTTTACCAGAATTCGCCGGGGTTTATTCCCAAGCCTCTGGCTTGGGGTAAATTCAAAATGAAGGCGCCAGAGACGTACTTCTTCCTATGCGACTTCATCAACATGACCAATGACATGCCAGACCCCGTCCAGTTCTGCGCCAAGCTTGCAGAACTCCACAGGACAAGTGAATCTCCGACTGGGATGTTTGGTTTCCATGTCTCTACTTGTCATGGCAGGTTCGCCCAGGAAATGGCCTGGGACCCGAGTTGGACGAACTTCTTCACGAAGCTGCTTCGAGCTGCTCTCGTCATCGAAAAGCAAGAATGTAGCCCATGGCTAGAATTTGAGGCAGTTTCAGAGCGTACACTTAGCCATGTGATCCCAAGGCTTTTGGGCGCGCTCGAAGAAGATGGCCGTCAGATCAAACCATCGCTCATCCATGGAGACCTATGGGAAGGTAACGTCGGAACAGATCTTTCGACCGGAAACGTCTATATCTTCGATGCTGGCGCATATTACGCTCACCATGAAATGGATATTGGTATGTGGCGATGCGAAAGGCATAAGATCAAATCGCGAAAATACAAGCGACAGTACCTCCGGAACATGACTGTGAGTGAGCCGGCAGAGGAATTCGAAGACCGCAATCGTTTGTACTGTATCAAGATGAACATCATCCATTCAGCGCACCATCCTGGATCTATCGTTAGAGAAACGTAAGTCGCAGTTATCAAGATTGAATGACAGATCGACTTACATAGTCGTAGGGCCTACAACGATATGTGCTACCTAGTCGATAAGTACGCACCATACCCGACAGGAGAAGAACCTCCGCGAAGTAAAGTGCCGGGCGAAGTACCTGCAACCGTATGGCAAGGAGGAGAAAGCTATGTCAGGCAAGCAGATAACTAGAATGACCGAAGTACTCCCATATTGTCGGCGTAGACCTGTGTCATATTGATAGTTTCCAAATATATCATTAAGTTCATCAAAAGTCCTCGATGTCATCACTTTGATGACTGATTCCGACTTTTCTGTCTCCATTTTCTTTCAGCGTGTTGTAGTAAAAAAGTCATGGGCACTGCTAATGAAGTAAGACCTGTCAACAATGTGAAAGTCCATCCAGTTCCTAGCTTTGAGATGATAGTATCTAAGGCTGCTAGAGCTGCGGCGGCAAGCAAGCAAGCAACGGAATAGATTGGCAGCTGCACTAGCTGTTGCGGGGCGGGTCGGATTGACATCGACAAGTAAAGTGCCGCAAGCGTTGAATACTCCGGTGATCGAGGCACCTATAAAGAACTGGAGAACCAGAGGTATGGCGAAATGCGTATGCACATCCAAGGCCCATCCGTACCTAATGGTGGTCACAGCTGCAGCACCCATGTAGAAATACGTGGCGCGCAAGCGAGCCTTCTCTATAGGAAATTCCAGGAGGTCATCACCGCGTGTTCGATCGATTGAGAAACCCAAGCTGGAAGCGACTCTCCGATACTCCCAGTTCATGACATAGCCTGCATTTGTCAGCTCCCACTCTATGTGTATATGGCGTATACTACTGACCGCAAGTATAAGAAGCCAAAGCGCAACTGACTCCAAATGGAATATATATCAAGCCTGCGTACAGTTCCTCGAAGCCATAGATCGTTATGAAAAGTGTCGAAAGTGACGCTTGAACACAGCAGTAAGTCATGTAGAACAAACCGTTGACGAGCATAATCAATGCGTTCTCCTTCTGGCAAAGGGCTTTGAAACACGGTTTGAGGCTGGGCATTCTCGTCCGCTGAACATCCGTTGAGCCCTCAGAACTTGCTGTTGATGACTTGTTCAATTTGAGCTTCATGTGAGTCAAGACCTGTTAAGAAAACGTGCAGGCATAATCGACCCGTTTCCGACGATCTCTCGAGCGGTCTCTAGGAGCATAATGGCGAGTATGCAGAAGTTGATGCCGGACAGTATCGCAAGCGTCCAGAAGATCCAAGGCCAACCAGCGTATTGTACGAGTATACCTCCCAAGACAGGACCAAGACTGGGTGCTACGTTCGGGCTAAGGTGTGATGTTTAGAACAGTATCGTCATCTTCGGCACATAGTCATAGCATACCCGAGTAGGACTGCTCCGATAAACCCGCCTCGTTCAGCAGGCGTAGCAATGTCACTGACGACGGCGTAGCCGAACGAAATCGTTCCTTAATGGTGCATATATCAGCAAAACCATTTGGGCAAAAATATTCTCATGTACTCACGACTTGAGCCAGCACTCTGCAACATCCGCAGTACAAGCAATGCTGGATATGATCTTTAAACGGCCAATCCCACATTGACAATAGTATATATAAGTATAGCGAATAGAAACAATGGTCGGCGACCCATGGTATCAGCCATGTCACCTAGTATTGAAGGCGCTATTCCAGATACAAGCATGTAGGTAGTGATTGATAGATTTGCCATGGTGAGTGTAATTTCCAGGTCGTGCGCAAGATTGTACAATGCTGGGTAGTAAATGAAGCCGCTGAGAGGAGAAAAAAGTCTAGCGTATGCGACAAGGAAAACGATCCACCGCTTTTCGCCACGGGTGAAGATAGAGTACGGTACTGTGTCCGGTGGTTGGTCTTGCGTTGGAGCATGAGTGACGGCTGTAGCCTTTTCGCTCATAATGGGCGAATTTAGGACAGCAGACAGCGATTGTGATGGTAGAAGGTCAAGACTACAGTCAAAGAAGGTAGAGTGCTGTTCCTCGATTGGCCCCTGCGGATAACGGTATACTGATTGACGGCAATGCGCTGCAGTTGGCTGGTCGCCATCTTCCTGGGCATCGAGCGAGCAAGCCATGCGACATCGAAACAAGCCTCTTCATATGTATGTGTTCATGGTATTCGCTAAACTTAAGTGTAGCTAGTCTTTCCTAAAAATGACTTTTCCTATCATCTATTGATTGTGATCCTTCATCCAACGTCATATCTATTAATCCTAGTGGTGAAGCATCTCATGCAAAATGCAGACGGAGACAAGGAGGATCACACCTTTGAATGCCACCGCATATTCATACAGTCTAGAGAGATTCCCAGCCCGTTGTATAGACCGCGTATACGTCAACACTTACTATGCAGCGCTATCTCTTAGCCGTTGCTGCTCTTCCTCCGTGAGCTGACCGAACTCTTCAGCAAAGCCCTGCGTGGTCGCCGCGCGCTTGAAGAAGTCGACTAGGAAGCCTTGAGTCTCATCGTCGCGCTGACGACCACCGCCCGGCTCCTCAGCGGCAAACGCCATCAATTGCTCTCTGCTAAAGCCACTGCCAAGATCGACGAACGGATTCACCTCATCCTCCCAGTCGTCATCACCGGAATCTTCTTCGGCGAGCTCAGCAGCAGCTTGTGCGTCGAGGGGTGCGCCAGAGGCGGACTGAAGTTCGACGACGAGAACTTTGAGAATCTTGAGAGGGGCAGGAACTATGGTATATTTGTCAGGATCTGATTCGAGCGTCAGTTTGTGGATGGAAACAAAAGGGATTTGCATTGCTTGGATGCAAGAATGACGCGGTAGCCTACAAGCATGCTCCACAACATGACACTTATCGAGCCAAGTAATGACAACGTAAAGGTAAACAAGAAGATAGATGATGGAAGAAGCTTACTATTTTTCGCACGACTTCTGGTCATGATGCGGCCGTCATTGTTTGGTATCAAGTCGCCCTGCACTTGCACCTGTGCAACACGAGGGTCCTTCAAATCGTATAGTTTCGAGAGGGCGATAACACTAAAACACATAGTCAGCAACAGTGTACAATTAATAGAAGGAAGCGGAAGAGGGGAGTTCAACTTATTCCGAACGGTCTGAAGCCTTCTGATAGGCAATCTCCGTTCGTATGTGAACTGCTCGATTTCCGGAGAGGTTCGTACGTACTTTTGTCGGATTTCATCGTAGCCGGCGAAGTTGATCGAATTCTCGAGCCACTTCGCTAGGACGACCTGGAGGCCGTTTTGACCTTCGATATCCTGGCCGGCCAGGAAGTCCACCACCTCCGAGGCGTGATTCAAGCTCAAACGCGCGAACACAAGCGTCAGACTTTGAATGAATTGAGCTTGTCCCGCCTGTGCAAGACGGACTGCGACACTTCGCAGGAGTTGCTCCAGATAAGGACCAAGTCTTTCATGGCCAGCCTTCTCCACTACTTCGGCGGCAAGTGCACCAACCTCGCCAGCAGCGTGATCACTGCACGAAGACAACAGACGCGAAACAATAATGAGAGTGACCTCGAGGCCAGCCTTTCCAGTGTCGTCCCGCCATTCGAAGAGTTGTTGGTGGTCGTGCGAGATGATGTTCTTTACTGCAGTCGTGGCGGACTTCAGCAACTCCTCATCGGTGGAGCCCAGAAGCACTCGTGTAAGTTTTGGCATGGTCGTCGCAACGAATCCAGCAGGAAGTGGCTCTGGTCCATGCTCGGCAAGCACGGCAAGGAGGTCGGCAGCAAAGTTGCACAAGGCGTTCTCCTCCGTCAAACTTCCGACGTCGAAAGCGCCCATAAGTGATGGAAGGACCCTTGCGCAAAGTTGGACGTATGCATCACCACCCATTCGCGCAATAGTCTCAGTCACCTCTTCGAATGCCTCGGTGACTAGCATGGTGAGTTGGAAGTTGTTAGCTTGATGACTGGCGACCCGGAAAAGCGTATCGAGACCGTTGTCTGTAATGCATATCCGTGTATCAATGAGTATAGCATCTCGCAGTGTTTCGACCAGAGTAACCATGAGATCCTCACTGTCGCTGAGCTCTGACATGTCTTGCGCGGCAAGGTAATTACTGATAGCCATGATGATGGTGTTCTGTATTGGCTGTGTGGTCGCGTGTGGGAGCGCCTGGAGATAGTATTGCAGAGCTCGGATGCACGACACTTGGACAACGTCGGACTCGTCAGATGGAATGGCCTGCAGAGATGCCTCAAGGAATGAGGTGCCAAGCTGTTGCAGAGCATCTCCTGATGTTCTTGTCAGACTCCCGGCGACTAGGTAACCGCGTGCTCGAAGGAAAGCGTCGGGCTGCTGCATGGCATATCGGATAAAGTCGACGTAGCCGCTCGCAGTATCTGGACTGATCTGCTTCTCTACGTCTTGGAAGTCACTCAACAGCTGGTTCAGCACATAGAGCGCAGCCTCTTCAGCTTTCCAACCCTTGGACTCAGAATATAGCGCTCTTGTGTAAGTCAATAAGCCGTTGACGGTAGGTTCTGTGAGCCATTCGCCAAGCTTGATAACGAGATCACCACAGGCCGTTCGGGGTGTGTAATTCGCCGTCACACTCGTCTCCTCACTCAAGAAGATGTTTACATCCACATCCCAGAGTCCCTCCTCTTCAGTAGTAATTTGCGCGTACGCCACAGCCAGCTTCATAACCTGGGTGACCCATGAGTTTTCGGGCGCCTGGTTCTGGAGTTCCTGTTCGAGTTGTGCGCGGACCGGAGGTGCGCGGAGGCACGCCTGCATAAAGTCCAGCTCTTCAAGGATTAGGAAGTCCAGAGTATACGGCAGACCATCGCCATCTTCTAGCCTGCTTTGACGATCTTCTTGAATGTACATGAGAGAGTATGCCGGTTCAAGCAACGAAAGCTCTTGCCAGGTGGCCTGGAATAGGACGATACTTTGTGGCGATATGATGGCAGGAAAGAGGGACCGTATGCGCATAAGGACCTGTTGGTTCTTTAGTACTACAAAGTATGCAGTGAATCATACGACATGACTAACCTTGACACACTGTAGCTTGAGAGCGATCTGTCCCTTGTAAAGTGAGGCATTCGGTGTATCCTGGTCTTCTTCTTCTTGCGACGGCGGGTCAGGGAGCCTAGTGTTCAGGACGTTGACGAAAAAGGGAATCCACTCCTTGAGTATCTCGTCGGCAAAGCTCTTGACCATGGCCTTGTGATCCTCCAGCACCAACTCTAGTATATCGAAGCAGCCGTGGAAGACTTTGCAAGCCAAGGCCCTCATTGTCGGCTTCCTCTGGTCGTTGGTGGCCACATCGTACAGGACCTTGATCATCTGAGGCGCTACGGCAAAGAAGGTCTGTTCGTTGAACGAGTCTTCAACCAGCTCGCCGAGGACTCTGAGAGCGCCATGAAGCTGGCCTTCTGTCGCATTCGGTATCAGTGCGAGAAGATTGTCGAGAAGATCTGGCCATTCAATGGGGTAGTCGGCGCTTGCGATCTTGCTGACGACGAGGCCTGCGGCGGCCTTGAGCTTGCGGTCAAGCTGGTCCGATGTGGCGAGAGTGAGCAACTGTTGCCGTAATATGGCCTTGTTCTCGTCTGTGACCAGCGCCTGCCCTTTCCATTCGTCGATACTGGAGCTCCATCCTGCCAGCACGATGTTCTTTATGTACAGCAGGGCAGCCTGTCGGATGTTGAGAGGTACGCTCTCATGGCAGGCGATGCCAATGAGGCCTAGCGGGAGCTCCTGGTGGCCGTAGAGGGAGAGGAGCTGCTGCTCAGCGTGTTTGCGGGTGTCCTCCTGGGCGGTTTGGGTCGCTGACAGCAGCTGGACTAGTTGGTCCTCCATGTTCAACGTGGGGCCTGCGCGTATAGAGCTAGTCGGCACGTCTAGCGCTCCCCAAAACGGCTGGCGAGCAAGATGGATCGATTGTTGACGCGTTTGTTGATGGGTGTTGCTGGGCGATTGAGCACGAGGAAAAAGAACGCGCCCGGAGATGCGGGGCAACTCCGTGAATCTCTGGGTAGTGGGGTGGGTGGCTAAGCGGATGCTATAACTGAAGCAATAAGCCTACCAGGGCTGACGGATGGATGTACCGTGGGGATGTCGAGAGAAGAGGCTGTTTGGGAGCATCGGCTGAGTTGCAGCAAGGGACGAGGTGGCCAATTACCACGATGCGCTCCGATGGGCGGTGACGACGATGCTTCTTCCCGGTCGTGGGAAGGAAACGCGACACCTGGGCGGCTGCACCTTCGCTCGCCCTCCCACGACCCTCACCTGCCTGCCACGTTGGTCTTCTCAACAATGCCAGGGGCAGTCAACACAGCGTACGCACGACATCTGCCATACCGATCACCACCAACCCTACCAGAGCCTTGAGGCAGCCAGCCAGCCATTCATCGATACGCTAGCGGCCTTCACGCACACGCGACGAGACGCGTCTGCGTCATGATCACACCCAACTCCGAATAGGCGCACGGAACATGGCACCAACATACCTCCAGAACCTCTCCCACTTCACCGTCTTCCTCACAGCTTACACGCACACGCTCCTGTGCCTCCGCGAACTCTATCCACCCACCTCCTTCGCCAAAGCCCGCTTTCACAATGCCCCCGTCTACCAATCGCGCCATCCGCTCGTCTGCGAGTGGGTCAACGACGCCATAAAAGCCGTGCGCGAAGAGCTCATCAACGGCATCGTCGCCAGGATCGCCATCGTCATCTTCAGCTACCCGGATGAGGGCGAAGGGTCAGGCAGCGGCAAGATAATGGAGCGCTACATGTTCGACGTGAGCGCCTTCCCAGTCGTAGCCAAGGGGGACCGCAACATAGACATTGAGTGGGAAGATGAGACACGGGTGCCCGAGGTCGAATACAATGATGATGGCACTATCAAGAGAAAGAAGACAAAACCACTCGATGTCGATGTCCATGCCGACATCAGCGAACAGTACCGCGCTGCCTTGATTGCGCTTGCGGTGCGTGCTCCGCGACTCGATCCATTACCACCAAACTGCTCATTCAACATCAGTATGGAACTCAAGGATGAGCCTGAAATCGACCCGCCCATGGGACACACAGAGACATGGGTGCCGGTCCAACCTAGTTTGCAGAAGAAGGGGAGAGGCAAAGCGAAGCAGGCCTTGTTTAGAGAGGAGCTCGACGAGGAAGCTTTTGAGCTAGGGATACTGAGAGAAAGGGAAGGAAGGGATCTGGGTGGCGCCAGTGTCATACCAATACGCAGTGTGCAGGCAGGTGTCTTCAGCTTTGAGAATTGGATAGAAGAAGGCAAAGCCAAATTCGAGAGCAAGGACGAGGGTAGTTCAAAGACAAGTTTCTCTAGTATTTTCAATTAGATGAATCGATAAGTTATAAGCCTGTGACCATCCTTGCGCTACTTGAATGTTCTAAAAGGTATCAAATGTTCGTCATCTTTTACGAATCACCCGGTGCATATACGCATCGTGCATAGCCCAATCCCCTGATGTCATGCCATGTAGTATCGAGAACGTTGTAAAGCGAAGGAAACGAACCGCTACCATCCTCAAGGGGCATGCGGTCTTCTGGCTCTGAGCGCTGGCACTGCCGCTGGGGCACGATCCCGGCGCCTCTCAGCCACCACAGTTCGACGAGCTTCAACATACGCCTCAGCATCTCGCTGCAGCAGCCCTTCCACCTGAGCGCCATCGGCTTCAAGCCTCTGCAGTCGCCTCATGTCTCGCCGCTGTTGTCGAAACTCAAGATAATCACGGTTGGCCTCTTGAAGCCGAAGTCCGGCAGCAATCACTCTAGCTTCCCGGTCGACCTGTGGGGCCTGGTGATTGGCCTCTTGAGGTCGACGAAACATGTCGCGGTGATCGTGGTGATGACCAAGTTGGACTCGGTCAAGGTTGAAACGATCGACAGCTCCAACAGCAGCGGGACGATGTGCCTGTTGAACTCGTTCATCGTCTGGTCCGACCGCGTTGACGAGATTCCGGAGCGGGTTGGGTGGAAGCATATCCCAAAGGGCGTCTAATGGCCGAGGTCTAGCAATATTGGTTAGGCGGATGATACAAATGACAGCGTAGGCATGGCGCAACCATGGGGTGTTGCACAAACTGTTGTGGTGGAACAGCACCATAGTAACCAATATGTTGAACGGGATAGAAGGGTTGATAGAAGGGGATCGGTTGGACCCGGTATCCAAAGGCGGGTACAGGAATAACTCCTGGGTGAGGGTGCACATACCGATCTGGGGCCAAATTCACTGGTGGAGGGCGGCCAAAGGCCGGTATCGCAGGCAAGGGAGGCCCTACAGGCGCATGTCTGAGCTGCTCTCCAACCATGTGGTAAGGGAATGCTTGTGCTTCTGCTGTTGCTCGACCTTTGCGCGCATCCTCTGCTTGCTTGACACGATCTGATACCTGCACCATCAGATCCGCATCTGAAAGGTCTGGATTGTCAGCCCGAACTTTGGCCATGGCTTCATCAGCTGCCCTCTTAACCTCTTGTTCATGGCGGTCTTCAATATTCTCGTGTAACGGACATTTGCCTCCCACAGCATCGCCAAAGTGGTTATAGTCGGTCACGTTTTTGGAGCAAACGTAGCTGCATTGCAATTAGCTTCAGTGACGACACTTTCATGTTGGAGCTTACCACTGCACGTTCCTACAGTGCGTACATGTCATCTTGTTGCAGCCAAGTTCTTTGATGAATGGATGTTTACATTTGTTGCAATGTCGTATCAGGGCTGCTGACATAGCTTCTTCGACGATGTGTCGTAAGGTTATCTGGCCGTCTTTCTTGGATTCTTCGCAGCTGAGCGGGATATGCGACTCTTTCTCACAAATACGGCAGCTCGTCTTGCCACACTTGGGATTCTCGCATCGAAACTCCTTGTCGACCTCGACTGGCAGGCACTCCATTCTGAAGTCGCAGAATGGGCATTCGGAGAGAAAGTCCAGACCAGCCGCTTCCAAGTCTTCTCTCTGTTGCATGTGCTCTAGTCGCTCGAAAGTCGTGTCGCTCAAGACTTGTTGCAATTGTCGTCGCGTAAATGTTCCGTTGCAATCATCGACTCCAAAACACTTGGGTCTGCAGCGAGACTGACCCATCTGCGTCTCAATCTGCTGACGAGGACAGTTTACACAATAGAAGTGGATAATGTCTCCGTTGCAGCTAATCATGCGGTTCAGAGGAACGTCGTCAAAGCAGCATACACATTCGCCCATCTCATTGTTCATTTCCGCGTGTTTCAAATTGGCTTCTTCAGCCAACTCAGCGTCTTTGACCTTCTGGCGTTTGGCTGTTGATCATTAATTTGGTTCATGAGATAGACTACTACGAGGTGCGACTTACCCGCTTCGACTTCGCGCTTCTTCTTCGCCGCGTGCAACTCCTTGGGTATCTGGCTACCTTGCTCAATCAACTGGAGTTGAACACCGCGCTTGTTACGGGACTTGTTGATTAACGAAAACGTCTTGGCAACGTGCGCGTAATCGCGCACTTGTTGTTCAAGAACGCCGTAGGCTTTGTAAAGAGTCTTTTCTTCCTTGAGAACTCTCGTAATATGCCGTACAGGTACAGTGAGAAACTCGTCCTTTAGCAACTCTGTTCTGCGAAAATTAATGTTAGAAGTCTGGCCGAGAGGGGTAGATAGGTACAAAGAAGGCGTGACGTTGCCAGCATTGCGAGCACGGAGATCGTTCCATGGTTCGAGGCGTGGCAAAACCTCAGAATACTCCCTTCAATACGAGCAGAAAATGGCAATGTGTCTCAATCTAATACTGTATCGATGTGCGAAGCCAGCAGAATACAAGCATTGCGCCACAGAATTTGTGAAGAAGTGAGTACTTACGCGTCATGTTCATAACCACCGATCTCGGGGTCACGCTCGGCTTTCTCGTAGGTGCTCAGTTCACTCTCAGCTTCATCTTCCCTCTTCCTTTTCTTGTTGTTCGCGTCATCCGACTCTTTGGGATATGGATCGCCCTCTAATAGCTCGGTCAGGAAGTGCTCGCACTGTGCTGTTGTTCGCGTGGTGTCTGTCGTTTTTTCTTGAATCAACTTGAGAACATAATCGACCGAGATGTCTGGCAACACGCTCAATACCATCTGCAAGCAGGCCGCTTCGGTGACGACTGTAGCTTCATCTCCCCATTCAGGGGCTCGTCCCTCAGGCTGTGGCTCTTGTTCTTCTACCACAACAGCGTCAGATGGCGGAACATCAACGTCTGGGATTTCGGTCAAATCGATGAATTGGTGGTCGTGTTCCCGGAGTTGAGTGCGAAAATCTGCGATAGGGTCATCCATTTCAGGGTAGTCGTGAGCAAACTCCGCTGCAGATCGTGCGTCGAAATCTTCCAATTCGCGTCTCGTGAAGCTTTCATCCTCCGTCTCACTATCAGAGAGCAAGTCAACCACTTCATGATCGCGATGAGTGCCAGTCGGATCCATTGGGGTTTTTCCAAAACAGCGGTTGTAAGGCTGATTGATAGTAGTCTCGACTGTGGAAGGTTGTTACCGAAGCGATTGGGCAGTTCTTGAGGACCTTGGAAGTAGAAGACCAAATATTAAAAATTAATTGTATCTAGTCGAAATCAGGAGAAAGAGTGAGGGGGCGATGGTGACGCAAACGTGTGTAGTGTTTAGGTGATTCAGACCAGCTCAATTCACTTGAATGTAGCCTTGTCACTCACCCCACCAGTTGCTGGAGGCCTCTCACCGACTGATGGGCACTAGCTGAAGGGGGACGAAGAAGAAGCAAAGCGAGATCAAGAGAAGAGCAGGCGTTTCGCACTGCAGCTTGCAGCGGCGTAAGGGTTTCAGGGCGCAGGCTGGCGAGAGATCGAAGAGCTATCGCGGAACAGCGAGCGGAACGGGCAGCGGCACCAGTAGGGTGAGAGCAGAGGCAGTAGCTATGTGCCACAACAGCGCATACCCAAGTATTGATGTACAGCCATTACAGCGCCGCCAGTGTTCAGCAAAACAGAGATGACTAGTTGTCGTGAAGGGATACTACGCCGCTCTGGAGCGCGGGAGATGGGCGTCTCGCCCGGATGATCGTGCAGTTGGCTGGTCCCGCTAGCCCAACTGCCGCTAACCATTTTGTCACGAGCCTGCGCGCACGTCGCACAAGGCTGAGAAGAAGCAATGTCTGTAATCGGTATCGGAGATGCTGCCAATGGGTGCGCGCAGCGTGTGAGTATATGACAAGTAAATTCCTGCTCCGATGCCTGGCCCGATGCAAGACACGAGCTACTCACAAATCGGACACCCGCACATGACCCGTCGTAAGCTGTGACATCGAACTCTCGCTTTGCCACGGCACACCTCGGGCCGCGAGCAACATGATGTATGCTCGGAACACCTTGGTGGAGATATGGGGTCAGCTATAAGATCACACGGAGATCAAGGCGGAATGGAGTCGTCAAAACGCGGGGCGACCTGGACTAAACAAAGAGCTACATGTACCAACTTCCTTTTATTCCTTAGCTATCCGAATCCTTGATCCGTATCGACGTAGCTGGACCCGCTATTCCTTCCCTTGCTGGGTTGTTACAGCCTCTTGATCTGGAAGACTGCATCTGTGCAGGACCGAATCCACGCCTGTCACGCCCTACGACAAGTGTTGTCGAACAGTAGATATAAGAGCTTAGCTAGCTTCGCAAAGGGTCAAGCCAACCCATCGTACCAAACCTAGATATACATCCGCCTACAACATGGCTATCACACCTGCTCTCGAGAACCTCAACAAGGGCGACGCTCCTTCCCTAGCACTTGTCCACCCTACCGAAGCCGAAAAGCAGATACAGTTCAAACTCAATGGGAGTGAATGGCGCGGTGCACTCTCCCTTCCCGCCTACCTCCGACGTGAGGCTACTCTTTCACAACAGGCTCTAACGCGCGATGGCGGCATCTCGTACTGGATCTTGGTTGACACATCTTTGCCAAATAACCCTTTAGATCCAGATTCAGGCACTCGGCTGCCATTAGCGAGCTGCGAAACATACCGGAAGAAAGCACTCGTGTGGCAAAACGGAGAACTGAAGGAGGTCATATGTCACGGCATTGGGAGTGTTTTCTGTGCAACACATCTGCGCAAGCGGGGATATGCGCAAAGAATGATGACGGAGCTTGGGAAGGCGTTGAAAACTTATCAGACAGAAAATGGACAAGAGTGTCTGTTCTCGATCCTATATTCTGATATCGGAAAGGTGGGCAGCTTGAATACCCTACGACGATACACTTCTAACAAAGACAGAAATTCTACAATACCTTTGGCTGGGAGCCTTTTACTTCATCACATGTCTCCATTCCTGGGACCACTTCTCAGGACACGAGCAGCTTACCCACTGCCCGTCCGTTGTACGCAGAGGATCTGGAGGAGCTGTGCAGGATCGACATGGCCTCCGTCCGCCGGAATTTGGAGTCACGACCGAAAGACAGTAACACTGCAGTCGCTCTGATACCCAATATCGAGACTATTCGGTGGCACCACGCGCGTGAAGAGTTTGTAGGTAATGAGCTGCATGGCAAGCAACCAGAGATCAAAGGCGCTGTTGTCGGCACGGAGAAGGGCAAACGCATTTGGTGTTACTGGACAAGAATGTGGTACAACGCAAATCCAGCTGAAGCCAAGGGCAACACGCTGCATATTCTACGCCTGGTCATCGAGGATGGCAGTTGGGAGGGTTCTTCGGGTAGTACGAATGGCGCATCTGTGAACCAGGGTCACGATGCTGCTATTGCAGCACTCCTAGCCATGGCGCAGAAAGAGGCACAGAAATGGAAGATGGAGCATGTAGAGATGTGGGCACCCTCACCAGCGGCGCTAGCAGCTGCGAAGACGCTGGACCCAGCTGCAGAGGTAATTCATAGGGACATGGAGAGCATCGCGTGCTTGCAGTGGTACCCTAAACACGATGGACCAGTGGCTGACAAGATTGACTGGATCGCGAACGAGAAGTATGGGTGGTGTTGAGAAGTGCTTGGGGAGATGCGATTCCCATAGATTGATAGATTTCCATGCATTGCTGCCACTATCAACATGCGCATGTACGAGATAGAGTTCATGTGGGTATTGAGGATGCGAAGTCCAGATGACAGATTGGGGTTGCGGAGTTGTGGAGAATATTCTTCCTCGACCAACTGGCAAGCCAGAAAAGATCAATGAAAAAAGAAGGCCTGTCAGATTGCCGTCAACGTCCTGCCTTCCAGTGCGACCGAAGTACACAGCTGGTTAGCACAAGGTCATCGCCACGATCGCCGAAGCAATCGTAAATAAGGCCTCACTCTAGGACACCGAGGCTGATAGTCATCAACCAGGATGGAGATTCTGTGGCTACTTAGAGTAACTCAGAAGAGGATGCATACTATTAGAAATGATTCTATGAAGTATGATCGACATAGTGAGCAGAAAAGATTCCAAAGAACGACGAGTTTAAATACACACTGGAAGTTGCGCACGGGCCCGCACGCACCGACAAAAAAGCGCAATCTTTGCACTCGTAGACGAGAATTTTCTGCCGAAGTTCTGCCGGCCCCGCTGAATTGCCGGCGTGCTGCCGACTGGCCGTGCGCAACACATAGTACGATGATGCTCGCCGTTCACAGGAGCAAACCCTAGCGTGAAGGTATACACTAACACTTGTCATGGTCTTCCTAGATAGGAAACGCTGCGACTACCTCCAGGGTACATTCTGGTTTTGTGCATACTTCCCAAGGAACGAGCCTCTTCGAGGTTACAAGAAGTTCCGGGGTCCTTCTCTCCGAGCCATACCTGACAATCAACATCTACTCAAAAGTATACATTAAGTTGGGTCTTGCTCGTCCTCCAACATGGAACACACTGTGTACCTCCAGGGTACATCATGACCTACAGCAGATGAAAAACAAGCAGCTTCGTAGACAGCAAACACGGCACGACAGGTCGGATCTTCTCACAGTAGCCCAGTCAACGAACATCACGAACTTCGCCGATATCCATTATATGGTCCTTGCGGTTCGTCTAGCCTTAATCAAACTCTACTTCAAGATGAACAGGACTCTTTTGCGAACCGCGCATCCAGACAGATTTTTCTTTCTGATAGCGGAGCCTTGGTAGTAGTCTCGCAACGCTTTGCTCTTACGAGCATGATTCGTAAAATACTTGAAGCACTGCAGCCTCTGCCATGAATGCAGACATCGTGAAGTGTCAAGCTGAAGTATACGTCCAGCGCGGCACATACTTGCGGGATATCATGGCAGTATATATCAGCTCTGATACCGAAGGAAGCACGTCTTCAGACTTTCCGTAACGCGATTTGATTGTGCAGCTTTTCTAGCGCTGCGGCGATGCGAATGACAGGTTATGGTAAGAGAATCTTGTTGCAAGATTTTACGGTCAATTCGTATCGCTGTAGAGGCCGGAGGTACTTCAGATTTCAAACCTGGTGTCTCACAACGCAGATTTATCGTGAAGTGATCTAGGCTGTATTATGAGAATGCTCGCATATGCATGAATAGTCTATGTATATAGCAACTATGTAGTTTGATCAATCTTTTGGTAAGCACTTCGATCCCTTAACGCAAACGACTTTCCAAGAAGCTGTATTGCAGGCAGATCTAGGTATGACCGGGTTCCGTCGTACTGCACGAGTTCTTCATAATGAGAAAGAATATGGTCTTTTTGGGTTGTTATCGTCAAAGCATACCGTAGTTCCATGCGCAGTGTCCTGGTCTACAAAAATAAGGAACATGGGAAAATGCATCTCTCTACCTAAGATGTTCGCAGCAGCTTGTGAGAAACCAGATGATTTGTATGGGCGAGTATGCACCAATGTTGTCATAGGTTGGTGCCGACATCGCCATTGATGCAGGCACAGCGGACGGCGGGGCAGGACATGTGCGCATGGCGGGGCAGCAGGACAAACTCAGTTGCCTTGGATGAAGCATAAAGCTTTCGCTGTGCGGCTCCGTTCGTAGGCGATTGTCAGTCAAGTTACTGAGACGCCAATTATCATCATGCAGCAGTCTAGTCCACGCGTGCATAAGGTCTGGAATTTGACAGGGCGAGATGTAGTCCCTTGACTCAACTGCGATCCCGGAGCTACAACAACATTTTTCCCCACGGGGACTATTACTTTACATTGCCCTTGATAGGTACACAGCGACTGTCATCCTTTCTCACTTTTTATTTTGTGTCGCGCTGGATTGTTAATTGACTCTGCACATTATGGCCTCTCACACAGCATCGCAGCGGTACCTGAGTACCCGAGGAGGATCTTATGACGTGAGAAGGACCGGCGGGGATTGCGCTCAGTCATATGTTAACCACGCATAGTTCTCCTTCGAGGAAGTTGTCCTCAAGGGTCTCGCTTCCGACGGCGGCCTCTTCATCCCCGAGGAAATCCCCACGCTGCCCGATGACTGGGCGTCCAAGTGGAAGGACCTCTCCTTCGCAGACCTCGCTTTCGAGATCTTCTCCCTCTACATCTCCCCGTCCGAGATCCCGTCTGCAGACCTCAAGGACATCATCCACCGCAGCTACTCGACATTCCGCGCCAAAGACGTCGTGCCCACCGTCACACTCGATAAGGAGAAGAACCTGCATTTGCTCGAGTTGTTCCACGGGCCTACATTCGCCTTCAAGGATGTCGCGCTGCAATTCCTGGGCAACCTCTTCGAGTACTTCCTCGTCCGCAAGAACGAGGGCAAGACCGGCCGCGATCGGGAACATTTGACCGTCATTGGCGCGACAAGTGGTGATACCGGATCCGCAGCCATCTACGGCCTGCGCGGAAAGAAGGATGTGTCGGTCTTCATCATGCACCCGCATGGCAAGGTCAGCCCGATTCAGGAAGCGCAGATGACGACCGTCATGGACGCCAACGTGCACAACCTGGCTGTAGACGGCACATTCGACGACTGCCAGGTATGCACCCTCAGCGGATCCGCAATACAGAACTAACGCGTCTTAGGACTTCGTCAAGGCCCTCTTCGCAGACCCCGAGATCAACAAGACGCACCGCCTCGCCGCCGTCAACTCAATCAACTGGGCTCGTATCCTCGCGCAGATCACCTACTTCTTCTACTCTTACTTCGACCTCATCAAGCAACCTTCCTTCCTCCCAGCGTCCGCCGTCCGCTTCGTCGTGCCCACGGGCAACTTTGGCGACATCCTTGCTGGCTTCTTCGCGAAGCGCATGGGCCTACCGGCTGAGAAGCTGGTCATTGCTACAAACGAGAACGACATCTTGCACCGCTTCTGGGAGACCGGCAAGTACGAGAAGAAGCCTGTGCACGGAAAGAAGGCCGAGGGCGGCATTCCTGAGGATGGCGCCAAGGCACACGAGAGCGGAGTCAAGGAGACACTGAGCCCGGCTATGGACATCCTCGTCTCGTCCAACTTCGAGCGGTTGCTTTGGTTCCTTTCGTACGACGTATACAGCACAAACTCCGATGCGGTATCGCAACGAAGGAGCCAAGCTGGCGACCATGTACGGAATTGGCTCAACGACTTGAAGACAAATGGTGGCTTCGCGGTCGACAAGCAGATCCTCGAAGCAGCACAGTCCGACTTCGCTTCGTATCGTGTCAGCGACGAAGAGACCATCCAAACCATCAAAGACATCTTCAACGCAGAGGCGTCAAAGAGCTATGTCCTGGACCCACACTCCGCCATCGGCATCCATGCGGCACTACGCTCGGCTCAGGTATCTAAGCCCCCATCCACACACCACATTGCGCTCGCAACAGCGCACCCGGCCAAGTTTGCGAACGCCGTAGAGCTCGCACTTCCAGAGCAGAAGGAGTACTTCCAAGACAAGGTGCTACCAGCTGAGTTCAAGGGTCTGGAGGACTTGCCAAAGAGAGTCAGCCATGTCCAGAAGTCGGAAGGCTGGCAAGGCGTACGCAAGGTCGTCATTGCAGAAGTAGAGGCAGAACGAGAAGCTGCGGAAAGAGGTGCGTAGTTGGGGGGGTTAGACCATCTGGATATAGACGAGTTTTGTTCACTCAATCTTGCATAGACTAAAAAGGATCGCCTGCATGCAAAAGAATCTCAATCATTTATCAACATACTGCTTTAATCACTGTGTATCGCCAATAACCCAGCCCGAAATAAGCTGTCTATCTCTTTTCCACAGCTTCTCGTTCTGCCTCTACTTCTGCAATGACGACCTTGCGTACGCCTTGCCAGCCTTCCGACGCTGCATTGAGAAGAGCGTGGAAGCAATTCATGGTCGGGAACATCGTCGGGAAATCTGTGAAACATTGGGATTCAAGGGAATCACTTATTCTATTCTCTTCGCGTACGACTTCGCCGCCATCTGTTCCCTAAGTATTATGAGTAGCATTTGCCTGCTAGGTTAATTATTACTTCATCCCCTCACCCTGCCTCTCTGTATCTCGTTCTTGAACACGGTCTGACTCAAAATCCAAGCCAGCTCTCTTCCTCACAATTCCAAAAACAGCACTACTATCACATCTTCTTCCCATCTCATCTCCATAGGCCTTCGCCTCCTCCGCTGCCCCAAGATACATTTCTCCAATACCCAACGTCATACCCGCTTGTTTCGCAAGACTAACTCCATGGCCGACATCCTTGATTCCAAGCTCCAACCCTGAAGAAGGTGCCTGGCCAGGAGCAGGTAAATAGCTCCCACTAGTTAAACGTTTCGAAACACCATGTGCGTAGGCTCCAAAGTTCTCTTCAACCAGAGACTCAAGAACAGATGCTGGCAGGCCCGTTTTCTCAGCTACTACATGCGCCTCACTAAGGAGCATCATGAGACCCGCAGTAATGAAGTTGCTTGTCGTTTTCAGCAGAAGGGCTTGGGAGGGCTCGGAACCAACTCTGATAACAGTGCGCGCGATAACATTTTCGAGAAAGGGGAGAACAAGTTCGATAGCAGAAGGAGGACCAGCGACGGCGACCAGCAGACGGCCAGCGACGGCGAGGGGCGTGGCGCCGAAGACGGGGGTGGCGATGTAGAAGGCGCCCGCGGAGGTGAAGTTGTTGGTGATAGTTGATGTGGTGGTAGGGTGGACTGTTGTTGTGTCGACAAAAGTTTTGGAGGTTATGGAGCCGCTGCTTAGGATGGTCTCTGTGACAGATCGGAGGACTGTGTCATCGCTGACCTGTCAATCATTAAAGATGGATCTTTCATAATGATTATCGCACGGAGGTACGTACTGAGATGAATATCACATCACAGTTTTGAGCCAGGTCTGCAATTGAGGGGCATGGCGTGCCTCCGATATCTTTCAAACTATCACCTCTTGAGATTGTACGGTTCCAGTACTTCAACAACGGTAGACTGTGTTTTTTAAGATGTTTCTGGATGTTTGTTGCCATGGCCAGGCCCATCGATCCGAGGCCTATCCATCCTAGACGGAGAGGTTCTTGAGTGGACATGTCGAATGACTATTGGAGTACCTATTCTGAGTGACTGTGGCAGAAAGTTTGGCCGGAATGCTACATGAATATGCATGAGTTAGAGTGACTCAACACACGCATTTGGAGCATACATGTACACGAATCGAGCATGCAGCGCACTAGCATAGAAGAGGCAAGCGGATACCTGATATAAGCGGATATCCCAGGAAGTATGAGGCCTTACCGGAATCCACAACCCTGTACTTCTTTAGTATACCAGAGTAGTGAATATCGCATGTGGCGGCCTATAGAAGTACAACCAGAACTGACAAGTTATATCGCACAGTATATCGCTGGTCTTGTTCAGACATAAAACCTCAACATGAACTGACACCATGCTCCGTGTAATGTATCAATAGTATAACTAATAGGTGTAATGCATAGATGCGTCCAAACTCCTGGCTATGCTGATGACCCATATTCAAAGTATACGGATTTCCAAGGGATCCTGAAATGTACATCGCACAGACCGTGCCGTCAAGATATCTGCCATGTTCCACTCCTCTAGCATTTGTTGCTAGATCCGAGCTCTCGTTTTAACAGCTGAGAATATAGGAACGCTTTTTACGCAAACGAAAACCTCTTTGAAGAGCTTACTCATCATCATCGTCGTCGTCAACGACACGTCTCCGCTTCGTCCGGCTAACGACAACCTCATCGTCGTCATCATCGTCTGCCGCAACACCACCCCGTGCACGCTTTGGACTCGGGGCCATGCCTTCATCTGGATCATCATCGTCACTGACAATCTCTGGTTCCTCGTCACTGTTAACGACAAAGCCGTCCTCTGATTCGTAGCTGTCCTCTCTGTTCCTCCTTAGACCACCAAGATCTTCATCGTCACTCAGGTCGTACTGTAAACCGCCTCTCTTCTTGCCTTGTTTACGAGTTGCGCGGTCTTCCAGTCCATCGATATCGAGGCCTCCTCCTGCCGCACGACCGCCGCTGCGACCCATAGTACGGTTCGCGCGTTCTCTCTGGCGCTCCTCATGCTTTTCGCGAGCGCGCAGTTGTCTCTGCTTCTCCTTGAATGTGGCTTCTTCACGTTGTCGACGGAGCTCGGGGTCTTCGTTTACGTCGATGAAGGATATGGCTTGGTCGGCATCGTCTCGGCCCTTTGCTGCAACCTTGGCAAGATCGTTTTGCAGTTTCTCCAGCGCGGCGTCTTTCGTGTTTGATGTAGGGACGACGTTGAGAGATGCTGTAAGCTTGTTCGTGACGCGCATGACGTTCGCTTCCTCGTACGGCGCAACAAGGTATGTGTAGCTCTCCTTCTTCGAGCTTGTCTTACCATTCTTCTCGTCTCTGACAGCCGTTGGGGTGGGGATTTTAGGGTTCACTTGTGGTGGAGCAAGGGTATTCGCGTCGATGTCGTACTGGACCGTCGGGTCGGTCGCAAGCTGGAGGGTCAGGGAACCGTCCGACCATCTAAGAATGCGAGCGTTGGACTGTAGAAGAGCGTTGTTTGAGGGTGAGCGTCGCCATCGGACTGTGGTCATGGCGGTGTCGTATGCTGAGAAGTGTTCGGACGCGGCGACCTTGGAGTGATGGTCTGTGGAGGGTGGCTGGAAGGTCTTGTGATCGAATGCCTTGTCCTCGAAGGACAGGAAGCGTGGGACTTTGAGAAGGTAGAGCTCGTTGTCTGTGGGTTCAGGAACGGGATGCCGCGCCAGGTCCGCGTCCATGTATGCGAATGTCTGTTGCTCGACCTCCTCTACGGCCTCTGGTGCCCTGACGCGATCTGTCCGTCCCTCATCATCGCCTGAATCGAGCTCTGCATCGTCGAGT
>Ga0265797_10000948_pt1 | contig 52347 bp, 42 predicted proteins | sample P2T30metagenome_FD_192433 | JGI IMG/M metagenome (GOLD analysis project Ga0265797, IMG submission 192433) | Plant litter microbial communities from East Loma Ridge, Irvine, California - P2 T30 | ecosystem: Environmental > Terrestrial > Plant litter > Unclassified | place: USA: California...
GGGAGTTGCAGGGGAAGGCGATGGATTGAGGAGAGTTTCTTTGTTGATATCAATGGCTGCAGAACTGGGAAAGCGGTTGCTGGCGGAGGTGCAGGAGGTGGGGTTGGATGAAGTAAGTTGGATGGTTTGGTCACATGATGATTCCCCATAATTATTTGATGGAATGCAGGACGTAAGTGAAACTGATACGGTTCGTTTTCTACAGATCTTACAAACCGTCCGACTCCAATACAATCCTGAGCCTGCGCACTTTGGAATACCGGCTCTGGACAATATCGTCAACTCGGCTCTTGCTGCGAAAAGAACAACAGCAAATATTCATTCACACCCAGGACCACCAATCTTGGAACTCATCCCTCAAGCTCCTGGAAGAGGAACAACACACCTGCTCTATCTCTTGACAGCAACGGCGATTCTGCCATCATCTCTAGGCGGGAAAGATTCCTGCGTCGCCATCATAGACACAGACAACACCTTCTCCGTCTCAAGGCTGGTTCAACAAATCCACGCTGCGATCAAATCGCATAGTCGAAACCAACGCGAGCAAAACCAACACCCGCCAAAAGACACTACAGCAGAGATAGTAGAGGTGGTCGCCTTGGAAACCTCAACCATAAACTCAGCCCTCCGCCACGTCCACATCTTCCGCCCTCAATCCCACCCCTCCCTCCTCGCCACTCTCGCCTCCCTACCAACCTACTTCCTCAACAACGGCACCAACCCGTCACTCCACCGCCCTCTATCTTTCATAGCCCTCGACTCCCTCCCAGCCTTCCACTGGCAAACCCGAGCCGAGAGCGAAACGAAAGCATTCGAGGAGGAAGAAATACGGAACCAAGAGAAGAACCCACAACCTCTCTACCCAACAAGAACAACAACGCCACCAAACGCCCGAGCGAAGACTCTCCCCAACCTCCTCCAAACCCTCGCCCAAATCTTCCCCTCAACCCCCCAACTCCACACCAACCCCTCGCACTTCCCCCGCCTCTCCTCCCTCCTCCAACCCACCCACCAACACCACCAACACCACCACCCGCAAAAACCCATCTCCCTAACCCTCTCCCGCCAAATCGCCCGACCCTTCCCGCCGATGATAAGCCTAGCCGAAGCTCTCCGCGAAAAGGCACAGAGGGAGATCGCCGTGCGGAAAGCGCGGTGGTGGGTTGGTAGTACCGTCCCTGTGGGCGGGAGGGAAGGAGGGATGATGGGGTTTGAGGTTGGGATCGATGGTGAGAGGGGGGTTTGGGTTGTTGAGGATTGATGACTGAGTGGATGGGAGGACGACAGGAGTGGAAGAAGAGAGGGGGGAAAGAAGAGAGAGAGAATGATGGAGAAGGAGAGAGGATCGAGAATCCAGACTCTTCTCACACATTGCCACGCAGTAGAAAATGTTATCTAGTGTGTGGAAACACTAGAGAAAGGAGGGGAAAACAAAAGAATAAGTACAAGGAAGAAATGGCTTGTGGGGTTGCGCATAGTCTGTAGACGGCGCAACGAATGAGATAACAAGAAACTGCTGCGGGAAAAGTTTTTGGCGAGTTTTGGCTATGTGAGTTTCGCTGTAGAAAGGATAAGTCAAACCACGACAACAACAAAGCAAAAAATCCCAACGCCTTTTTTCCCCGAGAGAAGACATATGTCGGAAGCCCATATAAATTGCAAGGCCGTCACTCGGACCGGCCGCGGGAAAGATAGAAAGGAAACCAAAGCAATGGGCATGGGTTTGATGTACCCAGCCAGAAACCAAAAAGAAAAAAACGCAAACATGGTTCTCGTCAAGGGGGAATGGAATTCCATCCACACGGCGTTCCCCCCCTCTTTTCAAAAATCTCGAGACCTGCTCAAAAGAACAGATTTCTCGAAAAACACACCTATCCCCCTCTCATCCTTTTTTCCTCAGTCAACACCTCCTTCAATCAGTCAACCCGATGCTCATCCGTAAACGGGCTCGAATCCCTATTTCCACCCAACCCATCATGACTAACGCCCCTGCTCGCGCGCTTCGTCGCCTCCTCAATCACAGCGCTCAACCCGCCCGGCCCGCGCTCACCCCTCCAAGGCCTGTCCTCTCTCGATCGGCTGACGCTAGACGCCATCGAAGCATAAGGGTTCGGGCGGGGGATAGCGGCAGCCGCTGGGGAGGGCATATTAGGCGCTTCAGAGGCGTCGAAGAAGGGGCTTTCGGCGGGTTGACTTGTGGGGGTGCCATTGATGGGGGAGAGGATTGTGGGGGAGAGGTGGGCGGGCGGGGTGGCGAGGTTGCTGCTTGCATTGTTGGTACTCTTGTTCGAGGCGGAGCCGGTTGTTTTGGCGGATTTGGGCGAGTCTGCGGGGTCGGCTAGAGGGGAGGAGACGCTCGGGGCGTGTTTGCTCGAGAGGCTGTTGTCGCGGGAGACGGGGAAGCGGCCTTTGCCTTTGCTGGCGACGGTGATTTGGTGGGCTTTGCCGTAGGAGGCGTTGCTTTTCATGGAGCCCGTGGCGGAGCGCTCGGTTTGGCCGGGCATCATTACTTGTACGGGCTTGCCTTTGCCGGCGGGCGTGTTGGCGGCGAATTCGGTGGCGGAGGCTGTGGTTTCGCCGCCTGCTGAGCCGGGGGTTTCGGAGGATGGGGAGTGGGTGGATGAGGATTTTACAGAGACCATGCGTGGGGCGGCACGGACTACTTGTTGTGCGGGCATGGGCTCGACATTGTTGGTGTAGATACCGGAGGCGACGGATGAGCGGGCGAGAGAGGGTGTGATGGATGCGCGGGTGTATTGTGTGTCCCGGCGGTCGGTGAAGTCGGATGTTCCAGAATATGTGCTGTCGCGGAGGTCACCAGGCCTGAAGAAGAGAGCACCATCATCGTTGGCGAGTGGTGAGCGAGGCATGTCCCGGCGAGCAGCAGGGATAGGCGGTACGATGCTGTTGTGAGAGGAGCCGTTGCCGTTCCTGTTGGTGACGCCGGGGATGTAAGCGATGTGAATGACATTGCTCATGCGGCTGAGTATGCTGTTGGATAGTGAACCTCTCGTGCGTGTAGAAGCAGCATCTTGGTGCATGGCCTGGAAGGATTGTGTGGCCTTTTGCTGTGCGATATCGTCGCCCTCCCACTCCTCGGCCTCCAGCTCTTGCTGTGCTCTCTTCTTCTTAATGTGGAAGCGCCATAGTAGGAAGACAACAATGGTGACAAAGGCGATACCTCCGACGACTCCTCCAGCTATTGCGCCAACATTCGGGCCCGAACTCGTGGGCGAGGTACTCGGGTTGCGCACGCAGACCATGGAAGCGCATGCATTGCAGTCAGCGGGGACCAGGGAGCAGATCTCGTTCTTGCTACATGGCGGGCAAGTAGGGTTCTCGTCTGGACATGTGACGCAGCGTTTGAAGACGGTCCGGAGTGTTCGTTCGACCTCTGATGTGATGCTGACGGAGCGGGGGGTGGTGTTGATGTGAGAGGCCATGTCGGGCTTGCGAATGTGTGGTGCGAGCCAGCGCGCGAGGGATGAAAGGAAGAGAGAGAGGAATCAATCAATAGTACAGTGCTGTAGTACTGCTGTACTGTACTGTACTGTACTGTACTGCAATATAGTATTGTTGCAGTCTTGTGTAGGCGTCGCGTTCCTTGTCGATCGGTCGCAATGCCAAAAGCGGGCGCCGGGTGCTGTGTCTCCGTGGCGTGCGCGTACAGTTGATGGAGTATTGGTGAGAGTAAGGTGGTAGTGTATAAAGTGAGTGAGCGAGTGATAGTAATAGCAGTGAGATGTAATGATCGTGGGTGGTAAGTGAATGTCTCGTCGAGTCTTCCCGCGCAGCAGTACAACAGTCGTAGTCGTGGTATGCAGTCGTCGTCGCCGTCGCCTTCTCTTTGGTGTGCAGGAGAGAACAAGGGCCTGCGTCCAAGCTCACAGCCGTTGACCTTGAAAGTGGAGAGAGTCGAAACGGCGGCTTACTGCAGGGCTGTGTTAGTTTGATTCACCTCCACACGAATCACACATCACACCACATCTTCTTTGTTCTAGACCTTTGTCTGAAGATATCCATCTGCACATGTCTTTGTCAAGATTTATCGTATTTTCTGTGGGGATTGAGATTTGTTATTCCGCTCTTGTGGATAGATCGAGCCAAGTGCGATGATATTCACAACATCTCGTGATGAACAAGTGATCTAGATATGGATAACTTATCCCTACAAACTCATCACACACGCCGGTCGCTCCAAATCAGCAAGCACGGCGCACTCGGAAGCGGCGGCTCACAAACTACCGCAGGCATTTTAGAAACACCCGTCTGCCGAATGGCGCATTCAAAGGCCGCGTACTGTATGTATTCATCAAAGTATTACATTGACTTGTTGACAAGGCAAGCCGATGATCGTCGTTGGCAAAAAAAGATGAATTATAAATGATAGTCTACTCCCTCAATACAAATGCATATCCCAAGAACAACTCTCTCTACTTCTGCTCTCTACTTCTGCGGCCTAGGCCCAATAATCTGCCTCCTCCCACCCATCGCAATCCCACTGCCCGCCGAGCTGCCTTTGTTCATGCTATCGCCGCCCGTGTACCCATACTGGTTGACGTCCCAGCTCTGGCCCGCGGCGTCGCCACCAGCCGAAGCCTCGTTCTTCTTGCGCTCCGCCGTCTCCTTCTGCTCGCGCTCCCACTCCCTCTGCCTCTCCCTTTCGCGCTCCATCTCGCGCTCCAGCAGAGACTTGCTGGCCCAGCCGCCGGCGTTGGTCTTTTGCTGGGAGGCAATCCGGCGGTCGCGGTCGGCGGCTTGCTCGAGTGATGAGTCGCCTGCTTCTGCTGAGGCGGAAATTCGCGGACCCATGGGTTTTGGGGGCGGGTTGGCTGACATGTAGTCGTCTATGCGGTTGTGTCGTTGCGCCTGCGGTGGGCTGTAGGGCTCGTATTCTTTGGGTTGTGGGGTGGGTAGAGGTCGGTTGCTGCTTCCGATCGGTGACGAGGATGGAGCGTCGGCCGGGTCGTATTGGGGCATTGAATTGCTCGAGTCCGATACCTGGAGTGGCTGAGTGGACCTGGTTGGCAAGGAGGGTACGTCGTCTTCTTCTTCGCCCTCTTCAGAGTCTTCTACTTGTGTCGTCTCTTCGACCAGAGTGGGCTGGGGCAGTGGTCGTGTAGGTAGTGATGGTACCGGTCTCGCCGCGCCACTCCCTCTTGCGTCTTGGCTTGACTGCCATTGGCTTCGCAAATACTCTCTCTCATCGCCAGTCCAGCTGGCTTCGCTTTGTTGCGCGCTTGGTGGTCTGTCCGCTTGGGCTGTACCCGGTCTTGACCAGTCCTTGCCGGAGCGTAATCTCTCTTCTCGCTCGTTTTGATATTGCCTTTCGCGTGCTCTCGCTTCCTCGAGTTGCTTTTCAAGTTCTCTCACACGCTTTCCTTCGGGCGTCTCAGCACGCCCGTCTGCAGCACCGCTGAGGGCACCCTGTTCCCTTTGATAATCTGCCAGTGATTGCCCACGCAATATGCTGCTGGACGGCTGTAAAGACTTTTCAGGAGATCCGCTCTTCTTCATCAGGTGCTTTATCTCAGCATCTTCCTGTTTCCGCACCTCATCGTCTTGTTGCCACCTGCGTTCCTGCTCTGCCCACTGCCGCTTCTGCTCCTCCACCCGCCGTCTCTCCTCCTCGCGGTGGCGTTGTGTTTCCTCTTCCCATCGTCGCTCCTCTTCCAGCCTATCCCTTTCTTCCTCGGCCTCTCTGTCTACGCGACGCTTGTGCTCGTTCTCATTCGTCTGCTGCTTCAACCGCGCGTCCTCTTGCTCCTTCTCCTTCCGTTTACGCTCCTTCTCAGCAAAGCTCGGCACAGTCGGCGACTGGCTAGTAATCTGACGTCGTGCTCCGAAGCTGATGCCTTGGTTGCCTTGTGATGCTCCGCCCATAAACCCGTATTGAGCAATGTTCCAAGCAGGCGCGGTCGCACCCTCGTCCGCTCGACTGCTCCACGAAGAGACTGGACCGCTGGGTTTCCCTGATGTTGATCCTGCTTTTTGGGAACCGTTCGAGCCACCGGTCAAGGCGGGTGACATTGCGCGGTTGTACGAGGGCATGGCGGCTGAAGGCTTCGGAGGGCTGTTCGTCCGGTATGCGCTTGCCCTTACTGATCCATACTGGCTGGTCGACATGGAGCCAGAGCCGGAGGGTGTGACAGGAGCCCCCGACTTTTTCGGGCCGATGGCCGATTTGAAGGTGGAAGGATTGATGGAATGCGCTTGACGCGAGAAGGCTCCCAAACACTGCAGCACTTGCGCGGGGTCTTTGGACTCGAAGAGGTCGACAGTCAAGAAGCGGTCGTGTGATTGCATGTTGAGAGGCGGCATCTCACAAGCCTTCAAGAAGTGGCTGATGTTTTCCATTTGAATAAAGGGCATCTGACTCTTCTTGAACCGAATTCCAGGAGGCGGCAGAGCCATGTTGGCCAGCTCACACAGAGCAGTTCCATCTTTGAGAGCATCCAGAAGATCGCCGGGCGGTAGTGAGCGACCGAGAGTATCCTCTATCCATGTTCGCGCCTCGTTGGCTGCCTGTGGGGTGTATCTCGAGAGGCGCAGGTTGCGCATGTCCGAGTCCAGCGAAGTGACGGACGGCATGGTGAGGTGTTTGTTTCTTTGTGTGTTTGATTTTATTGGGAGAAAGTCCGGTAGTAAAGTATTAAAGGCTGTCCATGTGAGGCCGTGCTGGTCGTTATTGCACAGTACCAGACAAATGTTGACGGCGACAGGGAATGCCTTGGATTGATGTTTGGGGGCAATATTGGGAGGTGACGACAGCCTAGCCCCGCATCTGCCCGAGAGTCCAGCGAGACTTGCGAAGAGCACCTGCACTCTTTCGACCGGCTTCTTTGTACAGAAGCTGGAAGACAGAGAGAAGAGAAGAGACTCTAACAAGACACCTCAAGACATACCATCCACGACATACGACATACGATACAATACAAGACAAGACACACGACGTCAAACCTCATTCTCTGCTATATTCACTGCCTTTTTCTTTCAACACATCACAACACACTTTCTCTACCCAAACCCTGCTCAGCCGCTCCGAAACAGCCGCCCGCAATCCGTCACTCCCCGCCTACTGTGTTACTCAGCGCCTACTCACCCCGGCCTACATCCAACTTACAACAACGTACCGTTGCGTACCTTAACGTACTTCGACAGACCGGTCTGCTCAACACCGCTTTCAGCCATGGATTCCATGCGCCACCTTTCCTCCTCACTCCCCTCGACTCGCCGCCGCAACGAGCAGACTCACCAACTATTATCCGACTTCAAGGCAGCTGCCCTTTCAGTCACAAACCTCTACAAGACTGCCACCGCTGAGAATGCCCGTTCTCGAGATGCAGGCTACCAGGATGCTTTGGACGACTTGCTCGTCTTTCTCGACAAGGAGAACCTCGGCCTGATGGACGGCGAGGGTTGGAGGGTCAGGCAGTGGGCAACCGAGAGGCTCGATGACGCACCCAAGGCGAGCGAGGAAGACGAAGACTCCAGCAGCAAAGATGAAGTCGTCGAGACCAGGAGCTCTTCGCCCGAGGTCCAGAGGAAACCCACAGCGTCCAACTCGCTTGTTGAGGAAGAACAGCAAAGACCGGCTTCCGAGCCACCTCAGCACGCACCGCTGCCCACACCTCAGCAACAGCCTGCACTCCACATCGCAGCAGCCTCACCTCCTACAAGCGCACCGGTCCTCGACAACTTCTCTTTCCGCTCGGCCCAAGCATATCCCACCAACCACGATCGAGACGACAACCAGACCATGGACCTCGACCCCACAAGCACCGCACCAGCAAGGACCGCCCCTAAGGCCTCGTCAAAACCTCGCACAACCCACAACAGAAGTCGAGATAACAACCGAGCCTCGAGCGGCCCGACCTTCAACTTCAACCTAGGCACAGGCGCAGGCGGCAAGCGTAAGATGCCTTATCCCGACTTCTTCGATATCTCAGGCCTCAACCCGGATGGCAACGACAACAACAGCAACAACAACCGCCGGGAAGGAGGTGGCCGAGGAGGCAAGAAGGGCAGACATGTCTGATTGGGAGGACCACGCTACACTTCCATTTGTTGAATGAGATGGAAGAGAAAGACGAGCTGCTGTCAGACATGTCTGTCAGGACTAGCACACACATAATCACGAACAACGACGCGCACGAGAGGACTGCAAAGCGATGGATGGATGCATTTGCCCCGGAGTTTTATTTTTTTTGCTACACAGTGTGGTGGACTTCCACCCAATTTTTTGTTTCGGGAGGCGTTGAGATACCCTTGGTGATTGATCCTTGGCCAAGGAGGAGCGCAGGCGTAGTGAGGGAGCGAACTTTTGAGGTTTTACTATGGAAGAGGCAGGCAGACAGGCAGGCAGGCGAAGTCGATTTGCATATTGTGAGCGGGCGAGGTTATATACCCCCTTTTACCGAATCAAATATATAGCGCACGTCTTGTGTTCATGTTGTACTGTCACCTTTGTCTGTGATTGTGTAGATTCGCGAGGTGTGGCTATTTTGCCTTTGGTAAAGACTTGGAGTAAGTCGTTCACACTGCCCTGAAAAGTAATGCGGTATTTCTTGTGTGAGCATTCTCTCCAGAATATACTGATAAAGCAACATGTACATTTGATGTATGTAACTTGCTCATCTCCAATAACCCTCAGTAGCGTTTCGATCTGAAGACTCGCCTCCCTTTCTCCCTCTCTCTTTTGATTCAATTTGCTTTTGATTCGGTATTCCTTCGATCGGACGCAAGTGTTCCTTCACCTACTCCACCCTGGAGCTTTCATGACTCCCGGATGAGGCCTGCTTCGGTCTCTGTTTTGTGCATGCAGCTTTCCTTCGAATGATTGTTTCTTCTTGCTCGCACCAAGCAGGTGGACGTTTTGCTTCTGCTTAGAGTCGTTGTTGCTCCTCTCCTCTCCTTCTATGTCCATGCTCTTTAAGGAATCCATCCATAGGTATCATACAGAAGCGTGCAGATCGCCAATCAATCTCATCTTTTCTCTCCCGCACCCTCCACCCTCCCGTGAGCGCTATATCTTCCCATCACTCCTCCCTCTCGCCCTCGTAAATCTTACAGTCTTGATCCCTGCAAACCTCCATTCCCAACTCTTTCAAGTCGTTTTCAGTTCACCAACCGATAAACCCCCAACCCAACCAACACCCCACTCAACCCAAAAATCCCCAACCGCCGCGCCTGCATCGTAACTCTCGAGCCGCTCCTCAAAATCTCCGCTTCGCGTTCCTTGAGCTGCGACATGCCCGAGGCGTAGCTGTAGATTCCTAGGCCGGTGAAAGCGGCGCTGCCTGTTGCGGTTCCGGTTAGGTTGGGGGTCTCGTTTTTGGGATATGCATGGGAGGACTTGAGGTTTGGGGATGGGTAAGGTGATGTAGGATGGATTGGAGTCTTACTTACCCATTAACCGGCATGGGGTGCAGTCTTCGTAGGCTTCTTTCTTTTGCGTTGCGAGGGTGTCGGAGATTTTGGGGGGTTGGGAGAGGGTTATTACGGAGGGGTGGTCGGAGGGGGAGGGCATTGTTGAGGTTGTTGGTGGGGGATGGGGATGGGATGGGATGAGATGGTCTGGAAAGGGTGTTTTGTGGCTGGCTTTGATGGTGGTGATGGGTGCGTAGGACTCGTGAGATAGTTGGTCGCGCTTTGGCTTTCAGATGCAGAGGTTGATCATGTATACCGGTTGGTCAGTTTGTCTACATACTCACATCCAATAATTGCTAGAAGGTCGAAGGTCGGGTCGCAAGTGGCTCGATTGGGAAGGAGCTTGGATCCTCTCAAGGTTCGTCCAGCCGAGCCGATGTCCGATGGAGAACACAAACATTGACAAGACCGTCGAACAAAAACGCCTTCGTATTACACAAGCTATGATACGAACACGCTGAAGACTCGCAATGATCGCTTCTTCTGTCCTCGCTTCCAGCTCGCTATACCAGCAAACAACATATACGCGAGAGGCGTTCGGGCTGTGTGCATCTCGGCTTTGCCTACTATACCGCAATACGAGTAAATGCACGAATCATATGTTGCATCCTGGTACAGTATCTTTTCACTTTCCTTGATCCTATACGAGTTAATACTGATTAGGCTGTAGGTACCTTTGGTAAGTTAAAGGCGCTCTGGGTAACTGAATCCCAACTCGTTGCCTGAATACCACCATCAACCCAAGGATATATGAAGTGTATGGACTTTGTTGTCCGGGACTCCTCACGTACCTGAATGATGAACTACTTTCTCATGCCGCGGAGAATATCTCCCCGCAACCTTTGGCCTCTCATTGCCTACCTGAAGTGTTTAACTTCCGAAGGATGCGCCTATGACCACGACCAAGACTTCAGCTGAGACGTTGCCGCCTTGAGGAGATTCGATCGACTCCGCCTCATTATTGAATCCTGCACTACCTACGCACTATAGTCATGGTAAGGATCCTTCCGCGGCTGCGCTATACTGGCTATGTATAGTACAGTCCATCTATATAACAAAGGCTCCATCCCCAATTTCTCGACATGTCAAGCTAAACAGCACACACAATGCGTTTCACCAAGACATCGCTGGCATCTGCCTTGCTGCTCGCCAGCAACACCCTCGCAATCGAGCTGGACTTGAATGATCCACAGTCGATCAAAGATGCAGCAGAGACTGTCGCTTCCAGCATCGTAGACCGCTACCGTAACGCCTCTATCCCAGGTCTTTTCGGAGACCCATACTACTTCTGGGAGAGCGGCCTTGCCTGGGACTCCCTGCTTCACTATTGGTATCAGACTGGAGATGATGCGCACAACGAGATCATCGGAGAGGCTCTTCGCTTCCAGCTCGGTCCTCTAAACAACTACTCCCCAGAGAACCAGACCAAGAATCTAGGCAATGATGACCAAGCCTCCTGGGCACTCGCCGCCATGACAGCCGCAGAGTACGGCTTCCCCTCCGACGTCCTCGACGACGTGAACACGACATGGGCGCAAATTGCCACCAACGTCTTCGAAGAGCAAGCCGCTCGCTGGGACGAGTCAACATGCAACGGTGGTCTCCGCTGGCAGATCTTCGCTTTCAACAACGGCTACGACTACAAGAACTCCATCAGCAACGGCAACTTCTTCCAGCTCGCCAGCCGTCTTGCCCTCTACACCGGCAACGCCACCTACTCCGACTGGGCCCGCCGCGTGTACGACTGGACCGTCGACGTCGGCCTCATCTCCAACGCCGGCCAGATCTTCGACGGCACCGACTCAAAGGCGAACTGCTCTGACATCAACCGCATCCAATGGACCGCAAACGCCGGAACCTTCCTCGCCGGCGAAGCCTACGCCTGGAATGCCGTGAGTTCCCCTTCCCCCTTGAAACAAATCACGTCCAACCACAACCTGAAGAAAACACTTTCCCTAACACAAAGCACCGCGCAGACCCCCATCGGCCTCAACCAAGGCTACCTCCCCTCCTTCCTCGCCATAAACGCCACCTTCGCCTCCTCCGCCACAGGCGGCTCCCCCGCCGAACGCAACGGCACCCTCACCGAAGTCGCCTGCGCGCCTAGCAGCAATTGCAACTCCGACCAGCTCGCGTTCCGCGCAATCCTCGCGCGCGCCCTGTTCCAAACCCGCGCCCTGACACGCGACGTCGTCATGTCTTCGATCCCGTCCAACACCACGCTCGAGAATCTCAATTCCACGGTCCCGCGCCAGCCGGCGTGGAGTTTCCATGAGCGGGTTGATTTTGTTTTGCGGACGTCGGCGCAGGGGGCTGCGAAGCAGTGTTCGGGCGGGACCAGTGGGACGGCGTGCGGGAGTGATTGGGGGAGTGAGGAGTGGGACGGGACGCAGGGGTTGGGGCAGGATTTGAGCGCGTTGAATATCTTTTTGGCGAATCTTCCGTTCGAGGGAAAATTGGCTAGTGTTAATGGGACGGCGAGTGGGGCTGGTGGTGCTGCTGGTGGCGGTGATGGCTCTGACTCTTCTGGCGGCGGCGGCGGCGACGACGAAGATGGTGCTGCTGAGGGGGCTGGTGTTGTCGAGTCTGAGGGTGCGGCGGGCCATGTTACTGTGCTGTCTTCGGTCGGCTTGTTGCTGGTGGGAGTGAGTTCGCTGATGGCTTTGTTGTAGTCATGGCCAGATCACGGGATATTGAGCACTGCAAGATGAGCAGGAGGACAATGACAGCATGAGAGGGGAACGGCAGTCTTAGCCTTTTCCACTTGACGACATTCGAATGAAATTTACCGCAACTCCAATGTTCAAGAAGGAAAGAGATCACGTACCATTGGATATTCTACATCTCAACTCCGAATTCATTATCCGCAAAGAAAGTCTACCGTCAGATTTTTCGCCTATCCACAACGCCACGGCTCTCAACAAAACGAGAGGAAAGAGAAAAGAAGAGAACCAAGCTTTTTTAACAAAATCAAGCCATCTAACCCGAAGTAGTATAAAACCCAGGTCCTGAAGAAGGCGGCGGCTTCCCACCACCGGGCTTTCTAAAGACAGGCGGCGGCATATTCCCACCATACCCCATCTGCGGCTGCTGGTAGTGATGTGGTTGTTGTTGTGGATGATGTTGTTGTTGTTGATATAGCTGCGGCTGTTCATACTGGTACTGTTGGAAATTGGTGTTGGCGGCAGACTCCCTGGCGGCGTGCTCTTTGAGCTGTTTTTGTTTTTTGAGCTGGACCAGGTTACCTTTGAGGCCTTTGAGGTAGCGGATGGCGGCTTGGACGAGGTGTTCGGGTTCGTTGGAGGCTTTGAGGGCTTCGAGCATGGCGCGGACCTGTGGGATTGGGAGGTTAGGTTTCGTTTTCTTTTCCTTTGTTGCGATTGTGTGTGGTGAGAATGGGATGGCGATCATGCTTACCTGGGTTTCCGAGGTGATATGAGGGCAGACGCGCATTTGGCCGTAGTGCGCGATACCGCAGAGGTTGCAGTATTCTACGCCTGCGGTTTTGAGGGGACAGGAGCCGACAATGTGGGTGGTTTTGCAGGCCATGCATTTGATGTATTCGTCGGGAGGGTCTTGTGATGTTTGTTGATCGTGTACGCCGTTGGATGTGGGAGTTGAGGTGCCATCTGGGTTTGGCACTTGTATTTGAGGGACATGGGCTCGACGGAAAGTTGGCGGGGCTGTATATCACAATTGTAAGTCTTTGTTTGTAGGAGCATCTGTATCGTTGTATGTCTTTTGAGTAGGCGTGTCAACGCGGGCAGGCTCCGGTGGACTCCCAGGGTCAAGATCAATGATCTCGCGAGGCACGGGATCAAGATCTATCACTTCGGCGGTCTTGGATGACGGAGTGGAAGCTGCTCCCTTCGACTTCGGCGACTTCGCAGTTGACATCGGCGCAGCTTTGGCTTTTGTCTTCCTGGGAGTCGAAGTTGTCTTGGAAGCAATCTCCTCAGCGGTCTTCTTGGGCCGGCCACGCTTCTTTGCAAGAACGGGTCCACCAGAACCAACTTTCAGCTGAGAGGCCGTCTTCTTCGGCGTGATTGTCTTGGCCACCGATGCGGGGACCTTTTTGGGGCTCTTCGTCGGCTTCAAAACCGGTGGCGCAGTCTTTTTGAATTTCGACGGAGTGGAGCCGGTGGCAGACAGGGGTTGAACAGTTGAAGACGAGAGAGACTTACCTGGTTTTTTGCGTGCTAAAATCTGTTTAGCAATGCCCATGTCATCAACATCGAGAAGGTCAGCATCCGGATTCTCACCATGAGTGCCTGGGTCATCATCACTGTCTTCGGCTTGGAAGTCAGTATCGCTCTCGCCGGGGTTCTTGCTCTGGCGTCGCTTCTTAGCCGGCGAGAGCTCGAGCCCCTCCGTATCGGGCAGCCTGTCGCCTGCGTAGTCGATGATGCCTCTGTTGCGGCGACCACGACCCAAAGCTTCAGCTTTTGCTGCCGCCTCTTCGTTGGCGACGCGCTCGCGCTCTTTGAGGATGTTGGCCCAGACGCCTGGATCAGGCGCCGATTCCTCACTCTGCTCCAGAGCTACGTCTTCGAGGCCACCTGTCTTGTTGGCCCACACTCGAGCGTGGCTGAACTGGGTTTCTGCAGATTTGTCGCCTCCAGAGTTGGTGTCTTCGATGCGGCTTCGATCAAGCAGGATATCAATACCAGTGTTGTCATACACGATATCGTGCTCGCCATCGTCTTCGAAGAGCTCACTAGCACCGTGACGGAGTACTGAGACCAAGTCTTGCTCGTCCGCCTCGTCCGTGTCCATTTCTTGGATCAGGACGTGATCAAGCGCAAGCTTCTTGCGACCGATTTGCATGATCTTTTCCTCCGCACTGGCGCGTGTGACCAACTGGAAACAAAGAACCTTCTTCGTTTGACCGATGCGGTGGGCTCTGCTCAGAGCTTGGATGTCCTGGTGGGGATTGAAGTCGGGATCGAGAATGATGACCGTGTCGGCAGAGGCGAGATTGATGCCAACACCTCCAGCGCGGGTCGATAGCAAGAACGCGAACAGTGATGATCCTTCTCCGTTGAACTCGTCAATACGCTTCTGCTTTTCCAAACTGCTCACTGAACCATCCAGGCGCTGATACATGAGCGCCATGCCGTCGAGGAAGTCCTCTACCATGTCGAGCATGTCAAGGAACTGGCTGAAAATCAGGACACGATGACCGCGCTCCCGCAGTTTTGGCAGTAACATTTCCAGTAGCTTCAGCTTGCTACTCGCGTCCACGAGGTTACGGTGTGAAAGAGAAGTGTTGTCCTGTCGCTCTTCGATGCCTCTGCTGTAGACGAAAGGATGGCAGAGACACTTGCGCAACTGCATAAGCACATTGCTCAAGCTGGCTCTCTCACCTTTGCCCAAACCTTGATCGGGATTGAAGATCGAACGCATGAGATCCGGATTCTTGGCGAGGATAGTACGGTACACCTTCTTTTGCAAGATACTCATGCTGACTGGGAGGATTATCTGGGCCATTGGCGGCAAGAATGTCAAGACCTGCGCTTTCGTGCGGCGCAGGAAGTACGGCCGAATCAAATCGTGCAGCTTCATGATCTTGGCCTGGTCGAGATCTTCAAAATCCTTCTCAAGTTCATCAGGGTTGTGCTTCTCGTCGAGGAAATGCAGAAGGTTGAAGAGTTCGCGCGTGTTGTTCTGTAGCGGTGTACCGGTCATGAGAACCTTGAATGGTGCTTTGAGAGCTCCCAGCGCAGAGTACAACAGACTCTTCTCGTTCTTCAGACGCTGCCCCTCGTCAACAATCAGGCCCTGCCATTGTTGACTGCGGAAAAATTTGCGGCAGCTGTCGTCGGCTGCAGCATCGTATGAAGTGACGACCACGTGACAGCGAAGGTCTTTGCTGTTCTCTGGGAACATCTCGTGACGATAAGCCATTTCTCTGGCGTCCTTGGACCCGTAATAGGCGACCACACGTAGCCCTGGTGCCCATCGTTTGATTTCGCGGCGCCAGTTCGGGCAGGTCGAGTTGGGCACTACAACGAGGAAAGGGAATGTGTTGTGGTCTTGGACCATCGTCGCGAGGAAGCCAATGATCTGGATTGTCTTTCCCAGACCCATCTCATCAGCAAGGATGGCGTTGCTGGCCTGGTACCACTTGTAGTAAAGCCAGTTCAAGCCCTCGAGTTGATATTTCATCAGCTCACCACCTTGGACCGCGTCGGGCTGGGATTGCTTCTCGAGGGCCGCGAACTCCAGCTTCCTGGTCTTGTCATGGCGCGACTTCAGAGTTTTGGGATTGACCGGACGCACATAGCGGCCGAGAACCCAGTTGTTGTACGCAGTCACGAAGTCGGTCCAGCGTTCTCCGTCTTCGGAATCAGGCGGCTTCTCCCAGACGGAGTCTTCGTAGCTTAGGCCTTTGTACTTGATGAGGGCTTGGTCGACCTCGCGGATGCGAGCCTTGTCGATGTCTTCCGTTCGGATGTCCACAATGCTTGTGAACTTGATGTCAAGCACAATGTCTGTACGCAGGTAGTCCTCGGGGATAGCGTCTTCTGTGCGCATTTTGGGTCTCTGAGCCTCGTCACGCTTTGCAAATGCCTTGCGCATCGAGGCTGATGTGATGCCCCAAACCCACGCGCCAGGCATCCAACACGCCTTGAAATAGGACTGGTTCTCCCATCGTACTAAGTAGGCCTTCTCATCTTCGTTGACCTCGTCGACCGTCATCGCATCGTCGTAGTTGTCCTCGTCAGTCGGCTTCCAGGCGATCAGGCCGGATACCTTGCAGGTGTACTGAATGCAGTCTTTGCACTGCCAATCCCGACTGTACTCACGGAATCGCTGCTCCGCATCTGCATCCGAGTCCAGGTCCATCATGTCGGTACGAGATGGCAGGTGCTCAAAATGGAATCCGCGGAAGCATTTAACGCAGCGGAACAGCACGTTGTCTGAGTTGTTAATACGCTCGGGGTCAACCTCATGCTCAGGATCAACGCCGTCGTTCTCCTCCCGCCCGCGTTGCTCTTGCGACGGGGTCTTACGAGGTCGGAAAGGCCGACACCCAGCACCGTGATGCTGGCAGTCCTGACACTTTCCTTGATCGGGCGCAGTGGCTTCCTTCCTGCGGACTGCAGCAACACAACGCCTGCATTGCAGAACGAAGTCTTCCTCACCAATCTTGGTAACCAAGTGGTCGCGGTTCGTGCGGTGACCGAGACACGACTTGTGATATGAGAATGTGCATCCTTGGCAGTACACCAGCGGGGCGTAGTTGTGATCGTTCGCACAGACCTCGCAATGTTGTGAGTGGCGCATTCTGAACTCGTCGTTGCGCGGAAGCGGTTTGAACATCTCCTTGGCAGAAACTCGTATGGGTTTTGGGGCAGGTTTTGCCACGCCACTGCTGTCGGAGCGATAAACACCATCCTCTATCCTCTCCATCATGCTGACGTTGTGCTTGTTAGAACGACCGCTTTGACGCTCGCCTTCACGGGGCTGCTTGCTGCGGCGAGAGTCTTTCGCACCGCCTCGCGAGTTGCGCTTGCGCTTGTTGGTTGCTTGAACATCTGATCTGAGCACAACTGCCCCGTATTCATCAGACTCCGAGTCCGAGGCTGCGATGAAACCCATGTCTGAATCATCTAAGCGATTTGGCTTCGCAGAACGACGCGCTTTGGAGTATCCCTTGCTATTTTCCTCGATTGAATCGGAATCGTCGTCGTCGTCGGGTTCTGCTTGCTCGTTGTACTGGGTTTGATACTGTCGTTGCTTTTGACCACTGCGGCGAGTGTTGGGCATTTTTCCATCCGAGGCAAGCTCATCTTCCGATGCCTCGATCGCATCTACGCTGCTCACGAAGTTTTGGTGCTCTGTAGGGCGCGCTCGAGGCCGGGAGGAAGTCATCCTGGCACTCGGTCGTCGACTTCTTGTCCTGTGGTCTGTTTCGGGCTCCGAAACGGGAGTCTTGTCGACTTCGAACTTATGGAGTGCCTCTTGGCCGTTCTGGCACCGTAACAGATCGGTGAAGGATAACTGGTCTGTCGGTTAGTTGTTGTTTGGGAGTGGCACATTCAAAGTAGGTAGAGATTAATGAGCAATAGGCAGCACCGCTTGTCATCACATGCAAACCGTGATTTCACATGTTAAACGTACCTGTTCAGTGTGATAATCCTCGAACGTCACCGTGTACTGCATCGTTCCACCATAACCAGCCCGCTCATTCGAGACTCGACGAACACGACCAGCGCGAGCAGTAAGATCAACGAAGTCCGCACGTTCTTCATCATCAAGCTCGTAGCGGGGGATTACAACCTCCGCTGATTGAGTGTGTGTTGACGGCTCGCGGTCCTCTGACGCATCATCTGCGACATGTGTAGGCGAATCTTCGTTTTCGGGCAGCACACTGAAATCCTCTATGACCTCGTCCACAGCCGCCCACACATCATCCTCCATGTCGCCATTCTGCTCAAGTGCTGCCACAATTGGCGCATCTCCAATTGGCGCATCTTCCTCGTCGTCGGAACTGGATTCTTCGCCAGAAGAAATGATAGTGGCTTCCGTCGCAGGCTGCATCCGAGCGACTGAGGTGAGTCGCTGAACAGGCGCAGGCTCTGGTTCGGGTGTCGGTGTTGACTGCATGGCAATGTCGTCGTCCGCTGGTCGATTCACGGCTTGGAAGCCAGAGGTTCGTCGCGGAGGTGAGGAACGTTTCTTGGATGCGCCTGTCTGCCACGCGGAAATGTCGGCGGCGCCATCGTTGTCAGAACTGTCGTCTGGCGACCCAAAGTCGAAAGCCATGGTTGCAGGATTATTGTAGCGATTTCGCAATGTTCGTGGTAGCTGGCGTAAAGTGCGGATTGACTCTAATTATCTCTTCGCGGGAGCGCGCCATATTACTCGCAGTGAAGTCACATTTAGGAGATGTTTAGAAGCGACTTGTCGAGAGCAGTTTGCGACAGAAGGTGAAGGTAAAGGGTTTCTTTGCGATTTGATGTGATGTCGGATCCTTGATCGCAAGATACCTAATGATCCAACGCGTACCGTAAACGCGACTGCTCTAGCTGCGGGGAACTTCCGAAGGCAAGGCAAGCGCAACTTGTGCCCTTTCCCTGAATCTGACTTTCACATGCTCCAAAAAGTTGCGACATTTCTCCTGTGAAGTGAAAACACATTAACATGGCTACTTCATCTCTATCTGCCGCCAGTGCGTGTACACGACGCTGCCTACAGGCGTCTCAGTGGCAGCCACGAAGCTTCACACGTAATGTGTCTCGGACATCAGCCATCAACCGTGGCATCAAAGCAACGGAGAAGTCACCTCCGAATCGGGGCAGGAGCAGGCCTTCATCGGCGCCTCGATCATCTGGCAGTGCTTGGGAGACGCGAGGCAGTCAAACCGACCGCCGACCTGCTGTCCGCGAAGGAAGATCAAGCGATAAAAGAGAGACAAGAGCAGAACGAAGAAAGAGCGACAGGAGCGACAGGCCTGATGGCAGGCAGAGAAATGACAATGTGGGCGATGCCTTCGACAGAAGCGCCAGAGACATGAGAGACAGCAACAGAGTTCCAGCTGATGCTTTCGACAAGACCTCCCGATCCAGACGAGATGGAGATCGACCATCCGCTCGCTTTTCCGACAGGTCTTCCAAGGAGGATTCTGGGTTCGCGAAGAAGTCGAGATTTGACAACGAAGGTGTCCGAGCATACGGCGACAACACTGGATTCTTCTCGAAGGGTACTCGATCTAAACGTGTTGGGGACAAGCCTTCGTTTGGAGACAAACTCTCATTTGGAGACAAATCTTCGTTTAGAGGCAAATCTTCTTTCGGAGACAAGCCTTCGTTTGGGAACAAGTCATCGTTTGGCGCTCGGCGTATACCAGAGGGAGAAGAGAACTCCGCTGATGCTTTCGACAGGAGCGCTCGACCTGCGCGTGATGGAGACAGAAGCTCCGCATTCAACCAAAGCGATCGCCCTGCGCGAGATGGACAGCGCAATACTACCAGCTCTTTCGACAGAGGTGCGCGCACTACACGCGATGGAGAAAGAAACTCATCCGGAAGAAGCCACGGGTCATTTGATAGTGACCGCATCCAGCATGACGACGTCCCCGTCGCCATTCCGTATTCCAGCGCCGCAAGCCAATGGTTGTATGGTGTCAACACCGTCGTGGCAGCGTTGCGCGGCAACACACGCAAGCTCTACCAACTGATTGTCAAGAAAGGATCCGATTCTCCAGACTTGGAACAAATCCTCAGACTTGCGCGCAGGGCGAATATCAAAATACAGACTCACGACGACACTCGCCTACTCGACAAACTCAGTGAGGGTCGCCCTCACAACGGCGCTGTACTAGAAGCATCTGCTCTTCCAGCGAGACCGGCCGTGATGCTGGGAAAACCTGACCCTCAGACGAATACCGTACCTCTGGAACTCTTGAAACAGAACGCAGAAGACGTCGCAATCAACGGCAACACTGCAGTCCTGCAATACGATAGCAAATCCTGGAGACAGCCATTCGTGCTCTTCTTGGACGGCATCACCGATCCTGGTAATTTGGGTGGCATCTTGCGCACCGCACACTTTTACGGCGTCGATGCTGTTGCTGTTGCAACAAATACTTGCGCGAACTTGAACTCTCCCATCCTGGCAAAAGCGAGCGCTGGCGCATGCGAAGCCATTCCGATCTTTGCAGTATCGAAACCCGCGGAGTTCATATACAAAAGCAGCCATGCTGGCTGGAAGATCTGCGCCGCCGTTGCACCCGACCTGAAATCACAGAGGCTGAACAAGCAAGTGACCTCTGCCAGTGTTTCGGTCCAAAGCCCGTTGGCAGCAAAGCCTTGCATCTTGATGATGGGCTCAGAGGGCGATGGCCTCCGCGAAAACTTGCGATCCAAGGCTGATTTGGAAGTCACCATTCAACGCGGCGCACCGTCGAAGACTACTCTCGACGTCGGTGTTGACAGTATGAACGTGAGCGTAGCTACTGGCGTGCTTGTAGACGCGTTTACTCGTGAGCCCTTGAAAGACGCACAGGCTGCCGTAAGCAACAGCGGCGACCGCTTGTTTTGATGCTTCCACGTCGGTAATACGGATTGATCGGCCACAATGAAAAATGCATGGTAGGGGCGCATTTCCTCCTTTTGTAATATACTTGTACTTTTACCCATCTATACCACTTTTCAGAGGTTCAGACGTTCTCCTACACTGACGTTTCCCTCACTTCCTCGGGAAGCTCGTTCCCAATTTGGCCATAAGTAAAAAGCGATTCCGTAATATCTGCAAACCCCATCCGGACACCACGCATTATCGAAACGTTTGTATCCAGCCACTCTACCGGCAACTGACGATCTCAAAAGAGGTTCAATAACGTCAACGAAGATCAAGCAGCGACAAGCTCCTCGGACTCTCCTCCGCCAGAGCAGATCCAACAAATCGAGCTGCTTCCCCGCGCAGATCTTCAGGCACGATTCCATACAAGGCCTTGGACCAACCCTTTAAACTTCGCGACCACTTTACAAATACCATAATCACGGCATGCGGCTCTTCCAGTTGCCCTGTACGGTCGAAATCGGAGATCTGACTTGCCCTCGTGATGTCAATCTGTCTCTCATCATCCCCAGACGCTTTGCGCCGCCTGGACTTACGCAAGTGGCTCGTTACGCCAAATTCACGATCTCTCATCGCTGAATTAGGTTCGTTGATTCGATGGACCGGCGCTTCATGGGACCTCAATTGGTGAAAATGACGTCCATGACAATGGTAAAGAAATGATTCTGGGTGTTATTTGTATCGCAATCCGGGCCACACACGCGCCTCCCTCGCGATACTCGACTTCCTAATCCAGTGTATCAGAGACGACATGCGTTGTTTAGTAGCTTTGGCATGGGCTTTGCCCGTGCTAGTCACTGGCCAGATGGCTCAGTACCCGCCTGCCTTTCCACCGACACCGAGCTTACCCATGAGTATCAACTACGCTCCGAGCGTTACTCCCAATGTTATGGACCCAACCGCGCCCAACGCTCAAGATGAATGTCCAGGTTACAAAGCCTCCAATGTCAAGGAGACTAGCAACAGCATCACGGCAGACTTATCTCTTGCGGGACCGGGCTGCAATGTTTACGGCAACGATATCACCGACTTGAACTTGTCGGTCGAATACCAGAGCAAGGAGCGTCTGGCGGTGCGCATAACTCCCAAATATTTGGCACCGAGCAACGAGTCTCTGTATTTGCTATCGCCAGACTTTACTCCACAGCCGGGCTTCGAGGATGGTTGCAGTAAGGACAGAAGCGACCTCACTTTCACCTGGACCAATGATCCCAGCTTCCAGTTTCGCATTGCACGCTCGAGCTCGAACGAAATCATTTTCGATACCTACGGCCACAAGATCGTATTCGAAGATCAGTTCCTGGAATTGGTCACCAATATGGTACCAGACTACAACATTTATGGCCTCGCGGCTTCAATCCACGGCTTCAGGCTAGGGAACAACTGGACGCAGACGTTCTGGAATGCATACAATCTCGACAACGATCAAGAGATTGATGTCAATGGTCATGACACGCACCCTGTGTATGTGGAGACTAGGTATGGGAAAGACAACGAATCTTCCACGTCTCATGGAGTGTATGCACGTAATGCGCATGGACAGGACTGGCTGTTGAGGGCCGACACTGTAACGTACCGCACCATTGGTGGAAGCTTCGACTTGTATCTCTTAAGTGGACCGACACCGAAGGAAGTCATCAGCCAGTATCACACTGGGATTATCGGTACGCCTGGTCTCCAGCCGTACTGGGCGCTTGGATTCCACCAGTGTAGATGGTATGTCGAACACTCAACTAAATTCCGTGCAAGCCATGCTAACTCCGAGCTAGGGGTTACTTGAACTGGACCAACCTGCAGGAAGTCATCGATCTGTACGCGCAAGCGGAGATCCAGCTCGAAGGTATCATGAGTGATCTTGACTACCTCTATCTCAACCGCATCTTCACCCACAACGCCAATTATGGCATCGAAGAAGGTCGCGAATTCCTAGCCCGCTTGCACGCTAATGGGCAGTACTGGTTGCCAATTCTTGATCCCAATGTATGTTTGGAAACGCCTAGATTGTTGACAAATCTGACCAAACACAGGTGTACGTTCCCGACCCAACTAACGCCAGCGATGCGAACCCCACATATGATCGTGGCAAAGCTCTGGATCTTTATCTCAAGAACGGCGACGAAACTTATTACGGGACTGAATGGCCAGGGTTCTCAGTATGGCCCGACTTCGCCACAGATCCTAGCGCTCAGCAATACTGGACCGACGAGTTCAAGCGCTACTTCGAACAACTCGAGTTCGACGGCTGGTGGCTGGACATTTCAGACGCCCCATCATGGTGCACGGGAAGCTGTGGCGCTGATAAGCTCGCCCTGAACCCTGCTCACATTCCTATCATGCTTCCTGGAGATGCAAACTCAAGTGTTGCTGTCGATTACCGCTACCCGGAGTTCTTCAGCGTCACCAATTCTACTGAAGCCGCTTCCGCAAGTTCCGCAATGGCCTCACAATCTGCAGCGTATCCCACGCCTGACTCGACTCCCAGGCCGGTATACGCTCGTACACTGCCAACTCCGGGTGTGAGGAACTTGAACTTCCCGCCATACGCCATCAACAACTTTTTGGACGGGCACAGTCTGGTAAAGCAGGCAATCTCCCCGAATGCAACCCACAACAATGGCCCGTACAACAGCACTGAGTACGAACTCCACAACTTGTACGGACACACTAGCGGAAACGCTTCCTACAATGCTCTCGTTGCCACTTACGGCGGGAAAAGGCCGTTCTTCCTGGCGAGGAGTACTTTCGCTGGCAGTGGAACCTTTGCCGGCACCTGGGGCGGCGACACTAACTCCATGTGGGGCAACATGTACTTCGGCATCTCGCAAGCTCTGGCATTCGGTATTGCAGGACTGCCTTTCTTTGGTGTAGAAACATGCGGCTTCAACGGCAATGCTGACATGGAGCTTTGCACGCGCTGGATGCAGCTGAGTGCTTGGTTCCCGTTCTACAGAAACCACAACAACCGCAACACCATCGCTCAAGAAGCCTACATATGGCAGACCACAGCCGAGTCCACTCGCCGCATTATGAACATTCGTTACTCGCTGCTGCCTTACACGTACACGCTGTTCCACCAAGCACACAAGGCCGGCGAGACAGTTCTGCGCGCGTTGGCTTGGGAGTTCCCCAACGACCCGCAGCTTGCAGGCATCGACAACCAGTTCATGTCTGGTCCTGCTCTTATGGTGACTCCGGTTCTCGAGCCGCTAGCGACAACTGTGCAGGGCGTCTTCCCCGGCGTCGCGGAAGGGACTAGATGGTACGACTGGTATTCACTCGAAGAAGTGAAGGCGGCGCCTGGCGAGAACAAGACTCTGGATGCGCCATTGCTGCACCAACCTATATTCATCCGAGGCGGCTACATCGTTCCGATCCAGAAGGCTGGCAACACCACCAAGACTTCCAGGCTGAACCCCTGGAGCTTGATTATCGCACTGGACAAGAACGGCGAAGCAGAGGGCGACTTGTACCTCGACGACGGTATTAACATTGAACAAGAGGCGACTAAGGAGATCCATCTGTCGTTTGCGAATAACACCCTCCATGCCACTGTCTCTGGAGACTTCAATGATGATCTGGCACTCGCTAATGTGACGATTGCGGGCGCGACCGGTCGCTCACACGGCATGACTGTCAAGTGCGGTCAGCAGGAAAGTCAGTGGTACGCCGGATCTTGTGCAAAGCGCGGTGAGGCGAAGGAGAAGGGTCCTCATTCACGCTTCAAGAACAACGCGCTGTATGTGACGGGTCTTGAGGATGCGACGAAGGGTGGTGTTTGGAGTGAAGACCTGGATATCAAGTGGGAGTAGTGGAAGGTCTATCTGATGTGAGGGGTTTAACCTGATGTTGAGATGTAGAATGAATCAATGAAGTGTGTTCTTGCAACGGTCATGGCCTACATGTATTCTCATCGGATGGCGTCCACTTCACAACCCCAACACTAACCCTATATGCACGTTGTTCCAAGTCACTAAACAAATCTTTACTGCTCCTTCGAACACCACGCGAGTTAAAATGATTAAAGAATCCAATGTTCAGATGACGCACTGTCCGATCGAATGAAAATTGGGAGTGCAGCATCAATTAGGCGCCGAGGCGACTTACTCTCGCGGAGCGGATATTTTGATCTAATGAGAAACACTCTACATGAAGACATCATCGGTGAATTGAAATCAACTTCAGCAGTAGCTACGCATCACACTTACTGTTCGGTCGATCAGCTTTTGATATGGAGCTCTGAGTAGCACAACGGTAGCTGTTGGTCCTAGTAGTCAACTCTCCATACCAGTACTGCTGTGCTGTAAGGTACAGTACATTTGTGGTTCACTTCGTCGACCCTAACTCTAACCCTTTTGTCGTTTAGCTGGCGATTCCAAGTCAGTCGATCTATTGGATTCGAGGATACTCCCACGATATCAGAGAGACGAAAGGTTGTTTCTACAAGCAACTTCACGCAATGCTCAAACGTGACATCAGTCACGGTTTCGCATAGAGACCAAGGACCTGATCCTCTGAGATCTCCCCAGCATATGGCGTGGGATAGTGGCGATTCGTTTTTGTGGGTCTGATGTGATGTCTGTGCATACACGCGAGATTACCTTGGCCTCCCAACGCGAATCGTACAGTACACGAACAAACACATGGTCTCGCCCAGGAAGAAGAACATTCAAAAGTCATGTCTGACAACTACTTTTCCCTCACGGTCAAGTATGAAATTTGCATGCACCCATCAAGATGCTAGGACTCAGGAAATCGATGAGCAATATATGTCCGCGGGTCCCCATGGATGACAGCGTCTCGCCGACGTCCCAAGACCCGACGAATTTCTGGGCGGTCTCCTGTTGAAGGTCTCGTCCCAAGATGCATATCATCTCTCAGCGTGCGCACGTCGACTGCGCCTCGTCCAAGACGCTTCAAAACAGAGTCAAGAAATGGTCCGCGACGGCAGTGTTCGACTAGCAGCAGGCCGCCCGCCTCTCAGCATTGCCGCTTCCGTGGGTTGGCGTCCAGCGAGCCTGGGCGGAGAGCTGGGCGCTTTGCGCGTAACATCTTGGCTGCGACTCGGCATCCCTGGAAATGTCTTGTGTATGCCGATGAGGTGGATAAGAAAGAATGATGCTCAACTCTCACCTGCTCGTCTTTGCCTACTGCAAAGGTGTTTTCGTCCCTTCCCGTCGTTTCTTCATCTCGGTGCTATCGAGTCTTCTTCCATTCATCATCAACTCTTACCTTCTAATTATCTGACCGGTTCTTTGACCACCACACTCGTTACCATCTCACAGCAGTCGCACCAAACAACAACATGAAGTCCGCTTTCGCTACCACCGTTGCGGCGGCTTCCCTCGTCTCGGGGGCCTTTGCCCGTGTCCAGAAGCGCCAGAGTGGCAACCTCACACCCGTAAGATCAATTGATCTGGCAGAGTGATGAACATAACACTGATACAACTCGCAGATCACTGTTGAGGGAAACGCCTTCATGGCCGGCGACGACCGCTTCTTCGTTCGCGGTGTTGCCTACCAGCCCGGTGGTGCTGCCGATGCCCAAGATCCTCTGCTTGACACTGATGCTCTCGCATCCGATATTGAAATGTTCAAGGAGCTTGGAATCAACACCATCCGCATCTACACAGTCGACAACGCAGGAGACCACGATGAAGCCATGAGGATGCTTGACGAGGCTGGTATCTACCTTGCACTCGATGCTAGCACTCCCGACTACTCTCTCAACCGTGAAAGCCTGGAAACCCTGCACCAGTCCTACAATGCCGAGTACCTTCAGCACTTGTTCTCCACCATTGATGCCTTCGCCGGCTACAGTGAGCATACCTTGTCCTTCATCCGCCAATCAATGTCCTAACATTCGCATAGACAATCTTTTCCTTTTCTTCTCCGGTAACGAGGTCATCAACGCCAGGAACAACACCAACGCTGCCCCTTACATCAAAGCCGTCACCCGTGACATGAAGCGCTACATCGGTGCCCAGGCAGACCGCCCCATCCCCGTTGGCTACTCCGCCGCCGATGTGGAGGAGAACATCTACGAGCAGGCCGTCTACTTCTCTTGCGGCGACGACGACAACGCCCGCAGCGACTTCTTCGCTTTCAACGACTACGCCTGGTGTGACCCGTCCGACTTCATGAAGTCCGGCTGGAACAGGAAGGTCGAGCTCTACAGCAACTACTCCCTCCCCATCTTCCTCTCCGAGTTCGGCTGCATCACCAACCGCCGTGACTGGAACGAGATCGAGGCCTTGATGAGCGAGAACATGACCGCCGTCTACTCTGGTGGTCTGGCATACGAGTTCACCATTGAGCCCAACGGCTACGGTATCGTCGAGCTCGGCGCCAACGGTGCAGAGCCCAACGACGATTTCGACCGTCTCGCTGCCCAGTTCGAGGCCCACCCTGCCCCGACCGGCATGGCTGGAGCAAAGTCCGAAGATGAAATCACCCACCTCGACTGCCCCGCCGAGAGCGAGGACTGGCCGCTCAGCACCAACAACCTCCCCGAGATCCCTGAGAAGGCCGAGGAGCTGATCCAGGACGGTGCCGGCGAGGCGCCTGGTCTTGACGGCCCTGGCTCCCAGTGGGGTCCTTCGGTCAGCGCTACTGACCCCGACCTCAGCAACGGCGTGACTGAGAGCGAGGACACCAGCAACCCCAACAGCGGCTCTTCCGGCGGCAACGGCGGCTCGAGCGGTAGCGGTAGCGGCAGCAGCAACAGTGACAGCGAGGATGCTCAAAGTGGCGCAGTCGCCGTCAACGCTGCTTTCGGTACTGTCGCAGTGGCTGCTTTCGCCGTTCTTGCTCTGATGAACTAGAGCGTCATCACACTCTCAACCATTCACAGACGATATCCACTTTTTTCTTCCGTAGACTACAGCACTCGGAGAGATCTTAGCAGGCGGTATACAAACAGACAGTTCCGGCGCACTTGAATCTGGGACTCTGTCAGACAGTCGTCTTTCACTTTCTGGCCTTGCTCGGCTTAAACTTTTCTTCTTTTTTGTATCTCTTTTTGGCGATGATTGTGACTGGACTTTCTGTGTAGCTAATTCTTGCATTGCATATGAAGAACTGAACGTGGAACACTTCACTGCTTGGAGGCGCTGTCTGTTGTATGCAATATGTGTCATGGTTAGTTGGCGACAATAATAGGTGACGAACTGGTAGCTTGTTGAGTATTTGAGCCAATGCAGTGAGAGTGTACCTAGGTCGTAGATCTTAAGGACTGTAAGAGTTGTGTATGAACTGCATCGCCTCGATCTCTTGTTTCGTTGATTCGTAGTGATTGACATTATTGGAATCACGATATTCATATTCACTATTGAAAAGTTGTTCTCCACGAACTACAGAGTCATCAAAATTGTCTTAAATTCGATGAAAACTTTACTAATTTCAATCAAATTCGATGAGATTGAATTGTAGCAAACCGGATAAATAGACCCTGCTTCGCGGAAGTTTCCGGCCTCCGCCTTATCTTATCGCGCCACTCGTCACCAAATTGTCAAGCCGAAGGCTCTCCATCTCGAGATCGAGTCCAACTCTCACAAAAGAGCAAAATGGCCAAATCAAAGAACAAGCGCAAGCAACCCGATGTGCCGGCTTCTACAGCGCCCAAGCGCCAGAAGGCAGGGCAGGATCTCATCACGCCTCCTCCAGACAACCACGCCAAAACCATTTCCAGCATTGGCCTCTGCGACGAAGACATCGAGCTGGCAATTGACACCCTCAACACCCTCAAAGCGAACCCGGCAGTGATCAAGACAAAGGCTTGTAAAGACTTGCGTACTGCCGTGTACGAGTTTAGCAAAGCATGCACGACTGGCCTCAATGCGACCTCCGACGACACGAATCTCACGGCGAAGATCAGTGGTGCTTTGGCTGATGGAAAATACACAGAAGCCAGGATACTGCTGGCGGAGATGGGGATCAGACGTCAGAAGCCGAAGTTGGGTGCGCTATGTCGATGGGTCCGAGACCTGGATGTTGTGAGCGGGCTGGCCGAGCAATTGGATGAAGATGGAAGAGCAAGGACAGAGCGTGAGGAGGAAGCGTTGATGGTGCTGGATGCTGTGTTGCGCCTTACCGGACCTACCGACCACGCGATTGTTGAGATGGCCAAGCCAGCGTCCATGTCACATTCGATGCCGATCATACCACGCGAGAACTGGAACCTCAGAGACGACGCTCCTCGAAGGAAGGTTTACGACAGTGTACTGGATGGCACACTCCTCAAATCTACTCCGGTCACAACCTCTGGCTTCAAGGTTCTGGAAACCACACCTGGCGCTCAGCGCAAGCCCCCAAATCTCCACCCGGCTATTTTGTACACATCACAAGACGATGCCATTCCATTATCAACGACTCCACCGAACACCACCCACCACCAGCACCCAGTAGTACCTAACCTCCATCTGTTGAAGGATGTGCTTTCACCCTCCGAGTGCGAAGCCATCATTGCAGCAGGCGAGAGCCTTGGCTTCAAACCAGACGCCCCCATCACAGAAGAAGGCGAAGAATCCAGCATCCTCGCCCACAACTTCTACTGGATCACCGACCCAACCTTCACCGCAAAACTCTGGTCCCGCGTCGCGCCATTCGTCCCTACAGAAGTCTCTGGCAAGAAAGTCCGCGGCATCAACAGGCGCTTCCGAGTCTACCGCTACGTCCCCGGCGCCGAGTACCGCGCCCACATCGATGGCGCGTGGCCTCCATCCGGCATCACCGAGGAAGGCAAATACGTCTACGACTCTTCGCCGCCGAGCGCTAAGCAGTCGTCGCTGTTCACTTTCTTGGTTTACTTGAATGATGAGTTTGAGGCGGGCGAGACGACTTTCTTCTTGCCTAGTGCCAAGGAGGGAAGCATGAACGCTTACTCTGTCAAACCTGTGCAGGGCAGCGTGGCGATGTTCCCGCATGGAGAGACTGATGGTAGTCTGTTGCATGAGGGTACTGGCGTGAAGAAGGAGGGCGTGCCGACTGCTAAGTATGTGATTCGCACGGATGTGCTTTATGATGTTGAGGCTGGCGGGTCGAAATGAGGAGCCTTCCAATGAAAAGAGAATTTACGACTACATTACGCCTTTTTCAGAAACTGCCGCCTGCTACTCACACCCCTTATCACATACACATATGGTGGTGCAATTGTCCGTTTCGCTTGCAGGTCCGCCCCCTCAATATGGAAAGAAGTAGATCGTTCACCGTCCGATCCCACGACACCATGCACAAGGAGACATGGTCTGAGCTTTTACTGCTGCTCCCGAGGTAGAACCCAGGACCACCAACTTCCACTCGCCTCATTCCTCGAAATTCGCTCGCACATGTTCTCAGCTTCCTGTTCGCCGAACGCACTCGACAAAATCTCTTTCATGGAAAGTTCTGTCCCGCGGAAGGTCACGTCTCGGTTCTCGTATGCCACTGCTGCAGCCTCGCAAACTGTACCTCAGCGTCTACCAAACCTTTCGTTCATATAACGCAGCAACAATCCTGGTACCACCAGAGTTACTGGAGACGCTACCCCTCCAGTACATCAATGAGCGATGACTCTAAGGCATCGCCGATTTGGAACTTGCAGTTCTGCGTATCCAACAACCTTTGAATGAGACGGGAAAGTCCACATCGACTCAATCTTTCTTGAAAAAGGATTCAAACCGCAACCGGGTTGCTGCTTGGGGAACATAGGTGACGTCGTCAAACCGGCTTGTATTCGTCAACAAACAATGATCTAAGAAGCTTTCACTGTGTTGACCTCGAAAATACCTCCCCATCCCTTGACACGTCTGACGTCCACGCCGGCGATGTTCAAAGCGTCCCAAATAACAGTGGCAACAGTGTCAAGAACGCAAATCCCATGTTGCTCTTCCCAGAACGCCACCCGTTGAGCTGCCTTCAGCCCCGTACAGAAGACAGACACATGCTTTGCACCTGATGCAACAAGTTCATCGACCATACCATCAAACGTCGATACAGGAATATTAGCGAAACCAGCATTATGAGACTGGCGGAGATGTCGCTCATTGCTACAGTCGACTCCGATAGCAGCGTAGTTCCTCACAATCGCTTGCTGAACATCGTCCGTATACGGCGTCACCAGCGACAATTGCGTGATGTCCAGATTTGTGATCAGCTTATTCAAAGCCAGGACCGATGTTGTTGCTGGGATCCCGGTTGCGGCGGTGATCTCGGCGCAGAGCTTCTCGTCTTGCTCAAAGCCGAGCCATCCAGAAGAGGTGCCGCTCCATCCGATCACATCGACGTATGCGTCTGCGAGTAGTTTTGCGGCTTCAATGATCTTGTCATTGTTGAACTGAGCCAGGGCTTTGTCTGATAGTGCGATCTGATGAACGGTGAAGCGCGAGAAGTGGACGGACACTTCGGGTAGTTGATCGATGATTTTTTGACTGAGTGGCTCGAGGACTGTGTTCGAGGATGGTGTGAGGATACCGATGCGCACTCGCTTTGGCATTGTGGTTCGGCAGTGTTGGTTGGAAGCTGATCGGATGGTTTTTGGGTCCTCGCTGAATTGGGATGATCTACTCGGTGCTGGCTTTCGCGTTGTGCAAAATGGTGTTTGCGGAAACATTATTAAACATGTCTGCTGTCTCCATTATGTACCGTCAATTCGATATCCGATGTTCGCCTTTCTCCGATATTGAGTCGAACACTCGTCGGAGTTTGCGGAGTCTTGCCTTGTCGTTATCTTGCATCGGAAACATCCGAAGCGAACACCTGCCGCATTGGAAACAACGATCGCGCTATGATAATCTCTTGAGACCGTCGTTCATGAGCTACTGTATGGTTAGAATTTGTAGTTCTGCTGTGTAGGCGAGGTACCTACGCATTCACTCCATCGGCCAGGGTCAGCGTCATATCGCATTCGCTGTTCGTTGTTGAAGCGATATAGCTATCTATCTTATCTCGTCTCACATTGCATCCGCATCTACTCGTCCATCACGAAGTCAAGTATATGTATTGCCCCTCTCACATAGCGGAGAGGATGTAGAATCCCCACCTCTAGCTGTACTCATTTACCAATCGTCATTCGATCGTCAACTTACTGAATCGCCACTATGGACATCAAGTCACTCTGGACAGACCATGTGGTCCTGAAACCTCAGCCTGGCACATTGCAAAGCGACGATCTTGGCACAATAGGATACATCAACGAGGACATGGTTCCCGTCCAGCGCAAAGATCGCACATACGAGTGGTACCAAATGGGACTCTTCTGGATTGCCGAAGGCTTCAACGGCGCTCAACTCCAAGTCGCCAGTTCAGCCTTCTCCCTAGGACTGAACCCAGGCTTGTGCGTGATCGCTTGCCTAGTCGGCAACATCATCGTCTCGATACCTTGCGCAGCTTCCGGATATCTAGGAAGCAAGCTCGGGACCAACTTCCCTGGAACAATCCGTGCCTCGTTCGGGATCCTGGGAGCCAAATGGGCCATGATCGTTCGCGGAGTGCCTTGTATTATTTATTACGGCATACAAACCAGTCTAGCCGGGCAGGCAGTCCACGCTTGCATATCTGCCATCTGGCCGTCGTTTGACGACTGGAAAGTCGATGCAATTCCCGAGTCGGCCGACATCACTGCGCAGGAGATTCTCTGTTTTTCGATATTCTGGCTGATATCTCTGCCGTTCTTGTACCTCCCTATGAGAACGTTACGACACCTTTTCGTCCTAAAGAGTATCCTGGTGCCTCTTTACTGGACAGCACTATTTACCTGGTCTGTCACTGCGGCTGGTGGCTACCCAGACATCTGGAGAACACCGAGTGCGCCGCTCAATGGCAGGTCGATCGGATACCTATTCGGCATCTGCGTGAACGCTGCGATCTCTGGCAATGCCACGTTCGCTGTCAACATCATGGATATCTCAAGGCACTCGATGAGCGACAAGGCCGCCTGGATGACTCAGCTGTTTGCACTGCCTGTCTTCGTCACAATGACAGAATTCCTCGGTTGCACGATGGCTGTTGCGTCTTCAGTGCTTTACGGCAAAGTCGAATGGAACCCGTTGGTCGTGATCAACCAGTTCGACTACCGAGCTGGCAAATTCTTCGCGGGAGCCCTCTTCGCTTTCTTCAACATCATGACCAACGTGACCGGCAATTCAATCCCGCTGGCCAACGATCTGACAGGTCTGTTCCCAAAATACATCAACATCCGCCGCGGGCAATTCATTTGCGCCGTCATATCTTTCGCCATCTGTCCCTGGAAGATTCAAGCGCAAGCAACGACTTTCCTCGCTTTCCTTGGAGCCTACACTCTCTTCCTAGGAGCGACGACGGGCGTCATGATGGTCGACTATTTCCTGGTCCGCCGGGGTAACGGAATCAATATCGCGCATCTGTTCAAGACTCGGAGCAGTATCTACTGGTACACGTATGGTGTGAATTGGCGAGCAATTGTGGCATGGTTTGTTGCGCTGGGCCCCCTCCTTCCGGGGATGATTGACTCGATGGGCGGGAAAGTGCCGAACGTCTCGATTCTCAATATGTACTCGTGGAATTATGTCCTGGTCGTCGCGTTCTCGGGCGTCTTGTACTGGGCTCTGGAGGCCATTTGGCCGATCACCGTCCGTTCCGATGAGACTGATAGTAGCGGTGAGCTTTACCTGATCGAAGGGTATGAGCCACAGGGAAGCGCGGTTGCGGAGATTGTCGAGCAAGGAAGAGAGAACACCGATCATGGGAGTGAGAAGAAAGGTCTGGAGATGCCCTCGTCTTCGGTAGTGTGATGCGGCCGTTATTCTGGTACTTGGGCCTTGGGGTCATCAAGATATCCGCAGCTCAATAGAGAGTCCCCAAGTATGATCATATACGAATCTGTATCTAGAATTGTTAACAGTTATAATGTGCACGGATCTTCAGGTGGCTGCAGTCAATGGACGAAGTTGGGATTTGTAGTTCTGTCTGCACTTTAACGAGGCGAAAACAGTCCCATGATTTTTCTACCAATCTCCATTACCTCTGCATCTCTCCCGGCTTGCGCGATAATCGTCACACCGAATGACATGACGTTGTCATTGGCACTCCGCCAAGTGCGAACGGGCACACTTATCCCGCAGAGATCAAGGAGGTTCACAAAACTCGTGAACTTACCCATGACTTTGTTCCTCTCCATAGGGTCATCACGGAGCTCAGACATGGTCCAGTGGCAGACGGTGCTGGGCACAACGAGAATGTCGATGTTCTTGAACTCTACCTCGGCATCCCGCTTGTGCTGTGAGAGCTGGAAGATATCTGCGTATGCTTTGACGGCGTCAAAGGCGTTCGCCTCGGCAGTCTCGAATGTCGCTCTGATGGCTGGATGCAGCAGCTCCAGCCCATGGGAAGATATGTAGTCTTTGAAAGCAAGCAATCTTTGCGCGACAATGGAAGAGTCGTACAGCATTTGATTCGCTTTCTCAAAAGGGCTGTAGTCGAATTCGGTGATCGCAAATTGTGCATTACTGAAGACACCAGCCATCGTCTCCTGGAAAAGACTGCTATAAACGGGCGAAAGAGTTTGCAGGGCTTCAACGGCAGGAACACCAACGCGGACCGGACTACTCCATGGAGGCCATGAAGGTATCTCTCTTCTTGCAAATGGGTCTGTCGAATCGAAGTACTCTGCGACGCTCCAGACAGTCTCAGCATCGTCTATCGTGCGAGCCATGATGCAAACACAGTCGATGTTTTTGCAAGCCGGGAATACCCCGGTGGTGCTGATGCATCCTAGCGTCGGTTTCAATCCGATGATTCCATTGAGAGCAGCGGGCACTCTCGTGCTGCCGCCAGTGTCCGTACAGATGGCGAAAGAGACCAGTGATGCAGCGACACTGACAGCAGAGCCCGATGAGCTTCCACCCGAGATGTAATCACTGTCTAGTGCGCATCTGGGTGCTCCGTAGGGTGACCGGGTTCCAGTGAGTCCGGTTGCGAACTGGTCCAGATTAGTCTTGCCGATGAGAACGCCTCCCGCTTGAAGGATTCGGTCGACAACTAGAGCATTGGTTTCTGCCGTGTAAGCGAAGGAAGGACATGCCAGTGTTGTGGGTAAGCCAGCTACGTCAATAGAATCTTTGACCGAGAATGGGATCCCAAAAAGTGGTGGCAATGTCTTTGAACTCCGCTGAATAGCTGCTAACTCTTGAGAGCGGACGAGGAGTTCGGTCTCTGGGACCAAGTGTATCCAGACAGCCTTGTCATGGTACAGCGAAATGGAGTGTTGGACCTGGCGGACCACGTCGTCGGGCGAGAACGTCCCAGCGGCATATCCAGCGCGTAGGTGCGGGATTTGAAAGCTTGTGACTTTTGATACAGTAGTCATTGGAGTGACTGTCATGCTGTTTGTAAGTTGCTATTGCGATTGGATTGAACTTAACCGTGTGCGTGTTCGACGGAACGATCTCAGCTCCATGGAGAGCTGCCATGCCCCCTGGAGAAAAGAAGTGCATTTCCGACTTCAGCCATTGCAGTCGGTACGGAGCGTTATCATAGTGTTCCCAGCCGACATGTTGTGATGCAGGTGATAGGTACAGTAGGCGATAGATCATCAAACCTCGCCGTCGTCGGAAGAGAAACGCGTCGGCACTATCTTGGCGCGCCGGCCTCGCGTCGGGAAGTTCCGATCAGGTAAGAGATAGGCATCTCCCCGACAAAGACAGACCATCGGAACAGACCTAACTCGGACACAAACATGTACATCGTCGAGCATCAAACTCCGCTCGTTTCGTTGAGCACTGAGTCCGGACCAGAAAAGGGACATCGAGTCGGAAACGCCGGCGTAGCATGATCACATTTCCTTGACTGCCAGTGGCTTGCGGATGTTACCATCACTATTATCATTGCACTGGCGTTCATGGTGGTCGCGATCGACCACGATTGCCTGAGAACCCATCAACATGTCATTATCCACTCACGCTCGCGACACTGAAGTCGAAGCAAGACCAGCGAAGCGGTCTCGAGTAGCCGTTGCATGTCAGCGATGCAAAGGACGACGGCAGAAAGTAATTTACTGATCTATCATCCTGTCCAAACCAATGCATGAAGCTGATCTATTCCGGCCAGTGCGATAATGCAGCGCCGGCTTGCTCTAATTGTGCCCGGTCCAAAGCAGCATGCACTTATCCGACCTATCCGAACTCTTATGTCAATCAACTTGAGGATAGAGTCGGCCAACTGGAGGCCAGACTTCGATCCGTTGATCCCAGCCAGGCCGACGACCATCTGGCCAACAACACACACGACGGATCTCAGTCACAGATGGCAACTCCATCTTCCATCCCAACTCACCAGTCACCTGCAACGGCTTCTTCTCCTGGGCATCTTGCCTCGGGTATAGGCTTGCTGTCTTCATGCGCTACCTCGGAGCCACATTACTTTGGCTTCTCGTCAGGGCTCAATCTGGCTCACTTCGTAGAAGCTGCTATCACGACGGGCAACGGTACCTCTGATATCAGTCTCCCGTTACTTGCAGACCGGCCGTTCTCGAGACAGATCCCCACCGCGCAGACACCACTTGCATCTGTCCCGACTCACTCCACAGGCAGCAAGTATATCAGGGCCTACTTGTCCTCGATACACCCATTGTATCCCTTCATTGATCAGGAAGAGATCTTGCGGATCCATGGGACCATTACTGGAGAAGCCCCGTCAGCGCTCGTCTCGCATACAACGGCTGATCTCGCACGATTACATCTGATCTACGCGATTGGCTCGCGATGCATTCAGTTGCTGAAGCCCCGGAAGGTTCCGAAACATTTACCTGAAGGTCATCTGATGTCTGCCATGCAGCACATTCCAGAGATGCTCAAAATCACCAGCATACACACCGTAGAAGTCACACTTTTACTTGCCATCCACTCGATGCGCTCTCCTTCAGGTAAATGCATCCCATTGCGTTGTCTAGCTCAGGCCTTTTGAACATGCTGACACTGGCATCTAGGCACCAGTGTATGGCACCTCTGCGGGTTTGCAATGCGGCAATGTCTTGAACTAGGTTTGCATCGCCCCAAGCCACATGGGGTATCTCAAGCGCGACTCGAGCAGCAGAGGCGCAAGTTGTTCTGGAGTGTCTACATCTTCGAGAGAAAGAGTGCCCTCGTCCTTGGCCGCCCGTTCGCAGTCTCCGACAAAGACGTCGATATTCTGATGCCCGATGATGATGTACAGGAAAGTGGCTCGATCTCTGATATGTCGACGACAGCACTTCACCGCCATCACATCCTTCTCTACCAGATTCACAGCAAGATCAGATCGACCCTGCATCACTTGAAGAGGGGCGCGTCAAATGAAAAAGTCCAGAGCAAGGTCACCAGGTGCTTAGTGATGCTGGAAGAATGGAAGCGCAACATGCTCCAAGAGATTGGCTCCAGAGCGGTAGACATGACTACTGCCTCACGGGCCGCAATGCTTTCTCAAAGCGACTCGTCGGACTCTGCGGATGATACGCAGACACCACTAGCTCGTTCCAGCAGCTTAGACAAAGCAGAGCTTTTGCTGGAGTATCACAAAGCTCGACGTTCGTTACTACAGCCTCTCTTGACCGACTGTGGACCCCAGCATTCGCCGACGTTATCCGACTACACCTCTTGCGCCGACGCATCTGGGCAAATCTGTCAGCATTACAGACTACTCCATCGACTCTCCGCCTTGCCCTTTACCCTAAGAGATCTCCATGCTGTCTTGATTGCGGGGTTCACCTCTCTATATTGCATCGCGGCGCGACCAGTTCTGTACAATGCGCAAAATGCCGGAGCGATTGGCGCTTGTTCGACCGTCTTGTATGTGATCGCCGAGCAATGGGAGGGCGCTCGGAGATATAGGGATACGTTCGAGACTGTGGCAGAGAAACTTGTTGCGATGGTGACTGTGGCCCAATCTGAGCCGCGGAGCAATGTTCTCGAGTCTACTGGCGGCATCACTCCCGCCCAAGGTCTTCGCCCACAGAATCAAACGCAGAACAAATTCCCGGTCCAATCTCAGAACCGGCGCTGGTCCTCTACTGATGCAGATCGGTCTTTTCAGCCAGGGACTCAGACCTCGACTGTTGGCGGCTCCTCCATCGTCGAAGGGATTGATCCCGATCTGCCTGGTATGTTCGGCAGCATCGTCGAAGATTCCTTTGCGACTTTCGACGTAGACTACGAAGAGGACGGTCTCCGTGAGCTTTTAATGAACGAAGGCTTCGATTGGTTTGCTAGGGGCTGATGGTCGCAGCATGAGTTTCATTAATATCAGACAGGTCATCATACTGCAGCACGAAGAACGTCCCACTCTCTTTCCATCCTCCGCACCATTGGGAATTTGATCCCTTCCCGCTTGATGAACTCTCCATACCACGGTCGACCTTGAACTACTCCGTCGCGAAAGACCACCTCGCCACGCAACAACGTAATACGAGGCCAGTTGAGAAATTCGATCCCCTCGTAAGGGGAATAGTCGCAGGCATCATGCAAGTCTCGTGCGTGGCTCAGTCGCCTCGGTGTGAAGTCCGCATCAGAGTGCCAGATGACCAGATCTGCATCTGAACCAATTTGGATTGCGCCCTTCTTGGGGTACATGCCGTACAGTTTCGCGGGGTTCTCCGAAGTCAGCTCGACAAACCGTTTGATGTCGATGCACTTGCGTCGCAAGACGCCTTCAGAAAACAACAGTGGAAGTCGTGTCTCGACTCCGGGAAGTCCGTTGGGGGTCTTTGTGAACCTGAGGACATTGATCAGTGGACAGCCTCATACTCAACCGGGAATTGTCGGCATTACTTACATGCCTTCCGGATTACCGTTATCGGCTCTGGTGAGCCCGAGCTGTTTACCGAAAGGGTCTTCGAATCTGCATATCGTCAATCCACGCCCACGTCCAGAACTCTGGAAAGTACTGACCTATAAGGGCAGTGGTCGGAAGAGAAGATAGTGAATGTCCCGTTGATAAGGCCTTTCCAGATGGCCTCAACATCCTTTTGCTCGCTTCTCAAAGGCGGCGAACAAATGAATTTGGCGCCGCAGAAGTGCTCCTGATCCAGATTCGATTTGCCAAGAAGCAAGTACTGTGGACATGTCTCTGCGAATATTGGCTGTAATCTGCCCTGAGCTTTCCTGATGACTTTTGCCGACTCCGGTACCGAGACGTGAACGATCAGGAGCGGCGTCTCAATGACCTGAGCGAAAGTGACCGCCCGATTTGTAGCTTCGGCCTCGGCGGCGCTGGGGTGAGCAATGGCTTTGTACATGGGGGCCGTCAGACCTCGCGCTTCCAACTGTTCGGTGAAGAAGTCTACTAGGTCACCGTTCTCGGCGTGCACCAAAGCTACCATCCCGAGTTCTCGAGCCCTGAGGAGTGCACGCAGGAACTGATCGTCAGAAATGCGCATGTGCTTGTAAGTCAGGAAAAGCTTCATGCTCATGATGCCCTGTCGGGCCAGGATCGGAAGTTCGTCTTGCAAAACTGTTTCCGATGGGTTCGTGATGATGGCGTGGAAGCCGTAGTCAGCGTAAGATCCTTGACTCGCTACAAGTGATCGGTAGTCGTCGACGGCTTCTAGGAGTGACTGATCGCGGGATTGTTCTGCGAAAAGCATGACTGTGGTTGTACCGCCTGCTACGGCGCTTCGCGTGCCGGTCTCGACTTCACGTCTTTGTCAGTCTTTACCAATTCTTCATGCGACGCTATTAACTTACTGTTATCTGCGCATCGATATCCGGCCTGTTTCGCTCGCGGCGACTGATCTTGGGCGAGATGAACATGTCCGTCTATGCCTCCAGGTGTGACAACAGCGCCTTTGCAGTCGATAACTTTGGTGTCATCTGTCGAGACAAGACCGATTCCTAACGCTGTGATCAGCCCGTTCTTGATGCCGATGTCTGCTTTGAAAGCTCCATTCACTGATGCATTCTTGATGATGAGATCGAATTCTTGCATCGTTGGCTTTTTGGTTATGTTATCAATGTTTCTGTCTGGACTTTCAACAAAGTGTGTCAGAAGCGTGTTCAAGGCGTGTGGAACTCTCGAAGATCCATATCTCGTTGTACAGTATCCGACTTTCATCGGATCTTCGCGATCTATTCGCGATTGGGCAAGCTTCGGTCGGAGACATCCCGATCAGCCATCGCGCAGTTCCGACCGCAAGCTTCACCTCGTGTTATCGACAATCTGTTCGATACAGAGCTTCCAGAGTTGAGCAACAACGCCACGTCAATTATCCATCAGATGCAGGTCCTCATTATGAATAGACGAGCTGGCCATATTAGTTCCCCGGCTTCTCCAGCCCACTTCTGAAGCACTGCATACAAATCTCGGCGACGATGAGAGTCCCAACGATCCCAAAAACCAAAGAAGAATGGATCAGAGCGGTCACCACCGACACACATCTTGGAAAGTCGTCCAAATGGATCAATGCGGATCTTTCTCCTACGCCGCAGGATGCACGGACTTGGACTTGGTATGCTGGTTGCTTCGTTATTCTTTCACGAGCATTGGCTGAGTCATTAAATACAGGATATCGCTCAGTAGTTACTGGTGGGGAGTGAGTATTTTGTCTGGACCTGTGAAGTACATGCAGCTGATTGCCCATCGCGCAGAACGCCTTCAACTCTAGTCAATGGTCCAACGGCGCAAGTCTCATCGCTATTGGCTTGACTTGGTGGCAAGCTCTCATTACTTGCATGATGGTCGGTCAAGACTTTGTCCATGATGACGGCGATTCACGATGCTGACTTCATAGTAGGCCAACTTGATCTCTTCTTCTGTTGCACTGGCCCTCGGTCGCCCGGGAGCTTGCTACCACATTGGATTTCCAATTTTGTCGAGAAGCGTGTTCGGCATGTTAGTCAACCCCTCCAACTCCGCAAACAGTGCAAAACTGACGCGACAATAGGTATGGACACTACTTCTTCGTCTGGATACGTGCCGTGGTCGCGATCATCTGGTGAGCATTTTCGATCCACAACGCACCTCCGAGGCTCCGCGTCTGACTTCCCACATAGGTACGGAGTGCAAACCTACTTCGGATCACAACTTCTTAGCATCATGCTACGCTGCATCTTTGGTAGCTCGTGGTGGGACATGGACAATCACCTGCCATCGAGTGCGGGAATCTCGTCTCGGGATCTGCTCGCATTCTTTTTGTTCTGGATGATAGAACTGCCCTTGCAAGCGGTGCATCCGACGAAGATCAAGCATCTGTTCACGGTACGTCGAAGTCCGTCCATCAAACGACTCCGATGTTCAGCACGCTGAACCAGTCTACAGATCGAGTCCCTCATCTGTCCAGTCGCATGCTTGGGCGTCTTCGCCTGGTGCGTGAGCTACGGCGGTGGCCTCGGCGTCCAGGATCTGAGCGAAGCTCGCATGCACGGCGGCGCACTGGGTTGGGGTATGCTGAACGGTATCAATAGCTGTCTAGGCGTCACTTCAGCACTTCTGGTCAATGTGAGTTGCCCGACTGCGACGTTGGCCATTCCCGTATCCAGGCATTCACCCGCTGACGGAATTGACTAGCAACCCGATCTGACTCGCTATACAAAACGACCGAAAGACGCCGGTTGGCGCCAGGCAACTTCAATATTCGCCAGCAAGACGCTGATCTTCTTCTTCGGCATCGGCGCGACAGCCGCCGTGCAGGGCAAATTCGGGGAAGCATACTGGAATCAGTGGGATCTTCTCAATGCAATCTTGGACCGTTTCTGGGGGCCGGCTGCACGAGCCGGTTGCTTCTTCGCGGCGTTTGGGTTTACGTTGTCGGTTGTAGGAGTGAATATTGGGTGCAACTCGATTCCTTTCGGTAAGTCCGAGTTCCTCTGCTTCTAGACTATTCCGATGACGGCGTTGACGATTGGTACAGGCGCCGATGTTACTGGTCTCTTCCCGAGGGTCTTCAACATCATCCGGGGACAGCTTTTCTGTGGTATTGTGTCGTTGGCGATTGTTCCTTGGAAGCTTCTCAGTAAGTGGCCGGTCCTGCTTTCATGGGCAAGCTCTCGGAACTCTGACAATTCGTTAGCAAGCGGCTCGGGGTTTATCTCTTTCCTCGGTAGCTACAACATCTTCATCGCCCCCATCTGCGGAGTAAGTCAGCCATTTATCCGTCGCAAATAAGCATCTCTCACTGACAATCGACCGTCATCAGATCATTATCGTCGACTACTTTCTCATCAAGAAAGGCAACATCCACACGCCATCTCTGTTCAACCCATCCCCGGGCAGTCTCTACTATGGGAGCAAAGGCTGGAATCTGAAAGCCTTGCTCGCCTGGGTATCCGCTGCAGTCCTGGGAGTACCCGGCTTGATCGGCGCCTACCATCCGTCGTGGGTCTCGGAGGGTGCCAAGAATCTCTACAAGACTGGATGGGTGGTTTGTTTTGCGGTGGCGATGGGAGTGTATTATGGGCTATGCCTTGCGTTTCCTCGACGAGTTTACCCGATTGATGCAGGCGACGACATGACGATGTCTTTCGAGAAGCTCGCGGAGACTGAAGGTTACTTCGATGGGGAGCAAGCTGTCGAGCATCAGCTGAGGACGCTGGAAGAATTGGCCCAGCATCGATCGAGTTCTTCCGGAATCGAGTCGATTCGAGAGGAGACTAAGCTTGATGTGTAGCTGGTATGTGATTGGTTGTGTTGAGTGAAAAGTAATTCTTCTTTGCCGAAGAATGACGACATGGTCTGCCTAGACTAATTGTTCGCGATAGCTCAGAAGGACGTCTCACGGGTGGTTTAATGTGAACCACTATTGGATGCTTGATCTCCATCGTCCCATGTCACAGCGATCTCATGATGTTCCCGAATGATCAGATCTCCCTGCGAGCCGAAGCTCTCGTCATCCCCTTTCAAAGTTGTTGATCGGGTACACGCTGCCTTCGATTGCGCAACAGTCGTATCCCAAGGTTTGCCGTCGGCTATGCCGCTTTTGCTCTCACGCTTTCCAACTGTTCTCGACGCCACGGCGCCACTCCCGTAGGTGTTCGCTGTTTCTAGTGGCGCAGTGTCGAAGCCATTGATGAAGGACTTGCTGAACGGCCATGTGATCGACAGAAGTGAGTAGCACATGCTGACCTGCTCCCAGATCACAGTCTTTGAGATTGCGATGTCTGTGTCGGTCGATCGAAGTGCGTTGCGGTAAGAACGGTAATGGTAAGTGGTGAGGATGGCGAGACTGCTCGAAAGTCAGCAAGCTTATTTTCACTTCTGGAACGAGCTAGGACACTTACGGCAACCTCCAGGCAAATGCGGCGATGACGGTGGCTTTCTGGGTTCTTTTCATCTGCAGTTGGCGGACCAACCAAATTGCGACGATCAGGATGCATATCTCAGTGGCACCGTCGAGGACCGCGACGATGAGCCATCTTGTCTACGCCAAGGGTCAGTATTGTCCATCCACGGAAACGATGTACTTACATTACCATCGCAGGTAGTCAACTCAGATGCCTGCCAAATATGCTCTGGACCGCATCCTACAGACACGGCAACAGCAGCTCCAACGCCCCAAAGGCTCGTAGCCACAATGGCGATATTGCACAGCGTCATGGCATATTGATGGTTTGCCCGCCGGAACGCTCGTCTCAAGAACAAAACGACGGCGGTCTTGGCTATTGCCAGTGCGAGGATGTACAGGACGATGCTTGCTTGCAGTGCCTGATCTTGTCAGCGCCTGTCACTGTAGTCGAGCACATCTTCCACATGGTCACTCACCTTGCCATACCTAAGCTCAACAATTTTTTCGGTGGCTCGCGGCTGTGCTTTTGCGAATCCATGGAGGAGCGCATACACCATGCAGATCACATGACCAATTGCAATCAGCTGTGCTAGACCTGCAGCACCGTCGTCAGGACCCACCACTTTGAACTTGACAAAGCCGCGGACTAGTGTGGTCAAAGTCGTGTATGATAACAACAAGAATGTCACTATCCATACCGCCGCACTCTGATCCCGTGAGTCGAACAGAGCAAAGCGGACCATGTTTGACAAGGCGATTTCGGAAAAGGTTGATTGACCCAGTGAGAGACGGTAATTCGAAAGTTGATGCTGGAAGCAGTGTGAGTAACACGGGCCAGAGCGACGAACGATCTTACAAGTACTGTCGCCGCTGTCATCTCGTTTGTTGTCTCGTCTGAGTGTCGGTTCTGTACTTGGGTCCTTCGAAGGCAGACTTCAATTGATCAAACAGGCGAGCATAGTACTATAGCCATGGCTTTAGACGAGGCAAATGCCAGGACTCCATCGGCTCATCGGCCAATGGTGCACCAAGCGGCATCCATGTTCGCGGGGTCTTAGAGATTGACCATGGCTAGCGAGCACGCAGGGGAGTGGCGTAACGGTTGAACAACGCCATTTACACGGGCGAATGCTACTGTGGATGGTGCAGTATCAGCCGGTACTGTCGCGGTGAAGATCTGTTGACTAAGATAGATTGCATGTTATTGATGCATACGCCGCACGCGTCATGTATGTATGGAAGAGTGGAAGTGGAGCCCAGAAAGAAGTCGACAATGAGTACATGTACCTATACGGCCAATGGGGGAGTATTGCTAGCCCCCGGAAGGATTGCAGGGGGCGGCGGTGCAGAGCGGGTCCTGAAGCCTTCGGTTCCTTTTGGAGGCTCTCTCCCGAAGTCGTTGTTCCTTCATACAACAACATCCCCTTGGAGTTTTACCTTGATTCCACAATGCACCCAAATCCGCCAAAGTACAGCGATCGCTGGCTGGAGTTGTCAAGCGCTTGTTCGTTAACATGATCAGACACTTTTAGAAACTCCTCCGAAGGCTTTCTTGGCACAATATTCGCTTCATACCAACCCATGCCATCTGTGCCACTTAGCTGCATCCATATAATTAACCGAAGTCGCGACTCGAGAACTCGCCTGGTAAAGTCTTGCAGCTCGCTAGCATTCTCGATGTTGTATCCGAGGTTGATCATTGCCGCTGCTGCTGGAAGGCATCTCAAGTTTTCTTTTCGTCGGAGCTCTCAGCTCTTGTGTCTTACATTACACTCTCTTCTCACACCAACCGCAGTCAAGACTGCTCGAGCTCAAATCATGCCTCCCATGCTTGTTCCGAAGTATGGCGAACCGCCCTATCTTTCCAACGACGCCTACGAGATGAAGTCTCGTAGCGGCAAGAGGACCAACGAAGTAATTCTTACAGAAGAGAACGAAACCCAGTACAAGGGCGCGACTGCAAACGACCGGCAGGACATGGACCGACTGGGCAAAACGCAAGAACTAAGGGTAGGGCGCAACGCAACGACCTATCGCAGTTTAGGCATGACTAAGCGTCCTTCAGAGAAACTTCGGCTTCCTTTCAATCTTCGGGTATTCGCTGCTGCTGGGCAACGGATGGGTACTTGCGACAATCAGCCTGCTCTCTCCACTCTCGAATGGTGGATCGGCAGGTGGGATTTGGATGTTTCTAATCGTCATTGTCGGCATGACTTTTAGCACGCTGTCCATGGCCGAAATGGCAAGCATTGCACCTACAGCGTACGACAGAGTCCTGACGCCGCTACGAACAACGCATGACTGACATGATCATGTCTTACAGTGGTGGGCAGTATCATTGGGTTAGCGAGTTCGCGCCCAAGAGGCACCAGCAGTTCCTGTAAGCATTGTGCAGGATGAGCCACGAGACGGCTGCTGATCGATTTTCAGGTCTTACATCGCAGGTTGGCTGTCAGTGGTAAGTAGCAATGCGTTTGTTCTGACTCACAGTTTTCACAACTCCTACGTTACGTGATCGTGATACTAACATCATCCTAGTTAGGATGGCAGACAGCGTTGGTGGGGAGCGCTTATAGCGTTGGTCTCGCTGTGCAGGGGATGATCGCATTGAACAATCCAGGCTACACTGTGCCGTCCTGGCATGGTGTGGTGTTGACAATCGGTGCGGTGCTACTCACCATCATCTTCAACACAGTTGGGCTTCGCAAGCTTCCTGCCCTTGAAGGTGGCATGCTGGTGATACACGTATTCGCATTCATTGCTGTCTTCACCGTCTTGTGGGTAATGGGAGACAGAGCGCCAGCGTCCGAAGTCTTCACGGAATGGTCAGACCCGCAGGGCTGGGGATCGGTAGAACTTCCACACTCGCCAAACCGTGTTTGCTCGCTAACATGGACGCTTGCAGTATGGTGTAGCAACGCTCGTCGGATCGCTATCGGCCACCTCATCGCTACTCGGCAGTGACAGCGCTGGTACGTTGGTGCCTCCGGATCACTGAGATGAAGCTAACACTTACTCCCAGTACACCTCGGAGAAGAGCTAGTCGATGCGTCTTGGGTGCTTCCAAGAAGCATGCTTGCTTGTGCATCTGTGAATTACACTCTCACGTTCATTATGGTCATCAGTAAGCATGTTCCTCCAGGCTTCGACCGCTGCCTGTCGTGCAAGCTGACACAGTCGCAGCACTTATGGTCGTCAAAGGCGGCGACGTGGAGCAGCTCATCACGACGCCCTATGTACAGCCCTATGTGCAAATTGTAAGGACTGAATGCACATCGCGAGATAAGCGTTCGATGCTAACCTACGTTTACTTTCAGTTCTACAACGTGACGCAAAGCAAATCAGCGAGCACTGCATTGACAGCTCTCTTCTTCCTCCTAATGATATTTGGCCTCATAAACCAAGTCACCACCACGTCGAGACAGCTGTGGTCATTCGCCCGTGACGGAGGCTTGCCGTGGAGCCCTTGGCTAAGTCGTGTTCACCGAAGTAGGTGCATGAACTACGCGAACCGCCGTGGTGTGGCGCTTGATATTGAGTTTTACTGATGATAGCATAGGCTGGGATGTGCCTCTCAACGCAGTAGTAGTTACAATGGCCTTCTCGAGTAAGCTCGTCCCAGGCACTATACCGTGCGACAGAGGAAACCACGCTAATCCGATCTCAATAGTCGTCCTGAGCATGATCATACTCGGATCCCCAGTGGCATTCTTCACCCTTGGCTCGCTTTGCAACTCTGCCCTCTATGCCAGCTACATGCTATGCATCAGTTGCATGGTATCGCGCCGCTTTTCCGGCGAGCCGATGCCACCTTCGCGTTTCAACCTGGGTAAACGCTTCGGCCTCTTCTGCAACTTGGCGTGAGTTTCTTCATCACCTGGTAGACACTGTTTCGGCGTCACGCTCGCTCGCTTACTGACTTCTGCTTCTCATTGCTACAGTGCCCTCTCCTTCCAAGCCCCGCTATTCGTCTTCATGTTCTTTCCCGTTGCACCTTACCCTGATGCCGAAAACTTCAATTGGACTACAGCGGTCTTCCTCGTGGTTGTGCTTTGGGCTGTCGGGTATTATCATGTATGGGGTAAGCAAAAATATGCTGGGCCGGTCACATACGTCAAAAGACTAAGCTATTGATCCGTGTAAGCAAGAGAGACAAGGGATGTGGTTATCAAGACGCTGCACCGATGCAAATATCATCTACGGTGCAAAATTCCTCTCAAGCAGCATCTGTCCAACACCCAGCGCGGTGGATGTCATTCACGCGTGCATTGCAGTCGCTCCCATGTGTCGCAGTTGTGTGGCTGTTCCATCGATCGGTCGTCTGATTGCCGTCCTTTACATCGACCAAGCCGTGAGAATACCTACGGCTAACCCAGACAGTAGTTGAGAAACTCGATCAAGCTTGCCAGTCAGTCATATCGGGATCTGTGCCATGGTTTCGGATGGAAAGATGAGGGATCAAGTATCTAAGAGACAACCCCAACCCTGACCCTAGAAGTTTAAGCCAATGAGAGCCCGCGCTCGCTGCAACTCACCCCCGAAGTTCACTACCTTTCGATCACCTAAGGGACCGTCAGGCCAAGCACAACACAAACTTCAAAACACCGCTATATAAGCGCATGGCAACCTTACATAGAGAACACTTGCCAGGATGAGCGCCGAGATACTTCCAACACTATGGTGATGTATGTTTATCAAGCCATGGAGGAATGGTTTTTGGGCTTCATCTCCCAGGATCTGGCTGGCCTGCTTGGAAGCAGATCACCTTCACCAGTCGATTGAGATATAGCAGTTGTTCGAATCCAGATTCTGGGGGTTGAATGACTCCCGGACAATCAATCCATGCGGTCGAACGCCAAGAATTGCACGCAATTGACAACATGAGGACTATACGATTGTTCGAGCAACAGAGACAGCGCGTTGAAATCACATGCATCCCGTTCAGAAAAAGCAACACTCCCCACCAATCAAAAACTTCAAGCCCTACGCCACGGTCAATCGCCCAGGCCTTGTGAAATAAATCAATCTTTGACTTCTCGCTTACAAGAATTGGTGTTTCGGGACACGGGAGATTATTTGTGGAAAGTTCAGTCGTGGAACTCGTGGCATTCCGAGTTGACGGTGGCAACGCGGCCAGCCTTGCTGGAAAGAGTGTTTGATTCCGCGTCTGTCTGTGAAGATGGCGTCTTGGCTTCAGGGCAGGCTTCGAGTGTCGTCCAATAATCGCTCTCCATGGTACGGCCGGCGGTGATCGCCGCCCCAGGAGATCTGTACGGAGTCTGTGCGTTGGTTCGATAGCCCGGTACGCGGAACCGCACGTCTTCACACTTACGGTTCACCTCCCAGTTCTCGGTCCTGCGAGAAAGGATGTGCTGATGCGCTGCCGGCATGAAGATTATCTTCCACTCCCGCACGTGGCGGCAACTCCACAATCATACTGATGATCCAGATCTTACACTTAGACATAGGGCAATGTGGATCTCGATACCTTGACATCGCCTTACTGGATGGAGATGTTGCACCATTCTTCTTCTCCAGCCGATGTTTACCAGAACCCCGCCCTCGCTTCTTAGGCACTAAGCACCTTCTACTCAGACACGAAACTTCTGTCAAACCCTACCAGCCTATGGTCGAATCCGTCGTATAAGAAATTCAACCCGTCCAACTCACAGTACTCGAATTGGCAGCTCACACGGCACGGCGGAGTCGGGATCCTCGACAGCCCCGAGAGTGCGAAACGCGTCGCGAGTCAAGACCATGGTAGAATGGCTGTAACCGTTCCCTACTGGTGAATGGCACTCATCCTTTGCGGGGATCCCAGGGCTTCGGTGTCTAGATCGCATTGCAGTGCAAGCCATTAGGCTGACACTACGATGAGCCCGCATCCGAGCCGCGTGTGGCTGACAGTCAACTCAGCATTGGAGCCCGAAGGCTTAGTGTCTGATGCTGGCTAGATTGCCATGTCACTGCATACATAAACACGCGAGCCTCCCAGGGCTGTTCACTTACCTCCGGCGCCATCACTTCACCTCTTGCGTGTGACGATCCACGCGATCTGAACTTTCAGAATGGCGATTGACAGCAAGTACAACTTGTACTCCAGTCTGTGCATGAGCGATGTCGATCTTGGCAACACCATAGCACTACGCTTTCTTGACTGCCCTGGCATTGGGAAGCCTCACAGCAGCAACAGCCGTATCGAAAACCTCGCTCTCGCTTTCCTCGAGGCCAGCTGCGCTCTCCTCCGCACCAGAAGCGGCGTCGACAGTATCCTCGGCGGATCAACCAGACATGAATCCCCTTCAGGAAGCTCAGATCGCTTGCACGATGACCTACGCCTCCTTTCATCCACCTTCACCGACTTGGACAGATTCCTACTTAAAAGATCGATGGACGAACAAAAACAGAGCTTCAGCCTGTTCGGTCGCTCACGAGGTATCAACGCCGAGGCCGAGAAGATACACAAGGCTCTGGACCAAGGTCGGATAAAGCTGCAGATGACCATCAGCACGATGTTTCCCACGACCGATCTCGTTGTCGCAGACCCTGGAAGTGGCTACACTGATCTTCTCACCATCTTCGAAGCACGCCTGAAGAAGAAGAGCCCAAGCCATGTCGCGGTCGTCACTGCGGCTCTAACACGTCGGGATATCCCTACGGAGAAACCAATGCCGCCAGTACCATCTTTTGGTAGAATCGAGCCACAACACCAACGATCGCCGCCGATGTTCGAAAGCGACGACACAGCAAGTGTCTCGTTCTCAGATCTTGCCAAATACAGCCCGATGTCACCAGAACCTAGTGTGCGGATGTCACACTCTCACTCAGAGATGGCTGACGACATCACGTTGTCTGCGTTCAGGTTCAAGAGCATGGGTATGCCCTCGCCCTCGGCAGAGACGTCAAGCACAGATACGCACGACAGCGTCCTCTCAAACTCCACGAGACAAAAGTCAGACTACAGCACCATGCCAATCCGCGGTCCGAGAAATCTCCCAAGTGGAATGTCTCACACGCAAAAGGCTACACTGGTTCGTGCCGTACGTTCCAGGGATCACAGAGTCATCCAGCAGATTCTGGAATCCGGGACTGCACCCGACGGCGAGCCTGAGCACCACCTGCTCCACATAGCATTGTCTCACGGCGATCTTGACACCTTGCGACTGCTGCTTCGTTACGGCGCTCAAGGAGATGCACCAGATCGTGCTGGTCTGACACCGCTGTACGCAGCAACTCAAGCAATGTTCCTGGCGGGTGCACAGGTCCTTCTACAATACGGCGCGGACCCAAATCTGAGCGTGGGCGCTCATGGCGAGACCCCGTTTGCCGCTTCTCTGACTGAGGGCAAAGATCACTTTGCGCTCCTGTACATTGATAATGGTGCTCAAATCGACACCACTCTCGCGAACGGGAACACACCTCTCACCCAGGCCATAGAGACCGCGACCGATAGCGCCGTCGTCGAGCTGCTGCTCAACAAAGGCGCAGATCCAAACCGCAAGAACACGCACGGCGAGACAGCCCTGTTCAAAGCAATCAACGCCGATCGCTTGGACTATGTCAACGCTCTTCTCGCACACAACGCCAATCCTAACTTGCCTGGTCCCAAACACATGCTATGGCCTGCAGTACACAAGCTGGACATCCTTCAAGCCTTGTTGGAGAAAGGTGCCAATCTGAAGCTGGCCCCGGGCGTCTTGGAGCTTGCTACTTCCATCAACAGCATTGAAGCAGTGACGCTTCTGCTCCAACATGGTGCAGATCCGGATACCAAGAAGGATGGCATCTACACACCTCTGTGCTCGGCCATCCGCGACGACCGCGAAGTTCTGGTCGACTTGCTTCTGCAGGCCAAGGCAGATCCCAACTTGGCTGCGCTGGATTTCCCGACTGGCAAATGCGTCTCATACCATCGCCCTCATCTCCTTCACAAGATCCTGAGTGCTGGAGCAGATCCCAGACACCCCAAGGGATTGGTCGAAGCCTGCGTCGAGAGCAACGAAGCAGAGTGTCTGAAGATTCTGCTCAAGCACGGCGCAGACGTCAACGAGCGCGGCGCCTCAGGAAACACCGCCCTCACAACCGCCATCAAACACGGCGACCAAGCCATGATCGAGCTGCTGCTCCAAAACGGCGGCAATCCCGCCGTGCGCGGCCAAGAGTGGCCCGTCAACCTCGCCGTTGCCGAGCCCGCAATCCTCGCCATGCTCCTGCAACACATGAACACCAAGAACATCAACAAGGGAGCACTCGAGCGCGCCGTCATGGCCGATCAGCTCGAGAGCGTCAAGATGCTGCTCGCCAAGGGCGTTGATGTTGAGGACCGCAACGGCGGCGTCTTCAGCGCCCTCACCACTTCCATCCGCGAAGACCGCAAGGCCATCTTCACTTTCCTCCTCGACGAGGCCGGCGCGGACCCGAACTCCCCCGGCGAGCACCTGCCAATCATCAAAGCCATCCGCAGGCACCGCGCGGACGACTTGTACTACATCCGCCACCTGCTCGAGCGCGGCGCGGACATGAACCTCATGTACCGTGGCTGGAACGCTGTTTTGCAAGCTCTGGAGAACGGCGAGACGGAGGTGTTCAAGTTGCTCGCCGAGTCTGGAAACCCGGACTTGGAAGCCCAGGACGAGAACGGGAGGACTGTTCTCGATATGATGCAGGAACGCGGCATGCGTGAGGAGCTCCAGATTTTACTTGAAGGGAGCTCGGGGACTGCTGAAGTGAGGGATGCGCTTAGCCGCTTGAGGCATTTGGTGGAAGAGTAATGAGATCTGTAAAGATGTTGGGATGGGTGTTTTCTTCTTTGGATGGGCGAGGGTTGGGGTTTGGTGCGATGCTTTGAGATACCATTTTCTTTTGTCTCTTGTCGTATACGATGTCATGGGGAGCTTGTCATGAGTTTGGGCGGGTTGGTAATAATATGATATGTATAACGTCCTGTTGTTCATCATTCATCTAGTAATCCAAGTAAACACGATGTACTGTTGCTAAAACCTGGCAATCCAATAAAAAAAACCACATACACCCCAGGGACCCGGACAAGAAACGCAAATGCAAAGAATAACTGCTGCCTCGTCATTCATCGCATCTCGGAAGCCAAGGCCAAAGCTGCTAGAAGAACGAGATCCCAGCGAAATGTAACATCAAAAGACACAGCAGAGCGGTAGTGATCGACGTCTTGTTGTCACTCTTTGCAAACATTCTTGTGAGCCCACTAATCGTTTGCCAAATGGTCAACCGGTCAGCAAAAGTTTGAGGAGCGGCTTGCGGCGCTGAGATAGCCACATGTAGTACCGAGCTCGCTACGATACCCGGTGGATCGACAGGCGAGGGAGCGTTCGTCCCAATGGTGTTGCGAGTCGGATCCAGGACCGAGGGTGCTGGTCCGGGGTCGGGCAAGGCCCCAGCGCTGGCCGTGGTGAGATCTGGCAGGTGAAGATCAGGCATGGGTGCCACACCAGTAGCGGCTTGAATGGGTGCAGGTTCGGTTGTTGATGTGTCCAGAGGAGTGTAGTTGCATCCGCCATGTCCACATGGCGTTTGTGCAGTGCAGTGTGAGGTGTTGCCGCAGCCAGGCCACTCGGCCCAGAATTTCTTCCATCTGACTCGAGCGTCACTCAGAGCGG
>Ga0265797_10000950_pt1 | contig 52290 bp, 43 predicted proteins | sample P2T30metagenome_FD_192433 | JGI IMG/M metagenome (GOLD analysis project Ga0265797, IMG submission 192433) | Plant litter microbial communities from East Loma Ridge, Irvine, California - P2 T30 | ecosystem: Environmental > Terrestrial > Plant litter > Unclassified | place: USA: California...
AGCCCCAGCGATCGATGGGCCACGAGGGGCGAAGCATACTACAGCTCTGGAACTTTTGATACGAGTGTGCTATTTGTGCATGGCAACATGTCACATGTCAACAACGCTGTCATTTCGCTACCTTATTTGCGCTGCGCGCAAAAAAAAGGCCGCCAATGGCGGCCTTTCCTGAACTATATTTGGTGCCTGATGCTTGGGAGCAAATCCTCAGGCAGCTTTCGCCAGCGGCGGCGCCGGCGGTTTGCCGCGCCCCGTCAGCTTCAGCACGGCCGCTTTGAGCAGCCGGTAGACAAGCCGGACCAACGTCAGCGCCAGAATCACTTCCACCGCCGTCAGCAAGGTGGCGACGCCCACGTTCCAGCGTTCGCTGCGGCGGCCGAACTTGGCGAACATGCGGTCGCGCGTGATCTCGATGCTGTCGTAGAACGTTGGCACCATCAGCAAGGTCAGCAACGTGGACGTAATCGTGCCGCCGATGATGGCGATCGCCAGCGGACGGTAGAACTCGCCGCCCTCGCCCGCGCCGATGGCGACCGGCAGCATGCCGGCGATCAGGGCGAACGTCGTCATCAGGATCGGCCGCAGCCGCATCCGGCCCGCATACATCAGCGCGTCCTCGCGGCTGTAGCCTTCCGCTTCGCGCTTGCGGGCGGCGTCCAGCAGCAGGATGGCGTTCTTCGCGACCAGCCCCATCAGCATGATCACGCCGATCAGGCTCATCAGGTTGATGGTGTTCTTCGTCAGCAGCAGGCCGCCCACCACGCCGATCAGCGACAGTGGCAGCGACAGCATCACGGCGCCCGGCGCCGTGAAGGAGCCGAACTGCATGACGAGGATCAGGTACATCAGGCCAATGCCGGACACCAGTGCGATGGCCATCTGGGTGAATACTTCCTGCATGTCCTTGCCGGAACCGCCCAGCGCCAGGCCATAGCCGGGCGGGAAATCCATCGCCTGCGCCAGCTTCATCGCGTCGGCCGTGACTTCACCCGGCGAGCGCCCTTCCACGTTGGCGGAAACGGAAATCACCCGCTTGCCGTCCTTGTGCTTGATCGTGGACGGCCCCTTGCCCATCGTGACGCGGGCGATCTGATCCAGCGGCACCATCTGGTTCGTGCCAGCCACGGAGATCGGCAGCCGTTCGATGTTCTCCGCCGCCGTACGGTCTTCCGGCGCCAGGCGCACGGCCACGTCGCGTGTTTCGCCCGTCGGATCGACCCAGTCGCCCACCTCGATGCCGGCAAACGCCACCCGCAGCGCGGACGCCGCGTCGCCGGCGGCAATGCCCATGGAATTGGCCAGCCCACGGTTCAGCTCGATCTGCAGCTCGTCCTTCGGGTCCTGCTCGGACAGGCTGACGTCGACGGCGCCCTTGACCTTCTTCAGCTCTTCCATGAAGCGGTTGGTCAGTTCCATCAGCTTGCGCGAATCGTTGCCGGTGAATTCGATCTGCACCGGCTTGCGGGCATTGTTGCTGAGGTCATCCAGCACCGTGTACTCGGCACCCACCAGTTGCGTCAGCTTCTCGCGCAGTTCCTGTCCCACCTCGGCCGCGGAACGCTTGCGTTCGTTCTTCTTGCCGATCTTGACGTAGATCTTGCCGCCGGTCAGGTTGACATAGGCATTCGTTTCGGTCGTTTCCGGCAGACTGCTGGCCAGTTCGTCCGCCCGCAGGATCTTCATGCGCGAGTATTCCAGGCTGGACGACGACGGCGTGCGCACGTCGACCATGATTGTGCCGAAGTCGGACGACGGCACGAAACTGGCCCCGCCGAACTTCATCTGCAGGCCGATGGCGGCGACAAAGCTGGCGATGGCGATCACGGCCATCCAGCGGCGGTGGTGCAGCGCCCATTCGATGACGTTGCCGTAACGGTCGGCCTGACGGTCGAACCAGTGATTGAAGCGCTGGAAGTACTTTTCCAGGCCCTTGCGCGGCGCGTCGTGGTGATTCGGCGGGTCGCCCCAGAAAGCCGACAGCATCGGGTCCAGCGTGAAGGAGATGAACAGCGACACGGCCACGGAGCACGTCACCGTCAGCGCGAACGGCCGGAACCACTCGCCCGTGATGCCGGGCATGAAGGCGACAGGGATGAACACGGCCATGATCGAGAACGTGGTCGCGGCCACGGCCAGGCCGATCTCGGCGGTACCATTCAGCGCGGCGGTACGGCGGTCGGCGCCCATCTGCATATGGCGCACGATGTTTTCCCGCACCACGATGGCATCGTCGATCAGCACGCCGATGGCCAGCGACAGTCCCAGCAAGGTCATGAAGTTCAGCGTGAAGCCGCACAGCCAGACGCCGACAAACGCGGCAATGACGGAGGTCGGCAGCGACAGCGCCGTGATCAGTGTCGAGCGCCACGAGTTGAGGAATACGTAGACCACGAAGATCGTCAGGCCGGCACCCAGCACCAGCGATTCGATCACGTTGTTCAGGCTGCTCTGGGCATCTTCGCCCTGGTCGTCCGTCACGTCCAGCGTGGTGCCGGCGGGCAGCGTGGTGCGCACTTCCTTGACGACGTCGTGCACGCGCTTGGCCACGGCCACCGTGGAGGCATCGCGCGAGCGGGTGATCGAGATCCCCACATTGGGCTGCCCGGAACGCATCGAGATGCTGTTCGTTTCGGCAAAACCGTCCTCGATGGTCGCCACCTGGGACAGGCGCACCAGCTCTTCGCCATTGCGCTTGACGACGACCTGCTGGAAGTCCGCCGGCCGCTCGATGCGGCCGACCAGACGGATGTTCTTCTCTTCCAGCGGACCGCGCAGCTTGCCGACGGGCGCGTTGGTATTCTGCATCCGCAGCGCATTGGTCACGTCGCTGACGGAAACGTTGTACTCGCGCAGCTTCTCGGCCTGCACCAGCACGGACAGCTCGCGCCGCAGTGAACCGTCGACGTTGACGGAGGCGACCCCGTCGATGGCGCGGAACTTGTCGGCCAGGATGTCTTCGGCCAGGCGCGAAATGGCCGCGTGGCTCTGCGTCTTCGACGAAATCGACAGCTGCATGATCGGCTGGGCGGACGGGTCGATGCGCTGCAGGATCGGCTCGCGCATCTCGATCGGCAGCTTGTAGCGCACCGCGGCGATGGCGTTGCGGATTTCGTCCGACGCCTCGATCATGTTCTTGGTGAAGTTAAAGCGCAGCACGATCGTGGCGGAGCCTTCCGCCGACGTGCTGGTCAGCTCGTTGACACCGGAAATGCTCTGCAGCGATTTTTCCAGCCGGTTGGTGATCTCGCGCTCGGCCGTTTCCGGCGACGCGCCCGGATAAGGAATCGATACGACGATCAGCGGGAATTCCACGTCCGGGTTCTGGTTGACGCGCAGCTTCTTCAGGGCGAGCAGGCCCATGCACATCATGGCGATGATCAGCACGACCGTCGCGACGGGCCGCTTGACGCTGAAATTGGACAGGAACATGGTCAGTTCCCCTTGGCGGGGGCGGCCGACGCCACGCTCTTCGGCCCGGCCAGCTGCACGGGCTGGCCGTCATGCACCGTGGCCCCCGGCGCACGGAGCACCGTGTCGCCGGCGGCAAGGCCCTTGGTGACCTGCCACATGCCGCTGCGCTCGTCGCGCGTGCCCAGCGCCAGCGTTACTTTGCTGAGCTTGTTGTTCTGGATCTTCCACGCATAACTGCTGTCGCCGGCCTGCACCATGGCCGACGCGGGGATCATCAGCGCATCCGACGTTTCCGCCTCGACGCGCCCTTCCGCATACAGCCCGGCCACGCGCGGCTGCAGCTTGTCGGCAAACTCAACCAGCACTTCCACTTGGCGCGTGACGGGATTGGCCGCCGGATCGACGCGCTTGATCTTGCCCTGGAAGTTCTGGCCCGGATAACCGTTGACGCGGAACAGCACGGGTTGGCCCACCTTGACGATGCCGATCTTGTCGGCCGAAACGAGCCCTTCGAAGCGCATCGACACCGGATCGATCACCTTGATCAGCTCCTTGCCGACCTGCGCCGTATCGCCGGCGGACACCTTGCGTTCGGACACAATGCCGTCGAACGGGGCCCGCACATTGGTGCGCTCGAGCTGCTGGCGCGCCTGCGCCAGGCGGGCCTTGGCGGCCACCACTTCGCTTTGCGCCGTGTTGCGGCGCACTTCCGCGTCCTCCAGCGCCTGCATCGACGTCATGCCCGACGTGCGCAGCGTCTTGTTACGCTCCAGCATGCGTTCGGCCTGGTCCAGCACCTGGCGGGCGGAACGCACGGCCTCCTCGGCGGACGTCAGGCTGTCGCGGATCGACGTCTCGTCGAGGCGCACCAGCAGGTCGCCCTTGCGCACGACTTCACCATTTTCCTTCAGCACCTGCAGCACGACGGCGCCCACTTCGGCGCGCAGGTCGGCCTTGCGCTCTGGCTGGATGGAGCCCGTGATGACGGGACCGGATGCCAGCGCGTTGCTCTGCACGGTCAGCAGGTCTTCCGGCGCGATCAGCAGTCGCGTGAGCTTCTTGTCGTCGCCCTTGCCCTTGGTGGCGGCGCTGGCGTCGGACTTGCCTGCCGGGCTTGCCCCATCCGGCTTGCCGCAGGCGACGAGCGCCGAGGCGATGGCGATGGCTAACAGGGTATTTCGCAACATAGACTATCTCCGGAAGGTTTTGGACCGCTTCAGACGTACTGCTTGCTTTTTATTATGGCGAGCCGGCTGCCCGACCGTGCGTGGCAGCTCGACATTTTAGTTATCAGGATAACAGCCGAAGAGTATCCCCGAGCCCTGCCCGCAGGTCAATTCGCGGTGCGCCGAAACGCCCGATTTTGTGGCTGGACTGCGGAAAAACGCGGATGAAACGGAGAGAGGAAGATGATGTCGGCGGGACAGGCACCTCGCGGGTGCCTGTCCTGGACCTTTTAACGGGAGAAGATGGCGTGAACCACGTGACCGATGATGACGCCGGTACAGAGGCCACCGATGATCTCGACGACCGTATGGCCCATGCGCTCGCGCAGCGTCTTGTGTTCGGGCTTGCCCTCGGCCAGCCGGTTGATGGCGGCCGCCTGCCGACCCACATGCTGGCGCAGGCTGTTGGCGTCGATGATGACGATGAAGCACAAGGTGACGGCGACGCCGAACGCCGGGTGGCCGATGCCTTCGCGCAGCGCGATCAAGGTCGCCATGCTGGAGACAACGGCGCTGTGGTTGGAAGGGAAGCCGCCGTTGCCGACGAGATTGAACGCCCACTGCCGCGCCTTGATGCTGTTGATCAGGAATTTGATCGGGCCGACGGTGATCCAGGTGATCAGGGGCGTGACGAGATAGGCGAGGTCCAGATGCGCGGTGTCCATAGTATGTCCAGATGAGCAATTCTCCATTATCGCAGAAGCCGGCTCCGCCGCGAAAGCAGGTCAAGTAGAATCGCCCTGCCTGACAATTACGCATATACAAATAATACAAGGGGAAGCATCGCATGAAGCATTTCAGAATTTCAATCATCGTCACCGTCGTGCTGATGCTGCTGGCCGGCTGGTGGGGCTACGAGCATGGCGGCGTCGGCGGCGCCGTGACGGCGCTGTGGATCACGGGCGTCCTGGGCATTATGGAAGTCTCGCTGTCGTTCGACAACGCCGTCGTCAACGCTTCCGTGCTGAAGGACTGGAACCCGTTCTGGCAGAAGCTGTTCCTGACGGTCGGTATCCTCGTTGCCGTGTTCGGCATGCGGCTGATCTTCCCGCTGGCGATCGTGGCCGTGGCGACCGGCCTGGACCTGTTCCAGGTATGGACGATGGCGACGACGACGCCGCAGGAATACTCGCGCCATCTGATGGACGTGCATGCCGAAGTGGCCGCGTTCGGCGGCGCATTCCTGCTGCTGGTGTTCCTGAATTTCCTGTTCGACGAGGAAAAGGACATCCACTGGATCGGCTGGATCGAGGAAAAGGCCGGCAACGTCGGCACTGAAGGGCTGGCGATCCTGCTGGCGCTGGTGGCCGTGTTCATTGCTGTCGAGCTGGTCCCGGCTGAAAAGCACTTTTCAGTGCTGTACGCGGGCGTCGTCGGCATCGCGATCTATGTTGCCGTCGGTTGGCTGTCGAGCCTGCTCGAGAACGAAGAACACGACGCGGACCTGGGCAAGGTCGTGCAGCGTGGCAGCATCGGCGGCTTCCTGTACCTCGAAGTGCTCGATGCGTCGTTCAGCTTCGACGGCGTGATCGGCGCGTTTGCCATCACCAGCGACGTCGTCATCATCATGCTGGGCCTGGCGATCGGCGCCATGTACGTGCGTTCGCTGACGGTCTACCTGGTGCACAAGGGCACGCTGGACGAGTTCATCTACCTGGAGCATGGCGCCCACTGGGCCATCGGGATCCTGGCCGTGATCATGTTCGCCAGCGTCAAATACCACATCCCCGAGTGGTTCACGGGACTGTCCGGCGTGGCCTTCATCGTCGTGTCGCTGTGGTCTTCGCTGAAGTACCGTCGGGAGATGCGCACAACGTAATATTGATCAAGTAAGATCACGACTTTCAACTTCAGGCCATGTCATGACACGCTCCTCGCGCACCATCCTCATCCTCATCGGCCTGATCGTGGCCATCGTCCTGGCCCTGTGGGCTTACGCGATGGTCACGCTCAACTTCTCGTACTCCGAGGGCGAGCGCGCCGGCTACCTGCAGAAGTTCTCCAAGCGGGGCTGGATCTGCAAGACGTGGGAAGGAGAGATCCTGCTGACGTCGATGCCGGGCGCAATCCCCGAGAAGTTCGAGTTCAGCGTGCGCGACGACGCCATTGCCGCCCAGCTGTCGGCGGCGATGGGCAAGCGCGTGAACCTGTCGTACGCCCAGCACAAGGGCGTGCCGACGCAGTGCTTTGGCGAATCGGAGTATTACGTCGAGAAGGTAACGGTGCAGTAAAACCGGTGACAGGCTCCGATTGAACATCGTCAGCGACCGACGATCCGCCGGGGACTGGCTCCTCTCGGGCCGAACGGCCCGCGAGGTGCCTGTCCCCGACGTTTAGCGGGAAGCACTGCAGATCTTCGGGGCAGTCCCCGATTTGTCGGAGGCGTACGGCAAAAACCGGGGTCAGTCCCCTGAGCCCGCCGCTGGCGAGCGCTCAGGCCATCACTTACCGGGGACAGACCCCAGCGAGCGCTCAGGCCGCGGTTTCCAGCAGCTTGCGCTTGGCAACCAGCAGCAGCTGGGCGGCATCGGCGGCCTTGCGCTGCAGCGCGGCGTGGGCTTGTGCGGTGGCCATCAGCGCTTCCTGGCGGGCAGCCTTGTCCAGTGCGGCCCGGGCCGCTTCCTGTTCCGCTTGCGCCAGCAGGCGGGCCGCTTCGGCTTCCTGCTCTTCGGCGGCGGCCCGCTCCTCGGCGGCGCGCACGGCGGCGGCTTGCGCGGCCAGGCGGCTTTCGATGGCGCGGGCGGCGCGCTCTTCGGCGGCGACAGCGGCCAGTTCCTGCGCCGTGCGGGTTGCGATCAGCGCCTTGCCCTGCTGCTCTTTCTGGACGTAATCGCGCTCGGCCTGCAGCAGCGCGGCAGCGGCAGCGGCCTTGTCCTGCTCGACGCGGGCACGTTCCTTGTGCACTTCCGACAGCTCCACCGCCAGGCGCGCCTGGGCGGTCGCGGCCTGGGCGGCCAGGCTCTTCTGTTGTGCTTCCACTTCGTTCTGTTCGGCCAGCGCGCGCAGTGCGGCGGCTTCTTCCTGCGCGGCGTTCTGGCGCAGCGCTTCGGCGGCGGCATTGCGGGCAAACGCTTCGGCCTGCTCGCGCTCGGCGGCGGCGCGCGCTTCGGCGGCGGCCGTGGCATGTTCCTCTTCCGCCAGGCGCACCTTCAGTGCTTCCACGGCGGAGCGCTCGGCGGCGGCGCGGGCCTGTTCGGCCGCCAGCAGGCGGGCGGCCTGTTCAGCCTTCTCCTGCGCGACGGCATTGGCGGCTTCCACAGCGGCGGCATGTTCCGTCAGCAGCGTCAGCTCGCGCATTTCCGCGTCGTTGCGGGCTTGCACCGCTTCGGCGGCGGCACGCTGCTGCGCGGCCTGTTCCGCTGCGATGACGGTGGCGCGCTGGTGTTCTTCCGCGTCCAGACGGGCGGCTTCGGCGGCGGCCTGCTCGGCGGCGCGGCGCAGGCCGGCCTGTTCCGTCGCGACCGCTTCCGCTTCGACGCGGGCGCGCGTTTCCAGCTCGGCCTGCTGCTCGGCCTGCAGGCGGGCCTGGGCAACAACGTACAGCTCACGGTCGGCCTCGATACGCGCTTCCGTCGCGGCCATGATGCGGGCATCGGCGTCGCGGCGAGCCTGCGCGTTGTTGGCGGCCATCGTTTCCAGACGCTCGCGGTGCTGGGCGGCGTCGCGAATCTCTTTTTCCGTCTGCAGACGCATGTGCAGCGACATGGCGGCGCTGCGGTCGGACTCGGCCTTGGCCAGCGCGATCGCTTCGCGCTCCTGCTCCAGGTGGGCCAGCGCGCGGGCTTCCTCGGCGGCGCGCACTTCGGCGGCGGCGCGGTTGAAGGCCGATTCCAGCGCCACCTGATCGGCGCGCTCGCGCTGACGCGTCGCCTCCAGCGCTTCCGCTTCCACTTCGACCAGTTGCTGCGCCGTCTGGCGCGCGCCGTAGGCCTGGCGTTCGCGTTCGCGCGCCAGGGTGGCCATGCGCGCATCGGCGCTGGCGATGCCGACGACTTCTTCCTTGGCCGCCTGCACGGCCGCGACACGTTCGGCCGCCTGCATGCGCGCCTGTTCGGTGTGCTTTTTCAGTTCGTCGGCGGCGCGCGATGCCTGCTCGGCCAGCTGCGCTTCCGCTTCCATCTGCTCGGCGGCGCGACGGCGGCTTTCCTCTTCGGCGCGGGCGCGGGCTTCGGCGGCTTGGCGGATCTGGTTGTCGGCTTCCACGCGGGCACGCAGTTCCGCCGTTTCCTGTTTGACCGCTTCCAGGCGTGCCACGCTGGCCTGGGCGGCGGCGCGCAGGCTTTCCAGGCGCTCGCGGTTGGCGGCAATGACGTCCTCGGCGGCCTGGGCGTTCTGCAGCGCGACGGCGGCTGCGGCGGTGTCCATGGCCGCCTTGTCTTCCGCCAGCGAACGGGCGCGGGCTTCGGCGTGCGCGCGGTTCTCGGCGGCGCAGGCAGCCTTCGCCTCGGCTTCGACGCGGGCGATGGCCTGCTGGATGGCACGCATTTCCATTGCGGCACGGTTCGGCTTGCCGTCTTCGTCCGTGGTCGGGACGGCGACGAGCGCGTCCTCTTCCGACAGGTCGGCGGCGTAGACGTCTTCAAGCGTGGGGTGTGCGTGCATGGTGGTCTCGTGGGCGAATGGATTTCCGAGTTGCCATTATCAGCCTCGACCGTGACGGTCAAGGCGGCGAGCAGACGCGGTTTTCCGCTTCAATTCCCCCATTGACCCGACTTTATGGCAAACTGCACAACACTTTCTGAATGACAACTTTCATGTCGCAATCCACCCCGACCATGCCGAGCCTGGGCAAGCAAGTGCTCATCTGCGCGGCAATGTGCGCCATCGCCGCCACGATTCTTGTCATCTGGCCGCTCCCTGCCGAGGCCTGGCACGGCACGTTTGCGCTCTCGCGGTTGCACCAGTTGCTGGCCGGCGCGGCGCTGGGCCTCATCTACTGGGGGATCGCGGAAGCCGCGTACCGGTTCCTGCCCAACGGCAAAGGATCGCAAACGGTCATCGACAGCTACAACGAGCTCGGGCTGTCGGGCTGGCGGCCGTTGTGGATCTCGCTCGCGGCGGGCGTCGGCGAAGAAATGCTGTTTCGCGGCGCGCTGCAGCCGCATCTGGGTATCTGGGTCACGTCCGCGCTGTTCGCGCTGGCACACCTGCGCGGCTACCGCATCCGCGAGCTGAACCGGACCACGGCCGCCCAGTTGGCCGGCCTGTTCGGTGTCAGCGCGGCGCTGGGCGCGCTGGCCCATTTCGGCGGCCTCGTCACGGCGATCGTCGTCCACGTGATGGTGGACGTCGCCGGCCTGTTGATTGTCCGGCGCGCGGCGGCGAAAGCGATCTCAGCCTGAGATCACGCCGGCCACAGCGGCGGCTCGTCCATCAGCGCCACCTGTTCGCGCAGCTCCAGGATGCGGTCCTGCCAGTAGCGTTGCGTGTTAAACCACGGGAAGGCGGCGGGGAACGCCGGATCGTCCCAACGCCGTGCCAGCCAGGCGGCGTAATGCATCAATCGCAACGTGCGCAGCGCTTCCACCAGATGCAGCTGGCGCGCGTCGAACTCGCAGAAATCCTCGTAGCCGGCCAGGATGTCGGACAGCTGGCGCACCATGTCGCCCCGCTCGCCCGACAGCATCATCCACAGGTCCTGCACCGCCGGCCCCATGCGCGCATCGTCGAAGTCGACGAAGTGCGGGCCCGCATCCGTCCACAGCACGTTGCCGCCGTGGCAGTCGCCGTGCAGGCGCAGCAGCGCAACGTCGCCGGCCCGGTCGTAGCAGCGGCGCACGCCGTCGAGGGCCTGGCCGGCAATGCTGCGATACGCGTCGACAAGCTCCGGCGGGATGAACCCCTGCGCCAGCAGATAGTCGCGTGACTCGACGCCAAAGGTATCCACGTCCAGTGCGGGCCGTTCGGCAAAGGGCCGCACGGCGCCGACGGCATGGATGCGGCCGATGAAGCGGCCGGTCCACTCCAGCACGTCGCGACGGTCCAGTTCCGGCGCCCGGCCGCCATGGCGTTCGAACACGGCGAAGCGGTAGCCTTCGAACTCGTGCAGCGTGCGTCCGTTCAGCGTCTGGGCGGGCACGACCGGGATTTCCTTTTCGTGCAGTTCCGCCATGAACGCGTGTTCTTCCAGGATGGCGGCGTCGCTCCAGCGCCCCGGCCGGTAGAATTTCGCGACGACGGGTTTGCCGTCCTCGATGCCCACCTGATACACGCGGTTCTCGTAGCTGTTCAGCGCCAGCAGGCGGCCGTCGCCGTGCAGGCCCACGCTGGCGAGCGCGTCCAGCACGCGGTCCGGGTTCAGTGCGGCAAAGGGGTGAAGGGTATCGGTCATGTCGCCATTGTAAGGCGCACAGCGTATACTGTCGGATTACTTTGAACAGAACAGAGCACACCATGCAACTCGACCAGCCCCTCTCCGAAAAAGATTTCGACGAACTGGATCAATTCCTGCTGGGCGACCGCAGCCCGGAAGATTCGATGACGATGGACCACCTGCACGGCTACCTGACGGCCATTGCCATCGGCCCCGAAACCGTCATGCCGGCGGAATGGCTGCCGCGCGTCTGGGGCGAGGACGGCAAGCAGGCGCCGCAATTCAAGAACGCCAAGGAAGAGGAGCGCATCCTCAACCTGATCATGCGCTTCATGAACGAGGTGCTGGTGACGTTTGAAGTGGCGCCGAAGGAGTTCGAGCCGCTGTTCGTCGAGCACGACCACGAAGGCCAGACGCTGATCGACGCGGAAGCGTGGTGCTGGGGCTTCTGGGAAGGGATGGAACTGCGTCCCGGTTCGTGGGACGAGATCTTCGATTCGGAAATCGGCAACCTGATGCGCCCGATCTACCTGCTGGGCGCGGACGAAATCAAGGAAGAAGAGCTGCCGGAAGTGGAAGACCCCGTCAAGGCGCACAAGCTGGCGCTGGAGATCGAGGCCAACCTGCCGGCGATCCACAAGTTCTGGGTGCCGCGTCGCAAGGCGCCTGTCGGCACCGTCAAGCGCGACGAACCGAAGGTCGGCCGCAACGACGACTGTCCTTGCGGCAGCGGCAAGAAATTCAAGAAGTGCTGCGGCGCCGAACAGTAAACCACGCCTGAAGCGCGGCGCCGCATGCAGTCAGCGCCGCTGGCGTCGCGCGGCCGCGCCGGCCAGTGCCAGGCCGGCCGCCAGCATCGCCCACGTGGACGGCTCCGGCACCGGCGCCACCGTCCAGTTCAAGCGGACAGCGGGACCCATGCCGCAGTGGCTTGACGGCTCGCACCACTCGCTCAGCGGGATCGGTTCCTCGCCGTCGAATTTGAAGCCCGAACTCAGTGAGAAGCCGTTGGAGAAGTTGTCAAAAGCGGCGATGGTGAAGACATAGGTACCCGCTGACAGTCCCGACAGGCGGAAGCCGGAGTCGTATCGGGTCTGACCCGGCGCAACCCATGACGCATCGTCGTTCTCCGCCAGCCGTATGCCATCGTGCCAGATCGCGAGGATCGGGTCGAAGTTCGTGCCGTCCAGGTAAGAATCCGTCCAAGCCAGCAGGCTGGCCGTTTCCGTCAGCGTGATCGTGTGGTACACAATGTCGTTGTGATAGGCGATCTGGGCGTCCAGGGACTCGCCATGCGCCAGGCATACGGCACTGGTACCCAAGACGGCAATGGCGGTCTTGCAAAGGCTCTTCATAAGCGCTCCGGTGGTTGAGGTGGCAGGTGACTGCGCAGTCGCCTATGCAACAACCATGCCACGACGAGCGATGATGCGTAACCGCCTGAAATGTTGAGAAAATTCCTGTTGCAGGCGTAAGCAGGCTACCACCGCTGTAAGATTTGGCGACAGCCTGCGGTCCGCGTTGCGCTACCGGATCCGACGTCGTTTCCGCGCTCAGCGCCGCTGGCGGCGCGCCATCACGCCGGCCAGCGCCAGCCCTGCCCCCATCATTACCCACGTCGACGGTTCCGGCACGGCGGGGCACATGTCCCAGTTCAGGCGTACGAAGCTGCCTGGACTGAGAACGCCGGCAGGCTCCGTCCACTCCGCCAGAGGAATCGGCGTTTCGCCGTCACGCAGGAAGCCCGAACCCAACGATGTGCCCATCGCGAAGTTGTCGTATGCGGCGATGGTGAACAGGTACGTCCCCGGCATCAGGTTGTAGGCACGGAACCCGGCGTCGTAGACGCCCTGCTCGCCGGGGCGAATGGTGGGATCGTCGTCGTTGAACGTCACCAGCATGCCCTGGTGCCACAACGACACGATCGGATCGAAATTGCGGGGGGTCTGGGGATCGCCTAGGAGGCCGTAGGAATCGGTCCATGCGGTCAGATCGGTGAGACGGTCGATAATGAAGCTGTGGTAGATCACATCGTTGTGGTACGCGATGTGACTGTCGAGGAAGTCCGCATTGGCGGTGGACGCGGCAAGCACGCACACCGCCGCGGCAGCCAGTTTCTTACTCAAGTGTTTCATTGCAAGCCTCCGGGCAGGGTTACAGACAGGTTGTACTGCGCAACCAGCTCTGCAACACCCATGCCACGCGGCCAAACCCTTGATTCGACTGGCTCACCTGCTTCGAAGCAAGCTCACTCGAACACAACTGTAAGCAGGTCCGACGGCATGCGCCGGCACCTGCGCGACCCTCTCGCTTACAGCTTGATGAAATGCTCGCGGTAGTACTTCAGCTCTTCGATCGACTCGAGGATATCGGCCAGTGCCGTATGCTTCTGCGCTTTCTTGAAACCGGAGACGACGGCCGGATTCCAGCGGCGGCACAGTTCCTTCAAGGTCGACACGTCGACGTTACGATAATGGAAGAAGGCTTCCAGCTTCGGCATGTAGCGCACCATGAAGCGGCGGTCCTGGCCGATCGTGTTGCCGCACATGGGCGACTTGCCCGCCGGGACCCACTGCTTCATGAAGGCGATCAGCTCGGCCTCGGCCTGCTCTTCCGTCACGGTGGACGCCTTGACCTTGTCGATCAGGCCGGAGCGGCCGTGCGTGCCCTTGTTCCAGGAATCCATCGCGTCCAGTGTGGCATCGGATTGGTGGATGACCATCACCGGGCCTTCGGCCAGCACGTTCAGGTGCATGTCGGTCACGACGATGGCCACCTCGATGATGCGGTCGGTATCGGGCTCCAGGCCCGTCATTTCCATATCGACCCAGACCAGGTTCATTTCATTCGGACGCTGAGCGGTTTGCTGCGGCGCGGTAGTTTCGTTCTCTTGTGACATAATTATCTCTTGGCCTAAACAGAGCGCCATTTTCTCACAGGCATAGAATGTATTCACACGCGTTTTCGATTTTGTTTGCCGGCTTCCTCGTTGCCATGCTGGCCGTGCGCTTCTGGCTCGCCTCGCGCCAGATCCGGCACGTGCTGGCCCACAGCGATGCCGTGCCGGCCGAGTTCCGCGAGAAGATCTCCTTGGTGGCGCACCGCAAGGCGGCCGACTACACCGTGGCGCGCACCAAATACGGCATCGTCACGATGTTCGTCAACGCGGCCGTGCTGGTGGCCTTCACCTTGCTGGGCGGCCTGCAATGGCTCTCGACGCAGGTGTTCGGCGCCACCGGCGGCGGCATGACTTACCAGATCGGGCTGATCGTCGCCTTCGCCATCGTTTCCGGCATCATCGACGTGCCGTTCGATTACTACCGCCAGTTCCGCCTCGAGGCCCGCTTCGGCTTCAACAAGATGACCCCTGGCCTGTTCTTTACCGACATGATCAAGGGCGTGCTGCTGGGCGCCGCGCTGGGCCTGCCGCTGATCTGGGTGATGCTGACCTTGATGGACCGGGCCGGCGCGCTGTGGTGGCTGTACGCGTGGCTGGTATGGAGCGGCTTCCAGCTGCTGGTGATGGTGCTCTACCCCACGGTGATCGCCCCGCTGTTCAACAAGTTCACGCCGCTGCAGGACGAAGCGCTGAAGGCGCGCATCGAAGGCCTGATGGGCCGCGTGGGCTTCGCGTCGAAAGGCCTGTTCGTGATGGATGGCTCGAAACGCAGCGCGCACGGCAACGCCTACTTCTCCGGCTTCGGCGCCAACAAGCGCATCGTGTTTTTCGACACGCTGCTGGCACGCCTGGCGCCGCAGGAAATCGAGGCCGTGCTGGCGCACGAGCTGGGGCATTTCAAGCTGAAGCACATCGTCAAACGCATCGCGATGATGTTCGCGCTGTCGCTGGCCTTCCTGGCCCTGCTCGGCTGGCTGAAGAACCAGGTCTGGTTCTACACGGGCCTGGGCGTCTCGCCGCTCATCGCGCCGGGCCAGAGCAACGACGCGCTGGCGCTGATCCTGTTCATGCTGGTGTTGCCCGTGTTCACGTTCCTGTTCTCGCCGCTGGCGTCGATCGGCTCGCGCAAGCACGAGTTCGAGGCGGACGCGTTTGCCGCGCGCCATGCGGACAAGGCCGACCTGGTCGCCGCCCTTGTCAAGCTGTACGAGGACAATGCCTCGACCCTGACGCCCGACCCGCTGCACTCGGCGTTCTACGATTCCCACCCGCCGGCCTCGATCCGCATCCGGCACCTGAACATGGCGGCGCAATGAAGGCAACACAGAAAAGCGGCATCGTCATCGCCGCGCACGGCCGCCATTACCTGGCGGCCGTCGAAGGCAATCACGTGCAGTGCGTCACGCGCGGCAAGAAGACCAATGTGGCCGTGGGCGATATCGTCGACGTGACGCCCACGTCGCCCGACCAGGCGGTGATCGACAAGATCCAGGAGCGCAAGACGCTCTTGTACCGCTCCGATCAGTACAAGTCGAAACTGCTGGCGGCGAACGTCACGCAGCTGTTCATCGTCGTGGCCACGGAGCCCAGCTTCTCGGACGACCTGGTGTCGCGCGCGACGGTCGCCGCCGAGGCGGCCGGCATCTCGGTTCGGCTGATCCTCAACAAGGTCGACGTGCAGGAGGGACTGGAAGCGGCGCGCACGCGTCTCAAGGTGTACGAAGCGATGGACTACCCGGTGCACGAGGTCTCCGCCGCGGCGAACCCCGAGCATGCGGTCGCCACGCTGGCGCCGCTGCTGCAGGGCCAGTCGACGATCCTGATCGGCCAGTCCGGCATGGGCAAGTCGACGCTCATCAACCTGCTGGTGCCGGATGCGGACATCGCCACCCGCGAGATCTCGGCAAAGCTCGACACGGGCAAGCACACGACGACGTTTACGCGTCTGTACCACCTGGACGGCGGCGCCAGCGTGATCGACTCGCCAGGCTTCCAGGAGTTCGGCCTGTACCACCTGTCCGAAGGCATGCTGGAACGGGCCTTCCGCGATTTCAAACCCTACCTGGGCGGCTGCAAGTACTACAACTGCCGCCATCTCGTCGAGCCGCAGTGCGCCATCCTGGACGCCCTCGCCGCCGGCAAGATCGCGCCGCTGCGCCATGAGCTGTATGGCCAGCTGCTGCACGAATCGGCCCAGACGCTGTACTAACCCTCTATCCGCCCGGGACTCCCATGGACATGTTCGCGCTGGATGACGACGTAGCACATTGGGAGCTGGCCCTGCTGCCGCTGCGCGGCGTGGCACGACTGCTCGTGCTCCTGCCGCTGGCGTGGCACCTGCGCCAGCGCGACAGCCTGCGTGCGATAGCCCTGGCGGACGAAGCCGAAGCGCTGCTGGCGCAGGTGCCCGCCGAAGACTTCCTGCGTCCCGCGCAGGGCCGCCTGCGCCTGCTGCGCGCCGAAGTGGCCTGGCTGATGGGCGAGCTGGAAACGGCGCAGCGGCTGGCCGACGAGGCCCTGTGCCTGCTGCGCGCGCTGGGCGACCACGCCGGCTGCGCGGACACGCACTGGCTGCGCGCCTGGATCGCCGTCGACAATGGCGACCACCTGTACCGCGACGCCGAACTGGCGCGCTGCGCGCAGGCCGCGCGCGATGGCGGCGACAGCGAACGGGAAGCCATCGCCGACGCGGCCAGCGCACGCTGGGCCGTGCTGCGCGATATCGGCAGCGCGCGCGAACGCTGGGGCGACCGCTTCGACCTGGCGGACGACGCGCCCCCTGCCCTCGACTGCTGGATCAACGACTTCCTCGGCATGGCCGCGAGCCAGAGCAGCGATTTCGGCGGCGCCGCAGGCTTCTACCTGCGCACCTACGAAGCGGCGCTGGAGACGGGCCAGATCCGCGCCGCCATCATCGCCGCCACGAATATCGGCGAGAAGTTCTCCAACCTGAACGACCACCACTCGGCGCTGGAATGGATGCAGCGCGCGCTCGACCTGGCGCGGCCCACGGGCTGGCCACGCAGCATCGGCGCGGCCCTGCTGCACACGGCCGACACGGTGCGCCGCCTGGGCCGGCTCGATGGCGCCGACGAGCTGCTGCACGAAGCGCTGGAAATCCTGCAGCCCTATGCCGCCAGCCGCCTGTATGCCATCGCGCTGCAGTACAAGGGCGACCTGTGCCTGGCGCGGCGCGACTACGCCGGCGCGCTGGACGCGTTCCAGCGCCTGGCCGTGCGTGCCGACGTGCTGGAACAGGCCGACTTCCGCATGGTGGCGCGGCGCGGCCAGGCGCACGCGCTGTGCTTCCTGGACCGTTTTGCCGAAGCACTGGTGCTGGCGCGGCAGGCCGTCGAGCTGGCCCACGGCCACCACAACGCCTACAACCATATCGCCGGGCTGCGCGTGCTGGCGCTGATCCACAGCCGCGCCGGCGACCGCCACGACCTGCCGGCGCCAGAAGGCATGACGGAGGCCAATCCCACGCTGCACTACCTGCACCGTGCGCTGCACACGGCATCGACGATCCAGGGCTACACGGTGCCGGGCGACCTGTACGACGCGCTAGCGGCCGAGTATGCGCGGCTGGACGACTACCGCAGTGCCTACGAGATGGCGCGCGCGGCCAGCGTGGCGCACGAAAAGACGCACAGCCAGGAAGCGACGGGCCGCGCCATCGCCATGCAGGTGCACCAGCAAACGGAGCAGGCGCGCGCGGAAGGCATGCACCACCGCGAGCTGGCGATGTCGGAGGCGCGCCGCGCCGAACTGCTGCAGCAGACCAGCGCCACCTTGGAGCACCTGTCCGCCATCGGCCAGGAGATCACGATCCACCTGGACGCCGGCGCCGTCTACGAAGTGCTGAACCGCTACGTGCAGGCGCTGCTGGCGCCGCACGTGTTTGCCGTCTACCTGCTCGACGGCGGGCGGCTGGTACCCGGCTTCACGCTGGAAGGCGGCGCGCCGATGCCGCCCACGCGCATCGAACTGGACGACACCACGGCATGGTGCGCCCGCTGCGTGCGCGAACGCAGCGAGGTGTATATCGAGGACGCGGCGACGCTGGCCGAACGCGGCCCCCTGCCCGGGTCGACGGCCAGCGCGCTGTACGTCCCGCTGCTGCTGGGGGAGCGGGTCATGGGCGTCATGAGCGTTCAGTCGACACAGGCGCATGCCTACGGCGAGCGCGAACGGCTGATCTTCCGCACGCTGTGCGCCTACGGCGCCATCGCGCTGGACAACGCGCAGGCCTACCGCCAGCTGCAGGAAGCGCAGTCGCAGCTCGTGTCGCAGGAAAAGCTGGCGGCGCTGGGCGCGCTGATGGCCGGCGTCGCCCATGAGCTGAATACGCCTATCGGCAACAGCCTGCTGATCGCCAGCACGCTGGAACAGAAGACGGAGGAACTGGAGAAGACGATGAACGGCCCGGGCCTGCGCCGCTCGGAACTGACGGCGTTCGTCAACGATGCACGCAAGGCGTCGGAACTCGTGATGCGCGGCCTGCGCAGCGCCGCCGACCTCGTGGCCAGCTTCAAGCAGGTCGCCGTGGACCGCACGACGGAGCAGCGCCGCATGTTCAACCTGGAACAGGTCACGCATGAAATCGTGGCGACGATGATGAACCGCGTGCGCGCGTCCGGCCACCGCATCGCCTGCGAGGTGCCCGACGGGATTATCCTGGACAGCTACCCCGGCCCGTTCGGCCAGGTGATCACGAACCTGATCAACAACGCGCTGCTGCATGCGTTCGACGGCCGCGCCAACGGCCATATCAAGCTGACCGCGAGGCCCACGACAGACGGCCGCGTGACGGTGGTCTTTGCCGACGATGGCGGCGGCATCGCCCCCGAACACCTGTCGCGCATCTTCGATCCGTTCTTCACGACGAAGCTGGGCCAGGGCGGCAGCGGGCTGGGGCTGTCGATCAGCTACAACATCGTCACGTCGCTGCTGGGCGGCCAGATCGGCGTTGCCAGCAGCCCGCTTGGCACGACGTTCACGCTGGACCTGCCGCTCGTCGCGCCCAGCCAGGACCCCGCCAGCCCGGCCACCATCTATTGAAAACATCATATAATTGACTGGCTAAGCTGGGCCCCCGGGGCGCCCCCGGCACCCATCTCTGGTAATAAAGTTGTGACTATGTCTACCCAAAACAAGATCAAGCACTATCTCCAGTTTTCCGATTTCACGCTGGAGGAATACGAATACGTGATCGAGCGGGCGCACGTCATCAAGCGCAAGTTCAAGAATTACGAGATCTATCACCCGCTGATCGACCGCACGCTGGTCATGGTGTTCGAGAAGAACTCGACCCGTACGCGCCTGTCGTTCGAGGCCGGCATGCACCAGCTGGGCGGCGCCGCCATCTACCTGAACACGCGCGACTCGCAGCTGGGCCGCGGCGAACCGGTCGAGGATGCGGGCCAGGTGATGTCCCGCATGTGCGACATCATCATGGTGCGCACATTCGGCCAGGACATCATCGAGCGCTTCGCCGCCCACTCGCGCGTGCCCGTCATCAACGGCCTGACGAACGAACACCACCCGTGCCAGGTGTTTGCCGACATCTTCACGTACTACGAGCACCGCGGCCCCATCGCCGGCAAGACGGTGGCCTGGATCGGCGACGCCAACAACATGCTGTACTCGTGGCTGCAGGCGGCCGAGGTGTTCGGCTTCCACGTCAACGTGTCCACGCCGAAGGGCTACGACATGGACATGTCGCTCGTCTCGACCAGCCGCTACACGCAGTTCGACAATCCGGCGGACGCCTGCGAAGGCGCGCACCTGGTCAACACGGACGTCTGGACCAGCATGGGCTACGAGGAAGAGAACGCAGCGCGGCTGAAGGCATTCGACGGCTGGATCGTCGACAGCGCCAAGATGGCACGCGCCGCGCCTGACGCACTGTTCATGCACTGCCTGCCCGCTCACCGCGGCGATGAAGTGGCGGCGGACGTCATCGACGGTCCGCAATCGGTTGTCTGGGACGAGGCGGAAAACCGCCTGCACATCCAGAAGGCCCTGATCGAATACCTGCTGCTGGGCCGCATCGACGGCTGATGCCGTCACGCGGGCGCTGCGCCGATCGGGTGCGGCGCCCGCCCCTGCCCCGCCGCCGCGCTCCACCAGAACGCGCCGGCGCGGGAACATGCGGTGCCGCGTGCACCTGTCCGTACAAATTTAAGCGTAGATTGGAAAAGCAAATGAGCGACATTAAAAAAGTGGTGCTGGCCTATTCCGGCGGCCTGGATACCTCCGTCATCCTGAAGTGGCTGCAGGATAACTATCACTGCGAGATCGTCACGTTCACGGCCGACCTGGGCCAGGGCGAGGAGCTGGAACCGGCGCGCGCCAAGGCCCTGAAGTTCGGCATCAAGCCGGAGAACATCTACATCGACGACGTGCGCGAGGAATTCGTGCGCGACTTCGTGTTCCCGATGTTCCGCGCCAACACCGTCTACGAAGGCGAATACCTGCTGGGCACGTCGATCGCCCGTCCGCTGATCGCCAAGCGCCTGATCGAGATCGCCAACGAAACCAATGCCGATGCGATCTCGCACGGCGCCACCGGCAAGGGCAACGACCAGGTGCGCTTCGAGCTGGGCGCGTATGCGCTGAAACCGGGCGTGAAGGTCATCGCGCCATGGCGCGAGTGGGACCTGCTGTCGCGCGAGAAGCTGCTGAAGTACGCGGAAGACGCGGGCATCGCCGTCGACATGAAGCACAAGAACGGCGGCGCGCCGTACTCGATGGACGCCAACCTGCTGCACATCTCGTTCGAAGGCCGCCACCTGGAAAACCCCAGCGCGGAAGCGGAAGAATCGATGTGGCGCTGGACCGTGTCGCCGGAAGCGGCACCGGATGCGGCCGAGTACCTGGACATCGAATACGAGCGTGGCGACATCGTCGCACTGAACGGCAAGCGCATGAGCGCCGCCGAAGTGCTGACGGAGCTGAACCGCCTGGGCGGCAAGCACGGCATCGGGCGCCTGGACCTGGTGGAAAACCGCTACGTCGGCATGAAGTCGCGCGGCTGCTATGAAACGCCGGGCGGCACCATCATGCTCAAGGCGCACCGCGCCATCGAATCGATCACGCTGGACCGCGAAGTGGCGCACCTGAAGGACGACCTGATGCCGCGCTACGCGTCGCTGATCTATAACGGCTACTGGTGGGCACCGGAGCGCCTGGCGCTGCAGACGCTGATCGACCATACTCAGGCCACCGTGAACGGCTGGGTGAGAGTCAAGCTGTACAAGGGCAATGTGATTGTCGTCGCGCGCGATTCGAAGACCGATTCGCTGTTCGACCAGACCATCGCCACGTTCGACGAAGACGGCGGCGCCTACAACCAGGCCGACGCGGCCGGCTTCATCAAGCTGAACGCGCTGCGCATGCGCATCGCCGCCAATGCCCGGCTGAAGCGCGGTTCGTAATACCGCCGCTTGCATGGCAAAAGGCTGCCCTGTCCGGGCAGCTTTTTTTTTGGGGACAGGCACCTTTCTCGGGGCCTCCCGGCCGCGAGAAAGGTGCCTGTCCCCGACTTGCTGCGTGATGCGGTGGAAACGCATGCCAAACGTCGGGGACAGGCACCTCTCTACAAGTCTCCGACTTGAAGAGAGGTGCCTGTCCCCAGCTCCTTCAATTGTGACTTTTTTGCAAGCCACCCCGCCGCACCGCTGCTCACCCGACAGTGGCCCACTGCACGGCAAAATGTTACATTGCCACCGATACAAACTCGTCCTGATGCGGAAGACAAAATGATCAAAGACCTGAGCATCAAAAACAAGCTGTACGCAGGGTTCGGCGCCATCCTGGCGATCATCCTGCTGCTCTTGATCCTGGCCTACAATAATTTCGGCCGGCTGTCCGAAGCGAACAACTGGGACCGGCATACGATGCAGGTGCTGCATGCGATCGACCGCGTCAGTCTGGACCTGATGGCACTGCAGTCGGAAACCCGCGGCTACTATCTGACGGGTGACCCGGCACGACTGGCGAAGGTGCGCGACCAGCTGGCGGAACTGCCGGCCAGTGTCAGCGCGCTGAAGAAAATGGTGGTCGACAATCCGACCCAGGCGGAGCGTATCCAGAAGCTCGACGGCATGATCCAGAACTGGATCCGCACGACGCTGGAGCCGCAGGTCGCACAGCGCCAGCAACTGGGCAAGACCCCGGGGGCCGCCGACACGATCGGCCAGATGCCGCAGCTGGCGCAGGGCAGTCCCCTCATCGTGGGCCTGAACAAGGTGCTGGACGACGCCCGTGCCGACGAAAACGCCCTGCTGGCGCGGCGCTCCGAGGAAGCGGCCACCCAGCAGCGCAACATGACGACCTTGCTGGCTGCCGGAGGCGCCGCCTGTATCGCGCTGTCGATGCTCATCGTGTACGTGCTGACGCGCGCCATCATGACGCCGCTGACGAACCTGACGAACGTCGTCGGCCGCATCGCCGCCGGCGACCAGGGCGCCCGCGCCGACATCGTCTCGCGCGATGAACTGGGCAACGTGTCGCAGGAATTCAACCGCATGGCCCAGTCGATACAGGACAACCAGCAGCGCGAACGGGCCAGCACGGACGAACTGCGCGCCAAGGTGGATGCACTGCTCGAAGTGGTGTCGCGTGCCGCGTCGGGCGACCTGACGGGCAAGGTGACGATCACCGGCAACGACGCCATCGGCCAGCTGGGCCAGGGCCTGGCGCGCATGTTCGACAACCTGCGCCTGCTGCTCAACAACGTGCAGAAAGCCGGCATCCAGGTGACCACGTCGGCCACCGAGATCGCCGCGTCGGCCAAGGAACAGGAAGCGACGGGCGTCGAGCAGGCGCAGACGAGCGTCGAGGTGCTCAGCACCACGAAGGAAATCGCGTCCAACACGAGCGAGCTGCTGAAAACGATGGAGAGCGCCACCGAGGTGGCCGACTACACGACGTCGGCCACGGCCGAGGCGCAGAACAACCTGCGCCGCATGGACCAGACGATGCAGAACATGGTCTCGGCCACGGACTCCATCAACGCCAAGCTGGCCGCGCTGTCGGAAAAGGCGTCGAACATTAACAGCGTGCTGACGACGATCACGAAGGTGGCGGACCAGACCAACATCCTGTCGCTGAACGCGGCCATCGAGGCGGAAAAGGCCGGCGAGGCGGGACGCGGCTTCTCCGTCGTCGCCACCGAGATCCGTCGCCTGGCCGACCAGACCTCCGTCTCCACGTGGGACATCGAACAGATGCTCAAGGAGATGCAGTCGGCGGTGTCGGCCAGCGTGATGGGCATGGACAAATTCTCCGAGGAGATCCGCCGCAGCGTGGGCGAGGTGCGCGGCGTGACGGACCAGCTGTCCGGCGTCATGGACCAGGTGCAGAAACTGGCGCCGCAGTTCGACCTGGTGCTGCAGGGGATGCAGTCGCAGGCCGTGGGCGCGCAGCAGATCACGGAAACGATGATGCAGCTGAACGACGCCACCCAGCAGACGGTGGAATCGCTGAAAGCCACCAGCGAGGCCGTGCACCAGCTGCAGTACGCGGCCAGCGACCTGCAGACGTCCGTCGCCACGTTCGCGGTAAACGTCTAGCCGATCGCGTCCGGAAGAACGTCATGAAGCTGCTCGTGTTCCACATCGGCGCCGACCGCTATGGCCTGCCGCTGGCGACGATCCGGCAGGTTCTGCCACTGATGGCGCTGACGGCCGTGCCGCTGGCGCCGGATGCCGTGGCCGGCCTGATGAACCTGCACGGCGCCAGCGTACCCGTCATCGACCTGGCGCGCAGCGGCGGCGCCGCGCCGGCGGCCCGCCAGGTGGACACGCGCATCGTGCTGGTGAACTACCCGGCCCCGGGCGGCACCGTGCACGCACTGGGCCTGCTGGCCGAGCGCGTCGTCGGCGTGCAGGACGTGGCGGAGGCGTCGCTGCATGCCAGCGGCGTGCGCGCGGCACCCTTTCTCGGCCCCGTGGCCGGCGACACGCACGGCCTGGTGCAGCTGGTGCAGCCGGAGCACCTGCTGCCGGCCGACCTGCGCGCGGCGCTGTTTCCTCCCAACGGTGCACCGTGAACGCGCTGGCGATCCTGCGCCAGGCCACGGGCCTGAACCTGTCCCGCGCCACCGTCGATCGCGCCGTGCGGCAGCGCATGGCCGCCACCGGCATGGAGGACCGCGACGCCTATGTCGACAACCTGACGCAGGCCGAACTGACCGCGCTGACGGAGCTGGTGGTGGTGCCGGAATCGTGGCTGTTCCGCGATGCGCAGGCGTTTGCCGTCGCCGTGGAATTCGCCCGGGCGCGCCTGGCCGCGGGCGGCCGCCTGGTGCGGCTGCTGTCGATTCCGTGCGCCGCCGGCGAGGAGCCGTATTCGCTGGCGATGGCGCTGTGCGATGCGGGCGTGCCGGCGCGCGCGTTCGCCATCGATGCCGTCGACCTGTCCCGGGCCTGCATCGCTCGCGCCGAGTCGGGGATCTTCGGCCGCAACGCCTTCCGCGGCAAGGATCTGTCGTTCCGCGAGCGCCACTTCACGCCCGCCGGCGACGACCTGTACGCCATCGACCCGGCCCTGCGCCGGCGCGTACGCTTCCGCCAGGGGAATCTCCTGACCAGCGACATCGCGCCGCCGCGCAGCTACGACGTGATCTTCTGCCGCAACCTGCTGATCTACTTCGACGACGAAACGACAGCGGCCGCCATCGGCCGGCTGGCCACGCTGCTGGCCGACGACGGCGTGCTGCTGGCCGGTTACGCCGAGGTGCCGTCGTTTACGCGCCACGGCTTTACGGCCCTGCCGTATAGCCAGGCGTTCGCGTTACGCAAGACGGCGACGCGGGCGAGCGCCGATCCGCTGTGGGCGAAGCTGCCGCTGCCCCGGTCGGAAGCGGCAGCGATCGTGCGACCGGCACGTCGTGCAGCGCCAGCGCCCACGCCGGCGCCTGCGCCACCGCGTCCCACGCGTGCCCGCGCGGCGCCGCCGCAGCAGCAGCCGGCAGCACCGCCGGTCGCCGTGACACTGCTGGCGCCGCAGGCGGACCTGCCGCTGGCACGCCAGCTCGCCGACCAGGGCCGTCCCGCCGAAGCGCTGGCGGCGTGCCGCACCGTGCTGGCGCAGCAGCCGGACAATGCGGATGCCTGGTTCCTCCTCGGCCTGTTGTGCGAAGGCGCGCAGCCGGACGAAGCGCAGGAGCACCTGCGCCGCTGCATCTACCTGCGCCCGGACCACTACGACGCGCTGTGCCACCTCGCCCTGCTGGCGGGACAGCGCGGCGACGCTGCCGGTGCGGCAGCGCTCAAGGCGCGCGCCGGCCGTGTGTGGCGGCGCCAGAACACCAGTAAGGCCAACCCATGACCCCCATCGACAACGCGGGCACCGACCCGATTCCCGTCAACCCGCACGGCGCCGGCTGCTGGAGCCGCATCGGCGTGGCCGGCGACCGCAGTTGCGACCTGCTGGCGCAGCATGCCCATTGCCGCAACTGCGACGAGTATGCCGACGCGGCGCAGCACCATCTGGCGCGTCCGGTGGACGACGCCTACCTGCGGGAGTGGGCCGAGCATTTCCGCGCACCGCCGGTGGAGAAGGAAAACCTGGACGCTTCGGCCGTCGTGTTCCGCATCGGGCGCGAATGGCTGGCACTGCCGACGGCCATGTTCGTGCGCGTCGCGCCGCACACCACCCCGCACAAGGTCCCCCACCGCGGCGGGCGTGGCCTGCGCGGCATCGTCAATATCGCCGGGCGGCTGTATCCGTGCGTGGCGCTGTCGGAAGTGCTGGGCATCGCGGAGGACGGCGGTGCCGCCTGCGAAGGCCGGCACACGTTTGCCCGCCTGCTGCTGGTGCAGTGGGAAGACCAGGCCTACGCGCTGCCCGTGGCCGACCTGCACGGCATCGTGCGCTATGCATCCCGCCGCGTGCAGGCGCCGGCCGCCACGATCAACAAGGGGCTGCTGCGCTTCCTGACGGGCGTCCTGCCCGAGGGCGACCTGCAGATCGGCTGCCTGGACGTGGGCCTGGTCGGCCACCAGCTGGCAAGGACGCTGCGATGAGCGAACCGGGAGACCTGAGCGGCTTCTCCATGCTGGAGCTGTTCCGCATGGAGGCGGAGAGCCAGACGCAGACGTTGACGGACGGCCTGCTGGCGCTGGAACGGAGCAACGAAGCCAGTAACGGCGGCAGCGCCATCGAGCCGATGATGCGCGCGGCCCACTCCATCAAGGGCGCGGCCGCGATCGTCGGGCTGGACGTCATCGTGCAGCTGGCGCACGGCATGGAGGACGCGTTCATCGCCGCGCAGCATGGCAAGCTGCGGCTCACGCCGAACCGCGTGGACGTGCTGCTGGCCGGCGTCGACCTGATCGTGCAGTGTTCGAACCTGAAGGAAAGCGACCTGCCGGCCTGGCTGGCCGCCAACCAGGACACGATCACCGGCACGATGAACGCCATCGTCGGCATCGCGTTCCTGCCCGAACCATTGGCGCCGGCACCCATGGCGCCCCCGGTGCCGGCCCCTGCGCCCGCCCCGGCACCCACGCCGCTGACGGCTGCCGTGCCGGAGCCGGAAACGGTCGCCCCGCCACCGCCGCCAGCGCGGCCGGCGTCGCCGGCGAAGGCAGCATCGCAAGGCGACCGGCTGCTGTCGCTGGCCAGCGAAAGCCGCATCAGCGCGCACCAGATGCGGCCATTGATCGACACGATGCAGCGCTTCAAGCGCAGCCAGTCGGCGCTGGTCACGGCGCTGGACGACCTGCGCGACGCCATCGCGCAGAGCGGCGACGCCGCGCTGCAGGAAAAGGCGGCGCTGGTGCTGCAGCGCAGCCAGCCGCTGAAGCAGACCACGCTGGCGCAGATCACGGACATGGAGAACTACGAGCGGCGCCTGCTGAACGTCTCGCAGCAGCTGGTGGACGAAGTGCTGGCCATCCGCATGCGCCCGTTCCGCGACGGCGTGCAGCACTTCCCGCGCATGGTGCGCGACCTGGCGCGCTCGCTGGGCAAGGAGGTGCGGCTGGAGATCCGCGGCGAGGAGACGCTGGTGGACCGCGACATCCTGGCGCGTATCGAGAACCCGCTGAACCACATGCTGCGCAACGCGGTCGACCACGGCCTGGAAATGCCGCACGAGCGCTTTGCTGCCGGCAAGGACGCCTGCGGCACCATCGTGCTGGAAGCGCGCCATCGCGGCGGCATGCTCAATATCGACATCGTCGACGATGGCCGCGGCGTCGATCCGGAGCGCATCCGCGCGCTGGTGGTGGCGCGCCGCATGGCGACAGCGGCAATGGCGGACGCGATGTCGGTCGCGGAGCTGATGGAGTTCCTGTTCCTGCCCGCGTTCAGCCTGAAGGAGGACATCACGGAGATCTCCGGGCGCGGCGTGGGCCTGGACATCGTGCAGGACACGATCCGCCAGCAGAACGGCACGGTGCGCATCGAGTCGCGTCCCGGCCTGGGCTTCCACACGTTCATCACGCTGCCGCTGACGCAGTCGATCGTGCGCGCATTGGTGGTGGACGTGCGCGGCGAGGCCTACGCCATCCCCATCGTCAAGGTGGAGCGCGTGGCGCAGGTGCGGCAGTCGGCCATCCACACACTGGAGAACAAGCAGTTCTTCGACTTCAATGGCGAGCATCTGGGTCTCGTGTCGTCGGCGCAGGTGCTGGAGCTGGGCGACATGGAACACCATGAGCTGCTGACGGTGATCGTCATCGGCAGCGGCGCGCGCCGCTACGGCCTCGTGGTCGACGCGATCCGCGGCGAGCAAAGCCTGGCCGTGCAGAGCATCGAGCCGGTCTTCGGCAAACTGCGCGACATCTCGGCGGCCGCATTGCTGAACGACGGCGAGCCGGTGCTGGTGCTGGACGTGCCGGACCTGCTGCTGTCCATCGAGAAGCTGCTGGCCGAAGGCGGCCTGCATCAACTCGCGCGCGCCGACTCGGCCACACGGCGTAGAATGAAGCGCATCCTCGTCGTCGACGACTCGCTGACGGTGCGCGAAATGGAGCGCAAGCTGCTGTCCGGGCGCGGCTTCGAAGTGGACATCGCGGTGGACGGCATGGATGGCTGGAATGTGGTGCGCTCCGGCGACTTCGACCTCGTCATCACCGACGTGGACATGCCGCGCATGGACGGCATCGAACTGGTTAACCTGATCAAGAAGGACATCCACTTGCACAAGCTGCCGGTCATGATCGTGTCGTACAAGGACCGCCCGGAAGACCGGGCGCGCGGCCTTGCGGCCGGTGCCGACTACTACCTGACCAAGGGCAGTTTCCATGACGAGACGCTGCTCGACGCGGTGCACGACCTGATCGGAGACCCGCACCGATGACCGGCAGGACCGTGCCCGTCGCGGAGCCGGCCCGATGAGGATCGGCATCGCCAACGACGTGCCGATGGCGGCCGAGGCGCTGCGCCGCGTCATCGCCGCCACGCGCCACCACCAGGTGCTGTGGATTGCCCGCACGGGCCTGGAGGCCGTGCGCATGTGCGCCGACAACCGGCCGGACCTCGTGCTGATGGACCTGAACATGCCGGAACTGGACGGCGTGGAAGCGACGCGCCGCATCATGGACGAGTCGCCGTGCGCCATCCTGATCGTCACGGGCCGCCCGCAGGACAGCGTCAACCAGGTGTTCCGCGCGCTGGGCGCCGGCGCACTGGACGTGACGGCCACGCCGATGCTGGCCGGCCAGGCCGAAGGCGGCGGCCAGCTGCTGGCCAAGCTGCGCACGATGGAAAAGCTGATCCGCCACAGCGGCGGCAGCCAGGCCATGCAGCCGCGCGCCACCGTCGTCGCGCCCGAGCACAAGGGCCCCGGCGTGCATTCCCTTGTCGCCATCGGCGCCTCCACAGGCGGGCCGGTTGCCGTCGCCACGGTCCTGGGGGGCTGGCGCGCGCCGCCCGACTGCGCCATCGTCGTCGTGCAGCACATCGACGAGAATTTCGCCGACCCTTTCGTCAAATGGCTGGCCGACCAGCTGATGATGCCCGTGCGGGCGATCGAACACGGCGACAAGCTCATGGGCGGCACGGTGATGGTCGCAAAAAGCAACGACCATCTGAAACTGGATGAAAAGCACCAGTTGGGGTACGATGCGGTGCCGAGGGAGTACGCTTACCGGCCGTCCGTGGACGTGTTCTTCCGCTGCGTCGCGCAGCACTGGCGGCATGATGCCATCGGCGTCCTGCTGACCGGAATGGGACGCGACGGCGGCGAAGGACTGCTGGCGCTGCGACAGGCGGGCAAGACGACGGTGGCGCAGGACCAGGCCACCAGCGCCGTGTACGGCATGCCGCGTGCGGCCGCCGAACTGGACGCGGCGCAGCTGACGCTGCCATTGCCCAAAATCGGCCCGTTCCTGCGCAGTACGCTGGGCGGCCGATGAGCATTACCGATTAACGGACCGCCCCGGCGCTGCCTTGAAGCCGCGCGGTCAGACTAGAGAGCGCCGATGTCGCAGGAAATCTCCGCCGCTGCGGACCTGGAACTGCCCCTGACCACCTTCAAGGTGCGCGTATTGCTGGTGGACGACCAGTTGCTGGTTGTCGAAGCCGTGCGCCGCATGCTGGCCGACGAACCGGACATCGAATTTCACTTCATTACCGACCCCGGCCAGGCACTCGCCTGTGCGCTTCGGCTGCAGCCGACCGTCATCCTGCAGGACCTCGTCATGCCGAACGTGGATGGCTTCGACCTGATCCGCACCTACCGCGGCGTGGAAGGCCTGCAGCAAGTGCCGATCATCGTGCTGTCGGCGAAGGACGAACCCAAGCTCAAGGCGCACGGCTTTGCGGTTGGCGCCAACGACTACCTCGTCAAGCTGCCCGACCGGCTGGAGTTGCTGGCGCGCGTGCGCTACCACTCCGGTGCGCACATCAGCCGCCTGCAGCGCGATGAGGCGTTCCGCTTCCTGCGCGAAAGCCAGAAGAACCTGGCGGACGCGAATATCGAACTGCAGAAGCTGGCCGCGCTGGACAGCCTGACGGGCATCGCCAACCGGCGCCGCTTCGACGAGACCATCCACCGCGAGTGGCAGCGCGGCCAGCGCCAGCGCTCCCCGCTGTCGCTGCTGATGTGCGATGTCGACTGCTTCAAGATGTACAACGATACCTTCGGGCATATGGCGGGCGACCTGTGCCTGAAGAAGGCGGCGGCCGTGCTGACGTCGTGCCTGAAGCGCACCACCGACCTGGCCGCCCGCTACGGCGGCGAGGAATTCGCGATCGTCCTGCCGGACACGGATGCGGCCGGCGCGCGCAAGGTGGCCGAGGACTGCCTGCGCCAGCTCGAAGACCTGGGCATCGACAACCCGCAGTCGGCGCACAAGGTTGTCACCATGTCGATCGGCATCGCCACGTTCGTACCGGCACCCGGCATGGCCGAAGGCGACATGGTGGCCAGCGCCGACCGCGCGCTGTATGCCGCCAAGAGCGGCGGGCGCAACCAGGCCGTCAGCGCCGAGAACGCCGGCTGACCCGGCCGACGCCAGCCCGTCTCAGACGAACACCGGCTCCGGCTCCAGCCGCACGCCATAGCGCGCCTCGACGTCGTCCTGGATGGCCCGGGCCAGACGCTGCACTTCCGCCCCCGTCGCGCCACCATTATTGACCAGCACCAGCGCCTGCTTCGGGTAGACGCCGGCCGCGCCCAGGCTGCGGCCCTTCCAGCCGCACTGATCGATCAGCCAGCCGGCAGCCAGTTTCTCCGTGCCGTCCGGCTGGCGGTGATGCACCAGCGTGGGAAAACGTTCCAGCAGGCCGGCGCACCGCTCCGCGCTGACGACGGGATTCTTGAAGAAGCTGCCGGCATTGCCGATCACGGCCGGGTCGGGCAACTTGCGCCGGCGCACGGCGATGACGGTATCGGCAATCTGGCGTGCCGTCGGCGTGTCGAAGCCGCCCTCCGCCACGGCGTTCGCCAGCTCCGCATAGCGCAGGTTGGGCTGCCATGCACGCGGCAGCGCGAACGTGACGCTCGTAATGATCAGGTGCCGCCCCGCCTCCTGCTTGAAAATGCTGTCGCGGTAACCGAAGCGGCAGGCGGCGCGGTCCATCGTCACCGTCGTGCCCGCGCGCGGATCGAAGGCCGTCAGGCTGTGGAACACATCCTTTGTCTCCAGGCCGTAGGCACCGATGTTCTGGATCGGCGCGGCGCCCACCGTGCCCGGAATCAGCGCCAGGTTTTCCAGGCCGCCGAGGCCCTGTGCCAGTGTCCATTCGACGAACGCGTGCCAGTTCTCGCCGGCTTGTGCGCGCACGTGCACGTGGGTCGCGTCGCCGGGCAGCACCTCCCTGCCCGTGCTGGCGATGTGCAGCACGAGACCGGCGAAGTCGCCCGTCAGCAGCAGATTGCTGCCGCCGCCCAGCACCAGGCGCGGGGAGCGGGCCAATGCCGGGTCAGCCAGCGCGGCTTGCAACTGAGCAACTGAGGCCACGCGCAGATACAGGCTGGCGCGGGCGTCGATGCCGAAAGTGTTGAAGGGACGTAAGGAAATATCGTGCTGAAGGGCTAGATCGGAGTGCATAGCTGGAAGAGTAATTTGCTCGATTATAGAGGGTAAGCGAGAAAAACGACCGAGCGTTCGGCTCGTTGTCCGTTAAAATGTCGCATCTTTGCGCGGGCGCCGGTTGCCCGGGCAATCACGAAAAGCAGAGAGGAAAAAGAATATGCCATCGTTTGACGTAGTTTCCGAAGCCGACATGATCGAAGTGCGCAACGCCGTCGACCAGTCCAACAAGGAAATCACCACCCGTTTCGACTTCAAGGGCAGCGATGCACGCGTGGAGCAGAAGGAACACGAGCTGACGGCGTTTGCCGATTCCGAGTTCCAGCTGAGCCAGGTAAAGGACGTGCTGACGAACAAGCTGGCCAAGCGCAAGGTCGACGTGCGCTTCCTGGACGAAGGCAAGATCGAGAAGATCGGCGGCGACAAGGTCAAGCAGGTCATCAAGGTCAAGAACGGCCTGGAGACGGAAACGTCCAAGAAGATCACGAAGATCATCAAGGAAAGCAAGATGAAGGTGCAGGCCAGCATCCAGGGCGAATCCGTGCGGGTGACGGGCGCCAAGCGCGACGACCTGCAGGCCGCGATGGCGCTGCTGCGCAAGGAAGTGACGGACACGCCTCTGGAGTTCAACAACTTCCGCGACTGAGCGGATTGCGGCGTCGCGGTGGGACGTCTGTAACGTTGGTGAAGCTTTGATCCGGTAAGGTTATTGTCGCGTCAGAGTTGAAATGGCTTGATTCGGTTGCCCTTCGGGGCACAGGGTAGTCTAAGGATAGCAATGAAACGAGTTGATGATTTCCGCCTGCGGTTCGGCGACAAGGAATACGTGCCGATCATGATCGGCGGCATGGGCGTGGACATTTCCACTTCCGAACTGGCGCTGGAAGCGGCGCGGCTGGGCGGCATCGGCCATATCTCCGACGCAATGGTGGAAGACGTGTCCGATCGGCGCTTCGACACCACGTTCGTCAAGGACAAGACCAAGCTCTACAAGTTCAACATCAACAATATGGACAAGGCCGTGGTGCAGTTCGACCTGGGCCGCCTGGCCGAGGCGCAACGCCTGCACATCGGCCGCACGATGGAAGCGAAAAAGGGCCCCGGCCTGATCTTCGTGAACTGCATGGAGAAGCTGACGATGAACGGCCCGCGCGAAACGCTGCGCGTGCGCCTGAACGCGGCGCTGGACGCGGGCATCGACGGCATCACGCTGTCGGCCGGCCTGCACTTCAACTCGTTCGGCCTGATGGCGGACCATCCCCGCTTCCGCGACGCGAAGCTGGGCATCATCGTCTCGTCCGTGCGGGCGCTGCAGATCTTCCTGCGCAAGAACCAGAAGCTGGACCGGCTGCCGGACTACGTCATCGTCGAGGGTCCGCTGGCCGGCGGCCACCTGGGCTTCGGCATGGACGACTGGCAGAACTACGACCTGCACACGATCACCGGTGAAGTGCTGGCCTACCTGAAGGGCGAGAACCTGGATATCCCCGTCATCGCGGCGGGCGGCGTGTTCACCGGCAGCGATGCCGTGTCGTTCCTGGAAATGGGCGCGGCCGGCGTGCAGGTGGCCACCCGCTTCACGATCACGAAGGAATGCGGCCTGCCGGACAAGGTCAAGCAGGAATACATCAAGGCGACCGAGGACGACATCGTCGTCAACGGCATCTCGCCGACGGGCTACCCGATGCGCATGCTGAAAAGCACGCCCGCCATCGGCACCAACACACGCCCGGGGTGCGAGTCGTACGGCTATCTGCTGGACGCGACGGGCAACTGCGCCTACATCAATTCGTACAACCGCGAAGTCACCGCCAACGGCGGCAGCGACAAGGGCGTCAAGGTGATGGACAAGACGTGCCTGTGCACGCACATGCGCAACTTCAACTGCTGGACGTGCGGCCACTACACGTACCGCCTGAAGGACACGACGCACAAGCTGGCCAGCGGCGACTACCAGATCCTGACGGCCGAACATGTCTTCCGCGACTACCAGTTCAGTACCGACAACCAGGTCGCGCTGCCGCCGAAGGAAGACGCCGAAGCTGCCTGATAGCGGGACATTGACGCACCGCCGGGGCCGGGCATCTCTTCGAGGTGCCCGGCCCCGGTCTTTTTCAGCGCCATTCTCTTGTCAAAACGTCGCGTGCGCTGTCATTTAGGCAATTTATGTACACTGAGAAAACTTCATCTCGACAACAATAAGGAGAATCTCATGCGTACAAACATCGTTAAACTGGGCGCCATCGCCGCACTCGCCATCCTCGCCGGCTGCCAGACGGCACCCATGGGAGGTTCGTCGCAGCAGGATGAAGCACCGCCGCCGGCCAACCCGGCGTTCACGGGCGAGATGGCAAAGTTCAACGCCCAGTTCCCGAACGACAAGGCCACGAAATACGAGGACGTGTCGATCAAGTTCAACAACGACAAGAAGCTCGACGAGCGCGGCAACTGCCATGACAAGTCGAAGTATCCCGTCACGATCGTGCTGACCCTGGACGCGGACGGCAAGGTCACCGACTCCGTCACCGATGTCTCCAACGCCAAAGCCGAATGCTTCCGCAAAGCCTACGCCGGCGTGCAGTTCCCGAAACCGCCAATGGCCCCATACCGCAAGCCGATTCAGCTGCGCTGATCGCCCACCACGGCAGCACAACAGCTCAGCTCGCGTCCACCTTGGGGTCACACCCCGACAACGACACAAGCAGAGCCGTTAGCATTTTGCGCTGGCATTGAGCTGGCGCAAAATTGAGGCCATCATTTGACGGCTGAGCTTGTGTCCGTGTCGGGGTGTGACCCCAGGGTGGACACGGGCTCGGCTGTTGGGAGCTTTACGCCCGGATAGAGCCGCGCGAGCACCTGGGATGTGATTTTTGTCAGCAGCCGGCTGGCGATGCCGAGGTCGGCTTCGTCCGGCTCGCGCAGTTCCGGCCACAGCTGCCTGACTTCATCTTCGTGCAGTGCCACCGCCTGCTCCACTTCCTGCTGCCAGAACGGCGGGGCCTCGCTTTCGACGAAGTTGCCGCGGCCGCGGCCGAAGTGGGCGACGGCCAGGTAGCGCAGCACGCTCGACACGAGCATCGTGCGCAGGAATTCGTCCGACAGGCTGATCGCCGGGTGCTGCCGGTCGGTGCCGGCATTGAAGCCCCACGCGGCGCCGGCAAACGTCAGGGCGCCGATGACGCCGCCCAGCAGTGCGCCCGTGCCCAGTGTTAGCCCGCCGGCGGCAAGGTCGGCCGATAATCCCGTCGCGGCGCCGGACACGATGGCGCCCAGCAGCGCCGCCTGCGCCTTCTCGACGGGCGCCTTCACCGTGAAGTGATTGCTGACGCGGGCGTTGATCTTCGGCGCCTCGCTGGCGTCCAGCCCATGCAGCGACAGCAGGCTGACGGTGGTCTGGCTGATCGACATGTTCAGCCGTGCCACCAGCGTGTTCATCGCCCGCTCCTGGCGCTTGCGCTCGTCGCCCTTGCCGACGCCGACCAGCTTCAACGCCGCCGCTAGCGCGCCCCTGTCCACCGTCTCGACCAGTTGGCGGTCGCGGGTTGCGTCCACCAGTTGTTGCGCGGTGACCGTCATCGCCTGATGGAAGCGCTTGCGGTTATTGGCGTCCCACTGAACGCGCAGGCGGGCATACGCCTCTTGCCGGTCGGCGGGCAGCAGCGGCGCGATGGCGTCGTAGAACACGGCCTCGTGCACCCAGCAGCGCGCAAACGCATCCATCGGCAGCACGTCGCGCACATTCGGAAACTGGCGCAGGTGGGCGCGCCAGCGCTGCTGCTCGGCCTGCTCCTCGTGCGCCGGCCGCGGCGGACCCATCTGGTTGAGCAGCACGAGGACAGGCTTGTCCAGCCACTCCAGGATCTTCATCTCCGACGGCAGATAGCCCGCATCCTCGGGCCGCTCCGCCGAATTGACGAGGTACAGCACGACGTCGGCCGCGTCGCGCGCCGCCCGCAGCGCCTGCTGGCTGAGCCAGAACGGCCGGTCGCGGTAGCGGTCGAACACCTCGCGCAGGAACCAGCCGATGGGGTTGCCTGCCATCGACAGGCGCTTCATCAGCCGCACCGAGTCGCCGAAGCCGGGCGTGTCCCACAGCAGCAGCCGGTCGCCTTGCGGCGTGACGAGCAGCGGATGGGATTCGGCCAGCGCCGTGACGTGTGCCGCGTCGCGCACTTCGCCCACGTCCGCGCCCAGCAAGGTGCGCGCCAGCGTTGTCTTGCCGTTGTTCGTATGCGAAATCAGTGCCAGCTGGATGGTGGTGGAATCGTTCACACGCCCTCCTGTGCCGGTGCCGCCGGTCCGAGCAGGTCGACGACCGTCGGCTCGACACCGTGGAAGATGCAGAACTCGCGCCACAGCTCGACCCGTTCGCGCACGCGGTGCGGTTCGGTGGTGCGGGCGCGGAACGCCGAGTCGTCGATCAGCACGGCGATGGACGCCTTCGACGCGCGCACGATCGACGCCAGGAAGGCGCCGTGGTTTTCCTTTTCCGGCGTCGCGGCCAGGTTGAACAGGACCGCCGTCAACGTGGCGGCCGGCGTTTCGTCAGCCAGGGCCACGGCATCGGCGCCATAGCCGACGGACGGCGCCAGCCGCACGCGCGCCCGTTCGCCCAGCAGGTTGACGGCCACGGCCTCCAGTCCCTTGCTGCGTGCCTCGTCCAGCGTGAAGCTGTACGGCAGCACGCGCAGCAGTCCCGCCTCGCCGCCCGCCGCATCCGTCAGCTGGCGAAAATACGGTTGCGCCAGGTCGAGGGGGAAACGCCGCCTCAGCCAGCTGGCCCGCAACGCGGCCAGCAGCGCCAGCGCCAGCCGCGGCAGCACGACGATCAGCAGCAGGGTTGCCGCGTACAGATGCACCCAGCGGGCGCCGGCCTCGACGTTTGTCGCGCCCTGCCCCGCCGTGAAGTGCAGCGCCTGGACCTCGGCCAACGTGAAACCCTGCAGCGGCAGCACGGCCTGCGCCGGCCAGAACAGGACCGACAGCAGCTGGTGTACCTGCGTGGCATCGAGGAATGTGCTTTCCCAGCCGGCGCCGTATTGCGACATCACGCCGCGCGCGTAGAGGGACGCCAGTGCGCCCACCGCGAACAGCGCGGCCGACAGGTGAATCGTGCGCGCCAGCCGCGCCGCATTCAGCCGCGCGCTCAGCTGCGACCATTCCGCCATGAACGCGAACAGCGCCGCCGACAGCGCATGCGGCATCTTGCGCGGCATGGTTGCGGGACCGACGGCCAGCCGCCGCACCCAGGCGGCGCGCACGCGCGTCATGCCCGCCTTGGGAATGCACAGCCAGATCAGCATGATGCAATAGACGAGCAGGTTCCAGGCCACGATGGCCAGCAGCGGCGCCGACAGCAGGTCGACGCGGTGCGGATCGGTAATGCGGTCCAGCCCGGCGCCCAGCACCAGCGCCAGCAGCGGCAGCAGCCAGGAAACGCCGTGCAGACCCGTGCGGCGCTTGGCAAACGCGGCAAAGGCCGTGTGGCGTTGCCCCAGCTTCTTGATGATCTGCTCGGCGCGCTGCTGCAGGAAGTGATCGGAGGTCGCGGCCGACTTCGTCTCCGAAGCCTGCCACTGCGCCAGCTCGCGCGCCGTGCGGTTGGCGTAGCGACGATCGTCGTCGCTCAGGATTTCGCGTTTCTGGTCCGTGGTTTCGATGGCTTTCACCAGCACCACGTCCCTTGCCAGCTGTTCGTTCATGCCGCTCCTTATTGTGGAAGTGACATTGTACAGCCGGGGCTGGACCGCAGGCGTGACGGCTGGCGGTGGCACGGGCAAACGTCGCGGACAGGCAGCATTCAGGGCCGGTGGCCCCGAATGCTGCCTGTCTCCAAGCGTGGCGTTACGTATCAGCTTCCGCCGCGGTTGCGACCCGAATCGTAGCGCGTCTGCTTGCCTTCGACAGTGTCGTCGTAACGCGACTGCTTGCTGCCCGCGTCCGAGCGTGCCTGGCTGGCCTGGTTACCCGACTGGCGCGAGCCGGACGAGCCGACGGGCGACTCCTGCGAGCCGGCCCGCTGCTTCTGCTCGAGCCCGCCATAGCCGGACTGCTGCGGCTCGCCCTTGCGGTCTTCGTCGGCGCGGGCCGCGTTGCGTTCGCCCTGCTGGCGCGCGCTGAGACCGGACTGCTGCGAACCGGCGCCGCCCCGCGCGTTGCCGCCGTCGTCGGCGCTCGAACCCGTCTGCAGATTGCCGCGCTCGCGCAGCGCGCCGCCCCCTTCCTCGGCAGTGGCCGACTGCACGTTAGCGCTGCCGGCCTGCTGCACACCGGGCGGTTTCGACTGCATGCTGTCGCCCGCAACGGTGGGCTCCGTGCTGTTGCCTGAACGTTTGGCCTCCCTGCCCTTCTGTTCCGTGTCCATGGTGTCTTCCTCCGATTTTTATGGGGTTGCAGCGCTGGCTGCTGCCGACCATGTTGCGCGCGCCGACCGCGGCGGCGTATCGGCGCCTGTGCCGCCGGGCTGTAGGAGCGGGCCCACTCCCGGCGAGCAACTATCGGTCGAAAATATACGCTGCAAGGCCGCTCATTGCGCGCTGAAAGGTGTATTCTGACGTCATACAACAGTCCAGAAAGCGACGGCGCCGGCGGGCTTCGGCCATGCAGCGCGCCAGTTGCGGACGGAGGAGACAGCATGTCGAATTGCGCCGTGGATCACATCCGCCGCGTCCGATCGGTCGTCCTCGACCGGGCCGGCGCCGACCCGCTCGCGACGGGCAACCGGATCACCCGCTCGTGGATCCGCTGCCTCAACGAATACCAGCTCGACCCCGGCGCCTGCGTCGACCCGGAAGTGGTCGCGCCCGCGGAGCTGCGCGAGCGCCAGGAAGGGTTGGCCGAGGTGCAGGAGGTGGCCAAGGTCGAGATGGCAAACCTGTACCAGCAGCTGGCCGGGTCCGGTTACGCCATCATGCTGACGGACCGCGAAGGCGTGCTGCTGAATTACTTCGGCGACCCCGCGTTTACCCATGCGGCGTCGCGCAGCGGCCTGATGCAGGGCGCCATCTGGAGCGAGCGGGTGCAAGGCACCAACGGCATGGGCACGTGCCTGATCGAACGGCGGCCCATCAGCGTGCACCAGGACGAGCACTTCCTGTCCCGGAATATCGGCCTCAGCTGCGCGGCCGCCCCCATCTTCGACCACGAAGGGGAACTGGTGGGAGTGCTGGATGCGTCCGGCGAATCGCGCCTCGCCCAGCAGCACACGCTGGCCCTTGTCAGCATGTCCGTGCAGATGATCGAGAACCGCGTTTTCCTGCACCGCTTCCGGCACGACTTCATCCTGCGCTTCCACAACCGCCCCGAGTTCGTCGGCACGCTGAGCGAAGGCGCCATCGCGCTGACGGCGGGGGGTACCGTGCTGGCGGCCACCCGCGGTGCGCTGGTGCAGCTGGGTTATACGAGCCCGGCCGAGATCGTCGGCCGCGATATCTCCGAGCTGTTCAATATCACCTTCCCCGGCCTGGTCGACAGTACCGTCCGCCGCGCCTACCATCCCGTGCCGATCTTCGAAGTACGCAGCAGCGCGCGCTTTTTCGCCGTCGTCTACCAGCCTGTTGCCGCCGCCAGCGCACGGCGGCCCGCCCGCAATGCGGAAGCGGCGGATGCGCTCGACGCGCTGCATTACGGCGACCCCGCGATGGCGGCGAACGTGTCCACGGCCCGCCGCGTCATGGAACGCAACGTGTCGTTCGTGCTGCTGGGCGAGACGGGCACGGGCAAGGAGATGTTTGCCCGCGCCGTCCATGCCGGCGGCAGTCGGGCGGCCCGGCCGTTTGTCGCCATCAACTGCGCGTCGATTCCCGAGACGCTGATCGAGAGCGAACTGTTCGGCTACCGCTCCGGCGCCTTCACGGGCGCCAGCAAGGACGGGCAGCGCGGCAAGCTGTTGCAGGCCAACGGCGGCACCTTGTTCCTCGACGAAATCGGCGACATGCCCGTGTCGCTGCAGGCCCGGCTGCTGCGCGTGCTGGAAGAACGCGAGGTGGTGCCGCTGGGCGGCGAGACACCTGTCCGGCTGGACATCCGGCTGATCAGCGCCACCCACTGCGACCTGCTGCAAAAGATCGAAGCAGGCGAGTTCCGTGAAGACCTGTACTACCGTTTGCAGGGCGTGACCTTGACGATGCCGCCGCTGCGCGAACGCACTGATCGCCGCGCGCTGATCCGTCACATCGCCGCGCAGGAAGCGGACGAAGGCGCGCCCGTCGTGCTGGACGACGCGCTGCTGGCAGCGCTCGAGCGCCAGCGCTGGCCCGGCAATGTGCGCGAGCTGCGCCATTTCCTGCGAACGATGGTGGCGCTGCGCGAATCGGACCGCCTGACGCTGCGCGACCTGCCGCCACAGTACCGCGCCGCCCTCGCCCTGCCAGCCCCCGGCGATGCCGCGCAGCCCCCGGCCGACACGGCGCTCAACCCGTTGGAAAGCGCCGAACGCGACGCGCTGCTGCGCGAACTGCAGCGGCTGCAGTGGAATATGAGCGGCGTCGCGCGCGAACTGCACATCAGCCGCAATACGCTGTACCGCAAGCTGCAGCGCCTGAACATCGACCATCCCGACAAATCGACCGTCCACTGACATGCTCCGTCCGACGCTTCTTCTCCTGCTGGCCGCGCTGCCCTGCTGCGCGCTGGCCGCCCCTTTTGCGTACGTGCCGAACGAAGGTTCGGGCACGATCTCCGTCATCGACACGGCCACCGACCGGGTGGTGGCCGAAATGCCCGGCGGCAGCAAGCCGCGCGGGCTGGCCGTGGGCAGGCACTGGCTGTACGTCAGCGACCAGCCCAACAACCGGCTGCAGCTGGTCGACGTCGAGTCGCGCAAGCCGGGCGCCGTCGTCGCGCTGGGCGAGTCACCGGAAGGGGTGTCGATTTCACCGGACGGACGCTGGGTCGTCGCGGCCGTCGAAGGCCACAACGAAGTCGCCGTCACGGACACGCTCAGCAACACGCTGGCGTTCGCCATTCCCGTGCGCGGCAAGAATCCCGAGCATGCCGTGTTCAGCCCGGACGGGCGCCTGCTGTTCGTCAGCGCGGAAGAAGGCGACGCCGTGGACATCATCGATTTCGCCAGCCGCAAACAGCTGGCCCAGGTACCGGTCGGCGCCCGCCCGCGCGGCATCGGCTTCCTGCCGGACAGCAGCCGCGCGTACGTCGCCGCCGAGAACGCCAACGAGGTGTTCGTTATCGACACGCACAAGTTCGCCATCGTTGCCCGCATCCGTGCCGGGCTGCGCGCCAACGGCGTGGCGGTGCATCCGGACGGCAGCCAGGTCTACGTATCCAATGGCGGCGATGCCAGCGTGTCCGTCATCGACACGGCCAGCAACCAGGTCATCGCCACCGTGCCCGTCGGCCAGCGGCCGTGGAACATGGCGCTGACGCCGGACGGCCGCAAGCTCTACGTCGCCAACGGCCGCTCGAACAGCGTGACGGTGATCGACACGGCCAGCCGCACGCGGCTGCGCGACATCCCCGTCGGCAAGCTGCCTTGGGGCGTGGCGATCCGCTAGGGAAGCGCTGATTTATTGCTGGTGAATTAATCAGCGCTTCCCTGGGCATCCAGTCCAAACGCGCCCAGGTCGGTACTGCCAAGATCGACGCTGACGACGCGGCGCCGGCCCGGCGGCGTCGGCAGCGCGGCCGGGCCGCGCAGCAGGTCGATGACGATCCCTGCCGGATTGCAGCCGATCGACGCGTGCAGGCCCGCATACGCCACCGTCAGCCGTGGATTCACGTCCAGCACCACCGGCCCACTGTCGGCCAGGATGAAATCGACGCCGACGTATCCCCACAGCGTCGGCAGCGCCGCCGCCACGGCCTGCCCCAGCCGGGCCAGCTCGCCGTTGCCGTCGTCCAGCCCGTTGACGGTACTGCCGAGGAAATGAAAATGGTTGTCGCGCATGGCGACCCGCTCCAGGTTGCAGGCCAGCACGCGCGCCGTGCCGTCGCAGCACACCAGCGACAGGCTGCCCAGCCGCCCGGGTACGAACGGCTGCAGCACATAGCCCTGCGCGCCGCTCGCCCGCAGCCATGCCAGCGCCGCGGCGCGGTCACCGAACAGGCGGGTGTCCAGGCAGCCGGCGCCATCGTCCGGCTTGACGACCCATGCGCCGTCCAGATCCGGCAATGCCGCGTGCGGACTGAACGTCGGCACCACGGGCACGCCGGCATCGGCCAGCGCACGCGCCACCTTCAGCTTGCTGGCCGCCACGCGCACGGCACCGGGTGCGCTGCCCAGCAGGATGCGCTTGCCGTCGAGGATGTCGCGCGACAGGCCCTCGAGCAGCCGGGCCGATTCCGTGGCCAGCGGCCAGACGGCATCGGCCGCCTGCACGCCCGCGGCAAAGCGCTGGCGAAACGACGCGTGGGCCGAAACGGCGGTGTCGTCACCGGCCATCGTGCACAGCGTGACCTCCGGCAGCGCCGCCAGGTCGGCCAGCAGCGCATCGAGCAGCACGGCCTGCTGGCGCGCCAGCGCCCGCGGCATTGCCCGGGGCAGCGGACCGCCGGCCGTGGCGTAATCGAATGCGAATACTTTCAATGACGCCATGGCCGGCCTCCGCTTTCATTGCGTTCCGACCGCGGCGTCCGCGCCGAGCGTCAGCGTTGCGTCGTCCGGCGCCCCGTCGGCCAGCGCGGTAGCCAGCTGGTAGACGCCGCCCGGCACGCTGTCGCTGAGGACGAAGCGGTAAGTCTTGCCGACAAATTTTTCATACCGCGCATGCAGTGGGTCGTCCCGGTACGGCAGGATGCGCACGACCTGCGCCGGCACCTGCCTGCCCTGCCAGGTAATGGGCTGTGCGACAACCTGCGCGCCGTTTGCCAGCGCCATGCGGATGCGCTTGCGAAAGTACGTGGCCGAGCCGCCCGTCAGCCGGCTCATCTGCGCGATATCGTGTTCGAGAAAGCCCAGCAGGACGGGGTTGCCGCGGGCGTCGTCGAGCGGTGGCAGCGCTTGCCGGCGTTCGCCGGTCAGGAATTGCACGGTCGCGCGCGTGCCGCCGTCGCGCGCGGCCAGATCGAGCCGGACGGTGTCCGTGAACGGGGCCGCGTCGTGGCCGCGAAAGTCGTAGACCAGCGCCGCCGGGACGCGCAGCCCCGCCAGGTGGTCTGTCTCGAACAGCAGCACTTCCGCCGGCGAGACAGGCTGGGCGCAGGCGCCGGCCGTCATCAGCGCGGCAACCACAGCGCAGGCACCGCGCAGCCTGAATGCGGCACGGACCGTCATGGCTGTTGCAGTGGCAGCAGCGGCACGCCGTACTGGCGCAGGATCGCGTCGATCTTCGTGGCATTCGCTTCGAGCAGGCTGTCGATGCGCTGGCGGAACGCCTTGTCGCCATGGCGCACGGCCATCGCGATCTCGAAATCGAACTTCAGGCCCGGGGTTGAGACGAGCGGCACGGCCACGATGGACGCGCCGCGCGCGTTGCGGGCAAAGTAGCCGGCGATCGGGCCCCACGCAAACGCCACGTCGATCCTGCCGCCGGCCAGGTCCTTCTCGACGATCTCGCCCGGGTACTGCTCCGCGTCGCCCGTCTGGCTCTGGTACCACTCGACCTGCTCCATCAGGCCGTTTCGCAGCAGCCAGTCGGTGACGGGCGAGCCGGCAAACGCGCCGAAGCGCAGCTTGGGGCGCAGCCCGGCGTCGAGCGCCAGCAAATCGTCCAGGCTCTTCACGCCATCGAGCCCCTTGCCCTTGACGTAAGCCATGGCATAAGTCGAACGGTAGTAGGGCCGCGTGGTGGCCGCCATGTCGAAGCCCTTCGGCACGCCCGTGACGAGGTCGCACTTGTAGCGGTCCGTGTGTTCGACCCTGGCGCGCAGCGTATTGCGAATGAAGCCCATGCGCTGCGGGTACCACGTGTGTTCCAGCTTCCAGTGCAGCTCGTCGGCCAGCAGTGCGGCGATGCGGTTCTCGAACCCTTCCAGCGCGCGGTTCGACAGCGGCAGGTTGTTCGGGTCCTGGCAGACGCGCAGCACGCCGTCCTGCCCCGGCTCGTCCGCGGCCGCCGCGCCGCATGCCAGCAGGCACACGGCAGCCACCAGCAAGGGAGCCAGCCTCATTTGCCCATCTCCTGCAGCCGCCCCGGCTGAATCGCCCCGTCGGAACGCCCCTTCAGGTAGGCGTACAGGTAGTCGATGTTTTCCGTGACCATCTTGCTGCCGTCGAAGTTGGGCATGCCCTTGTCGACACGGCCCTGCAGCACGGTGGCCTTGAACTGCTCTTTCGTCAGCACCTTCAGGCTGTCCACCAGCGACGGCCCCACCATGCCTTCCTGTGCGGCGCCGTGGCAACGCTCGCAGGCCATGGCGCGCCACGTGCGCCAGCCCGTCAGTGTATGCGGATCGACCTTGTTGCCCTCGGCAACCTGGTACGGCGGCGTATCGGCCAGCGCCGGGAGGCCGGCAAGACAGTCCGCGGCAAGACAGCACGCGACAAGGCACCACTGTTTGACGTATCGTTTCATGTTCGGTTCCGCGAAGGGGAAGCGGCCGAAGCCGCCTCCCTGGTTGGAGGGTCAGCGGTCAGGCAGCGCGAACACCGTCAGCACGCCGCCCAGCTCGGTGTACTTCGCCAGGTCCTTGTAGCCGCCCACGGCGCCGAGGCCTTCCGTGCCCTTCGTCAGCCCGGCCGCAAGGCCGATGCCGGCCCAGCCGCCGATGCCCGACAGCACGCCCACGTACTGCTTGCCCTTGTATTCCCACGTGTGGACGTTGCCGATGATGCCCGACGGCGTCTTGAACTTCCACAGCTCCTTGCCTTGCAGGTCGACGGCCTTCAGGTAGCCTTCCAGCGTGCCGTAGAAGACGACGTCGCCGGCGGTCGACAGCGCGCCGCTCCAGACGGAGAATTTCTCCGGCTTGGACCAGACGATCTTGCCCGTGCCCGCATCCCAGGCGATGAAGTTACCGAGGCCGCCATGGCTGTCCGGCGCGGCGTACATCGACAGCGTGGAGCCCACGTACGGCTGGCCGGCCGTGTACTCGACCTGGAACGGCTCGTAGTCCATGCAGACGTGATTCGTCGGCACGTAGAACAGGCCCGTCTTGCGGTTGTAGCTGGCCGGCTGCTGGTCCTTCGTGCCCAGCGCGGACGGGCAGATGCCTTTCGAGTTGGTGTCCGGGCCGTTCTTGTCCGTGCTGTACTTGTCCACCACCTGCGGCCGCCCCGTCTTCATGTCCACGTGCGTGGCCCAGTTGACCTTCGGATCGAATTTCTCCGCCACCAGCAGCTCGCCGGTGACGCGGTCAAGCGTGTAGCCGAAGCCGTTGCGGTCGAAGTGCACCAGCGCCTTGCGCGGCGTGCCCTTGACCTTGATGTCGGCCAGGATCATCTCGTTGACGCCGTCATAGTCCCACTCGTCGTGCGGCGTCATCTGGTAGACCCATTTCGCCTTGCCCGTGTCGAGGTCGCGCGCGAAGATCGTCATCGACCATTTGTTGTCGCCGGGGCGCTGGCGCGGGTTCCACGTGCTGGGGTTACCGGTGCCGTAGTAGACCAGGTTGGTCGCCGGGTCGTAGCTGTACCAGCCCCACGTGGTGCCGCCGCCCAGTTTCCACTGGTCGCCCTTCCAGGTTTTCAGCGACGAGTCGGCGCCGATGGGTGCCATCTTGCCGTCGGTCCACGTCATCGTCGTCTGCGGGTCGACCAGCAGCTCGTTGTCCGGCCCCGTGCTGTAGGCCTTCCACAGCACCTTGCCCGTGTTCATGTCGTGCGCCGTGATGCGCCCGCGCACGCCGAACTCGCCGCCGCTGATGCCCGTCAGAACCTTGTCCTTGAACACGTGCGGCGTGTTCGTTGTCGTCTCGCCCAGCTTCGGATCGCCGACTTTCACCTTCCACAGCTCGGCGCCCGTCTTCGCGTCCAGTGCCACCAGGGTGGTGTCAGCCTGCTGCAGGAAAATCTTGCCGTTGGCATAGGCCACGCCACGGTTGACGGTGTCGCAGCACATCACGGGAATCACCGTGGGGTCCTGCTTCGGCTCGTATTTCCAGCGGATGCTCTGGTCTTCCAGCGACAGCGCGAACACCTTGTTGGGGAACGGGCTGTGGATGTACAGCGTGTCGCCGATGACGAGCGGGCCGCCCTCGTGGCCGCGCAGCACGCCGGTCGAGAACGTCCACGCCACCTGCAGGTTCTTGGCGTTCTTGCTGGTGATCTGCTTCAGTTCACTGTAGCGGTTGTTGGCCAGGTCGCCGGACTGCATCGCCCAGTTCTTCGGGTCCTTCGTCAGCTTCTCGACGTCGGAGTCGGCGGCCAGCGCGGGCGCGGCGGCCAACAGCAGGCACGGCCAGCAGCGCATCAATCTCAAGATGAGTGACATGTTTCGGGTCTCCTATGGTTTTTATACGCGGACCTCGCTGGCCCGACGCGATGCTCCAACAAGTCAGCATGGAGCGTGCCAGTGTGCTACCGCCCTGCGTGCAGCCGTGCCTGTTCCTGTTCCGTGACAGTGGTCGCGCGCGGTGTGCCCCGCGCGGCACAACCGTCAGCGCGGCGGCACGTGGCAGGCCTTGTTGGCGTCCGCCTCGATCGCCTTGTACTTGCCGGCCGCTTCCTTGACGTTGGGCGGGTCGCGGAACAGGGCGCCCCGCTCGCCGGCCATCGTCTGGTTGCGCAGCGCCGTCGACATCTCGACGTACTCCTCGTACGGCAGCGCCTCCGCGATCCGGTCGACCACGCAGGCGCACTTGTACAGGTACTCGTACTTGCCGTCGTGCTTCTGCATGCATTCCAGCACGTACTCGACCCGGCCTGTCGTGGGATAGTCGTGCGCCCAGGCGGCAGCGGGCAGCAGCAACGCCAATGACAGCAAGTGCTTCATCGCCTCACGCGTCCTGCAGCAGGCCGCGCGACTTCGCGACGTGCGTCGAGATCGCGTCCATCAGCGGCGGCGACAGTGCGTCGTACGGCGGCAGGCCCAGCTCGTTCAAGCGTGCCCGCACGGCGCCCATGTTTTCCGGCCGCGCGCCCGATTCGATGATCGACGAGACAAATGCCGCGAACTCCGGCGGCGCCCAGCCCCGCTCGCGCGACAGCTCCGTGTGGACGAAGTCGAAGCCGTAGAACGGATGCGCCTTGTTTTCGATGCGGCCGTACATGTGCACGCCGCAATCCTTGCACGCGTGGCGCCCGATGGTCGTGGCCGGATCGACCAGCTGCAGCTTGTCGGCATTGGCGGTCACGTCGACGTGATCGCTGCCGACGACGGCCACCTGCGAGAACAGCGACCCGTCCGGCTTCCAGCACTTGGTGCAGCCGCAGACGTGGTTGTACGACACCTGCCCGGTGATCCGGACGGTGACGGGATTGCTGGCGCATCGGCACGTCAGCGTCCCGCCCTGGAAGCCGGCGTCGCCGGGGGGAATGCCGTCGTCGACGGCCGGGTGAATGTGAACGGCACTGCTCATGGTTGCCTCCCTGTGTAAGTGAATCAGTACAGCACGACGGAGCGGATCGACTCGCCGCGCTTCATCAGATCGAACCCTTCGTTGATGCGTTCCAGCGGCAAGGTGTGGGTGATCAGGTCGTCGATATTGATCTTGCCGTCCATGTACCAGTCGACGATCTTGGGTACGTCCGTGCGCCCGCGCGCGCCGCCGAACGCGGAGCCCTTCCACTGCCTTCCCGTGACGAGCTGGAACGGCCGGGTGCTGATCTCCTGCCCTGCCGCCGCCACGCCGATGATGAACGACTGGCCCCAGCCCTTGTGGCAGCACTCCAGCGCCTGGCGCATCAGCGTTGTGTTGCCGACGCATTCGAAGCTGTAGTCGGCGCCGCCATCCGTCAGCCCCACGATCGCGTCGACGACGTTTTCCACATCGTTCGGATTGATGAAGTGCGTCATGCCGAACTGCCGCGCCATCTCCTCGCGCGCGCCGTTGATGTCGATGCCGATGATCTTGTCGGCCCCCACCATCCTGGCGCCCTGGATGACGTTCAGGCCGATCCCGCCCAGGCCGAACACGACGACGTTGGCGCCCGCCTCCACCTTCGCCGAGAAGACGACGGCACCAACGCCCGTGGTGACGCCGCAGCCGATGTAGCAGGCCTTGTCGAACGGCGCATCGGGGCGGATCTTCGCCAGCGCGATTTCGGGCACGACGATGTAGTTCGAGAACGTCGATGTGCCCATGTAGTGGAACAGGGGCTGGCCTTCCAGCGAAAAGCGCGACGTCCCGTCCGGCATCAGGCCGCGCCCCTGCGTCGAGCGGATCGCCTGGCACAGGTTGGTCTTGCGCGACAGGCAGAATTTGCACTGCCGGCATTCCGGCGTGTACAGCGGGATGACGTGGTCGTCGCGCCGCACCGACGTCACGCCGGGCCCCGTCTCCAGCACGATGCCGGCCCCTTCGTGCCCGAGGATGGCTGGGAAGATCCCCTCGGGGTCCGCGCCGGACAGCGTGTAGTAGTCGGTATGGCAGATGCCCGTGGCCTTGATCTCGACGAGGACCTCGCCGGCGCGCGGGCCTTCCAGGTCGACTTCGGCAATCGTCAACGGTTCGCCCGCTTTCCAGGCGATGGCTGCTTTGGTTTTCATGGTCGGTCCCGTTAGAAGAAGCCCAGCGCCTTCGGGCTGTAGCTGACCAGGAGGTTTTTGGTTTGCTGGTAGTGCTCCAGCATCATCTTGTGGTTCTCGCGGCCGATGCCGGACTGCTTGTAGCCGCCGAACGCGGCGTGCGCCGGATACAGGTGATAGCAGTTGGTCCAGACGCGCCCCGCCTGGATGGCGCGGCCGACGCGGAAGGCGCGGGCGCCATCGCGCGTCCACAGGCCGGCGCCAAGGCCGTACAGCGTGTCGTTGGCAATCGCCAGCGCTTCGGCTTCGTCGCGGAACGTGGTCACGGAGACGACGGGGCCGAAGATCTCCTCCTGGAAGATACGCATGCTGTTGTCGCCCTTGAAGACCGTGGGCTGCACGAAGAAGCCGCCCTGCAGGTCGCCCAGCATCGGCTGGCGCGCGCCGCCGGCCAGCAGCTGGGCGCCCTCCTGCCGGCCGATGTCCAGGTAGGACAGGATCTTGTCCAGCTGCTCCTGCGAGGCCTGGGCGCCCAGCATCGTGGCGGGGTCGAGCGGATTGCCCTGCTGGATCGACGCGACGCGGGCCAGGGCCTTGTCGATGAAGCGTTCGTAGATCGATTCCTGCACCAGCACGCGCGACGGGCACGTGCAGACTTCCCCCTGGTTCAGCGCGAACATGGCGAAGCCTTCCAGGCATTTGTCGAGGAACTCGTCGTCGGCATCCATCACGTCCGCAAAGAAGATATTGGGCGACTTGCCGCCCAGTTCCAGCGAGACGGGAATCAGGTTCTGCGCCGCGTACTGCATGATCAGGCGGCCCGTGCCCGTCTCGCCCGTAAACGCGATCTTGGCGATGCGCTTGCTGGACGCGAGCGGCTTGCCCGCTTCCAGGCCGAAGCCGTTGACGATGTTCAGCACGCCCGGCGGCAGCAGGTCGCCAATCAGTTCGGCCAGCACCATGATCGACGCCGGTGTCTGCTCGGCGGGTTTCAGCACGACGCAGTTGCCTGCCGCCAGCGCGGGCGCCAGCTTCCACACGGCCATCAGGATGGGGAAGTTCCACGGGATGATCTGGCCGACGACGCCCAGCGGCTCGTGTAGGTGGTAGGCGTAGGTGTCGTTGTCGATCTGCGCGACGGAGCCTTCCTGGGCGCGGATGCAGCCGGCGAAATAGCGGAAGTGATCGATGGCCAGCGGGATGTCGGCAGCCGTCGATTCGCGGATGGGCTTGCCGTTGTCGATCGTCTCGGCCGTTGCCAGCGTGGCCAGGTTCTGCTCCATGCGGTCGGCGATGCGGTTCAGGATATTCGCGCGTTCCGCCTGCGTCGTGCGGCCCCATGCTTCCCTGGCGGCGTGCGCCGCGTCGAGCGCCAGTTCGACGTCCTCCGCGGTGGAGCGCGCCACTTCACAGAACGCCTGCCCCGTGATGGGCGTGACGTTGGCGAAGTATTCGCCTTTCACGGGCGGCACGAAGGCGCCGCCGATATAGTTGTCGTAACGCTGCTTGAAGGGATTGGCGACGCCCAGCTTGCCGATATCCGCGAGATCCATGTCATCCTCTTTCAGAAGTGTTTGGGAAGTTGCGCCCACCAGCGCGCCGGAACCGTGACACCCTGCTCCGATCCCGGAACAGGTAACTCACTTAGCTGCGGCAGCGGGCGCTTGCAGACCCGACGATGCAAGCGGCGTGCCCACCCGTTTCAGAACGTGCGGCGGATGCCGGCGACCAGCGTGCGCGGCGCGCCGGGTGCGACAAACCGCGTGTGGCCCGCATCGGCGGCGCCCTCGTGCGGCTGGAGCAGGCGGCCGCGCGGGAACAGGTCCGGCGCCACGGCGCCATAGGTTTCGTAGCGGCGGTCCAGCACGTTGGCAACGCGGGCGAACAGCTCCCAGCCGGGTGCCGGCCGCCAGCTGGCGCGCAGGCCCAGCAGCACGTGGCCGCGCACGCGCCAGTCGGCCCGTTGGGCCGGCTCGTCGGGCTCGGCATCTTCCGTCAGACCGTCCTCGTTGCCCTGCGTGACAAGACTGCTGACGCCATGCAGTTCCGCTCCCAGGGTCCACTGCGCATTCGCGCTCCAGTCCAGCGCAAGCTTGCCGCTGTGCCGGGGAAGTCCGGCCAGCCGCATGCCGCGCGTGATAATGACGTTGCGCGCGCCGGTGAACAGTTCGCCATCGGCGTCGTATGTGGCCTGCAGGTAGCTGTAGGCGAAGCGCAGGTCGATGTTATCGACACTGTGCGCCAGCGACAGGTCGAGGCCCTGGTGCCGGGTCCGCTCGAAGTTTGCGAAGTAGCCCTGGCGCGACGGCGCGCTGAGGAACAGGATGTCGTCCCGATTGGCGGTGCGGTGCAGGGACAGCGAGTAGCTGCCGCGCTGCCACTTGCCGCGCACGCCCGCCTCGACCGTACGCGCGATGACCTGCTTCAGGTAGGGATCGGCCTGCAGTCCGACGGGCAGGCGGCAGGGATTTTCCGGGTCAGCGCAGCCCAGCTCGATCACGGTTGGCACGCGGTTGCCTTGCCCGACGTTGGCAAAGACCGCCGTGCCGGCTGACAGTTCGTGGACGAACCCCAGCGACGGATTCAGGCGCGTGTACGTGAAGCTCTCGGTGGGCTGCTCGCCCCGTTCATTCGTCAGCGTGTTGGCGACGCGGGCACGGTTCCAGCGGGCGCTGGCGGTGATTTGCGTAGCCGCTGTCGCGGCCCAGTTGCCGGCCACGTACAGCCCTACCGCGCGGGCACTGCCAGTCACGGAAGCCGACGGCTCGCGTTCTTCGTTCGCGTCGCCGATGACTTCGCGCGCTGGCGTGATGAAGGCTTCCTGCTCGAACTGCGCATAGCGCGACGTGCTGCGGTCGAACGTGGCGCCGGCATCGATCCGGGCGGTGCCGCGGCGGGTGCTGAACGCGGCGCTGACGCCCTTGCCGCGCTGGCGCGTGCTGGTGGTGTTCAGCACGCCGGGATGCAAAGCCGCGCCCTCGTCGCGGGTCAAGCCACACGCGTCCGGGTTGACGGGGCTGCCTTCGTTGTCGAAGCCGTCTTCGCAGTCTTCCGTGTAGTCGTCGTAGTCTTCGCTGACGTCGCCGTTGACGGTGTCGCGGCGGCTGTTGCGGACATAAGCGATGGCCGTCAGTTCGCTGTCCGCGCTGAAGCGGTGCGTGACATTGAACGTGCCCTGCGTCAGGCGGTTGCGCGTGGTGTCGGGGAACGTGTAGACGGCGCGGCGGTCGTCGCCATACAGCGGGTCGGGCAGCAGGCCGTTGCCGAGCAGGCGGCTGCGGCCGGCCAGCAGTGTTGCGCTCCAGTCGGTGCTGCCCTGCGTGCGGCCGACCTTGACCAGCAGGTTGGCCAGGTGGCCGTCGGAATGGTCGCGCCAGCCGTCGTCGTCGAACCACGTCGCGGCGGCAAAGCCGTGCCAGCCTGCGGCGTTGTGGAAACCGTAGGCCAGGTCGGCGCGGCGGCGGCCGTTGTCCGTCAGCGAGAACTCCGCTTCGCCGCCCGGATGCGTCAGGCCGGACTTCGTCGTCAGCGCCAGTGCGCCGCCGAGCGTGTTGAGCCCGTACAGTGGATTGGCGCCGGAGACAAGCAGCAGGCTACCGATGGCCGCCTCTGGCAGCATATCCCAATGGACGACGTCCCCGAACGCCTCGTTGACCCTGACGCCATCCAGGTAGACGGAAATGCCCTGCGCGCTGCCGAGCACCGGCGAAGCGCGAAAGCCGCGGAAGGTGACGTCGTTCTGGAACGGACTGCCGGACACCTCGTTGACGTTTACGCCCGTCAGGTTGCGCGCCATGAACTCGGCAAGGTTCTCGCCGCCGGCCTTACGCAGCGCCGTATCGCTCGCCACCTGCACGGGGTACGGCAGCAGCTGGCGGTCGATGCCGAGGCCATGCGTGGGCGCCATGCCGACGATTTCGACGCTGGGGATGCCGGCGGCGACAGGGTCGGCAACCGCGTCGGCACACGCCGTCAGCAGCGCCGCGGCAATGACGCACCTCGAACGCGCAGGTGTCGCGGCGCGGTTCACGATGCGTTCCGTGGTACAGGGAAAGTTGGCATGGCCGGCGCGCTGAGTTGGGATCACCTGTCAGCAGCAAGGGATATGCCAACGTCAGCGCGTGCTGATGCGTACGCGGCTGTTCAAAAACGGAACAGAGGCGACGCAGCGTTGTATCGCCGGTGGGCGAACTGCCGGGAACCTTGGAAACTGCTGGGGACAGCAGAGGTGCCTGTCCCCGACGTTGAACTCTATCACCGAGCTGAAAACCGGAGCCTGGCACCGGTTTTACGCTGCCAAAATGCGAAAAACCCCCGCTAGCACACGCTAACGGGGGTTCTTCTATATAACAGCCTGACGATAACCTACTTTCACACTGGTTGCAGCACTATCATCGGCGCAAAGTCGTTTCACGGTCCTGTT